>Ga0247727_10000756_pt1 | contig 78976 bp, 86 predicted proteins | sample WisWelCaveWW1625_FD_202498 | JGI IMG/M metagenome (GOLD analysis project Ga0247727, IMG submission 202498) | Biofilm microbial communities from Wishing Well Cave, Virginia, United States - WW16-25 | ecosystem: Environmental > Aquatic > Deep subsurface > Groundwater > Cave microbial mat | place...
CTAAAAAGATTATTTGGCTCGCACATTCGTGCTCGCTCTGCACGCATGCAGCGTGCAGAGCTATACTGTCGAATGATTGCTTACAACATTGGAGCTATTCGTAAAGATCACTTTCTACAGAGCCTGTCAGAATGTATTTTGTCTTTTTAGTGAGATTCTCCATACATTTTGAAAAAATCTGCACGTTTCTCTTCAATAGGCTCAAAAACTGCCTCCTTAAGTCTCGTTAAAGAAGCCGAAACATAGTCTGTAAATAGAGTAGGAAGGTCTCCTTGCGACCTAATTCTGAGAAGGATGTTATAATTCTGGTGATCCTTTTCTTTTGTTGTTCTGACACGGACTTTCATAGTAACATCTAAAGCTTGAATACTATAGTCACTTGTGACATAATTCTCTACCCTCTCACGAGTCTCCAACTGGACCGTTATATCATTCCCAATAATGTATTTGGCAATCTCTTCTTCAAGAAACCGATCAAGAATATTTCTCTCAACTAGTGTTAATGATACACTTCCAAATAATAACGCCTCCAAACTGGTTGGGGTTTTCTCAATGGTTAGCATAGAAAGAGAGAAATCATCCTGCTTTTTTAAACATTATGACCTATTCCACAACTTCACCAGTTAAACTCCTCAACTGATGCTTCGTGATCTTTACTGAATAAAACTGCTTCAACGGATATCTACCTGGAACTCCAACAATCAGAGGATAGGTTCCAAACTGCCGCATAAACGTGGTATTGCCATCATAGATTTCCGCATACAGATCTTTCATTATTGTTCCTTTCGGAACAACCTTCTGTAACATAGGAAAATCGATTTCCTGTCGAATCTGATTGCGCCATTTCCAGTACCATTTTTTGTTTTTTCTCAGAAATTTATCTCCTACTTCTTCATGCAATTTTGTTCCTTCAAACAATGCTGCCTGACGGATATTGATTCTTCTCAGCCACCAATCGTTTTCTATGACTTTTTTCAAATGTTCCATATTTATTACATGTGTTTTTTTGCTTTCTTCTGCAAGTCCGAAAATAATGTTTATCCCTGGCAAATATTTTGGCATACCATTTGCTCCTCGTTCTTTGCCAAACTTGTTAATGGATTCAATCGCTTTCATTGCAACTGGAGCAGAGCAATTCAAGAGATTTGCTTTGGTTACTGCAGGATCAAAGCTTTCAATGCCAAACGCTGCGATATTTCCTTCTGTGCAATAGTCGACAATTGCCTTTGTAATTGCTTCTCCTTTTGGATTTGCAACAAAAATAGGATTCACATTGTCAATGTGCAGGACTTTAATGTCTGTGCATACTTCTCGTATGCTTTTGAGAAGATTAATGGGATCTGGCAATGAATAGAAACAAGTTTGTTTTCCAAGACGGAAAAATCGTTCACCAAGATCGTATAATTTTTTTACTTCTGCGATTATTTCTGCATTATTTCTGTACAATACTTTGCTCTTTAATGGTTCTGTGCAAAAACTGCATTTACCGACATTACACCCTTTGCCCGTCTCTATTTCCAACATTTTATACCATGGAATCTGTTCGACGACTTCTGCACCTTCCAATGAGAGGGATGCAATTTCCGCAAACGTGAAATTGTACGCTCGTGTTTCAAAAACAGTCTTGTCAATCTGCTCTGTAAATTGACCGCCAAATAATTGCGTGCCGAAAATAGCTGGGCCACTCAATATTTTTTTGCACGGTAAATCCGCAATTAATGGAGTTACTTCTTTTAATGTTCCTGGCATTGCAGAAAGGTATTTCCCTGGAACATGGACACCAAGAATAACAATCAACTCTTCTACATGGGTGATTATTTCTGCAATTCTTTGATGATGTTTTGTGAGATTATAGACAGTGATGTTTGTTGTTTTTGATTTTAGAAGATTGATGTTCGGATCTTTCATTCCCCATTTTTTCCACAATCTTAAATCATCAATCGTGAAGTAGTATATATCTTCATTAGGGAAATTTTTCTTGAGATAGCCGTATAAGTATCTTGGATACGTGCCGAGATATGGAGGGACTCCTAAACCTGCTGGCTCGTCTGTATAACAATCGAGGATTGCGTATGTCATGGTATGGTGAAGAAAAGAAGAAGGGATTATAAAACTTACTTGTACTGCAGTCTCAGTTGCACTGTTTTTTCTTGTTCTGTTGCAGAAATATCTTGAACAAGCACATCTATTTTGTGTCTTGTTCTACCATAATCTCCTGTTATGACTGCTATTACAGGAACACCATTTGTTGGTTCTTTGTAATATCTTGGAAATGCAAGCTCTTCAAGGACTTTTTGGAGCTGATCCATTTCTTTTCTTTCAACGATCTGATCTGCAGTGTATCCTTCTCTTTTGTACATAATATGCCCTGCATTTCCGATAGCAGTGAGCGTGACTGTGCTTATGTTTTCTGCACGTGCGTAACCTATAACTTTTCCAAACAACTTATACCTTTCTTTGTTATCATTCATTTTAGAGAGAAGGGGAGATGTTCTTTTAAACATTGTCACTCTTTTGAAAGCAAACTTTACCAACAACTTTATTCTTTCTTTTCGTGCGCCTTCTCTCCTAAAGAAATATGAATCTCTCCAAGATGAACTTCTTGCTGAAGATTGACTTTTCCTTCGTTGCTCAAATGTAATAATGGGATGAATGTGAATACCTTTTCTTGTTTTGTTCCGTCTTTCAACAATTTGCTGAACATGAGTTTTACTTCTTTTTGTGTCATAAAATGATCCATAACTTCACCTAATGTTTTTTGAATCAAGTGATCAATATCTACTGCTCTGACAGGAATTTCCATGTGAATCTCGTCTTCTCCCCAGCCTTTTCGTCTGTTCTTGACTTCTAGCGCTTTTTCAAGCGCTTCGACTAAGTCGTAGACAGACACTTTTCGTTTTCGTGGTTGTGGGGTTCGCGGAATGAGTTCATAGTTTCTTCCATCAATAGAAACCTTGACTTTATCGCCTTCCATTTGGGAAAGCTCGTCGTAAAATGCTTCTTCTTCATTCTGATTACCGCTTGCAATTAATTGGTCAAGATAATTCATATCTTCGCCAATAAGTTTGTTTGATTTTAGTCTGAGCATAATTGCTGCTGCAAGAATAACTTTTCCTGAAACCTTGAAATCCATTTCCTTGAATAGTCTGAGTTTCTCGAGGAACTTTTGAGAAAGGAGTTTGATGTCAATATCCCACGGATCCATTTGTTCGGATTTAATTGCAGTGAAAATAATTTGCTGCCAGCTGATATCATCTTTATTGAGAATCATGTCGAAAAGTTGTTCGTGAGGAAGGAGCGTTATTTCTGGAATTGCCTCTGATTTTTCCTGTTTCTGCTCTGGCTCAGCAAGTCGCTGTTGTTCTTGGTTCATGGTGCTTTTGTTTTTCATTTTAGATTATATAAATGTTTGGAGAATTTATTGACTGCATGGAGCAACTTTTACTGTTGAAGATTTTGTGTTTGGCTGAATTCCTTCAAAAAACTGAAGTTTGCTCGCATACATATTTTGTTCATTTGTTGGTTTTTGTGTTGCCATGAGCGCTTCTGTTCCATCCTTATTTTGGTTGTAACTCAACACAAGATCAACAAGACCATCTGCATTATTGTCTTCGTAAACCCATTTAGAAGGTGCAAAATCTGATTTGTACGCAACACACGTTGACCTTTCATACTTTTCACATTCATTGACTCCTGCTGCGCTTAATCCAAGAGAAACAGCGTATGTATTTGCTTGCGCATCATATCTGAACTCTGCTCGTCCTGGATGATCTTCTACCGCGATGGTGTAACTGTTTCCGCCGCATTTTTGTTTGAGTGCTTGAAGTGTCGCTTCGCTTGCTGGCTTGAGTTTTTCTTCTTGTTGCTGGCCGCAACCTGTCATGAATGCTCCAACAAAAGCTGCGATTACTGCTTTTTTGATCATAATGCTGAGAAGTAAAAACAAGCTTATAAAGTTTACTATTAAAAAGTGATAAATAGCAGAAAATATAAAAGCCGTCCTCTATTTCTTTGAATTATGGCATTAAAATTGAAGTATCCATTAGTATTTTCCTTGGCGCTGTTACCAAGTCCAATATATAATGATTCTTTGCCAGTTGCAGAAGAAAAACCAGATCGTGATGATTGTGCTCTTTTGGATAGTTTTCCAACTCTTACTGTTCCTGAATATGTGACTTGCACAGATCATGGTTCTCAAGAGAAAGTGGTCATTATTTATGATTTGAATCATAATGATCCATCTGTTCAAGAGGGAATTCTCAAAGCAAGTGAAGAACTCTATGAGATCGCAGGAATCTCTTTGTTTGCAAGAGAAGGCCGCTTAGGCTTTATTGAAGATGTTTTAGAAGACACAGAAACGCAAGATTGGGTTTTACCTTCCCTTCAACAAAAAGGAGCAAATGTTGTCGAACTTATTGGTCCTGTTGAAGAATATTCTACTGTTATTAATACAGCTCGTGATTATTTCGCACGATCAGCGTATGCAATTAAAGATCTTGCAGACAAATGTTATCAAGAAAATAAAACAGATGATTGTTATAATCCAAATAAATATGACACAAGACTGTTAGATTTCAGCTATAAGATGATGAAACAAGAAGGAGAAAAAATACGCAAAATGCCCGATAGAAAAGAACTCAAAGATATTAGAGATGCAATTTCTTTTGATTTTTGGTTTGGAGCTACAGTTGACTATTATGCAGCTGTTTCTTTTCGAAGTTATGATTCTATTGACCGATTACTTGCAACTATGGCACAGCAAGATCAAGATACTGCAGTTCTTATCTTTGGGGAAGGACACACACTCCAAATAGAAGGATATTTGGATCAGCTTGGAATATCACATATGGGAATTGTTTTAGATAAAGAAAAGTATGAGTGGCAGAGAGAAGCATCAATACAAGATGAAGAAAGACATTTCTCCCAAGACGCTCTCGATCAATACAGATATCTCGAAGCAAAAAATGCGTTTAATATGTCTAAGTACAAAAATACAGATGTAAAAAGTTGGTAAAGGAATTAAACTTATTTTCCAGAGAAAACAATTCCTGCAACTCTTGCGAGTTCTGTTGCAAGCAATCCAATTTCATGATTCACCACTTCTACTCTTGACATAGGCTTATCTGATGAAACAACTCTTGCTTGTGATGTTATCACATTTACAAAACCATTAAACACATATTTTGCACCCCTTTCTATTTTCTCTCCTTCATGCATGTAAACAGGGTGAATAGGAAATACAACCATAGATCCTGTTTTTGGATGAACACGTGCCACTTCTCCAGTACCACTTTTGAAAACAGTATATCCTCCTTCAAAATCATCATTGAGATAAAGAATATACGCGAATCTTCTTGTCATTGCAAGAAGCGACGCATCGTCTGTATGAATTGGAAATTCGTCTCCTGGTTTATATTTTTTCATTCGTGGTTGAAGACTGTAACAACCATCTTTCACTTGTTGTCTAAAATTTGGTTCTGCGATATGCTCATCAAAATATCTGTCAATGGATACATGTACCCTTCTTAGAACATTTTTCATTAATCCTTCGGAAAAATCTACACGCTCATCAAACATCATTTCTTCAAATGTTCTCTTTTTTCCATTAACTGTTTCAGCTTGCTTCATTTTTGGTCTTGCGTCAAAATATTCTCTGAGACGTCGACACTGATCAGCATTTACTACATTATCGTAGACTGCAATACTATATGTGTTAAGTGGAGGTCTTATGAGTATATAATTTGTCATTTTAGGGAGAAAGAATTACCCCTTTAAATGAATTAATGTGAATAATCTCTCAGAATAAAAACAATGCGCTGACCGGGAATCGAACCCGGACCAGAACCTTGGCAAGGTCCCATTGTACCATTCAACTACCAGCGCGAGGATTGTTAATTTTTGATTACTTCTTTTTTAGTTATTTCTTTTATTATTTCACAAAATAAATAAAAATAATAAACACGACGGAAGAGAAATGCTCCATGAGCAGTCGCATTTCTTAGCTTCTTCTGCCATCTTCTTTCTCGCTTTGCACACGCACCAGCTGCTTATGCACCGTGAGCAAAACAGTTGCGACAATTCTTGGAGCAACTGTTTTACGATTCGTTTTTTATTATTTCTTAACAAAAGGAATAAAGTAAGACAAATAAATACTAAACTCCTATGACAATAAAGTGGGCCCAACCGGATTTGAACCGGTGACCTACGCCTTGTAAGGGCGTCGTTATAGCCACTAAACCATGAGCCCGTACTATTATTGATTTTTCTATCTTTTTATAAAGATTGTGCTCATGTTTATATAGGAGAATATTATAAGAGAAGCAAAGATGTGGTGCGTATGGCAAAACTTGATCAAAAGAAAGTAGCAATCACTGTAGGAATATTTTTAGGGACTGTACACATAATCTGGGCAGTTCTCGTTGCGCTTGGCCTTGCTCAGCAATGGATAAACTTTGCTCAGACTATGCATTTTTTGAGCGCAACTCATACTGTATTATCGTTTAGCGTGGGAACCGCACTGCTGCTTATCGTGATGGCATCTGTTATTGGTGCTGCTGTGGGATGGCTCTTTGCTGCACTATGGAACTGGGTAAACAAGACATTTTGAATTCTTTTTTTTTATTTAATCTCACTTAAAACCTTAAAAAACACACAATTTTAGCAACATTTAAAAATAAGTGGTTGTTTCAAATGATTATGAAAGGCACAATCGTTAATTTCCGCGTGGGCATGAAGACCATGTACCACAATCACATGATCGTTAACGCAGGACTCTCCAAAAGAGAAGAAGCTGTAAAGCTTGTTGGTAAACCTGTTGTCTACACAACTATCGCAAAGAATACTATTAAAGGAAAAGTCGCTTCTGCGCACGGTAACAAAGGCGCACTTCGTGTTATCTTTGAAAAAGCAATGCCTGGACAGGCAATTTCTCAGAATGTTGAAATTTTGTAATGGTTTTCTTACTTATTTGTTAGGTTAATAAAATTTAATCTCTTTAAAGTGACAATAAATTATTTAAACGAACTTGAATTTCTTAAGGAAATGAACAGAACAAATCAAGTCCTTACCACTGTCGCTTTAGGTGCTACAGGACTTATGCTTTTTTATCAACCTTCACAAGACCCTATTGACACAACTTCTAGTGGAGTCGTCATTATTGATATGCAAGAGAGAAGTAAGTATGATCATTTTATATCAGGAGATATGCTTGCAGGAGTTCATCCACGACAACGAGAAGAGATCATTAAAAATCAAAGAGCAGTTATTGATTATGCAACAGGACACGGACTTCCGGTGTATAATGTAGAAGATGCTGACTTTACACCAACACTTCCTCAAGTGAATGGAGGATTTATGTTTACAAAAGTAAACGGAGATCATACGCATGGTCTTGCAGCGATAAACCCTCATCGAGAAACATTAGAAGAAACACTGCGAGGAAATAGTATAGACACACTTTTAGTTATGGGAATTTATACAAGTGCGTGCGTTCATGAATTCACTGTGTATGCTCTAGAACGAGGATTTACTATTCTACTGTCAGATGACCTTATGGCAGATCCTTTTCCTAACCCTGCTGATACTAATGCTACATTGCAAGAATATCGACGAACAAAATCAGTTACCTACAGAAATGATTACAAAGACCTTCTTTCACTGTTTGAATAAAAAAAAGAATCCGGGCCTTTCGACCCAGTTCTTAGTGGTTTGCTGGCCACGAATTTCTTCGAGGTGTGTGTGAAGAATGGATTGGTTTGATTTGCTTCAATAATTCGATCTCCTCTTCAGTGAGCTGATTTCCATTTGAAGATTTGAGCGTCTCTCCTACTGACGGTTTGACCAAAAAAGAAAAAGGAGAAAGGGAGCCTAAACCCTTTCCGTGTATGCGAGTTTTCATTGATCATCACCTCTTCCACAAAATCCAGCTGGATGCTGGCCTTTGTTTCTGATAGCACTCCTTAGACCAATCCTTTATTAATACCCTCTGCAACAAACATAGAGAAAGTTCTTCCATAAGTTTTAAAAAGCCAGATTGACCTTTTCGAGAATAAGATGAGATATCAACTAGGCATTACGCCTGACTGGTTTAAAGACATTGACACTGGTTTTGAAGTCATATCATTAATCGCTACATTTCTGATAGCCGCAACTGCGTACAAGTTCTACAAACTAACTGATGAAGTCCGCTATAAATGGTTCAGCGCATCCTTTTTCCTCATTTCTATTTCTTACTTTTTCAAAATCCTTACTAACCTCATTGTCTACAATGAAGAATGGGGAACAAAAACATTAGGATTGTTTACATATACTGTCCAGTATATGCACGAATATTATTATTTTGAGATTTTTGGTACACTGGCATTCCGATTTTTGATGCTTGTAGGATTATTTGGGTTGTATTACATTATCTGCAAATGTCAGGATCAAAAATCAATTCCCGTCATTATATTCTTGATTTTGATAACCACTATCTTTAGTAATATTCAGTATTTTGCATTCCATCTCACTGCGGCTTTATTGCTTAGCTTGATTGTTTGGCAGTTGTACTGTAACATGAAGGAACAGAAAAAACAAACGATTAATGTACGAACACCTATCATCGCTTTTAGTGTTCTTCTTATCAGTCAACTGATTTTTGGGTTACTCTTTTTGACTCCAAAAATGTATGTTATTGGTGAAGTAGTGCAACTCTTTGGGTTCTTGCTTTTATTGTATAATTACATCCAGCTGGTGCGAGGCAAATAAGATGAGCAAACGTCGATCACGGCTGGACATTATCTGCGACATGTTGGGTTCAATACAGGATAAAGGCGGCAAAATAAAGCCAACGCACTTGATGTACAAGGCAAATTTATCTCACAATTTGTTGAACAGTTATTTAGAAGAATTAGTCGATAAGAATATGGTCAAAGAAATGGAAATTAATCATTACAAATACTTAATTATCACAGACAAAGGTTTGGAATTCATGCAGAATATTAAAAAAATGAAAGACTTCCAAGAAGCGTTTGGGATTTAAGTTTTCTAAGAAGGAATGCTTTTTTCTTTATTATTTCAATATTTGATCCTTAAAAAAGACATAGGGATTCAAAAAAGCAGTATGGCGATTAGAGAGCACTGACGGAACAGAATTTAATCACACTCAACCTTTACCAAATACACTTTATTCTTTCCAGCAACACCATTAACATATTTCAAGAAATAATGCACATCTGTTACTAATGCTGCAACGCAAATTGCGTTAAACATACGCGGAAAAATAAGCGGATCTGAGTTTGGACTAATAAACACTGTTTTGCCCCCTGCAGCATCATTCCAATCTTTTGTAAAATCAAAAAAGAGCACTGTTGCTGCTCGCTGTTCAATAGTGTCATGCAATAACGTGTAATCTTTGTGCTCGTAGACTACCAATTGTGGATGCACTGTTTTGATTTCTTTTCGAAGCATTGTGCCAAGCAATGTTTTGAAGCCTGGAGAATTCAAGAACGCATAGAAATCCGCAAGCGGTTTTTCCGCAGCTGCTGTATGATACGAATGCATGTGCGGAATATACTCATAGTTGAGTTTTATTTTTTCAATTGCTTTTTTTACTGCTGCTGCTTTCTCAGGAAGCAAAAAATTGGCGAGCTGCACAGAAGGAATTGTTGCAGTGTGAAATGCCTGCTCGACTTGTTTAATGGTTTCTGTACTGAGATATTGTGGATTCACCCAATTTTTGAGAAGCTGGATATCAACCATGGAACCATCCTCCTAATGTGAGGCGCTTTTTATCCGTGAGAAGCTCATTCACTTGATGGAATGATTGTCTCGTGACTCTGAAGATCATGAAGCTGTTTTGTTGTGGAGGATAGGATTTGATGATTTTTTTTGGTATATTTTCTTCGTCAACTTCGAAAAATTCTAACGCGCCGCCGTCTTTTGGAGTGAGTGTTGGGCTGAGATAAAGGATGTATGCAATTTTTCTGTGATCCAGATAGTCGTCGTGGGGGAGGAGATACCCATGCTGCGGAAATTGTAAACTCGCAAGATCAACAGTGTTTTTGAGTTTTGGAATACCGGTTACTTCCTGTAGCATTTTTTGAAGATAATTAGAGTTGAGCATAGTATAGAAACTGCTGAAGACAAACGTAGTGCTGTTTCTTAGGTCTTTTGTCTGCTGAAGGTGGAAAAGATCGCTATCTTTTGTTTCAAACTCCTGCTTTTCTAATGCTTTGACAAGATATTCTACTTGCCTCGGCTGGAGAAAGTTTTTGATTAATATATGAGGGAATGGTTTATTCTTTTGAAATTCTTTGCTATATTTCTTAATTGCTTCATCGCTCAGGTGCTGTTCCTGAACCCATCCTTTCAGTGCACCTATGCGTGGATTTGGCTTCATCTGGCTTTTTTAGATTTTGGGATATATAAGAGTTGCGGAAAAAGGGCGTGTTAGAATTTTAAGAGGTTGTAATTTGTCAAGAACCACTGGTCAAAATAGGGACTTATTCATTTCCTTTCTACAACCAAAATAAGTTTTCCAACTGTTTCTCCAGACTGAATATCTTTATGAGCCTCTGCTACTTGCTCAAACGAGTATGTTTTGTAAATTACTGGAGGCTTTATTTTTCCTGATTTGAGCCATGTTGTAAAATCATCTATTGCTTGTTTCAGAAGCTCTTTTCTTTCAAATAAAAAGATCAGATTAAAACCAATAATTCCTTTGTTTTCAGAGACTGCAGAAAATGGATTAAAAACCGGATTTATTCGAGTCATATACAAATATTGGTATATTATTTGTAACCATTTCCAACAGTTAATTTTTTGATTGTGTTGCGGGAGCATAGAATGAAAACCATATATGAGGAGCCTTCCTCCTTTTGTCAGATGTTGATAACTTTGTTTCAGTGTTGAAGGGCCATTAGGATCCAAAATTACATCGTAGCCGTCATGACTATATTCTTCTGCTTTGCTCCATAGATCTTCTGTTGATTTGTCAATGATCTCGTCTGCGCCTAGTTTTTTTACTGTTGAGATTTTATGACTTTTTCCAACAACGCCAACGACTGTGGCACCCATAATTTTAGCAATTTGTATTGCAACTGTTCCCACTCCTCCTGCTGCGGAATGAATGAGTACTTTTTCTTTACTTTTCAGGTGCGCTCTGTCTACCAATCCATAATATGCAGTAAGAAAAGTTACTTGAAACCCTGCTGCTTCTTCAAATGACCAATTTTTTGGTTTTGGCCAGACATGATTTTCATTGACTATTATTTCTGTGCTATATGCTCCAAAACGAGTTAGTCCAAAAATAGCGTCAGAGACTTTTGCATTTTTTACTTTTGTTCCTATCTCAATAACTTCACCGGAGAATTCATAGCCAGGGGTGATAGGATATTTTTTGGCTGCAGCATAGACACCCATTTTCACTGCAATATCAGCATAATTGACCCCTATTGCTTTCACAGAAATTCGTACTTCATTTGGTCCAAGTTTTTCACTTACTTTTTCTTGGATTACCATCTTATTTGGATGTATGACTACTATTTCTTTGTGGGTGTTTGGATGCTTTGGTTTTGTTTTCATGTTGCGTATTAATTGGTTTTTATTGGAATGTGTGCTAGCACATTATAATTCTGAATGAAGGGATAGTATTTAAGGATTTTGTTTGATTCGGTTTTTTGAGAGTTTGAGGTATTTAGGGTTTTGGTTTGTTTTTCGGAAGAATTAAATACTTCTTTTGAAATAAAAATTGCATCTATAGTGGAATACACAAATAATTGAGCAATATTAAGTCTTCCACAATATAGTCAAGGACACTCTCTACTCAATTAATTGTGTCCTTGACTATAAAAGGTGTTATCATGGTAAATGAGGATAAAGCAAGTCTGTATTTGCTAGCAATAGTTGGAATTGTAGCAGCTGTTGGAATTGTTGTTTTATTGTTGAATGCTGGTGGACTAACAGGTGATTTGTCTGGACAAGCGACTGCAAAGGGTTTCAAAGCAGATTGTCCATCCGGAAAGGAATTTGATTCTACAAAAGGAGCATGTGTTTCAATTTATGCGGAAAAAGTAGGTATTGCTAGTACAAAGACGAGTAAGGGTTCGACGGATTGGATATGTTGTCGAAATAATAACGAAGGTTTTTGCACTTGCTTTTGCGAAAATAGTTGTAATGCATGTAAAGGATGTCCATAAATATTCTGGTTTTTCTAAAAGTATACATTTTGTTAATCTTATTTCTTCTGGTTTTTTAAATAGGAAATTTAAAATTGCTTTATGCAAAAGTTGTATTATGTTGATACTTCGATTTGGCTGAACCTCTTCAAGAAAGAAGGTGATCCGACAAAAGGTGTGCCTTATTGGAAGATTGCGGATGATTTTTTCAAAAAAGCTAAGATATCGTCTGATACTAAGATATGCATCTCAACGATTGTCTTAAAGGAATTGTCTTACAAACTTAAAATTGAATTCTTTTTAATACATAACCGCTTAAAAAGAAAGGCAGTTATTTTCAAAGTGTTAAATGAAGATTACTTATTTGCGAGAGATATTGAGAAAAAGCATACGTATACTCTTAGTTTTGCTGATTGTTTGCATATTGCAATTGCAAAAAGAAATGATTGTGTTTTAGTAACAAGAGATAGAGAGTTACTAGAAATAGGAAACATATATGTTCTCAGTAAAAAACCTGAGGATTTAATCAGCTAACTGATTTAGTTTTTCTATGTCTTCAAAACTCTTTATTTCTTTAGAAAGCTTTCTTCGTATTTCCCTAACTTCTTCTACAGAATCTCCTGTGTTTGGAATAGAACCAATCATGCTTTTCCACTCAATAAGACGAATTGCATTTCGTACAGCGTCAGATCTATTTGTGTATATTCCTTTCTTGACAAGGGTGTCAATTTCTTTAATCATCGCCTTTGGCATTCGCACTTGAACAACTTGCATTGTAGTACAGATGTAGTACACATATTTATGTGTTTTGGTTTTGAGGATGTATAAATTGTCTATATGAGCAGAAAAGTATTAATGGAGATACTCCATTTCAATGTTTAAGATGCCAGAAGAAATAATTGGAGAAATTGTCGGCTCAGCTGCTGAAGTTATAGTTCCATCGAGCATCGCAATAGATCCTAAAACGCCATGGTGGAAAATACTTCTAGGCGTGCTTATTGTCTGTCTTATTATTTTACTCTTTGTATTTATTTTTGGGAAGGTTTAGAGGAATTATTTTTTCACAAAAATATATCTATCCGCAACTCTCTTTGCAGGTAATTCTTCAGACTCTCCCATCATTTCTTTTGCGATCTTATATCTTTCTTCTGCTGTGTCTCGCTTCCTATCACCACGATAGAACTGAAGTAAGTGACCATATGCTCTCTGAATAAATTCGTATGTTTCTGGTCTTGCTTCACGCAACTCTTCGAAATCTTTTACTGGCTGAAATAATCCTTCGAGATTTTGGGAGAAAATAACGCGATTGTCGCCTTCTCTTCTATCGCTTTCGACAAAATCGATTACTCCAACAAGTTCAAATGCATCGGGATTATTGTACATGTGTGACGTATTTCCGTGATAATTATTTGACAAAATATAACCTCCCTCTCTGATATGCTGCGAAGCCCATTCTGTTGCGATACAGGGATTAAGAAGAATCAATAAATCATGTTCTTTTGCGGGTTTGTAGTCTTGTATATCTTGTCCATGCGCGTCTAAACCATGTTGCCTGAACATCTCCATCGCTACTGTGTCTATATCAACATACGTCACTGCATCAAAGACTTTTGATGGGCTTGCGTCATTTGCGCAAGAAGGATGAAGAACTGCTCTTGCGTTGTGTACTTGGTCTCTAAACGCAGTGTATATTACGATAAGATCGTCGTGATATTGTGGCGAGGTTGTCATAGTTTCAACCCACTACTTGCACAGAAGTACACACCCGTTCATATCTCTCAAAACTTTTTGGTCTCCTTTTATATTCTGGAGAATTGAAATCAATATTGAATAACTGATATGTTCTTCTTTGACTCACGTCGAAAAGGATAGCTCCTCGATGTATCATTTTGAGTTCATCCTTCACATGCGGGCTATATTTTCCTATTTCCTCTGCAAGCCGAACATCAAGATCAAATGCTACCTCCCCAAGCCGTAAACTCCGTGGAGGGTGCCACCAACCATGGATCTCAAAATGAACAGCTTCATCAGCAATGCCATTTGTCCTGTATTCTTCAAAGAGTGCTTGGATAAGGTCTTTATGATTTCCTGTATGAGTACAATGTGCTATTGCACCGATCGTGCTCCCATCTGGTTTTGTTCCATAGCTGACAAGTCCTTGACAAGTGAGAAGCCCTATTGTTTTTAAGGCAACAGAAGAACTCGTGGAACTTGTAAATGCATACTCATTCATGGTAGCATAGATTGCTTGTTGGGGATCTTCTTTTCTGAGAGGATCAGGAGACGCTAATTCAAAGCGAAGTCTTTCTGCCCAGAGATGAGCTTCCTCATCATATTCGTGACTTCGTACATCAAACCATGCTAATTTTTCAACTGCTTGCTCTCTTGATGTTGCTTTAAGATTGCCACCTATTGACTTTTTGAACACTCGATTGACCATAGAGAAATAGAAAGAGGAGTACTTTATATATTTTTCCATATTTTTGTCACTTCTTAATAACAACACAACCTTTATATATAACCTCCGTTTACCTCATTACAATTCAGTTGATCTAAGATCAACATTAAAACAAATACACGATCAAGGAGAGGAAAGAGATGACAAAAAAAGAAACAACGCACTGTTCAGATGAACATTGCAAAGAAGAACAATGTGAAGCTGAACAGAACTCTCCTTTACACAAAGAAGAAACACTTCATTGCGAAGAAACATGCGCAGAAGATGCATCTGAATGTAAAGAAGAAACACACATCAAAGAATTAACAAAAACACTCCAATTCCTTCAAGCAGACTTTGAAAACTACCGAAAACGCGTTGAACGCGATAACGCGGATTTCAAAAAATACGCAACAAAACAACTACTCGTAGAAATCATACCAGTGCTGGACAATTTGGGCCACGCGCTCAAAACAATCGATGACGAAGGAGTTCGATTAATCCACATGCAACTTATGGGTGTGCTGGAAAAATATGGACTCAAAGAAATCGAATGTTTGGGCAAGAAATTTGATCCAAAACAACACGAAGCACTCCTACAAGAAGAGACTGACAAGGAACCGAATATTGTCCTTGAGGTCTTGCAAAAAGGTTATATAGTAGGAGATGCGGTATTACGCCCAGCACGAGTAAAAATTACGAGGAAAAAACAAGATGAAACTGCGCGTGTTCCAACCGGAGGAACTGCATAAACACGAGGAGGCAAATATTGCCAGCCTCAGCATTACCAAGCACACTCCCGAAACACGAATAGCAGAACTTGGAAAAGAATGCACAGGCTGCGGCCATTGTTGCAAGGTTGATTCAGGAATTTTATTTGAAGAAGACGTCACGAGGATTGCAGATTACATGCAAATGCCGCGCGATGATTTCATCAAAGAATTCCTTGAGGAGCATGAACGATTTCACACTAAATGCTGGAAACTCAAACAAATACGTGAGGACGGTAAACCCTATGGACGGTGCGTGTTGCTCGATGAAGACAACAAATGCTCTGTTCACGAGGCAAAACCGAAATACTGCAAGCTGCTTTCAACAGTAAGCAGGCATGGACAACAACTCGCAGTATGGTTTGCGTTGAATCATTTCGTGAATCCACATGATCCTGAATCAGTCCGACAGTGGGCAGCGTACCTGAGGACGCATCCGACAATTCCTGGAGGTCAGTTACATGAACTGATCCCCGAGGAACAACGGCTGCGTCGCATTCTAAGTTATGAAGACGTGTATTAAATTACACAAACGCTGTATATTGAATAGATTCACTGGAGGCAGAGAACATGGGAAAAATAATTGGAATTGATTTAGGAACAACATTTTCAGCAGTTGCGGTTATGGAAGGCGGAAAGGCTACCATTATTCCAAACGCGGAAGGAAAACGAACAACACCATCTGTTGTCAACATTACAGAAGATGGAGAAATTCTTGTCGGAGACACTGCAAGAAATCAGGCTATCGCAAGCCCACAAAGCACTGTGCGCTCTATCAAGCGACACATGGGCGAAGATTTTAAAGTGAAGATTCATGACAAAGATTACACACCACAACAAATTTCTGCAATGATTTTGCAAAAAATGAAGAAAGACGCTGAAGCGTATCTTGGTCACAAAGTAACTCAAGCAGTTATTACAGTTCCAGCATATTTTGGTGACGCGCAGCGACAAGCAACAAAAGACGCAGGAAAAATCGCAGGACTTGAAGTATTGCGAATTATCAACGAACCAACTGCAGCAGCGCTCGCATATGGTATTGACAAAACAAACGATCACACTATCTTAGTTTTCGACTTTGGTGGCGGAACATTTGACGTTTCTGTTCTTGAACTCAGCGATGGTGTCTTTGAAGTCAAAGCAACCAATGGAAACAACTTCCTTGGAGGCGATGATATTGACGACGCACTCATCGACTGGATAGCAAAAGATTTCAAAGCACAGCACAGCATTGACTTGCGCGACGACAAAGTCGCACACCAACGTTTGAAAGAAGCAGCTGAAAAAGCAAAGATTGAACTTTCCAGCAAGCTCAAGGCGACCATTAATTTGCCGTTTATCACTGCAGATAAAGCAGGACCAAAACATTTGAACATTGAATTGACTCGAGCAAAGTTCGAACAGCTTAATGATGTCATCTTGAAAAAACTTGAAGAACCAACAAAGAAAGTTCTCAAGGATGCAAAGCTTGACAAACTTGTCGATAAGATTATTTTCGTTGGCGGTTCTACACGAATTCCTGCTGTTCAGGAACTTGTTAAAACATTAGTTGGCAAAGAAGGAGATCATTCCGTCAACCCTGATGAAGCAGTTGCACTCGGCGCAGCGATTCAAGCAGGAGTTCTTGGCGGAGAAGTGAAGGATATTTTACTTCTTGACGTAACTCCATTAAGTCTTGGAATAGAAACTCTCGGTGGCGTGTTGACTAAACTCATTGAGCGAAACACGACAATTCCGACCAAAAAATCGCAGATTTTCAGCACTGCTGCAGACAATCAAACTGCTGTTTCGATTAGAGTATTCCAAGGAGAACGACCAATGGCAACAGATAACAAATTACTTGGTCAATTTGATCTTGTTGGTATTCCATCTGCACCACGCGGTGTCCCACAAATTGAAGTTGCCTTTGATATCGACGCAAACGGTATTGTCAACGTCAACGCAAAAGACATGGGCACTGGCAAGCAGCAGAAAATTACCTTAACTGCATCAACAAATCTCACTGAAGCAGAGATTGAAAAGATGCGCAAGGAAGCTGAAGAGCACGCTGAATCAGACAAAGCGCGAAAAGATGAAGTTGAAACCTTGAACGAAGCAGACACCATGTTGTATACCACTGAAAAAACAATGGTAGACATGAAAGGCAAGGTTGATGAGAAAAAGCTTGAAGCGATTACGCCAGTCTTGGAAGGGCTCAAAGTCTTGATGACTGCAGAGAAGAAAGATATTCCTGCAATCAAGGAGAAGCTTACTGCGCTCAACAAAGTTGTACAGGAAGCTGCTGTTGAAATGTATCAGAAGGCAAGTCAGGAAGCGGAAAAGCAAGGCGGAAAAGCGCAAGGCAAAGACGATGTCGTTGATGCAGATTACAAAGTTGAAGAATAAGTTCTTCGATTTTTTTCTTTTTTTTATTGTTGCATATATTCGCTCAGATATCACACATATTCGCCCCGTAAAAGTCCACTTACACAATTCATCTATTTATTTAGTATAAAATAAATAAAAAAGAGATGAATTGTGATCAAGCAGCAAGGCGATTTAGGAGAGTTGTGAAGCGAATCTGAAAGGCCTAATCATCAAGAAAACGTTATAAATAAGTGAAGAAAAATTAACAATAAGAAGACGCATGGAAAAGACAAAACAAAGCTTTAGCGAACTTATAGAAATCTCCCAAAAACTGCGAAAAGAATGTCCTTGGGACGCAGAGCAGACATTAGACTCCTTTCACAAATATATTGTCGAAGAATCCATTGAAGCGCAAAAAGCTGCAGAAGCAAAAGACTACGAAGAACTCAAAGAAGAACTTGGCGATGTGTTCTGGAACGTTCTCTTCATGTGTAACATCGCAAAAGAGAATGGCTTATTTGATGTTCATGATGTCCTGCAGAACGCAAAAGAAAAAATGATCCGCAGACATCCGCATGTATTTGCTGGCGAAAGCAAAGACATGGATGCAATTCACAAAAAGTGGCAGGAAATTAAAGCAGAAGAACGAAAAGTAAAGGAAGCGAGAAAAGCTGCGCAGAAAAATCAAAAACGGGAGGAATAAAATGAGACTCCCCTCACGCGAACAAGCAGAAGCGTATTTTGATGACTTTCACGTTCCTGATAATTTCAAAAATCATTGTTTCTTAGTCAACAGAATTGCGGTCTTTCTTGCAGAAGAACTGAAAGCTGCAGGAGAGCATATAAATTTAGATCTTGTTGATATTCTTTCGTTGCTTCATGATCTCTTCAAACCTGCAGCTTTGCAGAAACTCACCACTGATTCAAAATTTAAGTGTTATCCTACACCAAAACAGATTACGTTCTGGGAAGAAATGAAAAAGAAATACAAGGCAAAACATGAAACTGCATTGTTTGCAGAAGTTTTCGGCGCTGAGTTTCCTGAATTCGCGAAACTGATGACTCACTATGGAAATCATGATATTTTCACCTCGAAAAAATCACGAGAAGAACAGATTGTGCATTATGCGGATTGGCGGGTGTACTGCGATGAGATTGTATCGCTCAAACAACGCACCGATGATCTTCTCATTCGATACAAACATAAGATTGAAGGAAATAAAGGGGGGCTCGCGCTTTGGCAAAATCGCGTTGCTGATGAATGCGCAGTGGAGCTTTCTATCTTCCATAAACTCAACATAAAACCAGAACAGCTTGCGCAGCTTGTCAAATAGGCGAAACCATGAAACAGAAAAAAACAAAATTAATCATGTTTGATTATGACGGAGTCTTAATAGACTCTAACCATTTGCCTAAATTGTACTACGATGATCTCGCAAAAGCTCTTGGAACAAAACGCTTCAACTCTGTTGAAGAAACACGAGAATATCTTGAAGTCAGCGTGCATGATACATTGCAAAAACTTGGTGTTGATACTCCTGAAAAAAAAGAGATCGCGATGAAACTCTTCAGATCTTATGACGATAAATGGAAAAATTTGAGTCTTTTTCCCCATGTCAAAGAAATGCTCAAAACATTAAAAGAGCACGGTTATCTTTTAGCAATTGTTTCTAATAATCTTTCAGAAGTTATTGAGCATGACTTGAAAAAAAATAATGTCCATCACTATTTTGATCACATTATTGACATCAAATTTGGAAGAAAACCTGAGACAGACCAAATTATCCATTGTCTCAAGATTACAGGAACACTTCCTGAGGAGGCTGTTATGATTGATGACATGGATGGTGGCATCATCGCAGCGAAAAACGCAAAACTCAAAAAAGCGATTGGCGTGAGTTATGGATATCAGCTTAAAGAACGTTTGCATATGGCAGATGTTATTGTCGATCATCCAACACAAATTATTGACGCGGTCAAGTGAGAATTATGGCAGAAAAAGATTATTACAAAATCCTTGGTGTGGAAAAAAACGCACCAAAGGAAGAAATCAAAAAAGCATACAAGAATCTTGCAAAGAAATATCACCCTGACATGAACAAAGAGGCAGGTTCTGCTGAAAAATTCAAAGAAATAAATGAAGCTGCATCTGTGCTTTCTGACGACAAAAAAAGACAGCAATTTGATCAATATGGAACCACTGACTTTGGCGCTGGACAAGGATATTCTAGCCAGGATTTCGGGCAAGGCTTTGGTTTTGATTTTGACGATATCTTTGAATCTTTTTTTGGCGGCCAACGAAGACGAGGCAGAGGATTACGAAAAGGAGAAGACATTGAATATGAAGTAGAGATTACACTCGAAGAAGCAGCTGCTGGAGTGAAAAAACATATTCGTGTTCCGCGATTAGAAACCTGCGAAAAATGTGGCGGGAATGGCGCAAAATCTGATAAACATATTAAAACATGTGAGAGTTGTCATGGATCTGGTACTGTGACTCGCGCACAACGAACACCTTTTGGGATATTCCAAAGCACTGGCGTTTGTTCTTCTTGTGGTGGACAAGGAAAAGAAATTGAAGAAGTATGTGAAAGTTGTAATGGACAAGGAAAGATACAAGAAGAGAAAAAAGTGACTGTCGATATTCCTGCAGGTGTTAATACTGGATCTCGCTTGCGTATTGCTGGCAATGGTCAAGCAGGAGATAAAGGAGCGCCTGCTGGTGATTTATATCTTTATATTACTGTTTTGAAACATGATATTTTTGAACGCGAGGAACAAGATATTTTCATGGACATGCCTGTTTCATTTCGAGACATGTGCTTAGGTGGAGAGATTGAAGTTCCGACTCTCAAGGGAAAGGCGACCATTAAAGTTCCTGCTGGAACAAAAGCAAATACTGTTTTCCGCTTGAAAGGAAAAGGGATTCCATCACTTCGTGGATTTCACACAGGCGATCAATTGGTGAAGATGATAATTTATGTTCCTGAAAAGTTGACGAAGAAGCAGAAGGAAGCTCTTGAGGAATTTGATAAGGAAGCGAAACGAGAGAAAGGGTTGTTTGAGAAGGTTTTTGGGTAGAAAATCTTTTATAGTATAGACTTCTAAAAATACGTATGCGAAATATACTAGCACTTTTTATTTTTGTCATGGTTCTTGTTCTTGGAGTGTTTAATGGAACAGACATCACAGGAAATGTAGTTTATTCCGCAAAACCAGATCTTTCTGTTGAAGAAATTGTGACCCATGGCGTCGATAAAGAGACAAAAGAAATGTTTATTGTTTTTAGTATAATTAATGAAGGAGATCTTGTTCTAAAAGAAGGCACACCAATAACAACAAGAATGTTTGTTCGCTATACTACACCTCCTGTGAAACACGAAGGAAGTCAAGGAAGTATAAGTCTTGCAGAAGTTTTTTTTGAAGAGGCAAAAGCAACATATGTGCTTGAAGAGGAGCTTGGTTCTGGGGGGAGCGTTCTTGTGATTTCTCCTCCTGTACCTATTTTATTGAGTACTGTTCGCTTTTTTGAGAGATACAAGATTAAAAATAGGATTACTATTGAACTTGATTTTAAAAGAAAGATAGCAGAAGAAGATGAATCTAATAATAAATTAGTAAAATGGTATCATATGCAGGAGTGGGATGAGTTGGAAGAAGAGGTGTTAGAGCCGGAGAAATATTAGGGGACTACAGAAAGAGGGAGTGTAGTCACCTAAAATTATTTAATCTCTTTGTGTTCTTCTATTTTTATGAAACAATCTTTTTCCATGGTTTATCAGACTCTTCTTTCCAATTATTCTCACCAAGGCTGGTGGCTCATAAACAATTTCTATGCAGTCATTTCACCAAAACATTTATATATAACTCAAAGTTATAGTACTATAACTTGAGGTTATAGTATGGTTGAAATAACAGAAAATGGAAAAATGGCACTAAAGCTGATATTTACAGACTTTTTGACTCATCATAATTCTTACAACATCAAAGAGAGGTTAGGATTAAGCAATGCAGGAAGTCTTAAACTTTTAAGAAGTCTGCATGACAAAAACCTGCTCACAAGCGAGAAAATGGGAAATGCAATATTTTACAAGCCAAATCTTGAAAATAACTATTTGATAAAATTGTTGGAACTCATTTTTCTTGACTATAGCAATCTATCAAGTTTTGTAAACGGATGGATATATGATTTAAATTCATTATCTCCACATACTAAGGCAATATTCCTTTTTGGATCAATCTTGAGAAAGGGCAAGGAGGCGAGAGATGTAGATGTATGTTTTATATTAAAAAAAAGTGAAGATTATAAGCTATTACAAAGAATGATAAAAGAAATGAATGAAAAGAATCGCTTGAAGATAGACCCACTATACTTAACTGAACAGGACTTTGAAAAAAAATTAATTGAAAAAGACAAACCTTTAATGGAAATTGTCAAAAGCTGTGTAGTTGTGCATGGTCATGAACTATTTGTGGGGGTTCTGAAAAATGTCCAAAGCAAGCAATCACGTTAAATGGTGTTTGGATAAAGCGAAAAAAGAGATAGATAAAGGCGAGCAGCATAGAGGACTTGTAAAAGTAATGCCAAACAAGGAACTTGCATTGGAGCATCTGGCGAAAGCAGAACACAACCTTGAAGCATTTTTGCACAACAAGAAAGGTGGCTTCTATGACTGGACAATCAGCATAGGTTTCTATGTTATGTATCATTGCAGTCTGGCCATAATATCAAAATTTGGTTATGAATCACGAAATCAGGAATGTACTATTGCACTGATGGAGAGCCTTATAGAAGACAAAACTATTGATGAAAGCTTCAGAAGATATATTGAAGCAATCAAATCAGCAGACAAGCAAAAAAAGGAAGAAGAGCAAATACTGAAAATGAGAGAAAAATATCAGTATACTCCGATCATTGATATAGATATCCAAAAAGTAGATGAGCTGCTAGGCATTTGTCAGGATATGATAACAGAGACAAAAGGGATTATAAACAATTAAATAGATTTTTCATAATATGGGGCAAAAAGTGATACTAATACAACTATATGAGGAACTTCTCAAAGCTTATGGTTCTCAAGGCTGGTGGCCTATCAATAACATCTACAAGAAAAGAAACTCTCTGACCAATGAAGAGAAATTTGAAATTATTATTGGGGCAATTCTGACGCAACATAGTCCTTTTGGTTGCTAATTTTTGACTTTTGGGTATTTTCAGTTATATTCATAAATCAACAATCCTCTTCAATTCCCTAAGAATCAAAACCATTGCTTCTGTATCTAATTTGCAGTAGGTCTCTAAGTCTTTTCTTATTTTCTTTATCTCCTCTTTGCTTAATTTATTAGTAGTTGTACTGAGGAATAAAGCACTGGCATCTCCGCCTCCTGCAATTTCTATATCCCCATAGCTTCTGCCAGTCATTGCAGGAAGAACCTTCTTTAGTGAAGCGCTTCCCTCCTGTTCAGGATGATAATAATGAAAGTTTCTGAAGGGAGTAAGAAGATCAATAAATCTTGGCAGTAAGGATTCAACCCATTTTTTGTATTCAGGAAAAGCTTGTGCCTGCTCTTTTAATACGCCTTTTTCAAACATCTCATTATATGCAATGATGCTTCCTTGAGTGCCAACAACTTTTTTTAAGGACTCCATAAATTCCTTTCTTGGGTCTTTGATTCCCTCAGCCAGAAATGAATAATGTTCAAGCTGAGAAGCATCTGTCTGCTGAACATGCAATGAAAACTGGAAAGGGATTCTTTGATATGGTTTTACACCCTCAAATAAAGGAATTGGGATGCTGTACGTTTCAAAATCCAGAAAATGCAGAGGATATTTTCGGATTGAAAGAAATTTTTTTATTTCCTCCTTATTGACATGAGACTTGTTTGTAATCTCACACTTATATTGAATCTGCTGGCTTGCAGTGAGCTTAAATGCAGGCGGTATGTTTTTTATTGCAAGAACACCAGAGTTGTAAAGTTCAAAACAGTTCTTTCCACCCCTGTAAAGCTTGAACACGCTGTTCTTTGGAAGAAAGCCCCAGCATATATCAGGAGAAGGACATGTGGAGAAATCAGAACAGTGTTTTGGAGGATTTTTGCATGAAATAATCTTGAACATATATTCTATTCTTTCAGATATTCCTTTTATTGCTGCATCAACTAAATCAGTAATATCTTCTTTTGCAAACAGCTGCGCAGGGTTAATTTTACCATGACGGACATATTCTTTATTGATATGCATCAAAAAGCACTTTCTTATTTTCAAGCCTGATTTTGTATAGCAGTATTTCTGGAAAGATACATCATGGATATGCTCCTCTTTCACTTGAGTAGAGCTTTTGACCTCAACAATGTCCCATTCATTTTTTCCAGCAGGAACCAAAACGTCTGCTCTGGAGAATATGTCACCTGACAAAAATCCTGCTTCAAATAAAGGTTTTCTTTTTGAAAGCATTTCTTTTGAAATCTTTATGTTTCCTTGAAAACTCTTCTGTCCTACTTCAATTCCATCAGGAAATAATTTCTTTGCAAAATCACCGACAATATTACCTTGGTCAAATCGACTTTGCGTTTCAGCACTTACTTCAGGAATTTTTTCAGGCTGATTGAACATAATCCACAATGTCTTCGGACATTGCAGACCAATCATGTATTTGGATTTTGTAAGAACATGCTTGTGTTTCATGTTTAATTTTCCTTAACTGGAAGGACAGCACATCTGCAACCTTCACTACTTTTACATTTTTTATTTGGTATGGGTCTTATTTTTAATGCTTCATCTATTTTTAATGTCTTGCCATTAAGTTTACTGCATTCTTTACATGTTCGCTCACCGAGACTAGAACAGATTTGAATTTCTTTAAATCCTTCTTTTTTAAATTGCTCTAGTTTAACTTTAGATGCGAGGTCATAATATTGATCTGGTTTCTTACCTTCCTCAATAACAAAGTCACCCATTATACGATATATCGAAGAACATAATAGTGGATTTTTACTCTGTTTTATGACAGCACGATTAAATAACACCCATACAATATCCCTTTTTTGAAATTTACTTCTAAATTTTTTTAAAAGACGATTTTCTGCTTCTTCATAGTTTTCTTTTGTGATATTGTAGAGACCTAACTTATTGATCCAAAATTCTTTAAAATTAGTAGGTTCTTCCTTTTTTAGTCTAGTTTTAGTCTTCTTCAATTTAATTCAACCTCGAAAATCATTTTAATCTCCTCAACAACATCAAACTCATTCTATTCCGCCAAATATTTTTTCTTCAGATTTAAATTTTTCCATGTATCCTTGAACTAGTTTGATTTTTTCACGATCGCCTTTACTGAACAAATTAAGTAACAGCCTATTAAATAAACTCCAGAAAATATCTCTATGTTTTGGATTAAACCCCCATCGTTTTGTTAATTCATCATGCACAACCATATAATCTTTTTCCTCTACTCCAAAACGTCTCAATACTTTAAACCAATTACTTTTTAGTGCATATTTTGTCCACTCATCATCAATTTGCTTTACACCTTTTAAATCAACAAGAACTTTTTTTCTGTCCTTTACCCTAGTACGTACATAAATCCTTTTACCGCAAAAAACACAATTAGTTGTTTTTCTAGGAATTTTTTTAAGAGTTTTTTGACAATTCGGGCATTTATCTATTGATATCATTTTGAAGTCACTCAAATCTTATATTTCCTTTCTCATCAATTCTAGCAACTTGCCATTCATAATCTTTCTTAGAGACCACTTTCTGTATTTGTTGCCTTACAGAATTTAAAGATGTAACATTATCTTTTTTTGATAGGAAAAGTATATCGCTGATAGTTCCTACTTTATTCATTCCTTTGAATACAACAAAATCTATCGGATTTAATATTGGTTTTACATCAAAAGGGTCTAACTTTAATGCTTTGAAAGAAGGTAAAATCGCTTTATTAAACACTTTCTCAGCTTCTTTTCTTCCTTTTTCTCTAGCAATTTCTCTCAATTCTTCTTCTCTTTCATCAAATCTTTCTTCCTTTCTTAGTATTTCTTGTTCTTTCTTTTGATATTCATCAAGCCAAGTTTTAGTTGTTATGCCTTTTACTTTTAATCGTAAATCTGAAACTCTTACTAATTTTCCACAGCAAGGGCAAATACAAAGAATCTTTCTAAACTCCTGAAATTCTCTAAAAAGTTCTGTCATTTGAACACCTTGTAACTTACTTTTTTATCTTCTATCGCATCTTTTATTGATTTTTGGTGTTCATTCAACTTAGCATTACCGCTCTTTACCTCAATAAAATTAATTGAGTTTACTTTTCCTAAAGAAAGACCATTAAATATTATCAAATCAATAGGATCTCCTAAGAATCTAGAATCAGGCAATTCCCACTTAAAATCTTTCATAGTCGGTAAAACTTTCTCAAAGTTTTTTCCAATGTTTACTGCTTTTGTTGTAATCAAAGCTTTTTCTGTGGCTAGTTTTCTTCGCTTCTTCAATTCTTCCTCTGAAGCTGTTAATTCTTCTTTTAACTTATTCTGTATCTCTAAAGCTTCTGGTGGAAATGGTTTAGTTCCATCAAAAAGTGTTGCCTGTGATAACTTAAATTCTCCACTACAAGGGCATTCAGCATAAAGGTTGGATTCCTTTAATTTTTTAATTAATTCTTTTGTATTCATCCTAAAATCCCTTCCAGTTCCCTAATATCTTTTATTCTGTAATCTGCTTTTCCACCTTTGAATGTTTGTCCGTAAACTGCAAGCACAGTTTTCATACCGACTTTCCTTGCTCCTGCAATATCTCTTTGCGAATTATCGCCAATAAAGAGCACTTCCTCGGATTTCAGCTTCATTTTTCTGAGAGCTTTTCTGAATGGTTCAACAGCAGGCTTTAGTTTGCCTGTGTCTTCATAGCCAAGAACAACGTCAAAATAATCAACCAGATTCATGTTTGTCAATCTCAGCCATGCCTGCATTCTTGGAGCATCGCTGACAATACCTAATTTAAGCCCATCTTTTTTCAAATCTAATAGTGTACTGCGGACATGAGGATAAGGAACCAGTTGCCCTGATTTTACTTTTCTGTATGCTATAATTGCTGCAGAAAGGATTTTGTAATCAACCTTTTTCAGATGCTTCTGCAGGAATTTCTGGAATATTGTCTGATCCTCAATACCATATTTTTTGTATTCTTCAAGCATTAATCTGTATGCCTTTTTCCTGCTCATCTCTAAACCTGCATCAATCATTGCAGTCACAGCTGCCTCGGTGCAGCGTTTCTTCATGGTCATGAAGTCTATTAACGTATTGTCTAAATCAAAGAGGATTCCTTTTATCATAAGTGGTATTGAAGATTAGTTGTATTTAATGATTGCGTAGAAACCTTTAACTGCTCCATTTTACAAGTTTCCAGCAAATAAAAATATTTAAACACACTCTTATTCTCTTCTCCCCGTGGAAAAACCTCCCTATACAGAAATCTACAACATCCTCTTCCAAAACTATGGTTCTCAAGGCTGGTGGCCTATCAATAACATCTACAAGAAAAGAAACTCTCTGACCAATGAAGAGAAATTTGAAATTATTATTGGGGCAATTCTGACGCAAAACACCGCATGGACAAACGTAGAGAAAGCGTTGAATGAATTGCGAAGAAATAATTGTTTGTCTTTGAAAGGAATTCTTGAAACAAGACAAGAAACACTCGCAATGTACATCAAAAGTTCTGGTTACAATAATCAGAAAGCTGAACGATTGAAAATTGTTGCGCAGTTTCTTTTGCAACATCCGCTTGAAGAGTTGCAGAACATGGAGATAAAGGAATTGAGAACACTGCTCCTCTCTGTCAAAGGAATTGGACCAGAAACAGCAGATTCCATTATTCTTTATGCTTTTGCAAAACCAAGCTTTGTGATTGATGCATATACAAAAAGGATTATAAGTAGAATTGGATTCTGCAGAAAAGATATTTCGTATGATGAACTGCAAACATTGATCACAAATAATATAGAAAAGGACACTGAGCTGTATAATGAATATCACGCATTGCTTGTCGAACACGCAAAACGATATTGCAGAATAAAACCTGAATGTAACACGTGCATTCTAAAGGATTCTTGTGAAAAGAAATTATAATCTTACCAATAATTAACTCCTCTATCAAAAAAAGAGACGCTCGACAAGTGCTCGCGTCTCTAACGCACAAGACCTCACAAGCATTTCGGAGCAAAGCTCCGTAATGCATTAGAAAACATTGTTTTCAAATGAATAGTTCGGTCCTGTGCGTTTGTGTCGTCTTAGCAAAACCAACAACATGGCCAGACGGAGCGAACGAGGTTCCCATACGAAGTGTGGGGTTCTCGTTTGCGAAGTAGGACAAGCTTTTTGGCTTAAGAAAGTGAGAAAGCCAAAAAGTTGGCCGTCTGTGCCATTGTTGTTGTTGGTTTTGCGTACTCAAATAAACAGATTTCACAAAGATGATAATATCCACCCAAACATTTTTATAATAAAACAATAAGAAGTTCAATTATGGCATTCCTTGATAAACTTAAATTCTGGAAAAAGGATGATGACGCATTTGCTGATCTAGACAAACAACTTGGAACAATGCCACAAACACCAGGAACTCCAGAATCGCAGGGCTATGGACCACTCTCCCACGAACAAGGGTTCACTCCTTCTTCTGATGATGATCTTCTTCGTTCATCAGACACAGGACTTGATTTTGGGAAACAAGGGACACACGGTGCTGAAGGACTCTCTGGATTTGGTATGGAACATCCAGGAGAAAAACAAACACCATCGTATGAACAGCCACGACAAGTGTATGAAGTCGCGCCACAAGCAGCGGCACCTCAAAATGTTTCACAGCAATTGGAATTAGTTGCGGCAAAGTTAGATACTATTCGCGTTTCTTTAGAAAGTATTAATCATCGTCTTGTTGCGGTTGAAAGAGCGTTGCATGTCCAGGATGAAGAAGAAGTTGCTCCGAGAAGAAGACGAGGAGTTTGGTAAGGTTTAAGCAGTTTCTTGTTTTGCCATTGGCTGTGGAAGATACACAAATGCGCCTGCTGAGGCACGGTATGTATCCAACAAATACGCAACAAGCGAATCACGCGTATCAACAAGTGATTGATCGCTTAAACCAGAAATTATGCCTGTTGTTATATCTACTTTAAGAACAGCAGCTATATTTCCTTCATACCTTCCTGGAAAGTAATCTGGATTTATATTTTCTCCTTCTTGGTAAAGAACATAAACGCTGCCGCCTGTTCTTGGATCAAATGATCTATAACGCTTTCCTGGTTCTCTTCCTACATTCCGTTGGTATTTGAAAGAAACACAAGATTGAGACGCAAGGACCTCTTCAAGCTTTGCTGGTTTTTTACGAAAGCCTAGGTACTGATATTCAGTTGTCGTTCTTTTTTGCTCATCATTCGTTGTTGTCATACTATCATCAATCTCTCGTTATCATTGCGCACATTTCTAAAGTTGCGCAGAAGTTGATAAAAGAGCAGTTTGTTTTTAAATTTTCCCTCTTTAATCACTCAATTATGGTGGCATGATAACAGAACTGAAGGTGCTATTTTTCAAAAGATTTATATATTCCTGATCTCCTTCATACTCCTATCAGAGATTGAGAGGATTCTTAGAATACTTAAAACAAAACGAGGGATTTTCATGAACGCAACCGAAGCAGTAGCAAAAAAAGTAGAAGACGCAACACTCAGCACAGGAACAACAACCCTTGCAATCGTCTGTAAAGATGGCCTAGTTCTCGCAGCAGACAAACGGGCAACAGCTGGCTACCTCATCGCAAACAAACGCACAGAAAAAATCCAGCAAATCGCGGACAAAATGGTTATCACAATGGCTGGAACAGTCAGCGACGCGCAACTTCTGACAAAACTGATCAAAGCAGAATTACAACTTAAGAAAATCCGCAGCGGACGAGAAAATATTGTTAAAGAAGCGGCAAACCTTCTCGCAAACATGGTGTACGGCAACATTCGCCGCATGTCCATGATCCCCGGCATCGCGCACTTTATTCTTGGCGGCGCAGATGAAACTGGCTTTTATGTGTACGACATTTACCCTGATGGATCAATTTCCCTCATTGAAGATTACATCTCTTCAGGAAGCGGCAGCGTCATGGCATTCGGTGTCCTTGAAACACTCTACCACAAAAACATCACTGTTGCAGAAGCGGTGGAACTCGCAGTCAAAGGAGTCAACGCAGCAATGCAGCGCGATATCGCATCTGGAAACGGCGCAATGATTGTCACTATCACACAAAAAGGAGTCGAAAAAGTATTCGACCAAGATATTGATGGACATTTGAAGTTCAAATAAAAGATTCTAAAAAAGAGGTGTATGTATTTTTTAGATTATCTTTTTTATTTTGGATATGGCAGAAATTCATTATGCTCGAAAATTAGGTATCTTTACTATATGTTGTTTATTATACTCTTATTATATAAGACCCCCATTTTTCTTTCAGAAAAATCGGGTCCCCCTGACAGAGGTGTTCTGCGGGGTGATTGTCAAGTGAAATAGAACAGCGTTAGAGAAATGTTAGGAAATCCAAATATGAACGCGAATTAAGAAGGAGTACATTATCATGACCAAAATTATTAAAGAAATTATGAAGGTTGTTCCTGAAGCAAAAATCAGTGAAGCATGCTTTGAAGGAGCAAACATTGTTCTCTACTCCAAAAACAAAGACTTTGTTCTTGAACCAGGAACCTGCATCCGCGAAGCAGTTGATCTCATCAAAAAACGTGTTGAACTTCGCCCAGATCCTGCACTCACGATGGACGTTGAAGCAGCTGAAAAAGAAATCCGCGCGCTCATTCCAGAAGAAGCAGGCTTACAACAAGTTATTTTTGATCCACAACGATCTCGCGTTATTATTGAAGCAGAAAAACCTGGCGTGGCAATCGGCAAACAAGGTGCTACCCTCTACGAAATCAAGAAAAAAACATTCTGGGTTCCGATTGTGCGACGAAGCCCACCTATTCGATCACAACTCATGGAAAATATTAGACTCGTTTTGTATCAACACAGCGATTACCGACGAAAATTCCTTGACAAAATAGGACACAGAATATATGACGGCTGGCAGCGCGAGAAAAAACACGAATGGGTTCGCTTAAGCGTGCTTGGCGCTGGACGACAGGTTGGAAGAAGCTGTATGCTTTTGCAAACTCCAGAATCACGAATCATGTTGGATTGCGGTATTGATCCTGCGGGGTTAGTTGGCTCAGAGTATCCATATTTTGAGGCGCCTGAATTTAACATCAATGATCTTGACGCTGTTATTATTAGTCACAGTCACTTAGACCACTGCGGATTTTTGCCTTATTTGTATAAATTTGGCTTTCGAGGACCAACATATTGCACTGCGCCAACAAGGGATATTATGGCATTGTTGCAATTGGACATGATCAAAATTGCGCGCGCTGAAGGAAAAGAACCATTGTATACTAGCGATGATGTTAAAGAAGCGATCAAACATACGATTTGCTTAGACTTTGATGAAGTTTCTGACATTACTCCAGACATTCGCATTACACTTTACAACGCAGGACACATTATTGGCAGCGCTATGGCACACATCCACATTGGCAATGGACTCCATAACATGTTATACACTGGCGACATGAAGTATGGAAGAACAACACTGCTCGATCCTGCAGTCACTCAATTTCCTCGTCTTGAATCCATGATCATTGAAAGTACGTATGGTGGAAAAGATAATAATTATCCGACGCACTTTGAATGCGAACAGCAATTTATTGAGATCATTACTAAAACCATTGAACGACGAGGACGCGTGTTGTTGCCAGTTCTTGGTGTTGGTCGAGCGCAAGAAGTTCTTCTTGTTATTGAAGAACTTGTCAGAACTGGACGTCTGGAAGCAATTCCTGTGTACATTGACGGCATGGTTTGGGACGTCACTGCAATTCATTCTGCATATCCTGAGTTTTTGAACGCAAATGTTCGAAAGCTGATTTTCCAGAAAGATCATAATCCATTCCTCGCGTCTATCTTTAAAGAAGTCGGCGGAGGGAAAGAACGACAACAGATTATGGAAGAGACTGGACCATGCGTTGTTCTCGCAACATCAGGTATGCTTGTTGGTGGACCAAGCGTGCAGTACTTGAAACATTTCGCAGCGTCTGAACGAAACAGCCTTGTGTTTACTTCGTATCAGGGTGAAGGAAGTTTGGGACGACGAATTCAGTATGGGGAACGTGAAATTGCATTCGACGCTGGAGCGAATAAAAAACCTGAAGTGGTCAAAATTAACATGGAAATTCATACCATTGAAGGATTATCTGGCCACAGCAGCCGCAAAGAACTCATGAACTTTATTTACCGCTGCATGCCGAAGCCGAAGAAAATTATTGTCAATCATGGAGAAAGCAGCCGATGCTTAGATCTTGCTTCTTCTGTGCATAAACAATTTAAAATTGAAACTTCATCACCGAGGAATTTAGAAGTTTTGCGATTGAAGTGATTAACTCAAATATACGGCACGCCTTCCTTACTTTTAATACCGTAAATAACCACATAATCCCAGAGCATTCCTTTATAGACTTGCACCGTAACAGAAAATCCATTCTCCATAAAAACTTCTCGAATTTTATCCGGATGCGCAAGCCAGCCTACATTTGGCAATATTTTATAGAGATTTGCATACTCAATAAAACAAACATGCCCTCCTTCAGGCAAACGGATATGGAGTTCTTTCAGAACTTTTTTTAAATCCTGGATGTAAGATAACATACCAAACGAAAAAATCATATCTACTCGTGGAACATCAGGATGGACGCGATTCACTTGATGCTCATCGTGAATAGTATGGATATGCGTATGTCCCTTTTTTGCTGCACGCTTATCAATAATGTTTAGGTTCCCCTTACTCAGATCCACTGCATAAATGTGACCACCTGGCTTGACAAGTTCTGCAAGATGCATAGTCATTGTTCCTACTCCTGAACCGAACTCGAGAATATTTTTTCCTTCATAACCTTCAAACAACGTCAATACTTGTTTTCTGATATCTCGTGGAAGAAGAAAATCTTCCAACCAATACGTCAAGACAGAGATATCGTTGATCACTGGAATGATCACATCTGGATTATGATAGAGCGTAAGGAGCATGTAAATAGGAATTGCAAACCCAACAATGGAAAGTCCAATAAAAAACGTTGAGAGCGCACTTGGATCTTCAAACATCCAAACGACAATAACACTTGTGTAGAGCAGGGAAACGATAATAGGCCCAACTACGCCAAATTTTATTTTGTACGCACGCGGAAAATTTGGCAATTTGTAGCGCAACACTGGAACACAACAAATAACTGCAATATACAAAAACAAGGCAAGTGGAACTTCCAATGAAAGCATCATTGTGTATTGTCCAAATCCAATCAGAAGCATCAAAATAGAAACCACTGTTTGGAATATAATTGCTTTATACGGTGTCTGAAATCGAGGATGGAGGTCTGCCATCGCGTCAACGAATAATTTATCTCGCGCTAGTGCGAGTAACAATCGTGGTGATGTGACGACAATACTTGTTGTTGCTCCAGTTAATGCTAGAAAAACACCAATTCCAACGAGTGGCGCACCCCAAGCGCCAAACAAAATGGTCGCAACATCTGCTGCAGGAGTTGCTGAAAGAATAAGTTCCTGCCAATTGACAACACCTAACAAGACAAACGCCATAACAAATCCTGCGATGGTGATGCCAATGCACGTCCATACCAATACTTTTGGAATTATCTTTTCAGGGTTTTCTGTTTCTTCAGCAATATAGGTCGCGCCATCCCAGCCGAAGAATGTTTCGACAATAAAGAAGAATGCAACAAAGATGTACACAGGAGAATAAGGAAAAAATGGAGTGAAATTATTCATGTCCACTTCAAAAATACCGCGGAAAATTATTGCAAAAACAATCGCAACTGCTGCTGAAGAGAGAACTCCCAGCAATACACCACTTGCTTCAACACCGCGCATGGTAATATAATTGAGGAACAGGATAATGACAATACCCATCACTAACTTTATTGTTCCTGCGTATTCTGGAGGAAAAATATCTGGAAAGACTGAGACAACATAGTCAAGCCCTGCGATCAATAATACTGCTCCTGCAAGATTTCCTGTCACCCATGTAATCCAACCAATGATAAACGAAGGAAATCTTCCATAACTTTGTTTGGTAAATTCGTAGACACCGCCTGCACTTGGGAACATTGCAACAAGTTCACCAAAGCACATTCCTACGTATACTGTTACTATTCCTAGAATAACCCACGCAATTAAGGACGCTGGACCAGCATAGCTTGCTGCGATTCCTGCACCAAAAAATAAACCGGAACCAATCATGGATGCAACTGTTAATGCGATGACAGTGAGAAGCCCTGCTTTCTTTTCCAATTCTTTCTTTTGTTCTCTTTCTTCTTGTTCTGGTTGATTGAGAATCTCTTCTGTGGTGACCATGAGAGATTTTGGTGGATTTTCCTATATAAAGGTTGGGGAAAATTGGTCCGTTCCTCTAATGTAATTTGTTTATGAATAAAAAATAACAACAACGATGGCACAGACGGTCAACTTTTTGGCATTCTTCCAGTAAGTAAGCCAAAAAGCTTGTCCTACTTCGCAAACCACAACCCCACACTTCGTATGGGAACGTGGTTTGCTCCGTCTGGCCATGTTGTTATTTTTTGCTTAACAACTGAAACGCTCAAGACCGAACAATTCTTGTGAGGTCTTGAGCGTTAGAGACGCGAGCACTTGTCGAGCGTCTCTTTTTTATTTCGATATATATTCGTACTATTTAACTGAACAAAATCCATTTACTCCTACTATTAAGAATTAAGAAAAGTATTTATAGCACAGAAAAATAAAGTTATTTATGAACTCTTGGAAAGAATGCATTGCAAAAAAATATATCACTAAAACAAAGCCCAGCAGAAGCATGGCAATTCAAATGGAACGCATGGCACTTCTTCGTGAAGATTTTCTCCAACATCATGTTGATCAAAAATACATTGTCCTCAAACTTGAAGCATATTATGACATTGTTAAGGAATTGCTCTATTCAAATTTGTATAAAAATGGGTATAACTGCAGTGATCCTTCATGTCTTGTTGCGTATGTTGAACACCATCTTCATGGATTCAAAAAAGAACACGCACTTATTGAAGAATTGTTTGCCTTGAAGATAAAAATGCATCGGATTCCCCCAAAACAAATTCAGGAATTTTTACAGAAAAATGAGATCGGATTGAAGAAGGTAATAATGTTGCTCAAAGAGCGGTTGCAGACACTTGGATGAAAAAACTATAACCTTTGAACATGATACTCTTCTTCCATGTTATCACTAATATGTGGTGTTTTTTGCACAACATTTATAAATGAACTTTTGTTTCTCATAAGGTATGAAACTTTTACTGACATCTGACTTACATTATTACACAGGAAATGAAGCAGTTATGGATGGTTTGGCTCAAAAAGTATGTGCATCTGATGCAGATGTTTTTATAATCGGCGGCGATGCAACCAGCGGTGGAAGTTATGTTATGCTTGCTCGACTTTTAGAAAAATTTTCTGGATTCCGAGGACAAAAGCTTTTTGTTGCTGGAAATCATGATTTATGGAACCCCCACGATACTGGTGTAGAAAAGTATTTTGAACTACAAAATTTTGTTGAACAATATGATTTTCATTCTTTGGACAAAAATCCTTTTGTCAAAGATGGCGTTGGATTTGTTGGTTCTATTGGATGGTATGATTACTCTTTCAAAATGCGTTCTGGTGAGATTCCTGAGCAGTTTATTATGGATGCTAGGACTTTTACTCGCTGGGAAGATGTAGATGATAAAGCGTATGCAACAAAAATGGCAGAGGCTACTTCTGATAAATGGGATTTTGCATGGAATGATGTCAATTATGCACGAATTCCTTCTGACAAAGATTTTCTTGAGCAAAGGTTGAATGCTTTGCAGCGACAGCTTGAAGAAGTTTCTCCTAAAGTAGATCAAATTGTTGCCATGACACACCATCTCCCTTTTGAAAATATCGTCCCTCGAGACCAAGGTAATACTGCATTTACTTTAGGAAACGCCTATCAAGGAAGCGCAAGAATAGGAGCGTTGCTTCAACAGTATGGAAAAGTAGGATATGCTTTTTGTGGGCACTCGCATGTTTCTGGACAATGGCGAAATGGAACTATTACTTGTTATAACATTAGTAGAGAAAGTCCTGTGCTTTTTTCTCTTGAAATGTAGATTCTATCTTTTCTTTATTTGGCTGCAAGCACTTCATCCTCTGATGCTAAGACATCAATAAGCCTTGTGTGGGTGTACTGAGGATATACTTTTCCCTCATCGTCAATCATGTTCAAACGATACAATGTTGGTTCAATGACGGTGTCTGGAGTTATTTTGAGTTCGCCGATCGGAGTTGTTATCTCTTCTGCAACTTGCTTATATTTCTGATGCACCCTGAACTTATCCTTCAAACTTTTAGAATTATAATCACGTGAAAAACCTGGTCCAACTACCTCCACTGCAACATCTTCAGAAACCCTTTCACCTGTCAATTTGGTAAGATATTCTGCTTCATCTGCGATGGTAAATGGCATATCACCAACTTGCGGCCTACTGTCCATAAGCCAATAAATTTCTTCGTGACTCACCCTCTGACCACTTGCTCTCGCATCCTCAATAAGATTCGCCCAACCATCAAGATCCAGACCCCTACTTGTCAGTTCACTCTTTAGACCAACTTCATCCATCAATTCCACAGATTTTCTCGCATCAAGCGTGTTTTCAAAAACTTTCCCCAATGGTTTTTTCATATGCATATAGGAGTACAAAGAATCAATATAACCTGGATTCTTATCTGGGTCCAAGGAAAATATTTTTTTAACATATTTAGTAATTGCCTCTTTTGTTGCAGGATCCAACACCATGCCTTCTTCCTCTGTGACAAATCTAATCGGCCGTAATATGTTTCCTACTCGATCAGGTTCTCTATCTAATCTAATGATTCCTTCTAAAGCATCATTAATACCCTGTTCTGATCCTAACACTAACCCGTCTGATTGGAGAATTAGTTTTCTTGACGTTTCCCCAGGTAAATACAAAATATCGTCTGCAAGCTTACCGTCTGCTCCAATTAAATCAATAGCAACATCTTGTATCCCTTTACTCTCGTAATTCAATTTGAGGTCGTGCGCCCATTGAATTTGTCTTCCCGTAAGACCGTATTGCGACCACTCTTCACCAAGGACATCTCGTGCTTGTGCTAAACTTACTCCATCTCTTCCTGCTTCTTTATATCCAATTCTCTGCAATTCTGCTTCAGATGGCGCAATGATATCAAAGTCAGATGATTTCTCAATATTTGTTGGTTTTCGTAATCGAATGGAACGATATGTATCTGATCCCGCTAAGCCACAATTAACCTTGAGTTCTCGACAGAAATCAAATAGGTTCTCAACAACATTGTCAGTAGTTACAGGAACTTGTGTGCCATCCTTTGTTCTAAATAATCGTACTCCTTCATCATATAATTCCTGTGTTTCTCTCCAATCAATTTCACCTGCTTCATCATAGACTCTAAACAAATACGGATCTCCTTCTAAACCCGCAATTCTCTCTTCGAGGGTTGCATCAAGTGCTGTTGATTTTACCCCACTCACTGCTTCATCGAACGCACCTTCAATGGAATCCACTTCTTCTGTTTTCTGCAGCGTTCCATCACTACGTATCACTGCTGCAATGTCTTCATCAAACATATCATCTGTCCATGCTGAAATAGGTGGCTCTTCTTCACGTGCTAAAATTTGATAATCAATCTCACGGACATTCCCTAAGTCATCTGCTTCTAACGCTATTTCTCTACTCTCAAGCAATTCATCCAACGTTTTCGGACCTGCAGTTTCTCTTCCTGCTTTTACTGCATCATCAGCAATTACTGGATCATCCAAAAAGTCATCAATAGTTTTTCCTGTGAGCAGCTCTTCTTCTCTTATGGCTTGCAAAGCCTCATCTGATAACTTTACTGGAACAATTTTTTCAGTCACTTCCAAATCTTCTGCTCTCTGCACAGCAACATATCCTTCCATATATTTCTGCGTCGGCATTTGCTCTGCAAGCTCATATTGTGTATTCACATCTGCTTTGTTTCGAATTATTTGCTCAGTTATTTCATCAGCATAACTTTCAGAATCAATAACAGGCAACACATTATCTCCTTTTCCAACATGCTGTCCCCTCAACTCCGCATTCAAACTATCAGTCACAACAGTATCTTCTGCTTCACGAACAACACGAGTCACGACCGTATCAGCTTCTTCCCAAGCTTCTGCAGGTTTTACTCCACGATTTATCAAAACAGTATTCATGTCTTCAACTGCAACGGCAACATCCGCTTCTTTTCCTTTTGTAACGCCTGTTGCAGTCAATTTTCCTTTATCATCAATGACCAAAATTGCTCCACTTTCATCAATAACATCAACTGCTTTTGCGACTGTTGTTTCGTCGCTCGTTCCTGCAAACATTGTCTCTACTCGTTTGACCATCGTTGCAGTCACTGTTGCTTCTTGCACTTTTTTGGAAGCTGAAGTAACTTTTGCTGCTTTTTCAACCGCAAGCACAGAAGATGCTCCCTCTGCTTTGGAGACTTTTTCATACACTAAAACTGCATCATTTAATTCACCAAGTGCTGCTCTACTTCCAGCAGTCCATCCAATTTCTTTCAAGAACACATTTGTATATGTCGAGCTTGCAGTTTTCCATCCTTGGAATGCAGTTTCTGCGTCGCTTAATTGTTTTGAAGCTTCTGCAACCTTCACCGCATCGCCAGTTGCTTGTGCAGCTTGATAGTCTGTTTTTGCCAGTTCGACACCAAATTGCAATTCACGACCAGTAGAACTCAAGAATCTTTCTTTTGTCAGCACATCAACAACAGGCTGCATTTTTTTGGAGACTACAGCAATTCTTTCTGCACCAACTCCTGCTTCAACAACTTTCATTCCTTTACTTGCATAAGCAGTAGCTTTCTCTGTTGCAACAACTGCTTTTGTAGCAGTGCTTGCAGTTTGTAGTCCTGCCATTATAACACCAACTGGAAGAACATCGATCACAGTCACTGCTTCCACAGCAATGTCTCCATACGTTTCGATAGTACCACATGAAAAATAAATACCACAGGTTTCAGCAAGATAATCTGTCTGCGATTGCGCCCAGGCTCCTTGCGACGTATCACCATATTCTTCTTGGAATGTTTCAATATCATCGCGAACAGGCGCAACCTTTCCTTCAAAAAAAGTAATGTCTGTTTGAATTTCTTCTTTTCTCACCGCAGCTGCATCTTCTTTTGTTAACTCTTGACCATTCACTTGTTTTTCAGTTGCCTTATACCATTCTGTCGATTGTGCGTACACAAAACTTCCATAGTGATCACCAAGAGTTTGTGCATTCAAGGGTTGACCTGTCGGTGAGATACCATTTTCCATCATCTGCATTGCCTCTGCTGCAGTATATCCTTGCGCTTGATATCCTCGCATTAATTGCGTTGTCATGAGCGCACTATCGCGCTGATTGTCCAGTTGCTTTAACGCAATTGCATCAGCAGTTTCATAAGTCTCTAACACTGACTCTTGCTCTCCTGGCGCAAGTTGATACAAATTAATTGCACTTCCTGCACGGCCGACGTACGTGAAGAATCCCGTCACCCCGCTATACTCTTCCAGAATTTCATTTCTTTTTTCTGTCACCAGTGCTTCAGATTCTTGCTTCTTTGCTTCTAGATCTTCCATGACATATCCGTAAATTTGTTGATCTACTTGTTGTGCAAGAACAGGATCAGTAATTTCTTTTTGATATTGTGCTGCAGTTGCAACATCGCCATCATGCAATGCTGCGCCAACTGCAAGAGAATATGCTGTGTCTGGATCTAATGCGCCAGTTGCTTCAATATATTGCGCTGCACAATGCGTTCCTTCTGCTAAGCAAATATGTGCTGCAATATCTGGCCGGTCTTGTGCATACTGTGCTGCAAGGAGAGTGGTTTTTGCTTCATAGTATGCTACCTTCTGTCTGTTTTCTGCTTTTTCCTCTTCAAGCAACTGCACTTGGCGTTTGTATCGCTCTTTCTTAGAATCAGTAATCCCATCAGAATTGATTTCATTCTGGAAATACGCAATACTCTGATCAAGTTGCTGATCCCGTGCAACGAGCTGTTCTTTTTCATCAGAGAATCTAGCAGCAGTATTCATATCCCGTTTTGCCTGATCAGAAACTGTTCCTGCTTTCACTGCTTCAACTCGTTGCTTCTCAACAACAATTGTATTCATTTGTGTTCGAGCTTGCTCTAAGTTAGAGATTGTTTTTTTATTCTCGCGAACTGCTTCTGCAGCATCTGCTTCAGACACCAAACCAACTTCTGCTTGTGCTTCTACTGTTGCACTTTCTGCAGTGAGTGCCTGCATTTGAGCGCGTGACCAAACCCATGCTAAATTATACTGTTTCTGGTATGCAGTATCAATTTTTGCGCAGGTTTGTGCATCGCTCACGCAATTTCCTCTGCTGTCAATCTCGATGCCATAATCATTAAGGAGTTGTTGACGATATTCTTTAAATTGTTGTGTTTCTGCAGCAGCGGTTTCCAGTTGTTGCACATACGCATCATTGTCTAACTGTGTTACATCAATAGTTGTTTCCTGTAAAATCAAATCGCGGATTTCTTCATTTTCAATGACGATGCCTGACTCAGCAAGAGCACGAATATTCCCTGCATCAATTTGTTCAAGCGCATATTTTGCACTGTCAATTTCCTCTTCACTTGCAATGACAATTTTTTCTCCAGTATACGCATGCACACCCATATCAATCAAACGCGTATCAGTGACGACAGGATTTGCAGGATCAGAAACATCCAGTGTTTCTGAAACAAGCTGCAGGCTTCCTTCTTTGTTTGTATTCAAAGCGAAATTGCATTCTGTCTCTTGACTGCAGTATGTTTTCATTGCAATGCCACGACCTGCAACAACTGTTGCACCTTCTGTTTGCAACGCTGCAAGGGTTCCCAAATCTGTTGTCTGCGGCTGGTACACTAATGTACCGTCTTCTGCAACATCAACAGAAAAACTGAGCGCTTCTGTACTGACCTGCTGATACAAATCATAGCCTTCCACAGCTTTTGTTGCAATAGTAATTGACTTGTCTATCTGTATTGCTTTGCCAACATCGCATTGATAACAGTCAAAGACTATTGCATCGTCCGTACTTGCAACAGAACGTTCGATTCTAAATGTTGCACCATTTTGGTCTGTTGCAATTTTGCTATACTGCGCATCTGTGTACTCTGCTGCACCTCGTACATTTATATCAGTCGTTGCACCACCTGTTCGTAACTCAAATTCTGCAATCCCATTTTTTCCTGTAAAATGTGGTTCTGCATCCAAACGTGCTGAAGCACCAACATCATTCACTTTGTACATACCCACATCAACTTTGCCTTTTGCTGTGACGAGCACTTCATCTGTTTTTGGTTCACGAGCAATCCAAACTTCTGCACTGTCTCCCAGATCATACGATGCTGGTTGTACTCGCCTTGCTTCTGTTCGTGCTTCTTCAACACTCATCTCACTTGGTGCTGGTGTGTCTTTGAACTTCGAGAAATCTGGAAATTTATCCAGAGACTGGTCCAAATGAATAGTAACTGTATCTGCGCCAGTCTGGCCTTGTGTTTGGACACCAACTTTTGTTGTTCTATCAACAATGATGGTGTGGCTGTCGTGAATATTGCCATATGTTTCTTTTGTATTTCCGTGATCCTGTGCAGTAATGGTGTTTCCTTCTTTTTTGAAATTTCCCTCACCATAGAGGAAAGGAGTAATAACTTCCGCATTTTCAGCATCAATATCTCCATTTGCGTTCAAGATAAGTGTGCCGATATGATTGTTAAACATCACCGCCTGGCCATCAATAATTGCATCTCCTGACGCTTTTCCTTCAATCGTTAAAGAACCGTCTTTATTGATATCAAGATTCAAATCTCCTTCTGCTTGAATAGAAAAGGAATGCGGTCCTGCTCCAGTTGCATCTTGCATAATAAGTTGATTTGTTTCTGCATCATACGCAACATTGCTCGCTCCATCTCCTGCAATTGCAATTTCTGCTTCTTTTCTGATAATTGCAAAACCAGTTGGTGTTGTTTTAATTTCTTGAACTTCTGCGTCTGCACTAAACTGAGAAAGAGTGATTGTTTTTCCATTATTTGTTAACGTGCCTGTTGCTGAGTCATATACAAAATCTGCAGCAAGTGCTTCTTCAAATGAAACTTCATACGAGAGACTGTATGTCTTCTCGACATAGGTCCCTGCAGATTCTGGATAGCTTTGAAAATTTTCTCTACTTGCTGTCGCTGCATCATCGCTGTATGCGCCTGTAAAAAATTGCTCATCTGCTTGTGGATTTTGCCCCACATTTGTGGGATTAGAAAAATAGTAGACATCAATTTCAGGATACTCCCCAACATTATTGGGATCACTATAATACAACATTTGATCTTCAGGAGAAAGTTGCTCATAATTTTCTAATGACGGCTGTTCTTGAAATTCATCATACGTGATATACTCTTCAGTTGCTGTTCCTTCTGTTTGCGAAAGTACAAGCGGTGTAACTAGCAAAAACAAAAATGCGAATAAAACTATTTTTCTTTTTAATTCCATTTTTCCATTATTCATATGGTGCTATCACCGTGATTTTCACTTGCTGCGAATCTTGCAGACCAGTCTCGTTTTCTACAGTAAATGTCACATAGGATGTTCCCACATTTGTTGCTTCAATAGTGAGTGTTCCATCTTCTGCGATAGGAAAATCTTCCAAATCAGAATAATAAACAAGGTGATCATTGTTTTCATCTGTTGCTTTGAGATAGTATGTAAGAGTTTGCCCTTGACGAAGCGTGATATCAGGAATATGGTCCAATACTGGAGCATATTCTGGCTCAGCTTTTACCGCAAAAAAAAGAAGTAATGGTGTGCCGTCTATCAAATTTTTTTCGTCAGTAATTGCAAAAATCATTGTTTTTTCGTCGAATGGATATGCAGTGATTTGGTATGCATTATTCGTCAAATCAATAGTGCCTGATTCGGTCTGTTCAATTAATGCGTCAGCAGCAATTATCATGTCTTGTATTGTTGTTTGTGCAGTTGCGAAAAAGTCTTCTATTGTTCCTGTCTCTGATTCAAGCGTAATGGTAAGGGGATAGTACAAATACATTTCAATACTGTTCTCTCTCATATTTGCTTGTACCTCTATCTTCTCTGGTCTTGCAGCAACAGAAAATGGAAATGAGGAAAAGTCATCAAGGCAGATATTGATATTTTCCATCACATACAATTCTAGATCATTTTCCATCCTTTCCTTTCGTTCATCTGGATCTCTGAGAAGATAAGTAACAACTGTACGTTCTGTTGCAAGAAGATTTGTCTCCTCATCAGGATAAATGATACCACCATATGCACCTAAAACAATAATACCTTGTTGCGTCACATCACGGAGACATGCTTCTGTATATGTTTTGACAGCAGTTTTTCCATCGATCATGGTGCTGCTTTCTGTTACTGTTTGGGTAAATTTCTGAAGCGTTCCTACAGTGAAAAGATAGTATCCCATTACAATAAAAAGAAGTAACATTATTCCAATAATTATGAAAATCGTGACCTGCCCTTTTTTTTTGTACATCCTACTTATTTTTGTCTTTTTCGACTATATAATCTTTTCTCTAGGACCTTCTGAAAGAGACAATTTTGCTGCTGAAAAAGGGTGTTTCTGGCGCTTGGATGAGGAAAGGTTTACGGATATGGCGAAAGAAAAAGTGTAAGATTAAAGCTTTCTCTCTTTAATCTCTTTGAGAATCTCATTCAAGAACGTTTCTACTTTCTTCTCTCCATGCACGACATTGTCACGGGTTCTAATGTTCACAGTATGATCTTTCTGCTCTTTTTCTCCAACTACAAGAATGTAATTAATCTGCGCAAGCTGCGCTTCACGGACTTTTCTATTCAAGGATTCTGAACGATCATCCACTTCTGCACGAACCATATGCTCTCGTAATTGACTGCATACTTTTTCCGCATATTCATTAAAGCGATCCGCAAGCGGCAAGACTTTTACTTGTACTGGACTTAACCACAACGGGAATTTTCCTGCGTACTGCTCAATGAGGATTCCAATAAATCGGTCAAGTGAACCAAGCACTGCTCGATGTACCATGACAGGCGTGTGTTTTTTTCCATCTGCTCCTTCATAGGTTAATCCAAATCGTTGCGGAAGCTGGAAATCAACCTGAATTGTCGAGAGTTGCCAACTTCTTCCCAAACAATCTTTGATATGAAGATCGATTTTTGGACCATAAAACGCACCATCACCTGGATTGATTTTGAAAGGAATTTGATTTTTTTCGAGTGCTGTTTTTAGTGCAGATTCTGCTCTGTCCCACTGCTCTTGTGTTCCCATGGAATTTTCAGGGCGCGTAGAAAGTTCAATCCTATATTCAAAATTGAACACTTTTGTGTAGACCACATTCGCAAAATCAATCGCGTCATCGAGTTCATTATCTAGTTGATCCATGGTACAGAAAATATGCGCATCATCCTGCTGGAATTTTCTGACTCTTGTCAAACCACCAAGAACTCCTCTGAGCTCATTTCGATGTAATGGAGCGAAATCTGCTATTCTCAATGGAAGATCACGATAACTTTTCATGTCTGTTTTGTAGAGCAAACAGTGTGATGGACAATTCATTGGTTTTAATGATACTTCTTTGTTATCCACAGTGAATGTAAACATATTATCTTTGTAATGTTCCCAATGGCCAGATGTTTCCCACAACGATTTGTCGTAGACTAATGGAGTGACCACTTCTTTAAATCCACGCTTCCAATATTGTTCGCGTATAAATTTTTGAAGTTCATTGAAAATGACTGTTCCTTTTGGATGAAAGAACGCTGCGCCTGGAGATTCTTCCTGAAAACTGATGAGATCAAGTTCTCTTCCTATTTTTCGGTGATCTCTTTTCAGTGCTTCTTCAATTCTTACAAGATATTCTTTCAACTCTTTTTTATCAGGGAAAGCAACACCATAAATTCTTTGCAGTTGTTTATTTTTCGCATCGCCACGCCAGTACGCACCTGCCACCTTTGTCAGTTTGAACGCTTTAAGATAAGAAGTGTTAGGAACATGTGGTCCTTTGCAAAGATTTTGAAATTCGCCCTGAGAATACATGGTTACTGTCTCTCCAGGAACATCATGAACAAGCTCTGTTTTATATGGATCTTTTTTGTAAAACTGTAATGCTTCTTTCTTTGGAATTTGTTTATGACTAATTTCAAGTCTTTCATTGACAATTTTTTTCATTTCTTCTTCTATCTTTTCCAGATCTTCAGGATGTATTGACTTCATATCATAATCCTGATAAAAACCATCTTCAACACCAAAGCCAACACCCAAGCCTATGTTTTGCTCTTTGAAGATTCGCAACACTGCCTGCGTCATGAGGTGTGAAGCACTATGCCAGAAAACATCTTTCCCTTCAGGATCTTTGAAGGTAATAAGCTGGACTTTGCAATCCATTTCAAGTGGTGTTCTCGCGTCAACAAGAATACCATCTACTTTTGCCGCGACTGTCGCGCGCATTAATCCTTCGCTAATAGAAAACGCGACATCCAACGGCGTTGATCCTTTCTTGAATGTTTTTTTTGAATTGTCTGGGAGTGTTACTGTAATAGTCATGAAGAATGTTTATAATGAGTTGTTTAAATAGTTTGTGACGAATGAATTTTAGAGCTGTAGTAACTAATCAAACAACTCGATTACTTCCTTTGTGGTTAGTACCTTTACTTTATCTTGCTCTTTCAATTTCTTGTCATTTGACCATATAGGGCAATCCTTCAGCAATGAAAGAGCAAAAAAATCAACATCTTCTCTGTCAGGACTTATCTTTACAGCATTTTGAAAATAATTCCTATACTCTTCTAGTGGAACAAATGCGATCAATAATTGAAGTTCTTTTTTGATCTCTCGAAATTCTGTATTACTCATTTTTGCTTTTCTCACAATTTCTGAGTTATATTTCTGAATCTCTTCAAGGGCAAATTCAGGACTGTATAATTCCAAATTTTGAAAAACGAACAAATCTGTCGCTGTCGCATTTTTCCAGAAAAAAGTAAAAAGAATGTTACTGTCAACAATAAGCTTCATGAAATCAGTCCTTTTTTGACCAATGCTTCAAAGCGACCTTTTTTTGCTTCCCTTGACATCTTCACAGCCCATTCATTCAAATCTCTTTCAGTTTGTAATTTCTTGAGCATATGCTCTTTCCAAGAAAGTTCTTCAGTTTTTTGAATAATACATTTTCGAATAAAACCAGACCAATTGATCTCATCAAATTGTTCCATTTTCCCTTTTACTTCTTTAGGTACTGCTAATGTAATACTTACCATAATCTCACCTTCATGTGAAAAAACGTAAAGCTGTTTTAATATTTAAATGTTGTTATTTCATGATGAATGTTACTGATTACGAGCAGAGCGAGAAACAATGTCTGCCTTGCGTTCATTTGAAAACGTAGTTTTCTAATGCATTTCGGAGCAAAGCTCCGTAATGTTTTCGGTGCGTGGCGAGAGTGAAGCGGTAGTTGTGAAAACAGGAATTGGCACACAACTGTATAGAAAACATTATATCTAACTTCACACTAAAAAGAGGAATGTATAAACGAATCAAGCGCATCATCTTGCTTATCTGCGGGTGGGGGTTTGTTATTGCAGGCATTATTAGTATTTTTCTTCCTTTTTTGCAAGGCGTTGCCTTTATTATTACAGGGCTTGTTTTGCTCGGCTATGCAAGGCACGTTAAAATGCTTCTGAAAAATGGAAAAAGAAATTCTGAAAAAATCTATAGTCACGCACAAAAAAAGGTTCTCATATTTTTCAAACAGGCAAGAGTGCTGGACATCATTCTCGGCTGCGTCTTTTTTGGTTTGGGTATTGCAGGAATTATTATCCACTTTCAACAAGGTGTTGAACAAGATTTGTTTTGGCTCTCCAATCACTGGGCATTGATTAATGGAATTGCATTCTTATCAGGAAGTAGTTTTATTTTTAGTTCTGTGACTGTGCTTGGCATTATTCCTGAGCTCTTTTGGGTGGTTGATTTTCTATTTCTTTTATTTACAGGGCACCAGCTCTTTGGCATCACGAATTATTGGTTTGCACCAGAGTATTCTATTGTTTTGAAAATTTTGAATTTGCAGCATATCATTAATCCTCTTGCTGCTCTCTACGGCGTAAAGCGATTTGGATTTCACCACAAAGCATGGATTGGTGGGATTGGTTACGGGATATTCATCTGGCTCATAGGATTGCTTATAATTGGTCGTGTATATAATGTGAATTGCGCATGGAAAAATTGTATTCTTTTTTTGCCCATTCCTGATCTTGTTTGGCAGATTGCATGGCCATTTGTTGCGATTGGGCTGATTTTGGTGATGTGTAGAATTTTGGGGAAGGGAAGTAGAAAAAAGAAAAAATAAATTATTGTTCTGCTCACGTTATAATCTTAAGATCACAACGTCGCAATGAGTTGCTCAAAATCAAACCTACCATGAAAACCAAAACCTTTTTTAACCTCGTTTACCAAAAAACACTCCATGGCAAAAATACAAGCAATCAAAGGACGAGAAGTGTTGGATTCTCGTGGAAATCCAACTGTTGAAGCACAAGTCAAAGTCGCAGGACACTGGTTTAGAGCAATTGTTCCTTCTGGAGCAAGCACTGGCAAACACGAAGCAGTCGAACTTCGTGATGGAAAAAAACGCTACGGCGGTAAAGGTGTTCTCACTGCAGTCAATAATATTAACCTTGAAATTTCTGGAAGATTAGACGGTATGAAGATAGGGGATGCAACAGATCAGCGTATTATTGATGATGCCTTGATTCATCTTGATGAAACGTATAACAAACATGTGCTTGGCGCAAACGCGATGCTTGCAGTCTCTCTTGCATGCGCACGAGCAGGCGCTGCACAACACAAACAACATTTGTTTTCCTACATTGCAGATGTTTACAAAAAATCTCCTTTCCTTATGCCAGTTCCACAGATGAACATTATCAATGGTGGCGTCCATGCTGGACAGAAAAATGACATCCAAGAACACATGATCATGCCTGTTGGCGCAAGCTCTTTCAAAGAAGGATTACGCATGGGTACAGAATGTTATCATTCACTCAAAGAATTGCTGCATAAAAAGTTTAAAGCACAAGGAACACTTATCGGCGACGAAGGAGGATTTGTGCCGCCATTAAAAACAGTGGGCGAACGTCTTGCATTGGTCGAACAAGCAGTTGAAAACGCTGGTTATCGCATGAAGAAAGATATTGTTTTTGCACTCGACGCTGCTGCTTCAGAATTTTTTGATGGCAAGGAATATAATCTGGGAACAAAGAAATATTCTGGCGCTGCACTGATGGATTATTACAAAGGACTTTCCAGCGCATATCCTATTGCTTCTATCGAAGATGGATTTGCAGAAGATGATTGGGGCAGCTGGATCAATTTTACAAAAGAGATGGGCAAGAAATTACAAATTGTTGGTGATGATTTGCTTGTCACAAATCCAAAACGGATTGAAACAGGAATCACAAAACGCGCATGCAACGCACTCTTATTGAAAGTCAACCAGATTGGCACTGTCACAGAAGCATTAGATGCTGCTCGTCGGGCACAGTCTGCAGATTGGCGTGTTGTGGTCAGCCATCGCAGTGGAGAAACTGAAGATCCATTTATCGCAGATCTTGTTGTGGGCATTAACGCAGGGCAGGCGAAATTTGGCGCTCCTGCACGAAGTGATCGCGTTGCGAAATATAATCAATTATTACGGATTGAAGAAGCGCTGGGCAAAAAAGCGAAATATGGTGTTAAATAATTTGGTGCCACAATGAATCGACTTATAGTTTACAACATTGAATATTGTGAAGGAATGACTGGCGAATGGTGGGAATACCTTTATTTCTGGCGCATCTTTTTTCCACCGCCTGGACTTGATAAACAAATTGTTGAACATTTGAAAAAGTTGAAACCTGATATTCTTGCTCTTGTCGAAGTGGATACTGGTTCATTTCGCGCAAAAAAAGATGAAGTGGTGTATTTTGAAAAACAGCTTGGGATGAAAAATTTTGTGGAGAAAGTGAAATATCCCATTCACGGCTGGCTCAAGTTTTTTCATCATGTTCCTATTTTAGATAAGCAGGCAAACGCGATTATTGCGAAAAAAAGATTGTCTCATGTAAAATATCATGTTTTTCATGAGGGAACTAAACGATTGATTATTGAAGCAACAATTCATGTTCCTAAGAAAGTAACGCTTCTTCTTGCGCATCTTGCACTTGGTGGGGATACGCGAGCAAAACAAATTAAAGAATTGATCAAGATTGTAAATGCTATCAAAAATCCAGTTATTTTAATGGGAGACTTTAACACGTTTCGCGGCGAAGAAGAGATTCAAGCACTTCTTGAGAAAACACATTTACATCATCAATATGAAATGGACAAGACATCACAAACACTGACTGAACCAACGTTTCATCCTTCTAAACGACTCGATTATGTATTGACTTCAAAACAGGTTAAAGTGAAGAATTATCAAGTGTTGAATTTCCATTTTTCTGATCATCTGCCGTTGATGGTTGATTTTGAGGTTAAGTGATTATGATGTTAAAATCACCTTTGGAATATTCAACACTTGGAGGAGTTCGTGTCCCTGTTCTCGGTCTTGGAACCTGGAAAATGGGTGGCAGGCATGAACGAGAAACCACACATGATAAAACGGACGTTGAAGCAATCAAGATGGGAATTCAGCTTGGCTTAACTCATATTGACACTGCAGAACAATATGGTGCTGGACACGCTGAGGAGCTTGTCGCAGAGGCAATCAAACAAAGTAAAGTCAAACGAGATCAACTCTTTATTACATCAAAAGTCATGTCGCAACATCTCCATCATGATGATGTTATTGTCGCATGTAAAAAGAGTTTAGAACGATTACACACCGATTATCTCGATTTGTATTTAGTGCATCATCCTAATCCAGAGATTCCCATCACAGAAACCATGCGCGCAATGAATTATCTTGTTGATTCTCACATGGTTCGTATGATTGGTGTGAGTAACTTTTCTGTTGCTGATCTTCAAGAAGCGCAGAAGTATTCTAAACACAAACTTGTCACAAATCAAATTGAATACAGCTTACTCGCGCGAGACGCTGGTCGATTTACGAAGAACATGGAGTCTGAAACAATCCCATATTGCGAACACCATGGCATAAAAGTTATTGCATGGCGACCGCTTGCGTATGGTCTACTTGCAAAACCTGGATTTCCTGCTCTTGATGCACTCGCGAAAAAGTATGGTAAAACACAAGGACAGATTGCATTGAACTGGATTATTTCCAAAAATATGCTTGTTCTGGTCAAGGCAACAAAGATTGAACACATGAAAGAAAATATCGGCGCAATGGGCTGGCGATTGTCTGAGGATGATATTGTTGCGTTAGAGCTGGGATTTGAGAAGTGGAGACGGAAATATTATCCACAATAATTCTGCGTAATATTTATAAAACAGTGCTTATTTTTCTTGAATAGGTGAAAATATGGTAATACAAGAACAACAAGATCCTGAAGAAACAAAATATCAACAACCACTTTCTTTGCAGGAAAGACTTGGGCAACAAATCGCAGGGATTCCTGCTGGACATTATGGAATTATATGTATTCCTATGCAAGTGACTGCACAAGAAGTTGGTCCTTCTTATGTCTCAGACCTTGAAACTGCACTCCTCGAAGCTAAAACACGTTCAGAAGTAGCTGGAGAACTTACTTCTGGTGGAAAAGATGTTCTTCGTCCAAACCTTTTTGACACAAGGCGATATGCTGTTTATGATTCTTCTGGAACACAGGTTGCGCTTTATACAAGTGGCGAGAGATACCAGAAAGGGAATTAGTTTTTGATTTTTCTTTTTTTATTTAAGTATTCCTCAACCGTGTTGTACTTTTTTCTCTTTTTTAATAATAACCCCATGCAATGTTTCACGTTGCATGGGTCCCCCTGACATTTGAGCTTTGCGGGTGCGTGTTTTATCTTAGTGTGGCTAATTAAGAAAACTATTTATAGCATGAGATGACAAAAGAACGCATGACTTTCAAACCTGTTGTTCTCATTGTCCGCGATGGCTGGGGGTACTCGCCTGAAAAAAAAGGAAACGCTATCGCAAACGCAAAAGTACCCAACGACAATCTGTACATGAAGAAATATCCTTCGACACTTCTTGACGCAAGCGGTAACGCTGTTGGCCTACCTACTGGAACACAAGGTGGATCTGAAGTAGGACATCTTACTATGGGCGCTGGCAGCATTGTCTGGCAACCATTGGAACTCATCAATCGAACGATACGCGATGGAACATTCTTTGAAAATGCGGTGCTTCTTCAAGCAGCGGAAAATTGCAGAAAGAACAAAAGTGCATTTCACATTATGGGTCTTTTTTCTGATCAAGGCGTTCACGCAACTGTCGCGCATCTTTATGCATTACTTGAATTTGCGAAAAAACAAGGATTGGAAAAAGTGTTTCTTCATTTATTCTTAGATGGAAGAGATGTTCCTGAGCGAAGCGCACACAAATATCTTGTTGAACTTAATCATCACATCAGAAAGATAGGGATTGGTAGAATTGCGTCATTTGTTGGCCGCTATTACGCAATGGATCGCGATACGAACTGGGATAGAACAACAAAAGCATATGAGCTTCTTGTCGCAGGAAAAGGGTTTTCCACAGCAAGCGCTGAAGAAGGAATTCTCGCAGCGTATGAACGCGGGGATAAAACTGATTATTATGTTCAACCAACAGTTATCATGGAGAATGGAAAGCCTGTTGGACTTGTTGGGGAGAAAGATAGTGTTATTTTTTACAATTTTAGAAGTGACAGAACAAGACAAATTACTTCGATGCTTTCTGGAAAAAAATGCCCTATTGCTGTTTCAGTACGGCGACCACAAACATTCTTTGTCTGCTTTTCTGAATACGATAAGGAGTTTCATCTTCCTGTTGCTTTTCCACAGCAAAAAGTAGCGCACAATGTTGGAAAATGTTTAAGTGATGCAGGACTGCGACAACTGCGCATCGCAGAAACTGAAAAATATGCGCATGTGACATTCTTTTTCAACAGTCAAACAGAAGAAGCATTTGCAAAAGAAGACCGTATTCTTGTTCCATCTCCAAAGGTTGCATCGTATGACTTGAAACCTGAAATGAGCGCAGAAGCGGTTTGCGACAAAGCAGTTTCTGCTGTTCATTCTGAAAAATATGATTTTATTCTCGTCAATTTTGCAAACGCTGATCTTGTTGGACACAGCGGGAATTATACTGCAACAGTGAAATGTTGCGAAGTTGTTGATCAGTGTGTTGGTAAGATTGTTTCTGCTGTTTTAGAACAAGATGGTGTTGTCTTGTTGACTGGGGATCACGGCAACGCAGAACAGATGCTTTATCCCAATGGCGAACCATGTCCTGCACATACGACAAATAAAGTCCCACTTTCTATTATTAGTAATCATTTGACACACGAGCTTCGTGCTGCTGGAGGATTGCAGGATATAGGACCGACTATTTTAAAATTACTAGATGTTCAGAAACCTGATGAGATGGGTGGGAAGAGTTTGGTGTGAAAAAAACAAACTATTTAAATTAAAACAAACATTGTTTTCTCATGTCACTCCCCGAATGGATCACCTTATTTCTTCGAAATAAAGACATGATGAAACAGCAGATTCTTCATGTTGAAGAGAAAGGTCACATTGTCCATATTACTCTCAAAGGCGAAAAGAAACAGGATTCTTTTTGTTATGAAAAGCTTAGTGACTTGACCGATGTTCTTGCTGCTGCAAAAAAAAGTGATAGTGATCCAAACTATTCTGTGAATATTGTTTGTTACAATACTGCTGCGAATCTGCAAATACTTATTGATCATTGGCAACAATTTGCAAGCCATCAACGACTCCTGTTCTATTTTGTCAACCCTAAATCCATGACAGACATCAAATGGATTGTTAACCCCTGGCTGCACAATAGAATCAGCGAACAGAAAAGCCTCGTTCCAGGCTTGAAAAGCATGGCAAGCATGGTTGAAGAGTGGAAAAGGTAATGCACCACTTTATTTTATAATTTCTTATTGTACCCTAAATGGAATCCCTACATGTGCAGGTTGTCTCCATTGTGGTTTGCTACCAACATGATCATATTTAGAATCGACGCATATCAATTTTAATTCAGGAGTAATCTCACTCTCTCTTCCTTCCAAGCGTAAGTATTCCGCAAAGGGGTGTTCATACCCTGGAACTGTTCCCTTATATGATACCTTCGCGCTTATAATTCGAGGAGGTTGTATTTCTTCCTTCTCATCTGCACCGATTCCTGTTTTTTCATCGGAAAGTGCATATTCTACTTTGTATTCACCTAATACTGCATCATCTAATTTAATGACATATGTCTCTTCATGTCTTCCATTATCATATGTTACAGGATCTTCGATAGAAATAGTTCCTTGTACTCGTCTTTGCATCCATTGGATAAATTGAGTTCTATGTCCTGCAAGAGTACCTTGCAGTTCCCCGACCAATGCATCTAAACTGTCAGTCATTTTTTCTAATCACTTTTTCTAAAACAAAGAATCATTTCCATGATTGCTTCAGGATTTAAATGTTTCGAAATTCAACTTTCTTCCCCTATATTTACTCTTTTTTTACAGCAGCTATTTCAGTCATTAAGATTTCTTAATACTGCGTAACCCACCGAAACCTTTTTTACTATACCTGTCTAGAGGTTCACCAACACTTTGTCTTTTTGGAACAGAGAGCTTAGAATCTGCAGACTCTGCTTTAGCTTGACTATACACCCCATCCTTTCTTTTATTGCTATAACTTCCACTTGGCATTTATACCCCCTCTCTTTTATTTAGTCTTAGAATCTTTATTAACTTTGTTATTTTTAAGTTCGGTAAAGACCTTCACATAAAAAAGAAAGAAGTGAGTAATAATAAGGACGCCAACTCCCGGATTCCGCCGAGCAACGAAGTTGCGAGCGTGGCACCAAAAATTCGTAAGAATTTTTGTGTGTGTTCAAATCCGGCTACGAGAAACAATAAGAGTTGGAAAAGAAAAAACGCCAACGCCCGGACAGCGATGAAATTGCAAATGAAGAAAATCAATTTCATCTGGGTCAAAACAAGGTTTTGACTTTGAACCGGGAAAAATTGACAAATCCGGATTTAGTATAATACACTAGAACAAAAAACGCCAACGCCCGGATTTGAACCGGGAAATCCTTGCGGAAACAAGATTTCCAGTCTTGCGGAGTACCAGATTGTCCCACGTTGGCAAGATTATTGTTTTAGAACAATGAATTGTTTATAAAAGTTATTGCTCGTTATGTTTTACAGTCTTGTTTCTTTTCTTTGTCCAGTCATATCTTTATTTAGACATTATTTTTCTCTGATCGCCCTGCTTTTTATTCGCCAAACCGCTTCTGAATCCCTATGTAATTATTATTTATTTTTTTAATAAATAATGGATGAATTGTGTAGTAGGACTGCTGAGCGAATATTTAAAACAAAGGTGCGTGTTAAACAGAGCCAGTTATTTAAGGTAATAATAGTATTTTTCCTTCTCTCCTCACCAAACCATCTTTCTCCAACTGCACAATAATCTCTTCAAATTTTTCTTTTTCTCTCTTGATATTTTGATTTAGAAGCTGTGTATAAATTTTATCAACTGCCTGACTATTATTTGTTGTCAAGAACTTCAAAATAGTGCCTCGTACAATCCTATCCGAATCTTTAAACGGCACCACTTTCTTTTTCTTCCATGTTGCTTCGATTCTCTCTTTGTTGTTTGCTGATGTGCAATGTTTCTGAAGAGGGCAAAGGTTACATTTTGGATTTTTCGCTGCACAGAAAAGCGCACCAACATCCATCAACGCATTATGCCAATTTCTTGATTGATTCTTTGGAAGCATATGCTGCGCAATTGCTTCTGCTGATTCTACTTTTCCATAAAATATTCTCTTGAATATCCTCTCAATATTGACATCTATCACTACAACATCTTTATTGTTCGCAAAACTCTGCACTGCTGCAGCAGTATATTTTCCAAGACCTGGTAATGCAATCAATTCTTCAGTTGTTTCTGGAAATTTTCCGTTGTGTTTTTGTTTGATTGTTTGAGCACATTTTTGCAAGTACAACGCTCTTCTATTGTAGCCAAGGCCTGACCACATTTTTAGAACGTCTGCTGTTTGCGCATCTGCCAAGGAAGAGATTGTTGAGAATTTTTCAAGAAATGCATAATATTTTGGAATGACCCGATCAACTTGTGTCTGTTGGAGCATCATTTCTGAAACAAGAATTTTGTAGGGATCAGTTGTTTGCCTCCAAGGAAGCTGACGACCATATTGTTTATACCAATTGAGAATTGTTTGCTGAATTTCATGGATGTTGTTCATTCCTGTAAATAAATGAAAAAGCTTAAAAAAGGTTCTTATTTTCGTGAACATAGATATTGGCGGTGTAACTCAGCCTGGTAGAGTGCCACGCTCATAACGTGGATGTCGTGGGTTCAAAGCCCATCACCGCCACCATTTTTTATTTTTGGGCCGTTAGCTCAGCCTGGTAGAGCGAAGGACTCTTATTTAGAATAAAGTTTCTACTTTGTTCAAGAAGAAATCCTTAGGTCACGGGTTCGAATCCCGCACGGCCCGTTAATCCTTCGGATCACATAGCCGTGCGTGATTCGAAGACACACAAAAATTCTTGTGAATTTTTGGTGCCGCGTTCGAGACTTCGTCTCTCAGCGGTTCCCGCACGGCCCGTTAATCCTTCGGATCACATAGCCGTGCGTGATTCGAAGACACACAAAAATTCTTGTGAATTTTTGGTGCCGCGTTCGAGACTTCGTCTCTCAGCGGTTCCCGCACGGCCCGCATTTTCTATAGCAGGATTCGAACGACTAAAACAAAACAAACATACTTACTCCGCTTTTTTCTCCTTTTGGATCAAGAAATAACAATTTACACCCACTTGCAATTTCAACAGAAGTATTATGAACTTTTATTGCTTTTGAAACATCTGTTACATTTTGGGGAAGATACCACGTCCCGTATTTACTATGGTCTTGATACACAACTGAACTCACTATCCCAAAGAATTTTGATGAAGATGCTATCTTGCCATGCTTATTGCTAATAAAAAGAAACATCGATGGAAATGCCACATCATTCTCTTCTCCTCTGCCGATAGTAACCTCCTGGCCAAATGGCTTTCTAAACTCACTTCCTTTTGATCTTTCTTTTCCATTAACCATTAGTCCCCACTGAAGAAAAATTTCTTTCGTTCCTGAACCTACCATACACTCACTCTCCTTTTATTTGCTTCTCAATCTCTTTCATTTCATCGGCAGAAAATGATTTCTTTTTTTGAAAATCTGGAAATCCTACATGGCCATCATTTTCATATCGAGGGATTACATGAATATGCGCGTGATGCACTTCTTCACCCCACGTGATAAACATAACATACTCTGCTCCTAAGTTTTTTACTAAAGACTGTGCAACTTTCTGCGCAACAGCCCAATAACCTCCTTGATCAGGGACATCATACACCCATCTAAAATGCTTCTTTGGAATAATCAATGTATGCCCTTTATTGATCGGACCAATATCAAGAAACGCGAGATATTCTTTATCTTCATACACTTTATTGCACGGAATTTCTCCTTTCGCAATTTTACAGAAAATGCAGGTTGTCATAAGGATGGACTATTGATTGTTCTTTTTATGTGTTGTTGTTTGTGATCTGTAATTTGCTTGCTAATTTGTATGGACAGTCCATGCAAAACCATTTTCCTTTTTCTCATCCAGTATTGCAAAAGTAGACCCTTTTGCTATAGCCACCTCTTGGTTTCGGACAAGTATTGCTTTTGAAAGATTGTCAACGCGGGGTGCAAGATACCATGTACCATTTTTACTGGTTTCTTTAAGATAAAGCTTTCCAAAGAAAATTCCTGGCTTATAAAAGATTACCACATGCTTTCTGCTCACAAAAGGAAGGTTGCAAATAATGTCTGTTCCCTCTCTCCCAATACTAAACTGCTCATCTATCCTTTTTCTATACCAAACAGGATTTTTATTATCAGGAATACCTTTCTTAACTTGACGCTGAATAAGTAACAGAATGTTAGGCATATTTTTTTTGGGAGGGCTCTCTTTTAATAGTTTTTTATCTTCTTACTGATAAAAAAATAAAAGAAAATGTCGCTCAAACCCTAACCTTCTTCAGCAAATGCTCAACGACTTTATCAGTTGTTAATCCTTTTCGCTCTGCTTCGAAGTTCAAGATGATTCTGTGTCGCAAGATTGGATACGCCATCTCCTTTATGTCTTCTTCACTGACATGCGCACGACCCTGCATTAACGCACGAGCCTTCGCTGCAAGAACAATTCCAATAGACGCTCGCGGCGATGCACCAAACTCAATGAACTCTTTCTCATTTCTCGTCGCAGTGACAAGCGCAATAGAATATTTCACCAAATCATTCGCAATAGGAACTTGTCTCGTAAATCGCTGCAACGCAAGCAAGGAATTTTTCCCCAAAATTTTTCGCAACGGCTCCTGATCATTTTTGCTATACTGCGTCACAATTCTAAACTCTTCTTCCTGATCTGGATACCCTAACTGAATTTTCAGCAAGAATCGGTCAGATTGCGCTTCAGGTAATGGATAGGTTCCTTCTTGCTCAATCGGGTTCTGTGTTGCTAAAACAAAAAATGGAGGATCTAATTTATGTGTCACACCACCAGCAGTAACCTGCTTCTCCTGCATCGCTTCAAGCAGCGCTGCCTGTGTTTTTGGCGTTGCTCTGTTGATTTCGTCTGCTAGTAAGATGTTGGTGAATACAGGCCCTTTTTGAAATTTAAAGACCCGTTTTCCAGAAGATTCATCAATAATTTCAGTTCCAATAATATCTGACGGCATAAGATCTGGCGTACACTGAATTCGTTTAAAATCGAGTTCCATGACTTCAGAAATTGCCTTAATCAAAGAAGTTTTTCCAAGACCTGGATAACTCTCTAGAAGTCCATTTGAACCGGTGAGCATACAAATCAAAACCTGCTCTACAACTCTTCGCTGTCCAATTATGGATTTCTCAATTTCTAAGTGGATTGTATCAAATGTTTGTTTTAGTTTTTCTATTTGAAGGTTTGTCATGTTATCTTCCTCTTTTGTTTTATGTCATCGCTGTTTGACCATCTTCTCACGCCACTTTTTGACGAAAGATGTCAACGCTTTCCATTTTGTCTCAATACTTTGTCTTAATAATTTCGTACTTTGCTAAAGTAATTTCTAATATATATTCTTTTCTTTTTTGGAATTGTTTCCTCAAACGATTTTCCACCAAATATCTCTTCGGGCAATCCTTCTGCCATGGATTCCTGTGGGAGCTGCAACCGTAGCACATTCACATTGTTCAGATTATTCAACGCAAAATCGTCGTTTATATTATCAATACTGCTGCCCAATAATGAATCCACAATGTGTCCTTTCAACAGTTTATCTCGGAGACTGTTCCATAGCCCATTTTCTATAATTCCTTCCATGTCAACGAGCATGAAATTATAGACTCCAACCATTATAATGACAAAAGAAACCCCTGTGATATACCCTAGTTTTTTCAAGAGTTCTTTGAAGTTAAAAAATGAAGAAACTTTCATAGAACGAAGCGTTTTAATGATAGAAAGACGAAGTTTCATGACAATAAAATTATCATGTTGCAACGTATCTGCTGCTGTACGCAATCGTTCTGTCAATTCAGGATGCTCGCGCTCTACTTCCTTCAAGTCTTTTCTCGTGACTACTTTATATGCTCGATATGCAACGAAAAAGAGTGTAGGTATGATTGCAACTTCCCTGTATAAATTAATCAGCGAAAGGAAAAGATAAATTACAAGAAAAACAAAAACACCTTCCACTATAACCATAAAGAGCTGTGCAACTGCACGAACAGTGTAAATCTCCCGCAACGCTTTTTTGAAATCATCCATTAACAATCACTATACTTTCACTACCCTTGGATCTCATCCAAATAATTAATGACCTGATTTACGTCACCAAGCGCACTGTTGATACAAGTTTGACAGGTTGCAGTGTCTGCACATGATTTACAGCTATCCAACCTGCTTTGCGCAGATCCCGCATACTCATTTGCATTATCTGCCGCTTCTCTATTCGTATCCACTGTCGCTTCACATGTGGTTAAACTGCTTTCTGCTGCTGCTAAATCTGCTTCTGTATCTTCTAATTCTTCCTCAGTATTCTGCAGCGAAGATTCTGTTTCTTCCAGACTGGACTGCGTTTCTGTATACAGTTCATTGAACTCATCCTGTGATTCTAACTGGTAACTTAATGCAGTGTCAAGCTCAACGGTCAGATTCTCTGTCTTTGCAGCACATGCATCAAGCTTCGCCACTGTTATTGTTAAATTTTCATTTGTCTCTTCAAGTCTGTCTTTGACTTTGTTATATTTGCTGATAATATTTCCTGCAGAGCTTTGATAGAACAATGTCAAACCCACAATAGCAATAATGACCACAAGAATTAATAAAATAAGTTTAAAATCAATATCTCTCTGCATGAATCCCATGAAATCACCTGCTATTTTTCGTCTTTGTATTTCTTTTTGTTTTTCAAGTAATTTAAATGTTTTGGAATGAGTAACCAATTTTGGATTATATAAACAAAAACAACAACAAAGGCAGCAAACACGGCCATTTGCTGCGCAAATGTCCTATTCGCAAAGGATTTTCCGGAACTTCGTAACCGAAAAATCCTCTGCACTCAGTTTGCGCCATGTTGTTTTTGCTTAACTACTCAACACAAACGCACAAGGTCGAACATTCCTGTGAGACCTTGTGCGTTGAGACGCGAGCATTTGTCGAGCGTCTCTTTCACTCACGTTCTTTGTTATTTTATCTTTATGATTTGTTCTTTCTACTGACACTATTCTAAAATATCTACCCTCTATTCTTCCTATTCTGCAGTAATCTTCTCATAAATATTTCAAAAAGGAACAATATCATTGCAGCTGCGAGGACATACCAATCAATATCCTTCTTTTCGAGCACTTTTACCTTCGCATCACTCTGCACTTTTGAAATAATGCCCTCTATATTGCCCGGCGAGAAGAGGACGCCATTCGTCCGCTCTGCCAATGTCTTTAATCCCTTCTCATTAAAGCCAATATCCATATACTCTTCCTGATAATTCACTGCAAACGGAACTCCTAAAATTTCATCAAAGCCTACTTCCTGCGGAATAAGACTACACTCATAATGATCCTCAACAGGGAGGAAACTGCACCTGCTCGTGGACGGATATGTTTCTCCTTTATATGATATTTTTGCTTCTTTGCCAACATACGCATCGCTGACTTCCACATATTTTGTTTTCTTTCTGTTCGGATCTCCAATTGCCCAGTCGAAAATTCTGAATATCAAATCTTTATTTTGCTCTTCGACAATGTCTTCTGCCCACTCATAACCATCATCTGTGGCAATCGCAACAACTTTGTTGTAATTGTTTACGGTGACAATAGGCAAACCTGTTCCTGTTGTTATCAACTGGACACCACTTGGAGAAACAGTGACTTTGTTTTCTCCTGTGACTACTGCACTGATGACCAAGTCGCTCGTGATATAGTGATTATAATTCGCAATGATCAACGCTTTTTCGAATAATGAGTTCAAACTAAAATAGGAATCAATAAACATTCCGCCCCCTAACGAACTAAGATACCGACGGACTTGCCAAAGCACTGAATCATCAAGATCAACACTCTGGAAATCATAGACGTGCATACGAATACCCATTTTTCTCAATTCTGCAATTTCATTTACTGCTTGAGGAAGATATTTTGTTCCGTGGATGTTTCCATCGCTCACTAAAATGATGTTGTTATTGCCGCTGACTCCAGTTAACATTTCTTTTGCTACTTTTAATCCTGTTTGTAACGCAGCAGGTCTCAGCCAAAGTGTGCCATCAATAGTAGCGACGTCTTGATAATTACTCATCGCAGCTTTCATCGCTTCTGCGTCTGCTGCCGGAGCAAGCGGATAAATCACGTGGCCTGCATACGAAAAGTCCGCAACACCAATATTTACATTTTCTTTTCGCTGTTTCAGGATGTCAATCAACGCTGCAGCTGCCTGTTCTGTTTCTGTCATGGAAAGCTGGACAATTCCTGACATGTCAACAAGAATGACAAAATTGAAGTTGTTGTCTTTCTCCTCTGTAATTCCTGCTTTTACTGGAAGGATTGGATCAAGCTCGCTTGGTCCCTCAAAAGAGTTCATCCCTCCCCAGACAATTAAACCATTACCATCATCTGTATATGCTTCTAATGTCTCTGCGCCACTTGGACTTACTTCATGCATGACATCATTGATCGCAACTGCGAAGTACGGAGAAAGATCTGATGGAACTGAACGGACAGAAGTCACATCATATCTTTCTGGGAGAATGTTATCAAACTCTGATGGACGATAATTGACATACAAGATTTTTGGTTTTTCCACGACTTCTACAACTTTATACCACTCATTATTTGTTGTGAAATAATCATCTGCTTGCAGTGTTGCAACAATCTTGTGATGTCCTACATCGTCAAATCGATGTTTTAAATCCAATGATGCTGCAGATATTTGTCCTTCATAAATTAAATAGCCATCCACAGTCACTTTGACACGAGAATCTTTTTTCATGTTGTCCAACACAACAGTGAAATAATAGTCAGTCTCCACAATTCCTGTTTTTGGTCCTTTTATTTTTACCGCAGCGTCGTCTTCCACTTCCTTGAGCTCGATCGCATTAATAGTTGTGTTAAACTTTTCCGCATACGCTGCCAAGTCAATAAAGTTCATAGAATCCTGCGCATTATTTCCATCCGTGACAAGCAAAAGATTTTTGTATTGAAGCTGTCTAAATATTGCATCGCCCAATCTGGAGTTTGTTCCTGACGCAATAGGAATCATGGAAACTGGAACTTTTTCTTCTAACTCCAACTTGAGTGCATTGACATCATACTTGAAAAGATCCATAGATGTCGAATTATCATAGAGAAGCATAATCGTTGGATCTCCTCGTGACACTGTTTCTACTGAATAAAACGGTCCTGCAAGCGAAAAAATCAACAACGCAATAAGAACTGTTCTTGTGATCGTCATAAAGACCCGCGTTGTCCAGTTAATACGCTGCTCTTCTTTCGCCAACTTCATGAACGGAATAAATGTGAGGATAATGGAAAGGATAATCAGCGGAATTGCAATCCACAAATATTCAGGATATTCAAACTGAATGAGATTAAATAAGGTGAACGCCATTAGAAGTCACCCCTCATTTTGATGTATAATAATTCGAGGAACAAAACAATAAGCATTACAATAATCAATATTTTTGTTAATGGCTGCTTTGATGTTACTTTCTCTGTTTCCGCTTCTATTAATGAGCTCTCAAACTCTTCATTGACATAATCTACGTTGGATTCCACTTTGTTGAGTAGGTTTACTGCAACTTGTTTGTCTTTGTACTGATAGATTCCAATCTCATCAAACTCAATGCTTTCCATGTCCTCTTGTTTTCCAGAAGGCAGTTGTACAGGGATTTCATTATCAAAGACAACTTTTTCACCAATGCGATAATTCAATGTTTCGATCGTATCTTTTCCAATGACATAATCAACTAACTGCAACCAGAAAAGCGGATAAGAAACATCATACTTGAACGTGCTGTTTGTTTCAAAGATTCCATAATAAACAACTGTTCCTTCTCCATAACTGCCGATTGCCAGGATTGGAACATTGTCTGTGGTTACTGCGAGCGTGATGGTGTTTTCTTTCGCTGTCGCTGCCATATACTTATCAACACTTGTAATTGAAACACCATCTGTCACAGCTGTCAGAACATTTGCCATCGCAACATCCACATTCTGATTTCTCAGTGGATCATCTGCAAAAGTTACTGGAAGAATATCATCAAGACCTAACTCTTCCAAATCATCCTGGGCAGTGACAATCAGCGTGGATCCTTCTGCAACTGCTTCTTTAATTCTGCTAATCACTGAACCTGGAAGATTATCTGTGGTAACATCACTAATAACAATTACATCATGATCGACGACTGGCATGACTGGAGGCTCTCCTTTTTCTATTGTCGCTTCATCATTCCACACTTCTGCGTATGCTTGCAGCACAGGATAGACATAACTTTTTTCATTGTTTGTAATAACGAGAATACTTGTTTCTTTTCTCTGCGGAACACTGAGAATCAGATGATTATCCAAATCAAAATCATCTCCTGTTTCCAACTCGACCTTGTTCAACCCAGGAACGTGTTGGAACGTGAGCTTCTCTTGCCAGTTTGTCGCAATGTCCAGATCATACTCTTTTCCGTTTATGGTGACTGTTACTGATGCTGTCTCATCATTGTAGTTTTGCAATGTGACAATTGTTTCATCATCGATACTTTCCATATCCACTATCCCTACATTGTTTGCCTCATCTCTCAGAGAAACAAACTCGACACGATGCCCTTTTGCTTCCAAGGATTCTTTCGCAATATATGGATCAAGCGGATCTGTATTGATGAAATCGCTTATGACTACGACTTTTCCTTTATGTTCTCCAAGAAGATCATCTGCGGCAAGAACGCTGGAACCTATCGCAGAAAGCGCGCTTGATTGCGGAATGTAACTGACAATATCTAACGCATCTTCTTTGTCTCCTTCTTGCAGAACAACATACGGCGCGTTTTGCGCGAGAATAATGCTCACTTTTCCTTCCAGATGATCTTTTGCCTCACTGATCGCGCTGCTTAATCTTGTTGAGAGTCCTGCACTTGTTGCCATGCTTGCACTATTGTCAATAATAATGACTGTGTACTCTGCCGCAACATCTGCTTTTGTGTTGTAATATGGATGCATTGCCGCAACTGCCATAAGCAATAAAATCAAAAGGTGGAAAAGGATAAGAAGATCTCGTAAAAATCGCTGGAAAAAAGAATTGCTTTTCTGAGTATGCATTTCTCTGTGCAGAAACATCAATGATGGAATAACTCTCTCATTTGGTTTTGGCTTAATAAGATACATCAGGATGAAGAAAATTAATCCTGCAAAAAGCCATGCGCCTGCGAGATTATCTGCATAATTCAAAATATCCAAAGCCATAGCAATTTTTTGATATTTCTGGTATTATAAAGTTTCCTTTTTGTTATCATTTTTCAAAAATAACGTCACGCTGGAACCACACTAAACCCTTTTCCTTCTATCTTAATTATAACATCTTTACCTTTTTGTAATCGCAAGGCAGATTCTAACTCTTTTGGAACACGAATGATAAGATTGCTTTTAATTTTTCCCAACTTTGCACGCAGTTGCTCTTTCCGCAATTTGTTTAAGAGTAATATTCTCTCTGCTTGAGCAGGATCATAATATATTTCACCACAAGGACACTTCCAACCATCTATTTGAAATTCATTAAACTGCAACCCTTTCTGAAAGAGCATCTTTTTTCCGCATGTATGACATTTCATTTTTCTCACCGTTTCGTAAATTGCCCAAAATGGATAAGCACCCAACATTCTTCCCGAAGAATTTCATGATAATCTTTGACAATCACTGCATTCCACGTCTTGCTTCCTTTGTTAAGCCATTTTTCAATAGTGCCTTCTTTTCTTTTTCTTGGCGCATCAATACCCTCTTCTAATATTTTAACAACATCAAGCACTGTTTTTTCGTATTTCATGAGCTCTCGCATTGCAGCGTTTGATACTGCAATTCTCAGCCCTTTATACTGTTCACTGAACATACGCTACCTCCATATGTTAAAGACATATGTATATAAATTTTTCTTAAATCAAAAAAAATGCCTCAAATTTACCTACCCAACCACAGCAAGCTGTGGGGTATGCGACAAATTTGTCACTTTGTGAACAGTATTTTTAAGATTACAAATTTGGTACGCTATCGCAGCAAGCTGCGGGGTATAAGACCCAATTTGTAATTACAAGAAGATATTTGGTTTAGAAATTATATGAATTTAATGTATACATTATTCGAATGCATAAGAATACTAAATAATATGCCTTAATCCATCTGCTTCAAGGGAATCTTCTTTTCTTTCTCTCTTTTATCTGGTAATGTTTCTAGAGAACTTGGCATGATACGAGCGGATTTTGCATGCGCTGGTTTTTGCTGTTGTGCATGTTTCTGATTTTCGCTAATTATGACCGGAGGTCTTGAAACAGGAGGATGCTTCTGCGCAACAACATGCTTCTTGTCAATTCCTTCCTTCAGGAATGCAAGCATACTATTCTTCTGATTTCTGTCTTGCTGCATTGGTTGTGCAGAAGGAATATGACGAACAGGATGCAGTGCATACATTCCCTGCCCTGCTCCACTGTGTGGAATAACTGCATGACCTTTTGGATGATACGGTTCTTTTAGCATATCGGCACCGAATTTTGGCGTATGAATTTTATCTTCCACAAGACCGTGCTCTTTCTCTGCCTGCTTTCGCATTCTCTTATCTTTGATCTGCACGACAATTTCGTCTTTTCCTTTTTTGGAAAATGCACACACAATTCCTGTACTGATAAACGCAACTGCTGCATTGAGAATCAGAATCATATCACTGCCTGGCGCTTTTCCGAGAATACCATATTGAATTCCAAGAATAAATATTCCAACTGTTACTAAAACCGCAAGAAGTGGGATTGCTGCAAGCAACGGACTCTTTGGCAGAAAATAATATGCTATATTCGCGATAAGAAATGTCAGGAAAAGCGGAAGGAAATTTGGAATGATGGTGATAATTGATGTGTCTGTCGTGATGCTGAGAAAGACAAGGAACGCAAAAATCAAGAAGATGGTTAGTGGCGCAACAATCTGCTGCGGAAACTTGACTGGATTTGCGTCCAAACGGTAATCCACGACTTTCCCACTTTCAATGATGAGGATTGCTTCATCAATTACTGCAGGATCATGACCAAAATTAATTAACGCTTTCTTTATTGCTTCGAGCGGATAGCCCACTTTATGTTCTTTGACAATGTAGTCGATTAACAAACTTTGGACATACACTTTTAATTCCTGATCAAGATCATGCGCGCTGTACATGAGCGCCTTTTTCTTTGGCGCAGTGACGTGCAGGATGTCGAGAATTTCTTTGACTAATGGTTTTTTGTAGCCGAATCTGAGAAGCGCATTTTTGATATCGGTGAGATCATAGCCCTGCTCTAATTGAAAGAGAACATACTCTCCCAAATGCTTTTTCATGTACATATCATCATAGAGCGTGTCCATGAGATTTTTTGAAGAAAAGAGGTTTATATAATTTTGGATTCGGTTGGAGATTAGGTTTGAAATAATGGTCGTCTTTGTTCAATGATACACAAACAGCAAAAACAACAACAATGGCACAGACGGTCTTGTGTCGCTTTGCTCCACAAGCCCTACTCCGCAAACGATAAAGATAATCTCGACTTCATCGAGATTATCAAACTTTCAGCAAGCTGAAAGAAACCCCATACTTCGTGCTCAGAAATGCCGTACATTTCTGGCATCGCGCTCATTTCATTCGGCGATATAGGAACCACGTTCGCTCCGTCTGGCCATGTTGTTTTTGCTAAGAAAATGTAAACGCACAAGACCGAACAATTCTTGTGAGGTCTTGTGCGTTGAGACGCGAGCATTTGTCGAGCGTCTCTTTTTTCTTGCTTTTTTTAAAAAGAAAACTAAAAGTAAATAATATCTTCTCACAAAATACTATGCCCAAACCAATATCTTTAAAAGTCAGCATTCTTATCATAACACCATGACTGAAAAACATACAAGCGACCCACATCCTGGAGATACTGTCAGCATTCAACTCGACGATGGGATTGTGCAAACAGGAATCCTCATGCCACGGCCATCTCTCTGCGGAACAACAGAAGAAATGGTTTCACTCAAACTCAAAACTGGATACAACATTGGTATCAAAAAAAGCAAAATAAAATCCATCCACATCATTGAAAAACATAAAACACCTGAGCAACACAAAAAAGTGCTTCCGTTTAATGAAAAACTTCCGACTGTTTCTATTTTATCTACCGGCGGAACAATCTCTTCCAAAATTGATTACAGAACTGGTGGAGTTTATGCGGATTACACTGCAGAAGATTTTGTCCAGATGTGTCCTGAGTTGTTGTCTCTCGCAAACATCAAAGCACGAAAAGTGATGAGCGTGATGAGCGAAGACATGCTTGCAGATGATTGGAAAACACTTGCAAAAATTATTTATGACGAACTTCAAACAGATGTTGCTGGCGTTGTTGTGACCATGGGAACAGACACGCTTCATTTTGTGACTGCAGCAATGAGTTTTTTGCTTGGTAAAATCAACAAACCGGTTGTATTTACTGCGTCTCAACGTTCGATTGATCGCGGTAGCACAGACGCATTCATGAATCTTATCTGCGCTGTAAAAGCAGCATCACAATTTGATGGCGCAGAAGTGATGACCTGTCTTCACGGAACAACAGATGACGAATATTGTCTTTTGATTCGTGGTACGAAGGTTCGAAAAATGCATACTTCTCGACGAGACGCATTCCGACCGATTAACGCGTTGCCTCTCGCGAAAGTGTTTGTGGACAAACCCATTGAGATTATTGATCCAGAATATCGAAAGAAAAATAGCGGAAGGTTTAGTCCTGAAATTCATTTTGAAGAAAAAGTTGCGTTCATTACCATTTATCCAAACATGGAACCAGACATTATTGATTTTTATCTTTCCAAAGGTTACAAAGGAATTGTGATTGCAGGAACTGCACTTGGACACGTTAATACCTGGACAAAAAAAAGCATGATTCCATTTATCAAAAAAGCGACAGACATGCATGTGCCTGTCGTGATGAGCACCCAAACAATCTACGGTGCTGTGCATCCACTTGTTTATACTAATCTCCGAAAAGTTTCTATCGAAGCAGGAGCGATTTATGTGCACGACATGCTTCCAGATGTCGCGTACATCAAACTCTGTTGGGTCCTTGGACAAACGAAGAGTTATGATAAAGTGAAGGAGCTCATGCTGACGAATGTTGCTGGCGAAATTAATGAGCGAACGTTCGTTGATACGTTTTTGAAGTAGATTTCTTTGTTTTTTTATACTGTACAATGAAATGAACAGAAAACTTTAAATACCATTACTGTTCATCTTGTTTCCATGAACGGAATAATTCATCGAATAGCCGCAAGAGAGCACTTTGCCACTGCCGAACGTCTTGATGTAGAGCATAATCAAGAAAAAGAAAACAATAAGAGAATAGCTTTACGAACTGTTGCAGCGCAGAACTACTTCTATGCTTCCATTAACGCAATTGAATGCCTTTTTGCTGAGAAAATTGAGCAGCACTCCTTCAATCATGAGAATAGGATGCGAAAGATGATAGAAAATCCTCCCCTTTTTTCTCAGGAAGTTTTGACATTATATGAACTTGTTGATCGCGACTTGAGAAACAAAGTCGCATACAAAGGAGAGAACGGACAGAAATATGAAACAGTGAAGAAATTAGCAAAACTATTGGTGAAGGAGTTATGATCTCAAGCAAAAATAAGTTTGACAATACTCTCTCTCTTCTACAGAAAGAATTTCCATTGCATAAAGAAATACACGTTGTTTATTTGTATGGGAGTGTTTCTCGCGGGGATTATAGTTTGCGACATTCTGATTTGGATTTGCTTGTCGTTCTTTCTTGTAACATAAGTAAAAAGATTGAAGAAAAAATAAAGAATGCACTTGTTCCTGTTGGTCTCAAAAATAGTGTCAAGATTCAGACAGAATTTGTTGGTAAAAAAATTACAGAAGAAGATCATTCACTTTTACGTAAAGTTATTGAAGAAGGAAAAGTATTGTATGCAAGAGGAACTGTTGTTTTTGACCATCTGCAGCTTGGCTTGCGCCAATTTATTGTCTATTCTTATTCTCTCAAAAAAAGCACACAAAAAAGTTATTTTTCCAAAGTGCTTCATGGAAGAAAGTCATGGTATTTTGACAAAGGGAAAAAAGTCGTCAAAGAATATCCTGGAATTATTGATAATAACTCTATCTTTGAATTAGGGAGGGGCGCATTGCTTGTTGCAAAAGAACGGCAAAAAGATCTAATTCGTGTTTTTGAGCAGTTTTGTATTGTCTATAGCATTAAGAGGATAGTGTATGGGTGATTTTATTTATCATATCTCTCTGCTTTGTCATACCCAATGACAAGAAACTTTTTATTTGATACTTTCTCTGCAATATGAAGCACGACAGCAATTCCTGCTATTGATGTCCTGCCAAGATCATGTGCAATAATTTCTGGATTATCCCAATGGGGTAACATCTTTGTCTCATCTCTTCTTGTACTTGCTTTGTATGCAGTATCCTGAGAAGAGTCACTCACCAAAACAACATCTTCAACAAGTGGAACTGCATTTTGAATATGTGGAAAATCAATTCCTTGATAACTTGTCCCTGGAAGATTGTGTCTTGGTAAAGTACCGGGTTTAATTCCGAATCTTTTTTCATACATGCCGGGGTACTTTTTTTCATACAAAACTGCAGATTGCACAGTTTCAAATGCAATGATTTTTGTCGTCGTCGGTAATACCCTACCAACACCTAACACATTTGAGCCATTGCCCACAGCTGAAACAAAATAATCTATTTCTTGAGGTGTAATCTCTTTTGCAATCCCTTCTAATGCACCTAACGTTACTTCATTATTTGCTCCTTTCGAACCCATGGAATGATTCAGAAAAAAGTAGTCAGGATGTTCTCGAAGAAACTCTTTGATGAATTGAGGAAATCCTGCTATGTATCTCAATTCATCTGTAAAAATTATTTCTGCACCTTGTTTTTCTATTGCACGGACGCGCGCTTGCTCTCCCCCTTCAGGAATTGCGACAGTACAACTGTATCCTAACAATTTCCCAATACCTGCAAACGAAACACCTGCAGAACCTGAAGTTGTCTCTAAAACATGATCTCCTGGTTTTATTCTTCCTTGCGCTTCATAGTGCTCAAACAAAGCAAGATATACCCTATCATAATGAGAACCAAAAGGATTGTCACATTCTCTTTTTATCCAAATTTTATTCCCATTAGGAACATTTCTATTGTATTCCACTAAAGGTGTTTTTCCTATTCTTTCATCCAAATCTTTGTATAGCTTTTGTCGTTGTTCATTCATGCGTCATCACTTTTTAACTCCTTTTGGATAGTTACACGCTTCAATTATATTAAATTATGTTGTCTTAAAATAAGACGACAATATTTATAAAGAATGAAATATTCTTCTAAAAAATATGAACCAAGAAGAAGTACTTTTGAATTTTGGACTTACTGCGGCAGAAGTACAAGTCTATATTACTCTCTTAAAACTGGGAGAAATGACTGCAAGTGAACTTGCAAAAAAAACAGGCGCAAACAGAACATTCACTTATGATAGATTGAAGAAGCTTGGAGATACTGGCCTCGTGAGTTCTTTCATCAAGGACAATAAAAAATATTTTCTCCCTGCACAGCCGTCTCAATTGCTTTCTATTCTCAAAGAACGAGAGGAACAAATCAAAAATATTTTACCTCAACTGGAACAACTCAAGCAAGAGAAAGAATCTGGACCAATTGTTGAACTTTACTCAAGTAGCAAAGGAGTACAAACTGCGCTCAATCTTATGCTCAAACAAAAATATGCGATTTATCTTCATGGAACTTTGAAGAAATTTCAAGAGCGTATGCCTACTTTTTTTACGATTTGGAACTCACGTCGTATGAAACAAAGAAGTTTCATGAAAATTCTTTCAAGTGAGGAAGTAGCATTAGAGTACGCAGAGGCAGATCTTCTTTCAGAAGAAGAAAAAACAGAAACTGCCACATTTACTTTTGGTGATGCAACATTGCTCGTGATGTGGAGCGAGTACCCTGTTGCAATCCTTATCAAAAGTAAAGAGATTGCCGAGAACACTATTGCATTTTTTAATACTATCTGGAATAGAGAAGTGAAGATTTACTCAGGAGTAAAAGGAATTCAGCGCGCTTTTTTTGAACTCATTAAGAATACAAAAGAATTTGTTGGTTATGGGTATAGCAAACAGCTTTCTGATGTCTATACTGTTGAGATTAGTGATGCTTGGCATATCGAGCGAAATAAAAATAATGTAAAATCGCGAATAGTTGCATTTGACGAAAAAGATACAAGAGAGTATTTTAAACCAAGAACAAATGTAAAGAAAGATTTTATTGTTAAATATTTAGACAAAAAGCTTCAAGGACCTGCTTGCATTTCTTTATCCGATACTATGATCGCAACATTTGTCTACACCGAAAAGAAATTTCATGTGATCATCAATAAAAACAAAGAAACAGTTTCTGTTTATAAAAAATACTTTGAAGAACTCTGGCAGAAAGCAAAACCATAAAAAGACAAAAGCACAAGGAAAACCCATGAACAAAAAAGCACAATTTTCTTTAGAATACATGTTTGTCATCGCATTCGCAATGACTGCTGTGCTCATCACTGTTTACGTCTTTTTTGTCCAATCACAGGAAACAACTGAAGAACAACAACTTGCAACTATTGACATTATCGCACGCGATCTTCTTTCCAATGTGAAAAATGTTTACTACTCCGGCGATCTTTCCAAAAAAACATTGCGATATACCATGCCTGCAATTGTTAATAATATCACTGTCTATGAAGAGGAAGATTCTTTGGTGTTCAGCGTGACGTCTGAAGGAGCAACGTATGATTTGACGTATTACTCAGATGTTCCTATTGAAGGATATTTTCCTGAATCAAAAGAATATACTCAACAGATTGTACATTTTATTGTTTATAACAGAGAGGATCATGTTTCTATTTGTACAGAAGAATTTGCCATAGAAGGTTCTGATTGTGGGGATTAATAAGAGGAGTCTTTTATTTACATAAACAATATCGTTCTTCACACTGGTCTGCTAAATCGCTGTCTAAGTCTCCGCATGTCCCCTCAATATCATGCAAATAACACATATCGAAATTTGGGACGCAATCTGGGCATGAACTGAGCGTTACTGTATTTGTTCCTTTTCGCACATCAAACGTCCTCGTTGTGTCATTCAACGCAACGAGACATAGTGAGCCATTTATTCTATGCGAGAATCCTCGTGTATAATCTCTTCCTTGATAACTGATTGCGATTGTTCCCTCTGTCAGATTTAAAGAATAATTTTCTCCATCCACGGAAATGGGAAGCGTGAATTGTCTGCTGTAGCCTGTTAATGCTCCTTTTGCAAACGTCACTTCTTCATTGATAATGTCCAGAATTGCGGTAATCTGTTGTTCTCTGCTGTCTTGAATCACATCACTCATTTTGTTGGCAAAAAGAACAATCAAGCCAAGAACGACCAGCATTCCGATTGCAATAGAGACCATGAATTCGAATGATACTTGTGCTTTGGTATTATTCATCATCATCCACTTCTTTTATTTCTATTTAATGTTTCTGCTTTGGTTGGTTTCGTCCAAGAGTTTTCAGTAAACAGTTTGATTTGCAAAAAATAACAACAACAATGGCACAGACGGTCAACTTTTTGGCTTTCTTCGCAATCGCTAAGCCAAAAAGCTTGTCCTACTTCATAAAATTTGTTTCACAAATTTTACTCCGTCTGGCCATGTTGTTATTTTTTGCTATCGTATATCACGCACAAGGTCGAACAATTCTTGTGAGACCTTGTGCGTTGAGACGCGAGCATTAGTCGAGCGTCTCTTTATTTGTATTTTATTATCTAAAAATCTAAAAGAATACATATTTCACTGATTAGATTTACCTTTATTCGAATACATTCGAATTATATTAGCAACAGCTCTTAATACATAATTCTCCTTAGAAGAAGACAAAGGGTCGATGATTGAGATGATAAAAAACGACTCAAAAAGAGGGGATATTATGCCAAAACAAATAGCACAACAAAAAGAAAAAGAACTATTAATTACATTACGGCAAAACAGCCGATTAAGCCTGACGGAAATCAGCAAGAAAACACATATTCCCGTCACAACCATTTACGACAAACTGAAAGAGGCGTGTGATGATATTATTACACGCTACACGGTTTTACTTGATTTTACAAAACTCGGCTACACTGTTCGTGTCCAATTTTTTATCAAAGCGCACAAAAATAAAAGGGAAGACCTTTTTCAGCATCTTCTGATGCATCCAAACGTCAACAGCGCATATATTGTCAACAATGGTTATGATTTTGCCTGCGATGCGCTTTTCCGCGACATTGCAACCGCTGAACTCTTTGCAAGAGAACTTGAAGAAAAACACCGCGTTGCAAAAGTAGACAGCTTTTACGTGCTTCAAGATTTTAAACGAGAAGCATTCCTTTTAAATGCTGTTGCGTGTTGATTTTTTTGTTTTTTTTATTTTTTAATAAGAAAACTATATATAGCTGCATTCTCAGAAAAAAAGCATGAATACACGAGATGTTTTATTTCTTGTTCTTTCTTTTCCAGTCCTTACTCTTTTGTTTATTTTTACTGTTCAATCATCTTCCGCAGCAATTTATGGTATTACTATAGGTGATACAAATTTTACTTGTGGCGTGAGCGATGATATATGCCCTCCTGATTACGCAGGATGCCAGGCATGCACAGATGATACCACTGGAGATACCGGCGCTGTGGCCGATGACCCAGAATGCTGTGTCGCTAATTCCTGCGACTGGGGATGCACGGATTCTGGCGAAGTTTGCGGAGATTCCACTAATGAATATACTAAAGATGAAACAGACAGCGAAGGGAACTCTGTCGATAGTGGCGGAGAAGAGGATTGTGCAGGAACAGGATGTACTACAGAAGAAGTTATTGATGACGATAACAACCCTGCATGCGTCGATAGTTATGAAGATGGAACTACATTAGGAATTGATTATACCGACAACTGCGCTGATGATGGTGCGCTCTATAGACCATATACTTATACTTCTTCAGTTTGCTCGAGTGGCGTCAGCTGTCATGACACAGATGGTACTGGTGATGAAGAAATCTGTGATGAAGGAAACTGGCACGACGCTGATGAAAGCGAAACCTACTGCGACGCTGCTGATGGAACGTGGACAACAGGAACATCCACTTCTGATACATTCAACGATGATTATGACGGCGATTTAACCAATGGGTACTGCGATGGTGATGATGGCTATTTTGTGACTGGCGCAATTGTTGCTGAGACCTATCGCGGGAGTACTGCATGTGAAGCACTTGAAGGAGTGACGGTGAGCATTAAAGATATGAGCGATACTTCTCTTGTGTATGATACTGACACTACAGAATCCGCAACATGGAGCACGATTATTTCTGACTGTACTAACCCTGACAACACTGTTGGTGAATATGTTGTGACGCTTGAACCGGATACTTATTACATTGTCGCAGAAAAAGATGGGTACAACACAGTCACAAGGACTCTTGATCTGAGTACTATGACAGGTGATGAAACATACGGCTACTTTGAAATGTACATGAGCGCAGAATGTCAATCAGACTGTACGATGAATGACAGAACCTGTTACGCATCCTGCGATGGTGTCAACGGCTGCAGTTATTCTTCTTATGAAGGAACAAGCGTTGCTGATTATTGCGATGGACGACGCGAAGGGTATCGTTATGTGTTAAGCGAGGAGACTGATGAAACAAGTAATAGCGTCTATGGCTATGAAGTCTATTGCTGCAATGAAGCACCACAATCATATACTCGAGAATATTTCAGCGCAGAAGATGTGGAGACAAATTGTGTGGAGAACATTATCTCAAGAGAAAAAACAGTTTTACTGAACGGAGAATGGGTGGATCTTCATTTTGTGATTTTTAGCGATCCACAACCTGAAAAAGAAGATTGCTCTGAGTATGAGAATTTTAGATGTGAAGTATATGGTGAGGCATTTTGTTGAACAATAAAAAATCCCAATCGAAGCAAGCTCCGAGGTATTTGTCCGAGGAGGGATTTTTTAAGCCTCAAACTGGACTCGGTAATCGCAGCAAGCTGCAAAAGATTATGTCCAGTTTGAGCAATAAAAGAGCGCAAACAATTACCCTTGATTTGATTATTGGGGTAACTATTTTCTTAAGCACGATTGTCTTATTTTATTATCTGTTTAGTGTTGACGTGACGAAAACAGAAGAAGAAGACGCTGCGAACGCAGTTGTCGAAGGATTAAGCGGGAATACGTATTTTAGAGACGAGGAATTAGATAGTGATGAAGTGGAAGCACTTGCTGCGATGGATTGTTCTGCGATGAAGGAATTCTTTAATACCAACAAGAATATCTGCATTTATGCGACGGACAAAGGCGGGAATCTTGTCGAGTTGAATGAAAAGGTTGCTGCTGGCTGTCCAGGCATTAAGATTAATGATGTGCTTTGTGGGAGTAGTAGCTGATGGGAATGTTTGCTCGCTTATTCTGGTTGTTTGAGAAAGGAAAAGCACATAAGGATTTGCAGGAGGCGTATTCTGATCTTAATGTACTCGCTACGTTGCTTGAAGAAGATATAACACTTCTTCGTCAAATTCAAAAAGAACTTGTATCGAAAAATCTGAGAAGAACAAAGTATAGTGCAACATCAACTGGAGCAATAGGGCTTGAAAAAACATTATTTGTTGAAGAAGAGCTTCTTAAAAAACTAAAAAAACTTGCTGAGACAACTGAAGTGCGATTTGAACTATCACTCAAAAAAGCATCAAAGATAAGACCTGTTTCAAAGCTTGAAAGAGAAGAGCTTTTACAAACAATTGCATTTTTACAAGAATTAGAAAAAAAGATTCCTTCTTGGGAAAAGATTCAACAACTTTCTGATAAAGAAAAGCTCCAAGCAGTTGAAAATGCTCTCCGTGACATGACGCTTCTTTCAAGAAAGTATCATGAGACTCTGAAAAGGCTCGGAGCAATCAAAAGATTAGGTGAAGAAGAGATCAGTGAACTTCTCAGAACAATATACATAAACCCCGAACAACACCCAAAAGAAGCATCGCTTCTTATCTATAGAATAACTCCTTCCCAACTACGAATGCTGGAAGAAGAATCAAAAAAGATTAATGAATGCAATGATCCTGATTACCAAATTGAGTGGCGACGCTGGTGGAGAGATGTCCAAGTCCCTGAAAAAGATAAAACAACACCACTCAAGGATCCACATATTAATGTAACAATTAAATTATTTGGTGGTTCAAAGAAAGATATACATTTACTGCTTGCTGCTTAAACTTTTCCAACATAGCTTAATACTTGACATTGACCAACTGAAGTATAAAAATTATTTTCCACTCCCAACTTTCTAAATATTTTCTCATCATTATTAAAACAAGAAGGGTGCTCTGATCGTAATGCAGTATCTGAAATCCCTGCTGGAATGTACGGCATTGACGGTTGTCGACGCATCTTCTTCACTTCTTCTAAAGAGACTTTCATTTCTCCTCGTGGTCCTGCTCGTCCTGTTGCATGCGGCATAGATAGATACGGAGGAAGCTGTAATGGGTGACTATCTGCAACAGTATAAAAGAGAACCATCGCACCAATACTTTCTGGGAGAATGTGGACTTTCAGCGGTTGCACTTTCACTATCCCTTTTCTGTAGATAATTCCTTCTTGTGTTTGTTCTACAGAATTATGCGTCCAGTTTCCAAATAGTTGACATCTTTTTGATCCAATATCTGCTGCAAGCTGCTGTCCAAGATACTCTCTGAACTCTTCTGCATATTGCTGTCTTTTTTGCGCTTCTGCAATTGTTGCTGGCATCGTTGTATCCTTATTATCACCGTGCGTGTGAACGAGAAGAATGTTATGCGGAGCTTTTGGTTTAGTATCGGGACTTGCAGAGTCATACGCCCCACAAATATCAACAAAATGATTTCCACGTCCTAAAATTCCTTTTCCATTGAGCTTCTCAAAAATAGTGTCTGCTGCTTCTTTTGGATCAACTTCATCAATGAAAAATGCTGCGATTCCGCAACCTGCATCGCCACCAAGGATTTCGGGATCATATTTATGCCCTGCTGGATTGTACACCCACACTGTGCTATTAGGTATAGAATCTCTCTTAAACTCTCCATCCGGAAAACGGACAAGCGTGTCTAATCCTTTTCGCAATTGCGGAGGAGGGTAATAATGTGTGTCTTCGAAGGAGATAATGTTGACCATGAAGAATGGATTCTTTATCCGTTTATAAAGGTTATCACTTAGTAAGGATAACAGATAAACTTAGTTTTATTTCCTATTTCTAAAATAAATTTATATAGACGTTATGATAACAAAAAGATATGCCAAAAGGACCATTTCGTGTGAGGAATTTAGCTACTCTTGATGATCATCTTAGCGATACTGAAGCTAGTGACATATCCCACTATAGAATCACACTTGATGATGAGGGAATGTATTTAGTTGAAGAAAGATATGAAAAAGGCCTTGTTCTTAAAGATAGAGTAGAATTTACGCATGCCTTAGACGGGCAAACAGCGATTACCACAAGAAAATGTTTTGATTCTGATGGAAAATATACTGGTAAAGTTGTTGGGAAATTTACACCTCCTGATATCCATGAAGCAGAAGTGTATGATGCAGAGGATAATTTAACACATAAAACAGACGGTTTGTTTAAGTATACTGTTATGGATGGAAAACCCGTCCTTCAATGAGGTTATTTCTATGACTGCTTCCATTGCAATTCTCGGTGATCTTCACGGCCATTACACACTCGCATTTACCCTCTTAAAACGATGGGAAAAAGAAACTGGAAAAACACTTGATGCCATTCTCCAAGTTGGAGATATGGGAATTTTTCCATTTCCTTATGCAAGGATTGATGAAACGACAAAACGCTTTGCTGAACAAGATCCTGATGAAATCAGTTTCCAAGATTACTTTAATGGAACAGGTGATGCTGTTCTTTTTTTTGAACAGGGAGTATTTGACAAACCTCTGTATTTTATTCGAGGAAATCATGAAGATTTTGAATTTCTTGCGAATGCTGAAAATTCTATGGGAGTTGTTGGCGTCGATCACTACAGGCGATTCTTTTATCTCGCCGATGGTGCAATGACTGAAGTAGAAACAAATGCAGGAGTACTCCGAGTTGGTGGACTTGGTGGATTAGAACAACGAAATGAAAAACAAGAACCATGGCACTTTGCAAATAATGCGTACAAACGTGCGCTTGCTTTGTCGGATATTGATATTCTTCTCACTCATGAACCTCCTGCGGATGACAAAGGATCAGAAAAAGTAAGAGATCTTATACGTCAAGTACAGCCAACGTATCATTTTTGTGGGCATATACATGAACAGGGAAGACAACTTACTGCTTATGGAAGAACACAATCTTACCTTCTTAATGAGGTCAATTTTCAAGGACAAAGACGACTTTATCCACGAGGTATTGGAATTTTAGACTGGAATGGGAAGCATGATCATTCCTTCTCATTTCTTGAAGAACCGTGGATGCAAGAGTATACACGAGATAATTACAGACGGAAGCTCCAGGAGCTTATTTGATATTCTTTTCACTACTTATAAGTAATTATGCAAAAACTTTATAAATATGAGTGTTATAAGAGTAGGTATGGCAGGGTTAGAGAGGTTATTACAGAAAGGTATGCCGCTTGGACTTGTTGCAGCTCTTGGCTGTAATGGAAATAGAGATAGTCAACCTAATGATACGGGCAGAGATAGTTCTTATACTGATGATTCTGGAGAGACAGATGATACTTCTACGTATGGAAGTCCTCCTGTCATTACTTCTGTTTCAACTGCGACTGCATATTTGAATCAGCCTTTCACGTATACGGTGACTGCTGATCAGTCTTCTAATGCCGGTGCATTGACCTGTCGCATTGATGAATTGCCTTTTGATGTTACTTATTCGAATAATGGCTGTACGATGTCATTTACAGTAACTGATGAGTTTATGGTTGGAGAGAATTATAATATTGATGTTGAAGTAGAAGATAGTTTTGGTGAAGATGAAGCGTCGTTGGAGTTAACGATTGCTG
>Ga0247727_10000757_pt1 | contig 78961 bp, 140 predicted proteins | sample WisWelCaveWW1625_FD_202498 | JGI IMG/M metagenome (GOLD analysis project Ga0247727, IMG submission 202498) | Biofilm microbial communities from Wishing Well Cave, Virginia, United States - WW16-25 | ecosystem: Environmental > Aquatic > Deep subsurface > Groundwater > Cave microbial mat...
TTCGACACCACCGCGACCACCGGCCTGGAGGTGCTGTTGATCTTCTGGCACTTCGCTGGCGGCCCGCGCTGATCCAACTACCTGATCTGATGTACGCCTGACGCATCCTGCGGAGGGAACGCATGCGATTCCGAATCAAGAAGCCCGTGGCACTGTCTGGCTGGAATCCCCCGCCAGGGGACTACTCCTTTCCCAAGGGGTCCTGGCGGACCAAGGCCCTGCTGGACGTGTCGCGGACCAGCAAGGGCATCGTGGACGTCCTGCCCGACGTGGACGACCAGTCGCCGGCACCACCCGCAGCGGAACCGGCGGCCGCCCCCACCGCTGCGGAGGCGGTGAACCGTGGCGACGCTGGCAACGCTGACGCAGGTGAAGGCGAAGCTGGACGTGCTGGCGACGGACACGAGCCTGGACACGGCAATCCAAGCCGTGCTCGACGCGGCTTCGGCCTTCGTCGTAAGTGACGCCGGCTACACCCTGAGCGCGACTGCGCTCACGGAGGTGTTCCGCAATGTCCCGCGCGACGGGACCATCTACACGGCCAAGCGCCCGATCACCACGCTGGCCAGCGTCAAGATCCGTGACCCCGGGTCCGCCGTGCTCACCACGATCACCGGGGACCTGGTGGACGCGGCCCGCGGCGAGATCATCCTGGTGCCGGACCTGGCCGGCTGGGGCTGGCCGACCTACGACGTCTTCCCGCGCAGCGCCCGCTACCGCCTGGGCGAGTGGTCCATCCTGCAGGTGGACTACACGCCGACGGCCACGGCAGCCGCGACCTACCCGGACCTGACGGACGCCGAGGCGGAACTGGCTGCCTACTGGTACCGGGAGCACCGGGCCAACGCCAAGTCGGTCACGTCCGGGCTGGGCGGCGAGACGTTCCTCAACATGGGCATCCCACCATCTATCCAGGCGATCCTGCGCAAGCACAAGCGGAGGTCCGCCCGGTGGGTGTGACGGCCCTACTGCTGCGCGACAGCGTCAGCTACACGGTCCAGTCCGCGACGCCCAACGGGCGCGGCGGGTCCACCGTGACCTTCGGCAGCGCCGTCACGCTGCGGGCCCGCATCAACGTCGGGGCCCCGGCGCCGGACGTCCTGGCGCAGCAGTTGGCGGGGCGCAACTTCGCTCAGATCATCGTGGACGACCGGGCCGTGACGGGCGGGGTCCAGGAAGGCGGGCGGTTCACCACACGGGATGGTCGCACCTGGGACATCCGGCACGTGGCCAAGACGCACCTTGACCTGGCGTTGTCGTCGGCCAGCAACGAGGTAGCCTTCTGCGACTGCACGGAGACGGTCTAATGGCGCTGGTTTGGAAGGTCAAGATCAAGCGCAAGGTGGACTACTCGGACGAGGTAGACCGTGTGGTGCGCCGCGCCGTGTGGGAGGCCGTGAAGGAGACGGCCATCGCCATCGAGAACGACGTGAAGGGCGGCCCGCATGCCGCGCCCTACCGCACTGGCAACCTGCGCCGCAGCTACCACGTGGAGCTGATGGAGGCGAAGCTCACCGCCAGGGTTGGCAGCGACGACAGGATCGCGCCCTACGCGCCATACGTGGAGCTTGGCACCAGTCGGCAGCGCGCGCAGCCGCACCTGCGGCCAGCCGGTGAAGCGCAGCGCACCGCGTTCGCTCAGCGGGCCGCGACGAACCTGCGCGCGGCCATGAAGGGCTTTCAGAAGGCGCGCCGGTGAAGGCCGCGGCCGACCCGCTGCAGGAAGTCTTTTACCGCGTATTGAGCGGCGATACGGGCGTCGGTGGGCTTCTCGATCCGAATGGGTCATCCGCCGACACGACCACGCCAAGAATCGACGCCATTCGAGACGTGGCCGCCGCGTCTGACCTTCAGGGCCGGCAGACCTTTCCCTACGTCACCATCGGAGTGTTCAACAGTTCGGCCAACAGCACCTTTGCCAGCAGCGGCGAGCGCATCCGCGCGGTCGTGGCTGTGTGGACGAAGACCTTCGGAATGCAGAAGGCATATGCCATCCTGCGGCGGCTCAACGAACTGCTGGGCGATGCGAAGCTGGACGAAGACCCTGGCGTGATCGGGTACCAGCTGGTTCGGGTTGTCTTCAACAACTACACACCGGTCGCTGATCCAGAGAACGGTGTGGAGCACGTCACGGCCGAATTCGACGTGTTCCTTCAAGAGCAGGAGGAGAGCGTGGCACAGTTGATTCAGCACCAGGCCGCCACATCGGTGGCTGGCACCAGCAGCGATGGCGGCGCCCTTACCCTCACGTTGCCGGCGCCACCTGCTGGGAAGTACCACCACATCACCAGCACGTCGATCCAGATGTATGCCACTGCCGCAAGCACTGGTGGCGCCACTCCTGTGGTTGTGACTACGACGAATCTCTACGGCGTATCCACGTCCCTTACGACCGCCAGAGCTATCGGCTCCAACACCAACTCAGCACTGGCCGGCGGCGCGGGCCAAGCGCCTTGGCGCAGCGAACTTCCCGCTACTGCCAGCACGGTCGTTTGCCCAGCGACAACTGGCGTGATCTGGCGTGTGACCATCAACTACTTCGAATCCAGTGCTGCATGAACGAAGACCAGCGCAAGCGACTGCACGCCATCAACCTGCAGCTGGAGTCCCTGGCCGCCCAGGTGGCCGTGCTGCTGGACGAACCGGCCACCCAGACCGGCCCGCCTGACCCACGCCCCTGCGGGCACCCGGACCGGCAGGTGCTGAACACCATGGGTGGTGGACCCCTGCGGGAGATGTGCAAGACCTGTGGTGTTCAACTGCGCGATGGCGCGATAGCATCGGACAGCACCCAGGGACCACCCAGCAACGGGGGGAGCGGCTGACGCAATGGCGTTCGGACACGGCAAAGACGCGCGCATCTTCGTCCACGGCTTCGACGGCCACACCGTCCTGTCGTCGGTCACGCTTGCCCTGGAGGCCGAGGCTCCCGGCGTGGACGTGCTGGAGAACGCGGACAAGGAGTACATCACCGGGCTCCGTGACGCCACGCTCAACGCGGATGGGTTCTTCGATGGCGCCGATGACGGCGGCGACGAGGTGATCAACGGGCTGCTGGCCGGCGAAGACAAGGTGATCGCCTTCTACCCGCAAGGCGATGCCGCAGGGAGGGTTGGCTACGGTGTGGCTGGCGAGCTGACCACCTACGAGCCGACCGAGCCCATCGACGGGCCAGGCACCATCAGCATCGAGATGCAATCCTCGGTGGGCGCCGAGCGCGGCGTGAGCCTGCAGCCTGGGTCCACGTCGGTGGTGGCCACCGGCAACGGCGCCACGGTGGACAACGCTGTGGCCACCACGGCCGGCGGCAGCGTGCAGCTGCACGTGCTGGACAAGATTGGCGGCACCAACATCACGGTGGAGATCCACCACAGCACCGACAACTTCGCGGGCGACGACACGATCCTGGCCACGTTCACCGTGCAGACCACGGATCTGGTGGCCCAGCGCATCGCCATCGCCAGCGGCACCACCATCAAGCGCTACGTTCGCGCCAGGCACGTCCTGGGAGCGGGCGGCACCTGGCGCTACAACGCTTTCATTAACCGGGACTAGAATGGGTCTTCTTCTTCGCAGCGCGCATCTGACCAGCCTTGTCGTGGACAAGCGCGTGTTCTGCTACGCCCGACAGCACCTGCAAGTTGCGGCGGCGATTGTCGGCCTTGTTTCCGTTCTTGTGGTGCACGATCTCGCCAGGCTGCAGTGGGCGGCCAAGCATGGCTTCGGCCACAATCCGGTGCTCGGCGACGTACCCTTTGGAGTCGGCAAGTTGGTGCTTGGGCCGGTGCAGCATGACGTACCCGCGTTGAAGATAGCGCCCGCCTTTCCAGAGATGGTGATGCTTTCCGTGGGCGCGCGGTCCATGGCCACGCAGGTATGGAAGCGGATGGCCGGCAAAGTGGCGGCGCGACCGTTCTGTGGCGACCGCCAAGCCGGTCGTGTTTCCACAGTCGCACTCGCAGATGCCGCTCGGCACTTCATCTGGTTGTGGGATGTAGACATGCCGCGCTGGCGAAAGGCGGGTGTTGTGGCCCGGCAAGAAGCGCGGCGGCTTGACTTTGTTCTTGTTCGTGATGCGGACGGGGTTTCCACAACCGCACTGGCAGGTTGGTGTCATGGTGCCACCAGCATACCACTAATGGCGGAATCGGAAGGGAAAGCGTATGGCGTTCCGACACGGTAAAGACGCAGTCTTTAAGCTCGCCACCGCGGGTGCGCCAACCGTCGTTGGCGACATCAGTGCGTACCTCACGTCGGTGGGCTTCCCCCAGGAAGTCGAGACGGCCGAGGTCACCACGCTGGGCGACGCCGACAAGGAGTACATCGTCGGCCTGCGCGACAAGACGGTCAGCATCGAGGGCAAGTTCGACCCCACCATCGACGCGCAGCTGAACGCGCTCTACGGGTTCGCCACTCCTGTCGCCTTCGAATTCCACCCGCAGGGCACCGCCGCGACCCTTCCGAAGTACACCCAGGCTGGCACCACCGTGGGGCTGCTGCTCACGAGCTACGAGGTGACGGAGGACATCGGCGCGGAGGGCACGTTCAGCGCCGAGTTCCAGTCCAGCGGCGCGGTCACCCGCGGCACCAACTGACGCACACCGCCAGGCGCGACGCCGAACCGCGCCTGGCGCAACCTTCGACAGGGCGGGCCCGCCCCACCGTTCGGCCAGGGCGGCGGGGTAGGAGGCAGCTGTGTCCGAGCAATCAACGTCGTCCCTGCGTGACCTGGTGCTGGGGTCCAAGGGCCGAAGCGCAGAGGTGGTAATCAGCGGTCGCGCCTTCACGGTGCGCGAGCCGTCCTGGCGGGTGCGCAAGGAGTTCCTGGAGATCGCCGGCATGACCAAGCTCGACGCGGGCGGGGCGGCCAAGGCGAACGAAGGCGTGGACGTGGCCAAGATGACCGAGGCGCTGGTCTACCTGGTGGTGGCGTGCACCTACAACGAGGACGGGAGCAAGGTGTTCTCGGACGCAGACAAGTCGCTGCTCCTGGACCTGCCACCAAGCGGCGCCCTGAAGCAGCTGGCCGATGCGGCGCAGAAGCTCATGAACGAGGAGGCCGCTGCCGCGGGAAAAACCTAGCCGGGGACCAGGAGGGCTGGCTGGTCTTTCGGATCGCTGAGACAATCGGCTTGCCAGCCTGCGTGGTGCGCGACCTCCCGGTGTCGGAGATCCACGAGTGGGGGCAATGGTTCACGCTCAAGGCGAAGTGGGAGAAGGACGCAGCGCGCAGGGCTGAAAAGAAAGGGCGACGGCGGTAGGCATGGCAGGGGAGATCCTGGGCGGGCGAATCGTTCTCGACATCGCGGCGGATGCCGACGATGTGCGCAAGAACCTGAAGTCGTCCTTCCGGGGCGCCCTGCTGGAAGTGGAGGCCTTCAAGGCCGTGCTGTCCGGTGCCGGCAAGGCGCTGGGTGCGCTCGCAGGGTTCTTGAGCGAGAGCGTGGCGGCCGCGGCCGAGCAAGACCGGGCCATGGTCAGCCTCACCGCTGCGCTTGGCCGCGCGGGCGTGCAAGGCGCCCAGGCAGCCACCGCCGAGTTTGCCCAGTTCGCCAGCGAGCTGCAGCGCACCACGCAGTTCGGTGACGAGGTGACCATCGCGGCCGCGTCCATCGGCGCCTCCTTCGGCATCACCGGCAAGAAGCTGCAGGAAACCACCAGGGCCGCGGCCGACTTCGCCACCGTCACGGGTACCGATCTGAACAGCGCCATGATGCTGCTTGGCAAGGCGGCCGCCGGCAACGTGGCCATGCTGGGCCGCTACGGCATCAAGGTGAAGGAAGGCCTGGCGCCCAGCGAAGCCTTCGCGGCTGCGCTGGACCAGATCAACGCGCGGTTCGGCGGTGCAGCCGCGGCGGCAGCCGAGACGTACAGCGGCCGGCTCACCATACTGCAGAACGCCTGGAGCGACCTGCAGGAAACGATCGGCACTGCCGTCACGCAGAACGAGGTCGTGAATGCGGTAATGGTGGTGGCCACCGACACGCTGGTGAAGCTGAACGCCTGGATGGCAACCAACACGGACACCATGAAGGGCTGGGTGACCAGCGGCTGGTCCGTCGTGGTAACGGCGGTCCATTCGGTGCTCTCCGTGATCGGATTCCTGGGCAAGATGTTTCAGGGCCTGCGGATCGTGGGCACCGGTGCGTTGCTGCTCCTCGTGAAGGGTTGGCAGCTGCAGTTGAAGGCGGTGGAGCTGCTGAACAAGCCGTTCAGCCTCATCCTGGACGGCCTCGTGGCCCTGGGCGCCATCAGCATGAACCCCCTGGCCAAGGGTTTCGAGATGGTCAACCAGACGCTGGAGGTGGCCGCTGAATCATTCGGTGAAGTGCTGAAGGAGCAGGTGGACGACTTCGGCAAGTGGGATGACACGATCAAGGCGGCGCATGCCGTCGCCACGACCTACGACAGGAAGGTCCGCGAGACGGCGGCCAGCATCAACGTGCTGGGCGGGGCCGCGAAGGCAGCCGGGCCGCCAATCGCCGCGGTAGTGTCCAAGGACGCCGAGCGCGCGCTGGAGTCCCTGGCCAAAAAGGTGCGCGACGCCCAGCGCTCGCTGGCCGGCTTGAACAACACGGACGTGCCGATCACTCAGGTGCAAGCCGCAGCGGTGCAGGCGCGCGCGGCGCTGGCGGCCCTGCTGCTGCAGGCCCAAGCGCTCGCGGCCAGGCCCGACGTGTCGGCCGATGACATCAAGGCCATGGAGGAGAAGGTTGGCCTGGCGACTCAGCGCATGGAAGCGATGCGAGCGAAGGCACTGGAGCTGGGCGCCACGATCACCCAGGCCTTCGTGTCGGCCGGCGAGCAGATCGGTGCGGCCTGGGCCGCGGTCGAAGCGGGCGCCATGCGCAGCGCCGACGCCATCCGCGTGTCGCTGAAGGCGGTGGCACAGTCGGCCCTGGACACCATGAAGCAGGTGGTGATCGCGGCCGCCGTGAAGGCAGCTGCCGAGGCGTTCGCGGCGCACCAGACCGTGCCATTCATCGGCTTCGCCCTGGGTGCGGCCGCGGCAGGTGCGGCCTTCGCCTACGTGTCCAGCCTCATGACCAAGGCGCAGACCGGCGGCATCGTGAGCGGTGGCATCCGGGGTCGCGACAGCGTGCCCATTATGGCCGAGCCTGGCGAGCTGATCCTGCCGGCCGAGGTCACGGCTGGGCTGCTCAAGGCCTCGCGCACCATTGGCCCCAACACCCGCGGCGTGCCATTCGTAACTGGCATGGCCGGCTTTCAGCGCGGCGGGGTGGTTGGGCCTGGTGGCAGCGGCGGCGGGCCGGTGAACCTGACCGTGAGCACCCTGGCGCTGCCCAACCGCGGCGAGGCCCGGCGCTGGATCCGCGACGTGCTGATGCCGGAAATGGCGGCCGTGCGGGGTAGCAGCTGACATGGCCTACACCGTTGCCGACCTGCCAGCCCAGGAGCAGACGGACGCGGCCGCCGACCGGCCGATGCTCATGTCGAAGCACGCCCTGGAAGAGTGGCGCACTCAGCCGGCCTTCCGAGCGCAGTGGCGCGGCAGCCTGACGCTGGCCACCGGCCAGGACGACACCGATGGTGGAGCACCGGCCTTCAACGCCTACGACCGCTTCCTGGGCCGGCCCACCCGGCCAGCCGGCAGCGCAACCAGCTGGGCTTTCTGCGTGGACTTCGGCGGCGCCAACGCCGAGTTCGACCACGTTCTAATCGGCGGCCACAACCTGGGCGCCATCGGCTCCACCACCGTCGAGCTGCAGATCGCTGATGACGCGGCCTTCACCACCAACCTCATCACGGTGGCCACGTTCACGCCCGGCAGCACCAACGCTCGCTTGGTGTCGTTGTCCCTGGGCACCGGCGGCAACCCGGCGCCGAACGTCTACTCGGCCGTCCAGTTCCTGCGCGTGCTGATCACCAGGTCGCCCAGCGCGCTGTTTACGCCGCAGATCGGTGAGCTGGTGCTTGGCCGTCGCAGGCAGCTGCGGCGGCGCCCGACCGTGCCGTACGACCCGGACCAGCAGGTGTCAGAAACGGCAGACTTCGTGAGCCGGTCTGGCGTGACCACGCGCTACGTGTTCAACCGCGGCCGGGCCATGATCACGCCGGTGGAGGTGGCCTTCGACACCGCCCAGGCCACGCCCGTGACCGGCTGGTGGAGCGACATCAACCAGGGCACCCGGGCATTCGGCTGGGTTGAGCGGCCGGGCACCGCCCCCACGGTGGCGTTCTGGGTGCTGGCCGATCCGCGCAGCACGTTCCCGTACGAGACGGACAAGATCCGGCGGTTCGCGTTCAGCCTGGTTGAGCAGCCACCCTACGCCGGGCTGGAGACGGCGGTGGTGCTGGTGAACGTGCCGCCACTGGCGTGGCACCCGACCGTCGCAGATCGCGCGCCTGCGCCGCGGCACGCGCTGCTGGAGGGCGGAATGGCAATGCGCGCCGGCATCGTGCCACAGGCCGGCGAGGACACGCTCATGGGCCAGCGCGCCCTGTACCCGGACCCCGTGGGTGGCCGCTGGGCCAAGGATCCGGCGACCCTATACCAAGGGTACTGGCGCAAGCGGCCCCAGGTGTGAGAGGTTCCTTGACGTGCTGACGGTCAGCCAGGCCTGGCTGCAGGCCATGCGAAAGCAGGACGTGGCTGTGACCATGACGGTCACAATCGACGCCGGCAAGACCTACGGCTTCGTGTTCGGCCCGGAGTCGATCGGGGACTGGCCGAACATCGTGTCCTCGGTGTCCGGCCTCGCGAGCAAGCTGGACCCGGTGACGCGGCGCACCACGGCTGCCGAGCTGCAGATCAAGCTGCATGACGACGGTTCCGAGTTCGGACCCGTGCGCCAGCTGGTGCGCAGCACACGGCTGTTTAGCAAACGCATCGTTGTGAAACTGGGAACCGCGGACCTGGCGCTCACCGACTACGCGCCATTGTTCGACGGACTGATTGAAGACGTGGCCCCTGACGAGGGTTCCATCACGCTGCGCTGCGTGGACTACTTCTCGGTGCTGAAGACCCGCACGGTGGACGCAGAAGCGAAGCGCATGCATCCGCTGCAGATCATCTACCACAACGCCTGGGGCACGATCGGCGGGCTGCTGATCGAGTCCGGCGTGCCCAATGACAGGATCGATGCGGCGAGCTTTCACCCGGACACCGTGGCCGGCGGCAGCTATCCCATGAGCCACTGGAACACAGGGCGCGGGCTGCACGGCACCGAGGACCGCGTGGAGCAGGACGTGGACGCCTTCCAGGCGGCCCAGGAAGTGAACGCGCTCCTGGGCGGCACGCTGTTCGTGACCGAGGAGGGCCGCATCAAGTTCGTGCCCTACGACCCAGCTGCGACCGCAGCCGACACCTGGACCAACGACGACGTGGACGAGGTGGTGCAGAAGAACGCGTACGGCGACATCCTGAACCGAGCGATCGTGGAGTTCGGCTGGAAGGGCGAAGGCCAGGGCAGCGGCACCGACGAGCGCCGGCAGACGGGCACCGACAGCGCTGCCGGCGAAACGGACACGGACTTCCTGTACCGGCACGAGCACAACGACACCGCGAGCCAGGGCAACTGGGCGGTGCCTGGTGCCACGAGCCGCGTGCTGGAGGAGACGTTCGCGACGAAGTGGACGGGGGTGGAGTCCTTCCTGAAAAGCAAGACCATCAGCCTTGGCACTTTCACCGGCGACACGCACGGCGCTGCCGCCCACGAACACTACGGGGACGACCCGCTGGCGCTGCACGAGAACGACGGACCCGGCGACACCTACATCCTGGACGGCGCCTGGGTGCACTCCTTCTGCGGGGTGGAGCGGATCAACAACCAGCGGTCCGACAACGCCACAGACTTTCGCCTGGGTGAGAGCCGCACGGCGTTCCACATGCTGGTTCACGCCACCGACCAAAGCAAGGTCGAGATCATCGAGGTGGACGGCACCCTGGAGGACGCGAGCGCACACTACGTGGCGCCCGAGGACGACGTGAGCGCGCCAGCCCGGGTCGCCTTTCGGATCAAGCACCGGAAGGCCTTTGGCGACGACAACAAGTACGACTTCCCGCCCGGGTCGCGCGTGATCGACGTGACCATCCCGGTGCTGGCGGCCCGCCGCGTGATTGAGCGCTTCTACGACGGCACGCCCGAGCTGTCCGTGACAACGAACGTGTCCAAGCACTTCGTGCAGTTGGGCGACCTGGTGGTGCTGCCAACGGACATCGTGCTCACGTTCGGCATGGACGGCGCCAGCGCCAGCGACCGCTGGGAGGTGGTGACCAAGGAGGTGGACCTGTTTTCGGCGGTGCCGCACATCAAGTGGGGGCTCAAGATGGTGCGCCCGCCACCGCCACCGCCGGATCCTGGCGACCTCTTTTCGGAGCCGTTTCACCCACCGGACGACGGCCGCGGTTGGGGCGACGTGCTGGATGACCGGATCAAGGACGGGTTCATTGGCAGCGTTCTTGACGGGAACCGCGTGCGGATCACGCCAGGCCTTGCCCAGGTGAAGGGCCTGGTTCGCGGGATCACCGCGGAGATCGTGGTGACGTGTCCGCCGGACACGGGCGACTACCACTTCGTCTACGACGGATTTACGAACGGGGTGATCCAGTACAACGTGGCCATCGGTGTCGCGTTCGCCGCGTCCAGCGGCTATCAGCAGAGCGTTGGCCAGGCGTCTACCAGCAGCGAGGCCCAGTCTGGATCCACCTACCAGGACAAGCGCGCGACGAACACGCGGCTAATTTCCCCCGAGATCAAGGATCCGGCCGACCCCACCGCGGGCCGGCGACTCACCGTGAGCGGCGGCGAGATCCTGGCCACCGACCGCACCGGCACGGAGGTGGCTGGCGGCGCCATTCGCGGCAGCTCGCTGAAGCCAGGCACCGGCGCCATCGCCAAGCTCGACACGCAAGGTCGCCTGGTGGACCCGCTGATCAAGGACACCGAAGCGACCGCCGCTGGGTCCGACTTGGTGCTGGGATTGCGGAGCGGCAGGTTCAAGACGTTCACGCAGGCTGGAGTGGCGGTGCCGACCGAGTTTCAGTCGATGAAGGCAGAGCTGCTGCAAGCCAGTCGGGCGCACTCGGACGGGATGCCGTATTCGGTCGTGGTTGATCGGCCGACCACCAACTACATTCCAAACCCGTCTTTCGAGAACAACGTCACTGACGGATGGACGTTGGTGCTTGGCATTCAGGCGGATCCGATCCTCGAAGTTGGCGGTGGGTTGTTTGGAGGAAATTCAGCGCGGCTTCCATGGACCGTTGCAGCAGCAGCCCTGCGGGTACAGCCAGTGCCGGCCGCCGTAGGTGAGGCGTGGTCAGCTTCATGCTGGCTGAAGTCCACGACCGGGGACGAAACCATCGCGGTGGACCTTGAGTTCCTGGACGGCGCCCTGGCCTCCACCGGCACGGTAACCACCGATATTCGCTTCGAAACGCAGCCAGACATTTGGGTGCGTGGCGTAGCGAGTGGCACCGCCCCGGCTGGCACCGCCTATGTCAGGATGACGGTGCGATCCGTGACGCAAGACCTCTACTTCGCAGATGCGGCGCAGCTGGAGCGAGGCACCTACGCCAGCTCCTATTGCGACGGTTCGCTCGGGGACGGGTACGCGTGGGTTGGAGCGGAGCACAACTCCTTCTCAACGCGCGCGGGCGGGTTGCGCACGCTCGGGGACATCGCCGACACGGCTGCGCCGCTAATCGTAATGGATGACGGCTCGGTGCTGCTCGGCGGGCAGGCCAACTTTCGCGCCTTTCGCTTCACTTCATCGCAGAGCATTGCGGCCGGGGCGACGACTCGTGTGGTGTTCAACGTGCAGCAGTTCGATGACGACGCGAGCTACCGCGCCGGCACCGGCATCTTTACCTGCAAGGAAGCAGGCACCTACCTCTTTGCTGCATCCGTTTGGCTATCGGCCATCGGGGCCGGGGTCAACATGGCCGTCTTCATGCGGCAGAACGGCAACGACCGGGCTACGCACTACGGGTCTTCTGGAGTAGCGGGCTCTCACGTAGGTGGAACGGTGACGGCCCTCTTCAAGTGTCTCGTTGGTGATACGGTGGATGTGTTCGTCTTCAACGGCGGTTTAGTCGCCTACAGCGTCACTGCGCACACCGGGAACCAGTTCTCCGGGCGCCGGGTCGGCTAAGGGCTTCCCACCGGCACCATCCGTGCGATAGCCTGAACTTCACCAGCAAGGAGCGACACGATGCCCGCCTACTCCGTGACCATGCAGCGCACCGCATCCACCACCCTGGCCGTGGGGGACATCACCGCTTCGGCGTCGGGGCGGTTCAAGCTGTACGACGTGATCGTTGGCAGCGAGGCCGCGGCCGCGGACGGCAGCTTCCTGTGGCGCTTCCAGAAGCACACCACCAGCGTTGGCACGCGCGGCAGCACCGTGACCCCGCAGAGCCTGGACAGCGCGGACGGCGCGGCCACCAGCGCCGCCGGCCAGGCGCATACGGCCAACCCGACTGTGACGGCCAACGCCTTCTGCCTGGACATCCCGCTCAACCAGCGGGCCACGTTCCGGTGGGTCGCGGCGCCAGGCGGCGAACTGGTGGCACCGGCCACGGCCAACAGCGGCTTCACGATCCTGACGCCCACCAGCTCGGCGGTGGCGGTCACTGCCATCTGTCACATCATGGAGTAACCCATGCTGCGGCGCCCGCAGGGCCAGGCCATGATCACCAGTCCAGACGGCCCCACCTGGGAAGCCGACACGATCACCTGCGGGCACTGCAACCGGGTGGCGTTCGTCAAGCCCGGCCCGGATCCTGGCACCGGCTTCTGCCGGCAGTGCATGGGCCACGTATGCGGCCCGTGCGCAGACCTGGGCTCGTGCACGCCCTTTGAGCAGCAGCTGGAGCGCGTGGAGGCCCGCGCCCGCCTGCTGCGGTCCATGGGGGTGGGCTAGTGGACGGCGCGACCGCGACCAGCGCGACCAACACGTGGGAGGCCGTGGCGCAGTTCGGGCTGGCCGTTGTGGTGGCGATCCTGCTGCTGGGCACGTTCATCTGGTTCGTGCGGCACATGATCACCGTGGTGGGGCCGGCCCGCGATGCGCAGTTCCTGGAGGACATGAAACAGGCGCGCACGGACTACCTGACGGACATCAAGCAGTGCCGCGCCGACTTCGCCACCCTGATGCACGAGGAGCGGGAATTCCACCGGGCAGAGCACGACGACCTGAAAGCCGAGATCCGCAGCCTGGGTCCGAACGGCCGTGACCGCGACCGCACCAGCAAGGGGTAACCGACCATGGGCGCACCCACCACCCGCAACGTCACCATCCTCAACGGCCAGTCCCTGTCGGACGTGCTGGACATGGAGGGGTACAGCGCCTGGGCCATCGAGATGCCGGCGGCCTGGACGGTGGCCAACCTGACCTTTCAGGCGGCGGCTTCGTTCGCCGGCACGTACAACAACGTCCACGACGATGCCGGCGCGGAGGTTACCGTCACGGCGGCCGCGGCGCGCGCCATCGGCCTGGACGCGGCCAAGAACGAACTGGCGGCCTACCGCTTCCTCAAGATCCGCAGCGGGACCAGCGGCGTGGCCGTCAACCAGGCCGCCGACCGCGTGCTGACCATCCACCTCAAGTGAGCATGCCCTGGCCAAGTACACCCACCGAGCCCTGCAGATCGCCAGCGGCGCCGCGCTCTCCGACGTGCTGGACCTGGAGAACTACCGCCTGGTGGCGCTCCAGTTTCCGGCCGCGCTGGACGGCACCACCCTGACCTTCCAGGGCAGCACGGACGGCACGGCGTTCAGCAACATGTACGACGACGCCGGCAAGGAGGTCGAGATTGAAGCCGGCACGTCGCGCATCGTGGCGCTGGACGACGAGGACCACATGGGCGCCGCGTACGTGCGATTCCTGCGCTTTCGCACCGGCACCAGCAGCAGCCCAACCAACCAGGGCGCAACCCGAACCCTCACCGCGATCCTGAAGTAGAGTGACCCAATGGCCGCCCGCAAGATCAAGCGCCACAGCCCACGCCGCGTCGTCGTCACGGATCCATCCGACGACACGATCGACCGCGGCTCCGCGGCCAATCCATTCCCGGTCCTGATCCAGTCGGGCCTGGTGCCGTTCGCGCACGACTTCATCGACCTGGGCTACGACGGCAGCAACCGGTTGACCACGGTGGTCTATAAGACCGGCGGCTCTGGCGGCACCACGGTCGCGACGCTCACCATCGTCTACGTCGGCGCCACCCAGCGCATCGACACGGTGACCAGGACGTAGTGCCGTGCCGTTCTCCTTCAACCCGCTGACTGGTGGCTTCGACCAGATCAACGACCTGCAGGGTGCCTACGACATTTCGTCGGATCCGATGGTCACCGTCGCCACCAGCCCCGGCGCGGTGACCATCCGCGATGGAAGCCCGTCCGTCGCACCGTTCTTCAGGCTGCAGAACAACGCCGGCACGATCGACCTGTTTAGCGTCCGCACGACCGGCGTGAACCAGGTGAACATCGGCAACCTGTCCGCGCTGGGTCCGAACTCGCCGGTCATTTCCATCGACGACACCTCCAGCACGATCATGCTGTGGGGCTCATCGGGGTCGATCACGTTCACGACTTCCCCCGGCTTCATGATCCAGTATGCGATGACGGCGATTCACAACTACGCCAACGTGAGCTACGGGGCTCTGGCGCTCCAGGGAATCGTTGAGCATCAGCAGGCCGGGTTCGCCTTCAACCACTACTTGCTGTTCAACAACGGCAACACCTACCGGAACCAGGCAGGCGTTGCGGTGAGCTTCGGGCCTGGGCAGGCGTTCATCGACCAGCCCAGCATCCAGGTCAACGGCTCGGTCGCACTCACGATGTCGCAGCTTCGGTCGTTCCTGTCGCAACCCGCCTTCGTGCGCACGACGGCTGGCGTCGGGACGTTGACGGTAACCACCGTTTCGCAGTTCCAGGCGTTCGGTTCCGTTGGCACCGGCATCACCATCACCACCTGGAACCGGATCGAACTCGGCAATTTCACCACGTTCACCGGAACGGTCACGACCTTCCGGCACATTCGGATGGAGAACGTCACCGGGCCTACGACGGTGATCGGCCTCTCCTCCGTCATGACCGCTGGGACGTTCATCGACCACACGGGCACTGCCCCGGTGAACCTCGGTGGGCTGCTGAACCTGGGCGCAGGCGCGACCGTGGACGTGTCGCTGTCGCGTGGTGCAGCCAACCGACTGGACCTGGCTAGCGGAGACAGCTTCCGCATCGTGATCGGCAACATGGAGGTCGAAGGCGAATACCGCCTCGGCGCTGGTGGGGTATTCGACTGGGCGCTGTCCAGGCTCGCCGCCAACATCGCTACGCTGGCAGACGGCGACAGCCTCCGGATCACAACCGGCTCGCTGTTCATGGCGACAGGCGGAACGGTAGCGCTGTCCGCGACGGTCGCGAACCGGCTCGATCTCGCGACGGGGGACTCATTCCGCGTTGTCGGCGGGAACGTGGAGATCGACGGGAGCCTCGTCCTCGGAGGAGGCGGCACGTTCGATTGGTCGGTGTCTCGAACTGCCGTTGATGTGGCGAGCCTTGCGGCGGGCGATTCGCTCCGTCTCGCGCCTGGGACGGGGCGCGTGGACTTCGCCGCGCTCGACGCGCTCGGGGGAGGCGCTGGAGCAACACTCGGGACCATTGGCGGGGCCGGACCAACTGCAGCAGCACAGGCAACGTGGCTTCCCGTCCGCATCGCAGGCGTGGTTCACTGGCTCCCGGCGTGGGTGTAGTGTGCATCTGGAGGAACAATGGCGGCAGGAGACTTCACGGCGACGTTCAAGGTGGAAGGCAACTTGGCGGCAATACCACCGATCGTGGACCAGGTGGTGACCTACGCGCTCCCAGCTGCGCAAGTGGGGCCGTTCCTGGCTGGCTTCCTGCGCCAGTGCCCGATCCCGTTGGATACGCGGCCCAACGCGACCAACACCGGCTTCCTGAACGCGCTGCCGGACGGCTCGCCAGCGCCGATGTACACAGCCCTCGTCTGGTTGCAGGAATGGCTGCGCCAGCACGCCAACGGCGCCAGCAAACGCGGGCTCGCGGAGATCGCCGCGGCAAGCATCACTGATCCGGTCCCAGGAGGTAACACGTGAGCAGCCAGGCAAACGGAACGCCGGTACTGGCGCCTGCGCCAGCCCCCGCACCAGGTGAAGACGAGAAGGGCGCACGCGCGCTGCTGCGCAAGGTGCAGGATGAGCGCGTGCGCGCGTGCGGTGCTGCGCTCCAGGAGCTGCTGAAGCAGCATCGGTGCACACTGGCCGGCATTCCGCAGTTCGTGCAGCAGCCGAATGGCGGCTACATCACCGTGGTGAACATTCAGCTGCAGCCGGTGATTGAGCCCGACCCGCCGGCATAAAGCTCGCGGACCTGCACCGGGACCGTCATCGACTACCAGGCGGCCCACGTCGGCAGCACGGTGTTCCTGTCCACGCTCAAGGGCATCTTCTCGGTGACCAACATGATCAACGCCGGGGACACGCTGGGTCTGGTGTTCGACGGCGCCTCGGTGACCCTGGCATCCAGCTGCACCAATGGGCTCTACAACCTGGGCGGGCTGGGCAGCGTCCAGCGCCTCCACACGGCGCTGTTCTTCGCGACCTAGCGGACGGGCCGCCTGCGCGATAGCCTTGGGATGTGACGGACCAGGACTTCCGCGATCGTGTCGTGCTGGCGGCGATCGGCCAGGTCGGCAAGCCCTACGTGTGGGGCGGCAACGGACCGGACGGCTACGACTGCAGCGGCTTCGTCCTGTGGGTCTGGCGGCAGGTCGGCCTGGACCTGCCGGACCAGACCGCTGACCAGCTGTGGCGTGGACTGCAGCCTGGGATCGGCCCGCCAAAGGCAGGGGATCTGGCCTTCTACAGCAGCCCTGGGAAGCCCGGCAAGGCCACCCATGTCGTGCTGATCCTGCAAGCGGGTGGCAACGTGGTCGCTGGCGCGAACGGCGGCGGCCCGCCGGACAAGGGCGAGACACCGGACGCCTACGCAGCGCGCATGCGCGCGCGCAACGCCATGGTCAGGGTCGAGGACGCCAGGCGCAACGGGACCCATTACCGCGACGGCCACATGGGGATCCGGCGCCCGCCGCTGGAACGGCTCAAGGTGTGACCCGCCCATGGTTGTGGACGGGGAGATCACGAACGTGTGGGGCCTACGTCTAGGCAGACCTGGGCGCCCACCGGACGACAACTGGAGGACGGCGATGATCGGACTGCTCAAGAAGCTGGTAAGCACGGAAACGGTGTCGGGCATGACGGTGGCCAAGGGGCCGCTGGCCAGCCAGCGGAACTGGCTGGCCGCGATCTTGTTCCCGCTGCTGGTCGTCGCGAATCGGCGCTGGAACCTCGGCCTGACCGACCACGACCTGCTGGTGCTCGCCGGGGTGCTGGGCGCGCTGGTGCTGGGCAAGTCCGCCGAGGACGCCATGAAAAGGAGCGCCGCGATCAAGGGGAGCAAGTAGGATCACGGCGCCGTGGTCAGGCATGCCCTGGCTGGGCGAGGCGTGGCGAGGTAAGGCGGGCCCGGGTCGGGCTTGGCGTGGCACAAGGACGGGCCGCTTGGCGACAGGCGGCCCGTTGATCTTCGGAGTTGCCTGAACTGGTAAGCTGTGGTTACCATCGGCCCGACAGGGGGTGACGATGGCAACCGATCCGATCAGACCGCTTTACTGGATCCTCGATGATCACGGGGAACCGATCCCGGCCGACACGCTGACGTGGGCTGCGTGGTTCGAACAGACGCCGGCTGCGCGACAGCTGGCGTACGAGCGCGTGGGTGACGCGCAGATCAGCACCGTGTTCATCGGACTGGACATGGGGATGGGCCTTCAGTCGATCCCGCGACTGTGGGAGACGGCGGTGTTCGGCGGCGACCTGGCCGGGATGGTTCAGCGGTACCCGACGCGCGATGCCGCGCTGGCCGGGCACGCAGACATCGTCCAGCAGATCCAGGCGATCGCGGACAAGGAGCGCCGATCCGATGACTGAGAATGCGAGACACAGCATGCCTCCAGCCTGTTCGGCGTGCTTCGTCCCGATCGAGGCGTTCGGCAAGGACCACTGGAGCACCTTCGCCTACATCGAAACGGTGGTCGTGGATCATCGTGGATACCCGGACCGGCGACGGATGCGCTGCGATGCCACGCTGCACCCAGGGCTGGCACATCTGTCGGGCGCATGTCCGCCAACGCGGATCAAGGACGGCCAGATCAGCAGCCACGATGATTGGTCATGTGCGGACGACCTGGAGGCCGCCGGCCTGGTCAAACATGGTGGGACCGGGATGCATCCGCGCTTCGCCCTGACGCCGTACGGCAAGACCGTGGCGGCGATGCTGCGCGTCCACAAGGCATCTGGTGGACGCTATGCCGACTTCACCCCGGCCGGGCCATGACCCGCCACCCGCGCACCGGCAAGACGCGGCGCTTCCAGAACCCGCACCATCCGCTGGCGGTCTGGCTGCGCGATCGCGACATGACGTTGCGCGAAGCTGGCAAGCGATGGGGCGTCAGCCACGCGGCCCTGTCGCTGATCCTGACGCGCAAGCACAGGCCACGATGGAGTTTGGTGGTCAAGATTTCCAAGGACACCCGAATCCCGGTGATGGACCTACTGGATCGGACGCCTGCGGAACGGGACTTACGACACAGAACGGCGCGTAGCGAGGCCTGCCGCGGCGTGGCAGGGCATGGCGCGGCAAGGCGAGGTACGGCGGGCCAACGAAGGAGGAGGGGCTGATGGCCGAATGGACCCACAGGATGTGCGGCGAATGCTGGCTGGTCCAAGAGGGCGAGCTTGCGGATGCCCGTGCTGCGGACCATGCGGCGAACCATGATGACGATGACGACACGGTGGAGGCCATCCGCTTTACGATCCGGCGGCCGGTGACTGTGCGTCATGCGGCAGTCGGCACATGCTGCTTCTGCAAGGGGCGCACGTTCCTGGGGATCTACACGCGGCACGACCCGGCGCAGCTGCACTGCGCGGATCAGCACGAGGAGGACGGCGACTAGGAGCCCATGGGATGCCAGGGCGTGGCAGGGTTCGGTGAGGCTAGGCTGGCCTGGGCGTGACATGGCAAGGCGAGGTGCGGCGGGTCATGGTGACCGGCCGGCAACGGAAGCGATCGACAGGAGGCGGCAATGACGACAGGGAACGGAGCGGCAACGGCGGTCAACGAGGACCAGGTCAAGTACAAGACCGGCAAGACCAGCGGTAAGGGCGTGGTGGAGTTCGCGGAACCGTACGCGGTGGAAGTGTCCATCGCTGGCACGGAAGTACTCCTGATGCACCGCTGGGACACGGAAGCCGTGGCGGCGAAAGGCCGAGCCAAAAAAGGCTCTGCCGAGAAGAAGTCCGACAACATCGAAAGCTACTGCTACCGGACGGCGGACGGGGAATTGTGCATCCCGGGCCTGAACATCAAGGCTGCGATCTGCGAGGCCGCACGCTACATGCAGGACCCCAGGTCCCCGCGCAAGAGCGCGCGTGACTTGTTCCGCGCCGGCATCAAGATCAAGGGCGACGCGCTGCTGGGCAAGGACACCTGGGACTTCATCGACACCCGAAAGGTCAACGTTCAGCGCAACGCCGTCCCCCGGTCGCGGCCGGCGTTCAATGCCGGTTGGTCCACGGACTTCGTCGTGTCGATTCTCCTGCCGGAGTACATCGACCAGGACACGTTGCACCAGGCAATCGAGCGCGCCGGGCGACTGGTCGGGGTCGGTGACTTCCGGCCGGACTTCGGCTTGTTCAGAATCGACAGTTACAAACTGATGACCGACGACGACGTGAAGGATCGCAAGAAGCGGAAGTGATCGTGGCGGGGTACGGCGAGCCAGGCTCTGGTCTGGTTTGGCCAGGCGCGGCTGGGCGAGCCACGCCGCGGCGCGGCAAGGCAAGGCGCATCACCCCACGCGCGCCTATCCGCGCGCGTGGGACCAAGCAGCTGGTCTTTGACAACCGATGTGGCAGCAGGGCTAGGCTAGGCGCGGTTCGGCAGGACATGGCCAGGTAAGGCGTGTCATGTCGGGGTTCGGTTCGGCAAGGCAGGGCAAGCCGTGACGTGGCAAGGTTCGGCGTGGCAAGGCTGGGCTGGGCAAGGATCGGCGCCAGGCAGCGCAGCTGGCGTCGGCTAGATCAAGGCATGGCGGTCCGAGGCCGGGCGGGATGTGGCTAGGTCTGGCAAGGCCGGGCGGGTCACGGCTGGGCTAGGCGCGGCAAGGCGAGGCTAGCGGGACGTCTGGTTGGACCAGTCCGGTGGCCGGTTCGATTCCGGCACGTTCCATCAGATCCCAGGCGCGGCGGGGCAGTGCATGCCTCGGCATGGCTGGGCAAGGCGAGGCGGTCCATGGCGTGGCTTGGCAGGACGTGGTACGGCGTGGACATCGGAGCCGCGGGGTCGCACCTGCGGCGCCGGCCAGGACGGGGCGAGGTCAGGCAAGGTGTGGTCAGGTCTGGCGTGGCATGGCCAGGCACGGTCGGGCAAGGCACGGCGGGGCATGGATCGCCGGGCGGCTCAATGCCGTCCCCGGCGGCTAGTGGTCCGGGCATGGTAGGGCCGGGCACGGCGCGGCTAGGCTTGGCGCGGCGGTGGCGGGGTTGGGCCTGGTTGGGTGGCGGCTAGGACGACGGGGCATGGCGAGGCAAGGCTTGGTTCGGCCAGGCGTGGTTAGGCGGGGCAAGGCAAGAGGTTGGCGTGGCAAGGCAAGTGTTCGACTGGCCGGGATCGCATCCAGGCCAGTCGGCTAGATCCAGGCGGGGCTGGGCAAGGTGACGGCGAGGTAAGGCCGGGTTGGGCGTGGCAGGGCTAGGGTAGGTGCGGCAGGGACAGGCGTGGCATGGCGCCGCATGGCTAGATGCGGCATCGTAGGGATCGAACAGGAGGGACGACCGTGAAGATTCTCAATGTCCGTGGCGGTTTCGCGACCAACAGCAGCAGCACCCACTCTCTGCTGCTCCTGCCACCAGGGATCAAGGCATCCGACGACGTCGATGGCGGCCACTTCGGGTGGGACTTCTTCACGGCGGCATCCCGGGAGGCCAAACTGGACTACCTGGGCGAGATTCTGCGCGGCAATCTGGAGGCCGTGTTCGCTGCGGACTGGCAGGACGACACGGCGCGGGAGGCCAGGGATGCCAAGGTGGCCGGCATCGTGGCGGGCCTGATCGGGATGGAACCCAAGGGCGATGGTGTGGACCACCAGTCCGAGTGGGTGCTGCCGCGCAGCTGGGACGGCCAGGGTCTGGACGCGGACTTCGTGCGGGACCTGATGATCTGGATGATGCAGGACCGCCTGGCGATCCTGGGTGGCAACGACAACACCGACCAGACCCACCCGCTGGAAGGGCCCAGCGCCAGTGGCTTCCAGTTGCCGCTGGAACGCGATCGCAGATCGGCCGTCACGGTGGCGCGCCGGGATGATCTGCGCGGCGGGTACTGGGTGGTGTTCTCCCGGGACCACGGCAACAAGGTCCGCTTCCGCTTCGACACGGTCCACGACCGGCAGGCGGCTGCGCCTGACAAGTCCACCTGGCCGGAACTGGTGGACGTGAAGATCACGGACTGGTGCGACGCCGGCTGCAGCTACTGCTACCAGGGCAGCACGGTCCGCGGACAGCACGCCGACCTGGACTGGATCACGCGCCTGGCCGACGGCCTGGCCTCGATGCGCGTCTTCGAAGTGGCGCTGGGCGGCGGCGAGCCGACGGCGCATCCACACTTCCAGCAGATCCTGAACGTGTTCCGCAACCGTGGCGTGGTCCCGAACTTCACGACCAAGTCGCTGACCTGGTTGGACGGCCCCGGCGCGGTGGACATCCTGGACACGTGCGGGACCTTCGCCTACAGCTGCGACACTGGCGACGAGGTCAGAATGCTGGCCCGACACTTGGACGCGGGCACCGTCGTGGCCAACCTGGGTGGCGAGCACCGATCGGACGTGGTCTGGCGCTGGCCGCGCCCCAACGTCCACCACGTCCTGGGATCGCAGGACATCGACGCGCTGCCCTACATCGTCAGGGCCTGCCACAAGGCGGGCCTGCAGCTGGTCCTGCTGGGCTTCAAGGACCAGGAGCGCGGGCACGGCCACAAGGTCTACCCGCACGATGGCTGGATCGACGCAGTGCGGTCCGCCTTGTCAGACAAGTCGTACGTGCGTGTCGCCATCGACACCGTCCTGGCCAGCCGGTACCAGGATCAGCTGCGGGCCAAGGGCGTGCCGCAGGTGATGTTCACGGTGCGGGAGGGAGCGTTCTCCTGCTACGTCGATGCGGTCGGCAAGACAGTCGCCCCGTCGTCCTTCTGCGATCGCGGTATGTACCGGCCAGTGGCGCCGGACGCGCAGTCGCTGACGATGGCCTACGGGATGTTCTGATGCGGCGTGGCATGTCCAGGCTGGGCTAGGCAGGGCGCGGCAAGGCGGGGTTTGGGCACCGCGCGGTTGACGATCTGACCGCGCGGTGCTGTAGTCCGTGGCGGACAGAGGTTCCTTTACTGGATGGGCCGCGGCCTCCTGGTGCGACACCAGGCGCTGTTCGTGATGCAGGCGGGTGGGACAGTGACCACGACCGGCTCATACCCGGTGCATCCCGGTGCGATCCCGGGGCCTGCTACCAAGCGCGCCAAGGCCGGGCAGGCTGCGGCGCAGATCCTATCCACCAACAGCGGACGACCCGACCGTGACGAATCCGGGAGGGAGCGACGGGCCAGGGCAACCTGGCCCGTTGTCTGTCCAGGGGTTGACGCTGGGCTGGGACATGTCACCATGGTGGTGGTCGTCAGGCGCCGTCAACGGCGCCCGTCGGACCTCCTGTCAGGGGGCCCCGCTCGTCACGGGGCCCCCGTTTTGTACGCGGCGCCAGGCCCGCACCTGTATGTGGTTATTTTCTTGTTGCATCCAAGGCCGACCTGTGGGATCATACCCATGACAGGAGGACGACGACGTGATGCACCTAGTGACGACGGACCAGGATCTGCTGGCGCGGTTGTGCCAACTGCTGGATGGCCAGCCGGCCGGCGTGATCATGCGCGCGATCGCCAACGGCCAGGCGGTCCCCTACGCCGACATGATGCGCGCGCTGCTGGACGCGATGCGGTCCGTAGAGGGTGACGACCGCCTGCGGATCGTGGCCTGCGCATCCGCAGCGACGCGGACGCGGTTCGACGCCGAGGGCCGCGTGCGCAAGATGGACCGTGACGAGCGGATGGCCGTGGCCCCGTGGTCCCCGATCCTGCGCAGCATGGGGATCCTGGACCCGCGGTACATCCCCCCGTTGCCCAGCCCGGACTGATCCTGCTACAAGACCGCAGCACCTGACCCGATCCGACAGGAGACGACGACATGACGACGACCCCCGCAGCAACCGCGCTGGCCCTGGCCGTACAGGCACGACTGCCTGTCTTGATGGAGGGTGACCCGGGCGTGGGCAAGACCAGCTTCACGATCGCCCTGGCCGGTGCGCTCAAGGAGCACCTGGAGGTGGTCATCGCGTCGATCCGCGAGCCCGCCGACTTCGCCGGGCTGCCCGTGATCGACAAGGACGACACGCAATCCACCGTCCAGGCGCTGCTGGCGCTGGGTCTGGTGGATGCGGACAAGATCCAGGGCGCCAAACTGGACAGCGCCCGGCACGCGCCCAACGTCTACCTGGCGGCGCCGGCCTGGGCCCGCCGGCTGGCCAAGACGGGCGGCATCCTGTTCCTGGACGAGATCAGCTGCACCCCGCCGGCCGTCCAGGCTGCGCTGTTGCGCGTGATCCTGGACCGGGTGGTGGGCGATCTGGAACTGTCGCCGGACAAGGTCGCGATCGTGGCGGCCTGCAACCCGGCGGACCGGGCCGCGGGAGGGTGGGACCTGGCCCCGCCGCTGGCCAACCGCTTCCTGCACCTGCGCTGGCGGATGCAGGCTGACCAGTGGATCGAGGGCATGGTCGCCGGATGGGGCAGCCCGGTGGTGCCAACGCTGCCCAAGGGCTGGCGCGAGCAGCGGCCTCGCTCCGCGGCACTGATCGCGTCCTTCATCCAGGCGCGGCGCCAACTGCTGCACCAGTTCCCCAAGGAGGAGTCGCAGCAGTCCAAGGCGTGGGCCAGCCCGCGGACCTGGGACATGGCCGCAACGGCGCTGTGCGCGGCGGACGGTGCCGGCGCCGGGGATGACGTCCAGGTGGAACTGGTTGCCGGATGCGTGGGCGAGGCGGCCGCCATGGAGTTTCTGAACTGGCGGAAGGAACTGGACCTGCCGGACCCGGAAGACCTGCTGGCCAACCCCGCGAGCCTCAAACTGCCTGGCCGTGGCGATCGCGCCTACGCGGTGCTGTCCAGCGTGGCGTCCGCAGTGCTGTCCAAGAACACCCCGGAGCGGTGGGCGGCCGGCTGGAAGGTGCTGGCCCGGGCCACGGCGCTCAACTCCAGCGACGTCGCGGCCGCGGCCGCCCGCGCGCTCGCGCGCAACGTCCCTAAGGGCGCCAAGGTCCCCAAGGAGGCGGCGGACTTCGCGCCGCTGCTGCAGGCCGCCGGCCTGATGTCGCGCTGACTGGAGGGATGACGATGGATGCCCATACCGCCTTCGCCGCAGCCCGCCTGCGCGCCGCAACCGATCGGCCCTACCTGTCCAGCGCGCTGTGGGCGCTGATCCCCGTGGTCAAGCCCGGGGTCCCGACCATGGCCTGCGACAAGTACTGGCGGGTCTACTACGACCCGGACGTGATCACGACCTGGCCGCTGGATCAGGCGGCCGGCGCCGTCTATCACGAGGTCAGCCACCTGCTGCGCGAGCACGCGGAGCGGATGGAGGCGTACCCGTGGCCCACGGACCTGCTGCCCGAAGTCGTGCAGATCATCAACAACCTGGCGACGGACGCCGAGGAGAACGACGACCTGCTGGCCGAGGGCGTCAAGTTCCCGGTGGATCCGGTGACGCCCGCTAGCCTGGGCAAGATGGTCGGCAAGACGGTGGACAAGGGCCAGTTGGCCGAGGTCTACGTCCAGATCCTGCTGGACAACCTCCCCGCGCAGGCGGGTGGCAAATGCGCCGGCAAGGGCCTAGGTGCCAGCGGGATGGCCAAGGGCGTGGGCGGCGGCAAGTGTGGCAGCTGCAGCCACGGCGGCCAGGATCCCTGGGAGGAACCGGCGCCAGGTGACAAGGCCGGCAAGGACGCGGCGCCTGGCATCGGCAAGGCAGAGGGGGAGCTGATCCGCCGGCAGGTCGCCCGCGAGATCCAAGAGGCCAGCAAGACGCAGGGCAACATCCCTGGCGGCTGGCGGCGCTGGGCGGACGCCAAGCTCAAGCCCCAGGTGGATTGGCGCAAGCAGCTGCGGTCCATGGTCCGGGCGGCCGCGTACGAGGTCATGGGCGCGGCGGACTACAGCTACCGTCGCCCGGCCCGCCGGCAGGATGTGGCGCCGCGCGTCGTCCTGCCGTCGCTGCGACAGCCCGTGCCGTCGATCGCCTTCGTGATCGACACGTCCGGGTCCATGGCCAATGAGCAGGTGGCGCAGGGGATCGTGGAGGTCGGTGGGGCGCTCAAGGGCCTGGGACTGCGGGACGGTGTGCACGTGCTGGCCGTGGACGCGGCGGTGCACAGCTGCAAGCGGGTCTTCGACGCCCGGCAGATCCAGCCCCTGGGTGGTGGTGGCACGGACATGACGCTAGGGATCCAGCGCGCCATGGCGATCCGGCCCAAGCCCCAGGTGGTGGTGGTGCTGACGGACGGGTACACGGGTTGGCCTGCCCAGCGGCCGGCCGGCACGCGCGTCGTTGTCGGCATGATCGGCACCAAGGAGAAGGCGCCGGACTGGGCGCGGGTGCTGCACATTCCGGTGCACGGCAAGGCCGCGGCCTGATGCGCGGACAACCCGACTGCCACAAGTGTCGTGGCCACGGTTGGCTGTGCATGATCAGGGTGCGCAGTTGTGGGACGCCAGCGCCCCGAGCGGACAAGCCACCGTCATCTGCCCGACCTGCGATGGGGCCATGAGGCTGGCCGGCGATCCTGCCGGCGCAGCAGTCGTGGACGCCCTGCGAGGTCCAGGGCCGCGGTTCCTGCGTGTCGAACGCGCGGTGTCGGATCTGGCGGCGCGGTCAGCGGCTGATTTCGAGCACGTCGTACTGGCCATCCTGGACAGCCTGCATGACGAGGTCTTGAGCCAGATCCCGGCGGGCCGCGGTGGGGACTACGACCTGACCGTGACACGCCATCTGGACCCGGGCGCGATGACCCAACGCTTCACCCTGTTCGCCAGGCGCAGGCCGGTCGGTCCAGCCACCTAGCACGAGGGGGCGGTATACCCCTCCTCTGCGGACATCGAGTCGCGGAGGCCGGGTCAGGCACGGCCTAAGCCTCCGATTTTGCGTTGGTGTGTCGTGTATAGACACTGGCATGCGTCGTGTATAGACAAGACGCATGGAAAACATCCTCAACCACCGCCTGCTGACCTGGATCGCGGCGCAGTCCGTCCTGTGCGCGGAGGCCAGCGAGATCGGGCTGCCGGCGGGCCAGGCCCCGGCTGCCGAGATCACGGTGGTGGGCCGGCACGATGCGGTGACCTACCGCTACGTCGGGGCCGAGGTGGTGAACGAGGGCGAGATCCGCAGCTGGGAGTACGCGCCGACCGCGGCCAGCCTGGTTGACTGCCCTGCGGCGCACGGTACCCGCCTGGTGATCTTCAACGACTGATCGTGTCAGACAGGAGAGCGACGATGACGACCATGGACAAGGCAGCAGCGGCGATCGCGGAACTGGCCCGTCGGCAGCAGGCTGTCAAGGACGCCGAGGCGGCGGTGGACAAGGCCGGCAACGACCTGATCCCGGCGCTGCGCGCGGAGTGGATCCTGCGCGGCGGCTGCGACAAGTGCAAGGGTCAGGGCTTCACGATGGAGCACTTCACCCTGGACTACATCGCCGGGGAGCCGGTGGACTGCACGTGCGATCGCAAGGCGGGCCTGGCGCCGGCCTATGGGTCCAACGGATCCAGCGACACGGACCCGCGGATCACCGAGGCGCTGGCGCCCTACCGCGCCACCCTCCGTGCGGCGCAGGTCGCGCTGGGCTGGCTGACGGTCGTGGACAAGGGCGTCCAGGTGGTGGTGGTCAAGGGCCGCAAGGTCGCGCACGGGACCACGGGCGTGGTGATCTGGCTGGGCGGATCGGCCTACAACAACGACGTGCGGCTGGGGATCAAGGACGCGGACGGCACCGTCCACTGGACGGCGAAGTCCAACGTGGTGGTGGACGCGGACCACGCGGATGCGCGCGCGGCTGCGCAGGCGCGCGGCAACGCGGCCCAGGCGCCCGGCGCCACGACCAGCAGCAGCAACGTGCCCACCGGACGGTGGGTGGGCAGCAGCTACCGGCGCCGCGGCTACCGCGGCCGGTGATCAACGACGACGACAGGAGAGGACGACGACCATGCGCGAAGACGCCATCAACATCTGCGGTGCCGTGACCTGCTGGGTCCTGGCTGGCGAGTCCAGCCGGCAGACCCTGGTGGCCGACATGCCGGGCCAGCTGGTGGACCTGGTGCCGGAACCCCGGACGCACTACGCGGCCCTGCGATACGCCCTGGTGGATGTCTGCCAGGGCCAGCGGCGCCTGATCCGCCCGCTGGAGTCGCGCGGCGGGTTCAGCGTCGTGACCGAGACTGCCGACGGCGATCGCCTGGCCTATACCCAGGACATCATCGCGCTGGTGTCGGACAGCGGCCGGCTGACCATCACACCGTCCGGTCACGCGGATGGCGGGTCCGTCGAGCACAGCTACCAGCGGGCCCTGGGGACCGTGTCGTCCCAGGCCGTCGGGGAGATGCTGGCGCAGGCGGTCAACCGCCTGGGTGGCGTCCCGCTGCGGGATCACGGCGGGGTCTACTGGGTCCCGGAGCCGTCCCTTGAGGCATGGGCTGCGGTCGTGCGCGCGGTCGAGCGCGCGGGCACGGGGTCGCTGGTGTCGCTGGTCCGCACGGCCATGGACGAGCGCGGGATCAAGTCGGTGGTAGCGGCGCTGCAGGCCGACGTCAACGGGGACCTGGCGCGGATCGAGCGGGAGATCGCGGAGGGCGACCTGGGGCAGCGCGGCTGCCGCAACCGCGCTGATGAGGCCGCGGCGCTGGCATCCAAGGTGGCGCGGTACGAGGGCCTGCTGGGTGTGACCCTGGATCAGCTGCGTGCGACCGCCAGCCAGGTCGAGGCCAATGCGGCGGTGGCGGCCATGGCGGCCATGGGCGGATCCGACAAGCAGGGGTCGCTGCTGTGACCCCGGACTGGATCGTGGACGAGATCACGCCGACACAGGACGCACTGCGCTCCCCGCAGCATGCGTACTACCGCCTGCACATCAGACTGCGGAACCTGTCCGCAGGCGGCGCCGTGCAGTCCTGGACGGTGCGCGATGTGGCGGACCCGCGGTACGACATCAGCGGCGCGACGATCGACCCGCGGGCCAGGCCCTTCCTGAGGCGGACGGAGCCCTGATGGGCCAACGCTTCCTGCGCTGCTCCTTCGACTGGATCGTGGACGTCCTGCGTGGGGATGGCGCGCGGACCGTCACGATCACCAACGGGATCCCGGCCGGCGCCAAGGTGGTCAAGATTGGTGGCGCCATGCAAGCGCACGGGCCCGACATCCTGGAGATGTTCTTGGAGCACCTCCACTGGCCGGATGCACAGCCAACGCCGACCATCCGGCCCATCTTCCACGTGATCAAGGCGCCTGCGGACGACATGCTGCTGGCCGAGATCCGGCGGGCCTTGCGCGCGGCCTACCCGGACCGGGCGGACGTGCTGATGGCGCAACTGATGTTCCGCCTGCATCGGCCTGTCGGGGGGGCCGTTGCCACGCAGGTCTACTGCCCAGCCTGTGGCCACGACGACCAGGAACACGGCAGTCCCGTCGGGTGCACGGCGCAGATCGGGGACGGGCACCACTGCGGCTGCCCGCGCTGACTGTCTATATCGGCTGACCGCCAGGCGCGTGCACTGACCGGTGGCAGGCGCTGCACAACCATACGACACTGCGAGGATTGCGATAATCGGGATGGTGGCCCTGTGCTGGCGTACCGCCGCACCGCTTGCACGACTGACGCTGCAGATGGCCGCGGCGCACCATCGAGTTTGTGTATGAGCGGCAATTAGCCTTCAACCGTTGTTCGTCCGTCAGATCGCTGTGGCGCGGGCGCTTGGCGCGCATCCATGCCGCATGACACACGCGCCCCCATCGCTGGCCAGGTCGTCGCGGTTCAGCCTTACATTTTGTGCACAAGCCCATACCGCGATTGTACTAGTTCCACGGGTGTTTCAGTGGAACACTAGTCCAGCGGGATGACCTGCAACTGCATGCCGACCAGCCCAGGTGGCCGGGGGGTGCCTGCCCGCGCCAGGACCAGGTGAGCCGGGTTGCAGCACCCAGAGGTCCCGCAGGTCGGCCGGACCGCCAGGTCCCGCGGTACGGGCCCGTGACGCAGCCTGTAGGCCAGCCTGCTGGCTGGCCAGGACGTCCCGCGCCAGGACACCGTGGGGTGGCTGGCCGCCTGCCCGTGTGGCGCCCGGTACGGCCAGCAGCCGTCCGGCCCTGCGGCCTGGTCCGTCCGACTCCAGAAGGCCGCTTCCGTCACTGGTTCCCGTGTCATGGATCACAAGCTATCACATCCAGGAGGGGGATGGTGCCCCCTCTTCTGCGGATCCTATGTCGCGCTGTGGATAGACTTGCGGTGTAAGTCTCTGATATTGCGCCAACCTACGGTATAGACACGTGGCACGGTCGGTGTATAGACACAAGCCATGGCGCTGTGCATCGACATCAAGACCACGGACGGACGGGATGCGTCCATCTCCTTCGCCCGCATCGAGCGCGAGCGCAATGTTGTCGTCCTGGGCGCCTGGGTCGATGGCGTCCCTGGGGACCACGTCCTTACCATCGGGCTGGACGTCCTGGACATGGGCAACCTCTGGATCTGCCTCCCGGGCGGCGCGGCGCTGGAAGGCGCGGCTGCGCGCCGGGTCGCTGACCTGGTCCGCGCGGGGGCTGCGTCGTGAGGCGCCCCGTCCTGGCCGTCGAGCAGTGCCGCGGCTGCGGCGCCGACGTGGTCCAGAAGACCAAACACCTGGAGGATCCCGTCTGCAGCAGCTGCCGGTCCAAGGCACGGCGCCAGCCCAAGGCGATCGCCAATCCGGCGGCCGTCCAGGCGCCGGCCACCTGCCCGGACTGCGGCGGCCTGGGCGTCCTGGGTCCGGCCAAGCCCTGCCTGCGCTGCGGGCAGCGGGGGGTCGTCTGATGCGCAACCTGCACCGACGCCAGACCTGCGACTGCTGCGGCGGATCGGCCGACATCGTCGGGCCCCAGGCGCCGGTCGTGGACGGGAGGCCGCGGTGCCCATACGCCCACGTGGGGGACCACGGCCGATGCCTGACCCACGGCGTGGACCTGGTCTTCGGCCGCAGCGGCGGGGCTTGGCAGGATGCCGACGGCAGGGACCACAGCGGGCACTACCTGTGGGGGTGGCCGGCCGTCCCGTGCTGGCTGGTGGTGACCCGGCCGGACCGTCGGGAGGGGTGAGGATTCCCCTCCTCCGGGGACTCTGAGTCGCAGCGTGGATGACCGGAGGGCGTGATCCTGCGGAGTTGCGCACGGAGTGACGTGTATATACGCTGGCACGCGACGTGTATAGACATATGGCGTGACCAACACGATCCGACAGGGGGCGACGACGATGGCGATCAAGGCAGCGATCCACCTCTACGGCACCAGCGACGCGGGCGGCTACATCGTGGCCGTGCGCACGGGCGCCACGGCAGGTGACGGCAACCCCAAGGCCGGCCGGTCGCTGACCGAAACCCTCTGGATCGCGCGGGACGCGATCTACGACATGGGCCTGGGCCCGCGTGACCTGGTGGCCGTGCACCTCGACGTCGCGCGTGGCGCTGGCCTCAAGGAGCCGCACGTGGCCACGGTGGCGCTGGGCGACGTCCGGTACTTCGGGGACCTCCGCTTCGTCGGATCGGGGGTGCTGGCGTGAAGACCTACGATGGCCAAGTGATCACCCTGGAGATCGCCACCAAGCAGATCCTGGAGGGTGCCCAGGGCGGCTGGTACATGGCGTGTGATCCATGGGGACGTCCACTGCTGGCCCGCCCGACACAGGATCAAGCGATGCGCGACGGGCAGGACTTCCTCCGCAGGAACCCGAGCCCGGAGATGAAGGTCTGCGGCGTGGTCGTGAAGGGCGTGAACGAGCCGCGGTGCGCAACGTGATCGCCCGTTGGCCCAACGGGATCGGGGACGTGGGCGACGATGCGGAGGTGATCGAGCGCCCGGACGGGACCTGGCTGGGTGCGGATCCAGGACCCCGACGATCCGTGGCGCTGGGCTCTGTCCGAGATCATGCCGGCTGTGGTCGGGCTGTACGGACCAGATCCGGCAGCTGCCGTCCATGCAGCCAGGGCCTGGGCTGTCGGCCAGGCGTGAGCGGGGGTTGTACCCCCCTCATCTGCGGCAAACGAGTCGCGACGCGGGTGCCTGGGCTACGTGTAGTCGGAGGGTTACGGGCGTAGTCATGTGTCTATACCCTGGCATGCGTCGTGTATAGACATATGACATGGCGAACGTGATGATCTTCAGCAACCGGACGATGGCAGCCAAGCTCCACTCCGAGGCGTGCCCCTGCGTGGTCAGGATCAAGGCGGTGGGCAAGACCAGCAAGAACCAGGACAAGGTGCCGGTCGCGTGGCACTCCCGGGACGGTCAGCACGTTGTCATCACCCTGGACCGGTGGGACGCCGCGGATGCGGCCGAGCGCGGGATCAAGGTGGGGAAGTGCAGCTGCGCCGAGCCGGCCAGCTGACCGACGGGGGGACGACGATGAGGACGGGGACGCGGGTGCAGACCAGGGGGACGTTGCAACAGACCGGGCAGCCGGTCGTGCCGGCCGGGACGACCGGGACGGTGGTGGCCGTGCAGGTGGTCGGGCCGGCCTTCCTTGGGGTCCGGGTCCACCAGGTTGCCTGGGCGACCGGACAGACCACGACCGTGGCCAACGCGCACTTGCTGCTGGCGGTGGTGCCGTGACCCGCCTAAGCCCCACGCAGCAGACGCTGGTGGACCGGCTGCGCCGGGAGTCCATGGGCGGCCGGATCGAGCGGCGCCCGGGAGGCTTCTGGACGGCGCCCGAAACGATCAGCAGCGCGGACGGCGTGCCGGACTGGTACGTCACCACCCACACGATCCAGGCGCTTGCCAAGCGCGGCGTGCTGGTCCAGACCGCGACCAGGACCAACGGGAGCGGCGGGCTTTTCGTGGTGGAGTACCAGCTGGCCGAGATGGCCAGGCCGGGCGTCACCGTGCCGCAGGGCACGCTGCAGGACGACGACAACACAGGAGGGACCTGACGATGTCCACGATGCCGATGCACGACCCGCTGATCAACAAGGTGCTCCGCTGGCTGCGCGAGGACGTGGCACTACGCCAGGCCGACCTGCGCACCTGGGCGGGCAAGTTCATGGCCGACCCGGCCGACCGCCTACAGTGGTCGCTGGAGGAATTTGCGAACGCTGCTCGTGTCCAGATCTTCGGTGCTGCCATCGACGCCTTGCTGGGCGGCCGCAGCATCCCTGACCTGATCGCCTTTGCGAAGGATCAGGCCATGCATGCGACGCTCTACCCGTCGCGCAGCACGTCACCGACGCACAACTTGATGGAGCAGGAACGCGCGGCCGCCTGGGCGCGGTTGGCTGCAGAGCTTGGTTGCCTGCTGGCGGACCACAAGGAAGGAGCCTGACGATGGCCACGATGCCCTGCAAGACCTGCGCGGGTGTCCGCGCCTTCGATGATCCGTCGCAGTGCCCGGACTGCGCGGGTGGGCGCGTAGTCTATGTGCCGATCGAGCGCGACGACCACATCCGCCTGGACGCCAGCCTGGTCAACAAGCTGATCCGGGATGCCTTCAAGGAAGGAACCAGGATCGGCACCCACTTCGTGGCGTGCGATCGCGCCCTGATCGTCGGCAAGCAGTGCGTGTCGGGCCTGACCGACGACCAGATCCTGGCGATCGCGCGCGGCGATGCCGAACTGTTCGGCTGCACGCCAGAGCCGATCGGGTACCGCGTGGTCGGGGGTGGCGGATGACGGCCAAGCAGCACAAGCGCCAGGAGCGGGAGCGGCAGGAACGGCAGGCGGACCTGCACGAGGCCCGTGCGCGGGTCCGCGACGCGATCATCATGGCTCTCCGATTGGAAGGCACGCTGGCCAACGCGCTGATGGGCGCCGCGTCCACGGGCTACCCGATGAACACTGCGGTCAACGTGGCCGTCACGGAACTGGACCTGGTCTTCGCGCAGCTGGTCCAGGCGCAGCGACTGCTGCAGGGTGGGCGCTGACATGCGTGCTGGCACCCGGCAGGTCCCGATCATGTGTAACGTGTCCTGCAATGGCAGCCGTCACAGCATCGGCGTGACAACTACCGGCAAGGTCGTGCTGATGTCGCACATCCAGGACCGGACCGCCGTTGCAGCTGCATCTGCCCTGGGCACGCCATGCCGATGCTTGGACGTGGAGCGGCGCTGGGCGCGGGCCACCAACGCCGTGCTGTCCACTGGACACCGACGATCGCTGGCGCGGGGTCTGCCACCGATCCTGGAACGCGCGGCGATTTACGGGGTCCCGCGGACGGTGGACTGGCTGTCAAGGCGGACCCCCGACGCGCTGGCGCAGAAGCGCGCGGATCACGCGCGCGCGAAGGTGCGGGATCTGACCAGGCGGATCAAGGCGCTGCAGACGCGCCTCCATGGCTGGCGGCGTAAGGTGGAAAACTACGAGCGAGGAGGCAAATGACCCGCCGGTTTTACCCGGCGGGCCCAATGCACCACGCCTTGCCTAACCCCGCCGCACCACACCGTGCCTTGGCTTGCCCACCCGCGCCTTGCCAGACGTGGATGATTGTAATGGGCGACATTCGACAACAACAAGGAGGGACCTGATCGTGGACAAGATGCTGACCGTGAGAGATTGCTCGTACGTCGTAGGATCCAAGATGCGCGGCCGCGCAACGGAACGCTGCGGCAAGCCGGCGGTTGTCCAGGCCATCAAACCGGACCCGATCTACGGCCGCGAACTGGTCCTGGACCGCGGCTGCAAGTTGCACATGACGGAGCGGTTCGCCAGCCCCGACCAGATCGCGGCCGGCGTCAAGCTGGTGGCCATCGAGCAGCGCAAGTCTGACGCGCCGCAGCACGATCCAAAGACCGGCGAGGACAGGCACGTCTTCGTCGTCCGGGTCCGCAAGTCCACCTGGCGATCGCTGCTGGCGCTGGCCAAGGCGCAGGGCAAGACGGCATCGGCCGTGATCCATTCGTTGATCGAGAGGGCGGCCAACGATCACCCGGCGCCCTGACCGGCGCCAGCAGGAGGACGACGATGGCAAAGCGGGATGACACGGCGGACCAGGCCGAGCGGGATCGGATCGCCTGGATGGAATGGGCGTCTACGGACGGCAAGGTGCGGGCCTGGTCCGAGGCGTCGAGCATGGTCCGGGAACTGGCGGGGAGGCTGTTCATGGAACACCAGGACGCGGCCGCGGACATGACACGCGCCCTTGCGCTGCAGCTGCATGACCTGGCCTTGAAGGAGACAGACGTGCGGACGGAACTGCGCCGGGCCCTGGACGGGCGCAACCGTCGCCGCAAGCCCAAGGAGGGGTGAATCGCCCCCTCTTCCGCGGACATCGAGTCGCACTGTGGATGGATCCGGGGCGCAAGTCTCTGATCTGCCGTAGGCGTGTAGGTATATACGATGGCACACGACGTGTATAGACACACAGGTATGAAGACCATTGCCCAGGTGCTGCTGCCAAACGGGACGATCGCGGAACGGCAGAGCGCGAGCCGGACCTACACCCACGCCATCCTGGTGATCGACACGCCGGCTGCCAAGGCGGCCCGTGTCGCCCGCGCCCAGGCCGAGCTTGCCAGGGTGCAGGCCAAGCTGGCGGCCATCCCGACGGTTGGCGACGAGGCGGCGGCCAGGGCCGAGGCCGGGGCCATGAAGGCCAAGCTGGACCTCGGCAGCGGCGATGCGGAATGGGGATCCCCTGACCGCAAGGCCAATTGGGACGCCTGGTGCGCGCTCAACCACCGCTACCACAACCTGCCCGTGATCCTGCGCGACTCGGCCAACTGGGAGCTTGGCATTGCCAGCGAACGACTGGCGGACGCCCAGCGCGACGAGGCGCCCAGCATCAACCAGTGGTCCATGTCCGGATCCAACGCCCGCAAGGGCGCCAGCACCCTCGCGAAGAAGCCCTACATGGCCGGCTACGACATCTCGGTGGTGCCCACCACGCAGGCGACCAAGGCCGCCAAGGTGGCGACGCGGGGTGTCCGGTGATCACCATGACCGATGTGCTGGTGTCGGACCTCAAGGTTGGCGACCAGGTTGCCGAACGGGACAGCTACCTGCTGACGGTCGTGGAGATCATGCCGGTGGCTGGCAACCGTCGTGGCCTGGACACCCGCGTGACCTTCAAGGCGGACGGACCCTGCGGAACCATCCAGACCTTCATGAGCGGGACGTCACGTGTGCGCCTGGTCCTGCGGGACGGGGTGGCGTCGTGATCCGCACACGCGAGGCAGCGTCCTGGGCGGACGTCCTGGCGGCGATCGACCGGGTCGCGGCAATGCAGGAGGACTACCGGCACGGCGGCAGCGAGGCGGACCTGCGCCGGGCGCTGCGGGATCTGGACAGGGTGCGCCGCGACTACAAGGCGGCACTGGAGTGCGGACGATGACCGCCATGATCACCCTGCAGGTCTTCGCCGCGGCGCTGGGCTGCGACCGGGACTGGACCTTGGAGCACATCGGCCCTGGCGGGGTCGGGTACTGGGTCTGTCAAGGCACGCGCTGGACGGTCCGCAACGACAGGCCGCGCTACCAGTGGGGGCTGTACTGGGCCGGCGACTACGTCGGGACCTACGCGACGATGCAGGCAGCTGCGGAGGCGATCACGTGACCATGCCAGATCCCAGGCGCAAGCAGCTGCGCATGCTGGCCATGCGCATCACGCGGATCCGGCGCTGGTCGGTCGAGGTCGTGGACCTGGCCGCGTCCAAGCTCCGATGGACCTGCAAGACCTGCGGTTGGTCCCAGGTGCGCGTCGAGGTGAGCGGGCCCAAGCGCAATGGCAAGCACATCAAGGCGCTGTCGCGCCCTGTCAACCCAGTGCTGCTGGCCAAGTTGGCGCGCTACTGGTCCGACCCGAACAGCGCGGGATGCACTGGCAGGTGCGCCCGGTGCACCAAGCAGGCACGGGACGAGGCATATCCCGGGTGGGACGCCCGTGGCTGATCTGATCGTCGTGCGCTGTGGCTGCCGGCAGACCTACACCCAGGCGCAGTGGGATCAGCTGCCGCTGGTGGGCTACCAGGACGCGCCGGCCGACTGGTCGGACTGCGATTGCAGGGTCCGCAAGAACAAGCGCGGCAGTCACAGCACGACCTGCGCCGGGCATGCCTACCGACTGGAACTCCGAAACTGCCTGGCCGTGCACCGTGGCTATCCGTGCGGCACGACCCTGACCCGGGAAGTCGCCCGCGGCGAGCGGTTGCCACCCAAGCCGGGGTGAGGTATCCCCTCCTCTGCGGACTCTCTGTCGCGCTGTTGATGGATTTGGCAGCTAACTCCGCGTTCCTGCGTAGCCTGTCGCGTCTATACACTGGCACGGGTAGTGTATAGACATACCACATGACCACGCTGACCAACCTGGACGATGCCAAGGCCGCTGCAGCACGGGGCGCCCTCTTTGTCGTGTCGCACTCGGGCGGCAAGGACAGCCAGGCGCAGATGATCAAGGTGCTGGAGATCGTGCCCGCCAGCCAGGTCGTGGTGGTCCATGCGGACCTGGCCGAGGTCGAGTGGGCCGGGACCCGCGAGCACGCGGAAGCCCAGGCCAAGGCGGCCGGCGTCCCCTTCGTCGCGGCCAAGGCGCACACCAAGGCCGGCGACGACCTGACCTTCCTGGGCATGGCCGCCCGCCGTCACGCGCAGCGTCCCGAGGTCCCCAGCTGGCCGTCCAGCAGCACCCGGCAGTGCACCAGCGACCTCAAGCGCGGCCCGATCGCCCGCGAGGTCCGGGCCTACGCCAAGGCGAACGGGTACACGGAGATCGTGATGGTCGAGGGCCTGCGCGCTGCGGAGTCCCCCAAGCGCGCGAAGTTGGACGCCTGGACCAAGGACGCGCGCAACAGCACGGGTGGCCGGACCTGGTGGGTGTGGCTCCCGATCCATCAGATGACCACCGCCGAAGTCTTCGCGACGATCAAGGCCGCAGGCCAGGAGCCGCACTGGGCGTACGCGGTCGGCAACGATCGGCTCAGTTGCACCTTCTGCATCATGGGGTCGCGCGGCGATGCGCAGCGCGGCGCCATCTACAACCCGGCGCTCTTTGCCGCCTACGTCGAGATGGAGCGCCGGACCGGCTACACCGCGCACATGAGCCGCAAGTCGATCGAGGAGGTGGCTGGGATGACCGTGGCGCAGGCGCAGGCCGCCAACGCGGACATCAAGGCTGGCCGGCGGCCGGGGCTCCCGGTGATCCAGGACGAGCCGGCGCGGGACATCCCGCCCTGCATGGGACGCTAACAGGAGGACGCTACGATGACCCGAACGCACGCAATCAAACTGGGCAGGACGCGGGGGCGCGCGCGCGTCTACCTGCAGGGGCGCTGGCTGGTCAAGGCCGGCTTCCAGGTGGGCGCCGCGCTGGCGGTGACCTTCGGTCAGGGCCGGGTGGTCCTGGCGCTGGGCGGCGATCGCACGGTCAGCGGCAAGTCGGACGTCCCGGTGATCGACGTGACCGGCGCGCAGCTGGAACAGGCGCTGTCCGGGGCATCAGACCTGGTCGTCAGGGCGCGCAACGGCCAGCTGGTGATCACGCCGTCCAGGACGGCGGCCAAGCTCGCCAGTCGGTGCCGCAACGGCAAGGAGGGCGCGATCTTCGCCGGGGCCGGGCTGCTGTCGGAGGCGGCGCGGCAGGCGGGATACGCCCCGGCCTGGGCGATCGAGTGGGACGAGCGGTACGCGGACGCCTACGAGCGCAACCATCCCGGCGCCGTGATGCACTGCCAGTCCGTCAGCGAGGTGGCGGTGGCGGACCTGTCGCCCGTCGAACTGCTGACCATCGGCGTCCCGTGCGAGCCGTTCAGCACCAAGCGCCAAAAGGGCGGACAGGTCCCGGAGGCGCACGAACTGGGCGACATGACCGCCTGGGCACTGATCCTCGTGGACGCCGTCAACCCGGCCACGGTGGTGGTGGAGAACGTGCCGGGATACCTGACCAGCGGGGCCGGCATGATCATGCAGCACGCGCTGCGCCGGATGGGCTACCAGGTGGAGGCACGGGTGATCGACCCCGCGGACCACGGCCAGCTGGCCGGCCGTCGCCGGGCAGTGATCCTGGCGACCAGCGGCGCGGCCCCGCGCTTCCAGGCTCCGTCCGACAGCGTCGCACGCTTGGGCGATGTCCTGGACCCCGATGCCGGCGAGTGGTTCGACCGGACCAGCAAGCCATGGGTCTTCGCCCACTGGGATCGGCAGCGCGCCAAGGGCAACGGCTTCACAGAGGGCCGGGTGCTGACGGCGGACACGACGCGGGTGCCGTGCCTGTCCAAGCGGTACCTGAACGGCCAGGGCGATGGCGTGGTCGTGGCCCACCCGACCAAGCCGGACACCTACCGCTGGCTGACGCTGGGCGAGATCCGCACGCTGCACGGCGTGCCTGAGCACTACCAACTGCCGGGCGCCAAGACCGTCGCGGGCGAAGTGCTGGGGCAGGCGGTTGTGGTCCCGGTCTGGCGGGACCTGATCCTGGCGCAGCGCGGCTAACGCGGAGCGTCACAGGCTGCTAATTTTCTTGTTGCACCGACCTTGGACCTGTGGCACATTGGGATCGTAGACAGGAGGACGGTATGACGGTCACCAAAGAAGCGGTCCTGGCAGCGATCAAGCAGTGCGACGAGATGGGCGCCGAGGCCTTCTGCAAGGCGCACGGGTACAGCCTGTCGGTCAAGTACGTGCTGGTCCACGGCGGCAAGCCCTACCCGTCCAAGGCCATCCTGGGCGTGGCGGCCGGCCTGCGCGGCCGGGACTTCTCGGGTGGCGCCTACCACGTCGGCCGGGTCCTGGGCCGGCTGGGCTTCAAGGTGCGTGGCTTCACGCGGACCGTGGCGGCCATGTTTGCCGCGGCCGCGGCGCTGGGTTACGCGGGCGTCGCGGAGGCTGAACTGGCGGACCGTCCGGTGGCCTACTTCGCCAGCGGGTCCAACCACGCGGGGGAGATCGCCGGCTGGGCCAAGATCGGGCACGACATCGGCGTGGCCGCCCCCGAGATCAACGCCGCGGCCGAGGCGGCGCTGGGTCGCCTGGCCGGCACCGACATCCAGATCTTCGTGGACAGCGGCGCCTTCTCGGAAGTCGCCTTCGGGGCTGACGGTCCCAAGGTGGTCAAGCCGATCAGCGACGCGGACTGGCGGGAACGGATCGACCTCTACAAGCGCCTGGCGGCCAAGTTGGGCGACCAGCTGCATGTGGTGGCGCCGGATCAGGTGGGCTTCCAGCAGGAGACGCTGGACCGGCTGACGCGCTACGCGGATGACATGCGGCAGCTGCACGCCATGGGCGCGCGGGTGCTGGTCCCGATGCAGAAGGGCCAGATGACCCAGGCGGATTTCGCCAAGGCCGCGGATGCGGTCCTTGGCTTCGACTACGTCCCCAGTTTGCCGCTCAAGAAGGCCGCGACGACGGTGGCCGAGGTCGCGGCCTTCGTCCAGGCGCGGCAGCCCCGCCAGTTGCATCTGCTGGGGCTGGGCGTCAGCAACCGCAACGCCGAGGATTACTTCGACGCGGTCCACGGCAACGCCCCGGACTGCCTCTTTACCTGCGACAGCAACCTGATCCGGGCTCACGTCGGTCGCGGCGGATCCAAGGGCGACCGTAAGCCGGGCCGGCTGACGATGGCGATGGACGTGCTGGCGCGGGTCTTCGATCAGGCGACATGGACGACGGCGCGCCGCAAGGCGGCCGGTATCGTCCTTTGCTTCGGTTGGGGCACCTGGATCGCCACGAACGCGGGCGGCGCAGCGCCGCAACTTGGCTGACGCAGTCTACAGGAGGAGGACGACGACGATGGCGAAGACGAAGAACACAGCAGCAGCCAGGCCGACCGGCAGACCCGCAGGTGACGTCAGCGGCCGGCTCGCCTTCACGGCGATCGTGGACCCGGACAACGGCTACATCCTCGGGATCGCGGAGGAGAACGTGGCCGGGTACTCGCCGGTCGTGGACAAGTGGGGTGCGCCCTTCAACACGTACAACCAGGCCAAGATTGCGGCCGACGCGCAGAACGCCCGGCTTGGCCTGACCCCCAAGGAGGCGTGGCTGATCGTGGCGTCATCCATGGGCGCCCAGCGGCGGACGCGGGGTGGGACGTGACGCCAGGCGAGCAGTGCACGGCCCGCGTGCAGGACGGGTCCGCAGGGCGCCAGGTCATGCCCAGGCGCTGCAGACGACGCGGTAGCATCGCTGGGCGCTGTCGCCAGCATCCACCTCCTTGCGGCCGCTGCCAGACGGTCAGCGGCGTGGTGCCGACGACGAACTATGGCAAGGACACTGGCGAGTGGTGGTGCCGCGGCTGCGGCGCGCACGTGGTGGCGTCATGAGCATGCGACCCGTCTACGAGGTCCGGTCCAACAGCGGCTACGAGGGATGCGACGACCTGGACCAGTACTACGACACCCTCCAGGAGGCTCGCGCGGAATGCCGGCGGCTGCGGTCCGAACGGCACGACTACCAACTATCGCGGATCGTCCTGGCGAGCATGCCGGTCCGCAAGCTGCTGGTCAGGGCGATGAACGGCGGCGGCTACTCGGCCTTCTCTGTGGCGGTGGAGTGGTTCGATCCGTGCTGCGATCCGCAGCCGCATGACTGGATGGCGGATCAGGTGCGGCTGGGGCCTGGCGATCATGCGGACGGCTGCACGGTGGAGAAGCGGCGGGCAGCCAGGCCGCAGCCTGGGGAGCGGCCGAGCATCTTCCGCACCGACAAGGAGGACCGCGATGCCGGTTGACAGGATCAAGCAGGGCATAGCCGTGTCCCAGGGGATGCGCCAGATGTGGGCGGCGCGGCGCCGATGCAGCATGGCCTGGAAGCAGTGCCCGATCTGCAAGGCCCGACCGGACGGGACGCCGCGCTACCACCGGGTGGGCCACAGGCACATCAAGGAGGTCGCGGATGGCGGCGCGTGACATCGACGGGATGGTGCGCTGGTGTCAGATGCAGGCGCGCACCTGGGAGCCATGGTCGTCCATTTGGCTGGCGATCGACAACTGGCCTACGGAGAAGATCGGCCAGCTGATCGAGCAGTCCAACGCCACCACCAACCGCGGCGCTGTGCGCGTTCTGTTCCGGGCCGCGCGCACCGAGCTTGGGCTGGGCCCGCGTGATGGCGGGATCCCGGGTGGTGATCGGTCATGAAGGATCACACGCGCAGACGCCCGCCCCAGGGCACCATCCAGGTCATCGAGGGTGCGGCGTCGGACAAGGAGATCCGCCGCGGTCGCGGCGTGGCCGCAGTACAGGCGCTGGCGTCGGCGCTGGAGAGGGCTGATCCACAGCTGGGCGATCTACAGGACGCCATGGATGATCGGGACGATCAGGAGATCGCACGCCTAGTGCGGGTCTTGCGGGACCGCTACGGCGCGGAGGTTTGGGACACCGTCGCGCGTGTGGTCCTGGTGTCCCGCGGCCGGTGGATCAGCAGGAGACGACGGTGATGGCGGCGCGGAAGCCCAAGCGGGCCAAGCGGGCCGCCTATCGCCCAGCCGTTGGCGATCGCGTTGCCGTGTCCTGGCCTGAGCACCCATTCGGCTGGGCCTTTGGCACCGTCATGTCCACCTGGCAGTGGGGGCCGCGTAGCGCCGTCGTGACGGTGACGGTCGCCGTCGATGATGACCCATCAGCTGCAACGCATCCGACGCGCACCTTCCGGCCGGAAGAAGTCCGCCCGGAGGCCGACGTCAAGGCGCAGATGGCCGTGGATGCACTGGCAGGCAAGGCGTGCATCTGCGGTCGTTCGCTGACGGCTCCGTTGATCTGCCCGGTCCACGGGATCCGGCGATGATCCGCAGTAGGTATCGCGCTGGGTATCGCGCTGGCGATCGCGTGGGCGTGAAGTGGTTCAGCGCGGCGGGCGGCTATCGTTTTGGGGCCGTCGTGGGATTCTGGCCGGACAGACGGGTTGTCAGGATCATGTACGTCCGCCTGGACGACGACTTCCCCGACACCACGCGCAACTTCCATCTCAACGAGGTGGAGCTAGAAGTGACGGTCAAGGCCCGCGGCGTGGTGGATAGCCTTGCCACTGCCGGCCTCGCGTGCATTTGCGATACAGCACGCGGGCCTGCGCCATGGACATGTCCGCGGCACGGGACGGTGGTGTCGCTGGATGCGGACAGCCCCCTGGAGGACGACTGATGACCCGCGCTGACGTCAAGGCCGTGCTGCAGTCCATCGGCACGTTCAAGTGGGCCGAGTCCCTGTACGGCTTCGACCTGCCGGCACCTGTCATTGCCCGATCGCCAGGCCAGGTCGGCTACAAGTCGCGCCCGGATTACCGCATCAGCAAGGGCAGCGGGATCGCGGCCGACAACCGGTGGTCCCTGCGCGCGGTCCAGGGCGACGACCTGGCGCGCGTCGCGTCCACCAGGCGCCAGCTGCGGACCATCCTGATCGAGTGGCTGACGGAGCAGGACTCTGGACCCAAGCCGGTGCCGCGACCTGGGTACCGGGTCTATGCGCAGATGCACCACAACCTCAACGGGTCGTTCTACATCTGGTGCTACCGCAGGACGAGGCGACCATGAAGCGTGAGTGGCGATCGGTCGTGGACTGGTGCCTGGCGCCAGGCGGCAGCATGGCCCAGTCAAGGCCGAGCATGACGGCCGTGGTCCTGCTGGATCTGGCGTGCGGGCACAGGGTCGTGCGTCGGGTTCGGTCCGCGCGGGACGGGTCCATGCCACGCAGGGTCAGCTGTTCGCTGTGCCACCAGGCCAAGCACGCGCGCTAATTTTCTTGTTGCGCGCAGACCCGCACCAGGCTACTGTAGGGATGACAGGAGGACGACGACGATGGAAGCGATGGTGACGATCTGTGGACTGGGTGAGGACGTGGAGTACGAGGTAGCAGCCGAGATCCGGCTGTACCCGCGCGACGGGCAGACGGGCCACAGCGCGGTGGACCTGGACATCACCGAGGTGGTTCTGCTGGAGCACGACGGTCCCCGGTGCAAGCGGACAGCGTTGGACGTGGCCGCCTTTCGGAAGGTGGCCGGCGATCGCGCGATGCGCGAGATCGAGGGGCAGTTGATCGAACAGGCAGAGGACATCGCGGCGGATGGGCCGGACCCGGATGCGGGCCGGGACGACCGTGGCTAACCTGCTGACGCCGCGCCAGGCGGCAGATGTCCGGCGGCGGCGCCTGGTGGCGCTACGGCGCCGGGCCGAAGTCGCAGCTGCGGCCATGGCCGCTGTCAGCAGCGCGGCGACGATCGCCCACTGCTACGAATCCGGTACGCGGATTCCGGGGGTCAGCCGGTTGCGCGCCAGGCAGTTGATCCGGGCCAACGCGAGGCGGGCCCTCTACTTGTCCATTGTGGTCCAGCGGATCACCCGCAGGTTCCTGAACGGCTGATGCGCGGCGCGACCCCCGACGGTGATGCCAAGGCGGACAAGGCGCTGATCGCCCTGGGCGGCAGCGTCGCCTGCCCTGACTGCGGCCTTGGCTTCCGCGATCGCCGCGGCATCCCACCGCACCGTGGCGGGTCGCGCTGCAAGGCGTTTGCGCGCGCCGCGGAACTGGAGGCAGACGGCTGGATCCGCGCGTCCGGCAGGCCGCACGGGGTCGGGTCTGTCATGGCGCGGTTCCAGGTCGAGGCGCGCCGCGAGCCGACCGGCACCAATCGGAAGAAGCACGCGCGCGTGAAGACGGTGCGGGAAGTCTGGATCCGTCCAGGCAACCCGCAGGAACGCGACGCGCTGGTCAAGGCGCTTGAGGCGCTAGGAGGAACATGATGGCAGCCAAGAAGAAGCGGAAGCAGCAAGGGGTTGGTCGGCCCCGTGGGCCGGTGCGCGATACCGCAATCCTGCATGTGCGGATCCCGCCAGACCTCAAGGACCGGATCCGGGCGGATGCGCACAACCGCCAGGTGTCGATCACGCGCCTGGCTGAGTGGTTGTTGGGGTCGCACTACGGCCTGTCGTCGGTGAACCCGTGACGATCCGTTGCCCGGCATGCGGATCCCGGACCCTGCGCTGCGGGGAATGCGGCAGATCCTGGCAGATGGCGGCGCAATCGCACTGCGACACCCCGGCCTGCGCCGCGATGAACGTGCCGCTGGACTGCCAGGGCTGCTTCCTGACCGTGGCCGCGGATCTGTCCGGGATGCTGCTGTTCGACGGGTCTGTCCGACCATTCGTGTCAGACCCCAGCAGTAAGGTGGGGACATGAAGGGCCACCACTGCGCCGGCACCACCTGCGACGTCTGCTCGACGATCGCGGACATGCAGGCGCGGATCCGCAAGCTGGAAGCTGTGGCGGCAACTGCGCGCGCCATCAAGCCGATGGGCAACCGCCGGCAGCGGGAAGCGTTCTTCAACCTGCAGGACGCGCTACGCCGGCTGCCTAGCGGCGCCTACGACATGGCCGGATTCGACAACCCGCGGTGTGAGTGCACGATGTGGAGGCGATAGGATGAGACGCGCGCAGGTCAAGCGGATCACGTTGTTCATGGCGCCGTCGCAGTCCAGCGGCCGGGTGTTCACCATTTGGCCGGCCAAGCGCGAGGCGGACGGCGACTGGGCGCCGGGCGGGAACTGGCGCGCCACCGAATCGCCTTTCCTGATCTACGACGTGACCAACCCGAACGCCTGGCAGCGTGTCGGCCTGGGCGCGACGCGGCGCGCGGCACTGCACATCGAGTCCAGATTCCGCCGGACGGTGGGACGATGAGCGCGGTGCCGCAGGCGCGTGTGATGGACGATGTGGATGCGCGGCGGCAGTGGCTGCAGATCCGTCGTCAAGGGATCGGGTCCAGCGACATCGCCACGATCATCGGGGCGAATCCCTTCAAGTCGGCGTACGCCCTGTATCTGGAGAAAACCGGCGAAATCGAGGCCGACGACCTGTCGGACATCGAGTACGTCCAGATGGGCAACCTGTTGGAGCCGGTCATCGCATCGCTCTACACCGCGCGGACCGGCCGCCCCGTGATCGACCACGGCCGCTACGCCGTGCGGCATCATCCTGACGATCCGCGGTTCATGGCGACGATCGACCGCGACATCATCCCGGTGGACGCGGAAACGGAACTGGCGGGCCAGGTCATCGCGTCGATGGCAGGGAGAGGGCCGGGCATCCTAGAGGCCAAGACGACGGGCCCGTGGAACGCGGACGACTGGGAGGGCCTGGGTCCGCTGTACTACCAGGTGCAACTGCAGTGGCAGTTGGGCGTGCTGGGCTACGACTGGGGATCGCTGGCGGCCCTGATCGGTGGACAGCGGTTCGTCTGGATCGACTTCGACCGCAACGACGAGACGATCGCGCTGCTGCAAGACGAGGCCCGGGCGTTCCTGGACCGGATCGAGCGCCGGGACCCGCCCCCGGTCGATGGCCATGCCGGGACGACCCGGGCGATCAAGAAACTGCACCCGGCGGACAGCGGTAAGACGATCGACCTGCCGGACCGCTTCGCGGAGATGGATGCGCTGCGGGCGCAACTGCAGGACCAGATCAAGGCGGACGAGCAGCGCCTGGAGGCGCTGGACAACGAAATCAAGGCGCGGATGTGCGATGCCACCTGGGCGCGGATCCCTGGCGGTGGACGGTTCCAGTGGAAGACGGTGGACTACCGCGCGTCGGTGCGGAAGGCGTATACGGTGCGCAAGTTCGAAAGGCTCAAGCGATGACGACGGACAACAACAAGGCAGGAGGGACGATGACGACCAAGGGACCCAGCACGGCGGTGGCCAACGGGCCGCAGCGCGGCACGGTGGCACGGCAGGAGTTCGGGGCGCAGCAGCTGTCGGTGATCGCGGAGACGGCGTCCACGGCGGTGGCGGCCAAGGCGCGCGCGTCGATCGAGGCGCGGTACGTGATGGCGCTGCAGCGGCCGCGGGACATGGACCAGGTGCGGTCGGTGCTGCTGCACGAGTGCCAGCGGCCGGGCTTCGCCAAGACCGCTCGGTACGCCAAGCCGGTCGGCGGCAACAAGGTCGTGGGCCCGTCCATCCGCTTCGCGGAGGCGGCGATCCGCGCCATGGGCAACATCGCCGTGGACCCGCAGATCGTCTACGACGACGACGACAAGCGGATCCTGAACGTCACGGTGACGGACCTGGAGTCCAACACGACGTACAGCCGCGACCTGGCCATCAACAAGACCGTGGAGCGCCGGGCGCCACGCGGGGGCGAGCAGGTGCTGCGGCGCCGGGTCAACAGCAGTGGTGAGCCGACCTTCCTGGTGCGCGCCACGGACGACGACCTGGCCAACAAGGAGGGGGCGATGGTGTCCAAGACCATCCGCACCAGCGGCCTGCGCCTGCTGCCGGCGGACATCATCGAGGAGTGCATGGGGATGGTCGCCAAGACCACGGCCAACGAGGACGCCAAGGACCCGGACGCCGCGCGCAAGGAGGTCTTCGACGGCTACGCCCGCCTGGGGGTCACCCCCGCGCACCTCAAGGAGTACCTGGGTCACGACGGGTCGGTGATCAGCCCGACGGAACTGGACGACCTGCGAACGCTGTGGGCGGCCATCCGGGACGGCGAGGCCAGCTGGGCCGAGGCGCTGGACCTCCGCAATGGTGAGCGCGCCCAGGCGGGCCAGGACACGCCGCAGGCCGCGCCGGCCAAGCCGACGGACCTGGGCGGCCTGAATGCCAAGTTGCGGTCGCGCCAGCAGCAGCGCGACGCGGCGCCGGCACAGCCCGCGCCTGCCCCGACCGAGGAGGCTGGTGCCGCAGAGGCCGAGTGGCAGGACCCCGGACCGGACGGCCAGGAGCCCCCGCCTGGCGCCCTGGCCGCGGACGACCCGGACGAGGACTTCATCGCCCCGCCTGTCGCCGGGGTCAACGTTCTTGACGGGCCCGAGGAGATCCGCGACAAGCTGCTGGCGTCGATCGCGGCGCTCAAGGACGAGCGGGCTGCGCGCGGGTGGGCGCACGCCAACAAGGCGCTGTACGACAGCCTGTCCGCCCACAAGGGCATGCAGCAGGGGATCGCCCAGGCGCTGGTCGTCAAACAGCGGGAGATCGCCGGCTTCACCGGACAGACCGCGGCGGCCAAGGGACGCAAAAAAGGGACCCAGGGCACGCTGGGCGGGGACGACAAGGGCGGGACGTGAAACTGGATGGGGTGGACTACCACGGCCTGGTAGGCGGCCAGGTCGTGGTGGTCTACGGCGCGCGGCAGGACGACCTGAACCCGCGCTGGGATCTGGCGTGTCACTCGCCGGCCGGGTTCGGGTGGGGCTACGGCGGCAGCGGCCCGGCACAGCTGGCGCTTGGCCTGGCATCCGATGTCCTGCATCGGACGTCCGCGCCGCATCCCAGGTGCCGGGCGGCCGTGCGTCGCAGGGCCGAACAACGATGGGACGCCATCTACTGTCCGGCCTGCCGGGAGGCGTCGCGGTTGCACCAGTACATCAAGGCCAGGATGGTCGCGCCGCTGCCGCAAGGAGTAGGCTGGACGATGGCGGCCACCGATATCCTGGCCGCAATCACCGAAGCCGTCTTGGCCCATCCTGCCCCACCGCACGCAGACGAATGACCGAGCGCCGCGCCATGCTGCTCCAGGCCGTCCGGCGGTCCCGAATCCGCCGGGACATGGCGGCGTGTCAGCAGGCGCTGGAGCGCGTCCATGAGCGGGGTGAATGGGCTGCGGGCCGGGTGGTAGACCTGTCCAACTGGGCCAGTCGCGGGCGGTGGCGGAATGGCGACGGCTGGGTCAACCTGCCCGCCCACGTCCCCGGCGAGCCCGATACCAGCATGATCGACCTTGACGCCGTTTTTTTCGGCGCGTAGAAGACGCAGCGTGCGCGCAACCATGTGGAGCAAGTTGATCCAACCCTAACGACCCATCTACTTCCCAACCCGGCCCGGCGTCACACCCGGTCGGTCAGCTCCGTGGGCGCGCACGCCTCTAGGGTTAGGATCCCGGGCGCGCCGGGTCCGGGTTGGGGTTTCTCCCAATGCCCGCTCCTCTCCGTTGGTGCAAGTTGTGGTTCGACATCCTGGAGGACTCCAGGACATGCGACCTGCCACCTGATCACTTCAAAGCGTGGATCGCCTGCCTGATACTGGCCGGCGAGAACCGGATGTGCGGTTGGTTTGAGCCGCGCCTGTTTGCTTGGCGCCTGCGCCTGGCGGACCCTGGCCCCACGCTGGCCGCCCTGGTGGACCGTGGACTGGTCACCATGACAGCCGACCCACCACGGATCACGGTGGTGCAGTGGAAAAGCCGGCAAGGCGGCGTGGCGCGCAGTGCCGCGTTCCGTAACGGGTTCTCGGTCGGTGTGACGGACGTAAAACGTCGGCGCGACGGCAGTGCAACGCCTGTGTCACGTAAGAGGGAGAGGGAGAGGGAGAGGAAGATAGTACAGCAAGAGGTACTACCTTCGTCGCAGCCTGCGGCTGCGACCCGACGCGAACCCAGCCAGGAGGCCCGGGATGTCGCCTGCTATCTGGAACAGGCGATCCTGTCCCACAGCCCGACCGTCAAGACCCGGCCAGACCTGTGGGCGCGCGAGATCGACCTGGCCATCCGTGTGGACGGCCGGACACCCGAACAGCTGCGGCGGGTGGTGGACTGCGCGCACCGCAGCACCACGGACACCTTCTGGCGCTCCAACCTGCTGTCGGGCATGAAGTTGCGCGAAAAATTCGACGTGTTGTGGGTCCGCGCGAATGCGGGCGCCAAGCCGGCGGCCAGCGGTTACCGCGGGGTGGGGCCACGGGAGATCATGGAAATGGCGCGCCAGTCGCGCGCCCAGGAGGAGGCGGCAGGTGACCAAGACGGACGGACTGGAGATCGCGGCAATGCTGAGGGCGCTGTATCCCAACGGAAACTTCCCATCGGAGACGGCTGACCTGTACGCGAGCCTGATCGGTGATCTGGACCGCCAGGCGGTGATCCGGGCGATCCGGCGGCGCGTGCTGTCCGACCCGTCCGGCTTCATGCCGACGATCGGGGAGATCCGGCAGGCCGTGGCCGCTGACCGGGTGCAGCTGCCGGACCCGGAGATGGCCTGGGGGATCGTCCTGGCCGAGATCCGGCGGACCGGCTACTCGGGCACACCGGCCTTCGCGGACACCGCGATCGCGGACGCGGTCAAGATCATGGGCTGGGCCGACCTGTGCTCCAGCGACAACCAGGTGGCGGACCGCGCGCACTTCCTGCGGATCTACGGCGCGGTGAGGGACCGCGCCATCCAGGCGGCCAATCTCGCCGGGCGTCCGGACCTCGCGCTGCCGGCCCTGCAACAAAGGAGAACGCCAAATGCTAGAGACGGACACGTGCAGGCACTGCGCACGCCTGTTGCCAGTCCTGCAACGAAGGAACCCGAACCGATTGTACTGCAGCCAGGCATGCAGCCGGGCAGTCCAGAAAGCGCGCTGGCACGAGAGGAACCCGAAGTCAATCAGACCCCGCACGACGGTGGGGACGATTCACGAACTGGTTGTGGCGACCGCGTTGCTTCGTCAAGGGTGGGACGTGTTCTTGGCCCTCGGGCAGACGGCATCAGCGGACCTGGTTGCGGTGGGCGGGCGGATACGGCTAACGATCGAAGTTCGTACCGCCCAGCGGAAAGCGAGCGGCGGCTTGTCGTGGACGAAGAACGGACCAGACAGGGCGAAGCCGGACCACTACGCGGCCGTGGCGAAAGATGGCACGATTCTATACGAGCCACCGTTGCCAACGTTAGCCGGGCGCTAAATGCGACGAGAGGAAATGAGGCCGCCACCAAGCCCGAGCCCGATCCGCCGCGCGCAGCCACGGGGCAGCAGTCAACGAATTCGGGTAAGTCCTGGGCGGATCCCGGAGGGCCGTTGCCGGCAGACGTCGTGGACCAGGCGAACGCGCGGGCCAAGGCCGTATCTGGCACGGATGGTGCGCCGTGATCATGAGCGGCCTGGTGATCCTGTCGGTCGGGGCCAATCTGGTCCTGTTGGGGCAGTGGATCCGGTCGCTGGACCGGGCGGCGCGGATCAGGGCGCTGGAGGACGAACTGGAGCGCCACGAGGTGTTGGCGGCCCTGGGGGCGGACGCTGGCGTCAGGCCGTTTCAAGTCCTGCGGGTGAGGTCAACGGTGATCGAACGATGAACCAGACGCGGATCAAGGTTGCGACCGGGTTCGCACTGCGAATCGGCAGCGGGTTTGCCGTAGTTGCTGTCCTGGCGACGCGCGGCGCCGAGATGGGTGCGGCGGCGGGCATGCTGGTGTCGTTGTGGGTGGCCGGCGTGATGGTCGAGGCCCACGACTACCTGATGGCGCTGGTCCGCAAGGATCACCTGCGGGTGCCGCGACCGCCGCGCTACGGCGATCCGATCATGCTGGACCCGGACGCCTCGGCGCAACTGCGCGCCCTGGACGCCGAGCATGCCGCGATCAACGCCTCGATCCAGGGACTGGCAGACCGCATGACCACCGTGATCCAGCGGCGGCAGCAGTGGTGGGATGTGGTGTGCCTGCGGCACAAGTTGGATCCGCAGATGGACTGGACCGCGCTGCCGACCGCGGACGGCCAGTACGTGGTCCGACAGGAGATCCCGGGGGACAAGCCGTGAGCAAGCGCGACAGCACCAAACGGCCCCAAAGCTACGCCGTCTGCCAGGCGCGGAAGTGCCGGGCCCGGGCCACATGCTTCACTGGAGATGGCCCACTGTGCGAGCCACACGCACTGGCCATGGGCTACAGCTTCACCGACCAACCGGTGGACCTGCAGGCGGCGCGGCACCAGCGCGACAAGGCAACGACCCTGCGGACGCTGTCCAACGCCCTGACGGCGGCCGAGTATGCCGTCGTGGACCTGAGCGCCGCGGTCCGGGTCGTCGCGCTGGGCGAGGATGCCAGCCTAGGCGGCCACGTGATCCGCGCCCGCGAGCGCCTGCAGGGCGCGCTGGACATGCTGGAGGGCCGCCGGCATGGCGCGGGCTGACGATCCCAAGGAAGCGGCAGAGCAGGCGGCGCATCGCGTGCGCCTGGCCAAGCAGGCCGTCCACCAGCAGGACTGGCACGAGGCCATCCGCTGGCTGGAGGACGCGGCGACGGCCTGCCGGGACGTGCTGTACCTGCAGGACCAGCGGCGAATCAAGAACGCGGAGACCAAGCCATGACCGACCTGATCTTGCCGGCACCCGCCGGCTATCGCGAAGTCCGGGCGCCAGGTGGATGGCCGCAACGCGCCTACCGGCGCATGGACGGGCTGGTGGTGATCGTGTCGGCCAATGTCGAGCGCGACGGCCGGACCTGGCTGCACGTCAGCCTGTCGCGGGCAAGCAAGCTGCCGAGTTGGTCCGACCTGCGTGCGGTCAAGAACGCCTTCATCGGTCCCGAGAAGATGGCGGTGCAGGTGCTGCCGCGCGAGGCCGAGTACGTGAACCTGCACCCGTTCACGTTGCACCTGTGGCACTGCCAGGACACGGACCCCGTCCCCGACTTCCGGGTGGACGCGCCGGGACTGGGGAAGACGCTGTGAGCACCAAGCCAGGCAGCGCGATGCCGAACGAGATGGCCCTGTGGGATCGGCTGCTGTCCGTCGTCTGGAACTGCCACCCCGAGCATGTCCACGCCGTGCGCAAGTTCTTCTTCACGCGCGGCTACGGGACCAACCTGCACCGTGGGCGGCGCAGCTACAGCGCCACGGATGACATCCGACAGCCCAAGTGCGAGCCGACGTGCCTGTGCTTGCTGATCCAGATGTCGTCGGCGCGCGGTCACGTCGTGCAGCAGATCCAGGGACATCAGAAGATCCACCCCACGCTGCAGGAACGCTGCACCGTCTGCCAGGCCATCGGGCAGCTGACCATCGAGGCGCTGGCGAAATGAGCGCGCTGTTCGATGACGTCGGCAAAGGCGCCGTGTTGGACCCGACCGGCCGGTACCGGTTCCAGTTGTGGCGCCTGTGGGGCGCGGGGCAGCGCATCGGCTGGATCGGTTTGAACCCGAGCGTTGCGGATGCCAGCAAGGACGACCCAACCATCCGCCGCATGGTGCGTTTCGCGCGCGACTGGGGATACGACGGCATCACCGTCGTCAACCTGTTCCCGCTGCGGGCAACCGATCCGCGGCAGCTACAAGAGCACGCCCTGCCCGAGGACGTCCGCCGGGCCAACCTGGAGCACATCCTGGCAGCGGCGGCCCAGTGCCCCATGCTGATCGCAGCCTGGGGGGTGCGCGGCGGCCTGGACCAGACCGACACGGTCACGAGGATGCGACTGCGCGAAGCCGGGCGCGGGCTGTGGTGTCTGCGCAAGACCAAGGCCGGGCATCCAGAGCACCCGTTGTACGTGCCGGCCAACACCAAACCGCAGGTGTTCGCGTGACCATGCCGCAGAAGGTGCCAGGCCGGGTGCCCTTCGGTCGCCCACGCGATCGCGTGCCCCGCATGCCGGACATGCGGACGAGGCAGGACCGGCAGGCAGCTAAGGCGGTAGTGGCGCTGGGAGCCAAACCGGCCTGCGATGTCTGCGGGCGGACCTTCCCGTCGCTGGGCGCCGTCAACAACCACCGCGGGCGCTGGGTCTGCCAGGTCACGATCGCGGACCAGCAGTTGCGCCAGGACGGCTGGGTGCCGTGCCCTGAGCACGGCGCGCTGCCCGGGATCCGGTGGACGATCTACTGGCGCGGCTGGCTGCAGGCGGACTTCCCAGCTGGGCCCCGCGTCCGCCGCAACAAAGGCGGCACCCAGTTGTGGGTCACGGGCGTGGGCGAGGATCCTGCCGATGTCGCCTGGGGGATCCGGGTGCTGATGCTGCGACAGACCGCAGACCGGCTGTCGCGCCAGATCAGGAACAACTGGGCCACGCCAAACAGGCTGCCGACCCGCTGGGAGATGAACGCCCTGTACCACGATGCGGAGCCGATCAACGCGACACCGGACCCCATCACACCCTGCCGTTCGGCGTTGTCCCGCATGGCCCCGAATGGGCGTGGTGGCGAGGCTGTGAACGAGATCGTGGAGGCAGTCTACCCGCTGCGTTTGGGGCAGGCCGGCCTTGGTGGCCTGGTCCCACCGCCCGAGGCGTGGCACCAATGCCTGGACCTGCTGGACGGCTTCCGTAAGGTGCTGCGCCGTGCGGCGCCGCGCGGGAGCGAGGATCTGGAGGACGACGAGACATGAGCATGCCGATGGACCGACAGCGCCGCTACTACCTGCGGCACGACCTGGGCTGGGACATCCCGCACGAACGCGCGGTGTCGGGCGCGCGAGAACGCGCAGAACAGGACGAGGCGCGCAGGGTGGCCGGATCGTGCCTGTGCGGTTGCCCAAGGCTTGCGCATCCGCACGCGCGCGCATGCGGCATCTGCGGTGTCGGTCGCTGCCCAGCCTACATGGAGGCCGGCACGTGATGTTCCGCGTCCTGATCCCCGGCGATCCCGTCCCGCAGGGCCGCGGCCGGATCGTGCGCATCAAGGGCTTCGCGCGGATCGCGGACCCGTCCCGCAGTCGCAACTGGAAGGCGATGGCGCAGTGGCACATGGCCAAGGCGATGTCGGACGCGCAGATCCGGGCGCCGCTGCAGGGCCCGCTGGAAGTCACGATCGAAGCCGTGCTGCGCTGCCCCAAGACCGACCACCGCAAGCGCGCACCACAGCCGCGGCGGTGGCACCAGGGGCGGCTCGACAGCGACAACCTGGCCAAGTCGGCTCTGGATGCCGGCAACGCCGTGCTGTGGATGGACGACGGCCAGGTGGCCGTGCTGCGTGTTCGCAAGATCATCGGACGCCAGGGCGAGGCGCCGCACCTGCTGATGCTGGTGCGCGAACTGCCGGCCGTGCCGCACGACGAAGGTACGCCCAAGGAATGCAGCTGCAAGGAACGCCCGGGCGGATACTGCCCGGCACACGGGAGCCCACCCTGATGGCACAGACCGCACGCAAACGACAGCCCAAGGCAGCGCCACCACCGCCACCGGCATCGGTACCCACCGAGGTCATCGCGACGCAAGGCACGGAGGACCAGCCGCGCTGGACCGACTACATCCCGCTGTCGGGCCTGCGCCCGCACCCCAAGAACGAGGGCGTGCGCGATCACGACCTGGGCGTGATCCACGGGTCCATCGGGGAGCACGGCTACGGCAGTCCGATCGAGGTGGACGAACGGACGGGCCTGATGGTCGCCGGCCACGGCCGCCGCAAGGCGCTGCTGCAGATGCGCGACGCCAAACAGGACCCGCCGGACGGGGTGATCCGCGCGCCGGACGGCGACTGGATGGTGCCGGTTCAGCGCGGATGGCGCAGCCGGTCCGACGCCCAGGCCATGGCCTACCTCATTGTCAACAACCGCTCGCAGGAACTGGGCGGCTGGAAGGACGACGGGCTCGCGGAGGTGCTCCAGCAGTTGGCCCAGCAGGACGCCCTGATCGGAACGGGCTACAGCGCGGACGACGTCGCGGCGCTGCTGTCCCGCGTCGGCGGGCCGCCCAAGCTGGGCGCGCACGCCGGCAAGTTGCGCGAGAAGTTCCTGGTCCCCCCGTTCAGCGTCCTGGACGCCCGGCAGGGCTACTGGCGCGAGCGGCGGGAGGCCTGGATCAGCCTGGGCATCCAGTCCGAACTGGGCCGCGACGCCAAGGCGTTCACGACGCAGGCGCAGATGGCCGACGGCAGCACCTTCTACGACTACACGGGCGTGTCCATCTTCGACCCGGTCCTGTGCGAACTGGTCTACCGGTGGTTCGCCCCGCCCGGCGCCGTCGTCCTGGATCCCTTCGCAGGCGGGTCGGTGCGCGGCGTCATCGCCGCGGCCTGCGGGCACCAGTACTGGGGCATCGACCTGCGGGCCGAGCAGGTCGCGGCCAACAAGGCCCAGTGGGGCAAAATCAAGCCCCTGGCCGCCGAGATCGCCCAGGCGCCGGTCGCCCAGGATGCCACGGACAATGCCGTCCCGACTACGCCGATCGAGCGCCGCGGGCAAGTCTGGATCAAGCGCGACGACCTGTTCGCGATCGCCGGGGTCCGCGGCGGCAAGGTCCGCACGTGCTGGACGCTGGCCCAGGGCGCCAAGGGCCTGGTGACCGCCGGCAGTCGGCAGTCCCCCCAGGTCAACATCGTCGCCCACGTCGCCAAGCGCCTGGGCATCCCCTGCCGGGTCCATGTCCCAACCGGCAAGCCGACCCCGGAACTGCAGGCGGCGGCACAGGCCGGCGCCGACGTCGTGCCGCAGACGCCAGGGCACAACAGCGTGATCATCAAGCGGGCCCGCGACGACGCCAAGGCGCGGGGCTGGCGCGAGATCCCGTTCGGGATGGAGTGCATCGAGGCCGTGGCGGCAACGTCCACCCAGGTGGCGGCGCTGCCAGACGGCTGCAAGCGGATCGTGGTGCCGGTCGGGTCCGGCATGACGCTGGCCGGGATCCTGACCGGCATGCAGAAGGCCGGCGTCAGCCTGCCTGTGCTGGGGGTCGTCGTCGTGGCAGACCCGGCCGACCGCCTGGACAAGTGGGCCCCCAAGGGGTGGCGGCAGCGGGTCAAGTTGGTGCCGGCGGGCCAGGACTACCACGACCCGGCGCCGGTCACGGTCCTGGACGGGCTGCAGCTGGATCCCATCTACGAGTCCAAGTGCATCCCGCATCTCAAGCCGGACGATCTGCTGTGGTGCGTCGGCATCCGGCAGACGGCGGACGCGCGCGCAGCCGGGCAGGCACCGGTCCACGACCCCACCTGGATCGTCGGGGCGTCCCCCGGCGCGGTTGGCGCCAAGGGGATCCCGGACGCCGACCTGGTCTTCACCTGCCCGCCCTACCACGACCTGGAACGGTACAGCGACGACCCGGCGGACCTGTCCGCCATGTCCTGGGACGACTTCCGGGACTTCTACCGGGAGACGATCGTGGTGGCGGCCGCGCGCCTCAAGCCCAACCGCTTCATGGCGATCGTCGTGGGCGAGATCCGCGACGGGCGCGGGCTGTACCGCAACCTGGTCGGCCTGACGATCGACGCGGCGATCGCGGCCGGGCTGGCCTACTACAACGAGGCCATCCTGGTAACGCCGATCGGATCCCTGCCGCGGCGCATGGGACCGTTCAGCGCCTACCGGAAACTAGGGAAGACCCATCAGCAACTGCTGGTCTTCTACAAGGGCACCGACCCCAAGAAGCTGCAGCCGATCTTCGGGGACGTCGTGGTCCCGGAGGAGGCGTTGGTGCTGGCCGCGGTCGCCCAGGGGGACAAGGCAGATGGCTGACATCGTCGCGATCGTGGGCAGCCGGGACTTCCCGGACGCCGAGGCCAAGGTGACGGCCTACGTGCAGCACCTGCCGGACGGCACCACCGTGGTGAGCGGCGGCGCATCCGGGCCTGACACCTACGCCGAGCGGGCCGCTAGGGCACGCGGCCTCCAGGTGATGATCTTCGCCGCGCAGTGGGACAAGCACGGCCGGTCCGCCGGCTACATCCGCAACAAGCTGATCGTCGGTGCGGCGGATCGCGTCGTCGCCTTCTACAACGGGACCAGCAAGGGGACTGCGCTGACCATCGACCTGGCGCGCAAGGCCCGCAAGCCGGTGGAGGTCATCAGTCCATGAGCACGCATCCTGCCACGATGGCTAGCTCCACGAACACGACCAGCACGAGCGGCCTCACCGTATCCGGCGATCGCGCCATCGCCCAGCAGGTCATCCGGTCCTTCGGAGGCGATGTGGTCCCGTCGCTGCGGATCGAACTGGCCCAGGTAGGGCACGGCTGCAAGGTCTTCGTGGACGACCTGGACATCAGCGCGCTGGTCAGCGAGATCAGCGTGCGGGCGACGGCGGATCAGATCACGGTGGTGCAGCTGACGCTGCTGCCGCGCCAGGTCACCATCACCAACGGCGGCAAGGAGCCCACGCCATGACCGACACGCCTGCCGTCATCCAAGGCAAGCTCACACTGACGATCACCGTGGTGGCCCTGCTCTGTGTGGCCCAAGCTGCCTGCACCGTCATGCTGTCCATGCGGTGCGCGGACCTGCGCCGGGACCTGGCGGCAACCAGAGCCGAAATGCGCCAGCAACAGCACGCGGCGGCCGAGGTGGACCGCAAGCTCCAGGAGGACGTCAGCGCCCTCCGGTACCTGCAGCGCGGGAGGCTCTGATGTACCAGCCAGCGAACCGGAAGGTGCTCAACCTGCACGTGTCGGCCGACGAGCACGACCACGTCAAGCGGATGGCCCAGCGGCGCGCCGTGACCATGACCGGCGTGATCCGTCGGATGATCCAGCGGGACATGCTGCGGGCGGCAAAGGACGAAGGCACCGGCACCGCGCACCGTGCCGTCCAAGCGCTGGCCGGCAAGCAGCCCGTTGCCCGCGAGTGGCACCCGGGGTTTCCGCTAGTCGTCACCCCCCACCCGGCCGTGATCGACCAGATTGACCGCCTGTTGGACACCGGGTTGTGGGGCAGGACGCGCGACGACGTCGCAGAAAACTTGATCACGTGGGCGCTGAGGCAGCATACTGGTAACCAGTAGTTACCGACAGGAGACGACGACGTGATGCACCGACGTGTTCACTGGTGGCGCTTCATGCGCAGCGAGGCTGTCCTGCTGCGCTACCACTCGGGCTACGGATCCACCGACAGCCTGGACGCGCCAGGCCCGGTGCGGCTGTGGTGCGGACGCGACCACTGCTCCGATGCGTCCTGCAACTGCCAGATCATCTACGGGGCCTCGGTGGGCTTCGTGTGGAGGAACTGATGCGTAAGTACGACCCGACAAGGGACGAGCCGGAAACGATCGCGGACGTGATCTGTATGCGCGAGACCGACAAGGCGCTGCTGTGCACGATCGACGGCGCCGAGGTCTGGATCCCGAAGTCCCAACTGCTGGCCGGGAACGAGGTGGATGCGCGCGGATGCCAAGGCGACCTGGTGATCCCGCGGTGGCTGGCGATCGAAAAGCAGCTGGTGGACGAGGACGACGAGGCATGAAGGATTTCGAGGGGACCCTTCTGGCCGAGGTGGAGCTATGGAGGAACATGGTGACCGGCTCCAGTGCGCCCGCGCACGGCGACGTCAAGCGCCTGGTGCCAGACGACCCGCATCCAGGCACCTGCGACTGGGGCTTCTGTGATGGCACCGCTACGTGCTGGCGCTGGGACGGCGAGTGGCTGGCCTGCTGCGACGTCTGTAGCGCCAAGGGCCCAAGCGACCACGGGGCGGCCGATGACGACGGGTGATGACGTGGTGCTGATGTCCAAAGCCGAGTTCGATGCTCTGCCCGAGTACAGTTGCAGCCTGCCGACGGGCACGACCATCGGCAAGACATGGCGCTGCAACCTGGTGGCCTACAGCATGGACGGCTACCAGTCGCCCGTCTGGAAGATGGGCGAGTACGTGCCGCACGCGGACACGGACAAAGTCGGGATCCGCTGGCGGACGATCGTGGTGTTCGCATGAACGCCAAGCAACGACGCAAGTGGCGCCGGGCCCCGTACGGCCGCAACGCCACAGCCAAGATGGCCGCGGCGGCGATCGCACACCTGCCGTGCGAAATCCGGGACTGCGGCCGCGTGGCGGTCGTCGTGACCCAGCCTGGTGGTCCGGTGGGACCACGCTGCCGGCAGCACTGGCTTGGCAACTGGCCGACCAGGCGGCCGCGCGGATCATGGAGCACGCGGTAGCCATGCGGGGCCGCTGGCATGAGCGACGACGCAAGACGATGACAGGAGGACGACGATGTCCAAACGACGCAAAACCAAGACCCAGGGACGCAAACCGACACTGACGCTGCTGCAGCGTGAACTGCAGAAATTCGTCCTGCGCAAGATGCAGGAGGCGCAGGTCTACCTGCGGGCGAATGCCAACCCGCACGCCATGCTGGTCAACGACGCGCTATCGGCCAGCATCAGCGCCTTGCGCGTCTGGCGCGAGGCGCAGCGTGATACCGATCGCTGGAGGGAATCGTGATCCCCGCCGCTGCACAGAAACCGCACGACTGGCCCCGGCGCTGGCCGGGCGGCGAACAGATGCGCTTGCGCATGCGCGGACGGGACCGCCGGCAACCCGGATCGACCAGCAAGATCGCCGCGACCTTCCAGTGGCTGGAGCGCCGCACGGGCAAGGACCGGCGCGGGTGGAGGGGGTAAAGTGAGTCCCGACTACGCCCAGGCCCGCTGTGCAGCCATCACCACGGCAGGCCGGCGCTGTACCGGTGGCTGGAGCACGTCCCTGCCGATCATGTTCCAGGCCATGCAGCCGCATGGGCACGCCAACGGGTACGTGATCGACGGGCCCAACCTGGTGCTGTGCCACCGGCACAGGCACTGGGTGGACGGGCTGCACCTGCTGCGGCGCTACCGTGTGGTGCACGGCTGGCTTGGTGCCGCAAACCAGCACGGCTACGGACACACCGTCTATCAGAGCCGCGCGGGCGGCAAGGCCGCCAGCTGGTGGTGGCAGCGCAGCCAGAAGCGCAAGTGGGGCGAACCCAGCAGGAGAGACGCGGCGTGACCAAGCATGATGACCGACAGGCGCTGCTGGCCGAGAACAGTATGCTGCGGGGCCTGCTGGAGGAGGCGCTGTCAGCGTCGATCCACAACCCGGCGTGCGCCTATCTGCACCATGACGTGGACCCGCAGGACGTCGGCAAGTGCAGCTGTTGGCGCGGCAAGGCGGCCAAGTTGTTCGGCAAGCCGACCCCGCCGGCCACCGGGGTGCGGCCGCCGATGATCAAGGCTGGCAAGTGACACGGGACCAGGCCATGGCCATGACAGCGCGTGCCGTGGGGGGGGCGTTCATGCCGGACCAGGCCGCCGACATCATGGACGCGATCGCGCAGCAGTCAGGGACGCCAACGGCTGTACCAAGCCTTGGTGGTCAGATCAGCTGGCTGGCGCTGGGCAACTATCGACAGCGGTACAACGTCAATCGGCCGCCACACGGAACAATCTGGTTGCTGTTCGACAGCCCTGGCGGCGTGGCCTACATCCACACCCAGGACACCGACGGCGATAGCCGGTGGCCACTTCCGCGACACCAGGCCATGGCGATCCACCTACCCTACGGGTGCACGTCCATCGAATGCACGGGTCAGGGAGTGGGGCACGGCGATTACCTGGTGATCTGGCACGGCAAGCCGGCGAGGAGGGCCGACGATGGCGAGGCGTGACCACCTGCGACTGGTCCAGGACAGCGACGCGGCGATCGCGGCCGGACTGCGCGCGCTGGGCCGCGCCATCGAGATGGAGACGCACTACCAGACGGACGCGCGGGCGGCATGGCTGCGCAAGCCACGGCCCTGGTGGCTGCAGATGATCGAGCGCGCCTGCTGGTGGCGCCGGCACCCGCGGGCCAACTTCTACTGCTGGGATGATCAACCGTGGTGACCCAGCAACTGCCCATGCGAACGCGGGTAGACAGCGTCCTGGCCGTCCTGGCCATGGGCGGCCGCCAGGTGCCGACCGTGTACGTGCATCGGGTCCTGTGCCCGGTCTGCAGGGTGCGGAGAAAAGGCGTGACGGAAGCGCGGCCCCTCATGATGGTCACGATGGCCGCCGTGCGCGTGACCAAGGTGCGGCGCGGCCGGCATGTGCGTGTCCACTACTACGGCCCCGTGCCCAAGCATCTGCGGAAGGGTGGCAAGGGCCCGTGTCCGACGTCGGGCCTTGCGCACCGCTGGCACGCCGACTACCCGTGGGGACGGACGTGGTGAGGCCGATCTTCACGGCATGGCTCTGCGGCCGGCACACGGCCTACAAGCTGCGCCTGGGCGACAGGCGCCGCACTTGGTCCGTGCTGTCGGCGCTGCAACCCAAGGATTGGGGAGCCTACGCGCCGGATCAGGACCAGGTCGCCTGGGCGGCCATGTCCGCGTTGGGCGCCACCGATCTGCCGGCGCACACCGGCACGGCAGACTGCCCCTGCGGCTACGCCTGCAGGGAGGACGGGACCGCATGAACCGCGAGGCCCTGGCCGTGTTCCTGTCGATGACCGGCATGCCCATGACGCTGGGACACCGGATGTTCACGTGCAAGCACTGTGGGAGCAGCCAGTTTGCTTTCCCGCAGGCCATGGACATGGACGGCACCGACGTCATCTACGTGGCCCGGATCGGGCCGCACACGAAGATCCAGCATGACCGGACGTCTACGAATTATCCAGACATCACGTCGTGGAACCACTGCGGCGGCTGCGAGATCGACGTGCGCTGGCCAATCACTGACAAGTGGCCGGGCGAGACATGACCGACGACGTGGCCGCCGCGCTGGTTCATCTTGCGATGCTGGGCGTGGACATCCCCCGCACGACGATGACGCCCTGGAAGAAGTGCCAGGTCTGCAACGAGGGCTTCCCGGGGCCGCCGTGGGTCCGGTCGCGCATGGAAATCGTGGGGGTCTATCTGCGGGTCCGGTACGTCAGCATCGTGCCGCAACACCCACGCGCGCCCGGGCCCGTCTGCCCAGGCGGGCTGGCGATGACATGGTCGATCGTGGACTACAACTGGCAGCAGGGAGGACAGGTCACGTGGGAAGACAACGCCAAGCCGTAGCTGCAGCCCCGGTGGCCGATCTGGCTGCCCGCGCGGCGTTGTTCGCGCTGGCCCATCCGGCCTACGCATCGCGCGGCGCCGGGCTGTCCCACATCCAGACCACCCAGGGCGGGTGCCTGTACGGCATGTGGGTCATGGGCAACGACTACCGCAACCGATCCCGGCTGTACGGAGCCTATCCACCCGGCTACCTGCGGCGCGTCTTCGCCTTGTTCCCTGACAAGCAGCGCATCCTGCACGTGTTCAGCGGCAGCCTGACCCGGACGCAGCTGGACGAGGACTGGCTGGCGGTCAACGGTGGACCCGGGCGCCTGGAGGACGACGTGGCGGGGCAGCGATCGCGCGTGTGGGATCTGCCGGCCCAGGTGCGCTTCGACAGTGGCGCCTGCAAGGACGCCATGGCTGCCGGCCCGGATGTCATCGGCAACGCCCAGCAGCTGGCCGCCGTCCTGGCCGGCCAGAACAAGAACAAGCGCACCTGGAGGGGTGAGACGTGGCAGGGGCCGTGGATCGAAGAACCGCCGAGCCCTCCGGTGGCCTCCGGTTACGACCTGGTGCTGGCCGATCCGCCCTACACCAAGGACGACGCCAAACGGTACGGGCAACCGCTGCCCAACAAGCGACTGGTCATCGACCAGATCCACCAGGTGACGGCGACGGGCGCGCATCTGGTGTGGCTCGACACGGCTTGGCCGATGCACAGCAAGTCGCAGTGGCGGACCTGCGGGCTGATCGGGATGGTCCGATCCACCCAGCACCGGGTCCGATTGGTGACGATCATGGAGAGGGTGGGCGCATGAAGATCCACGACCTGAAATGCTGGCCGGCGCCGTGGCAGGCAACCGAGCGCGACTGGAAGACCCACGAGGTCCGCCAGGACGACCGTGGTTTCGAGGAGGGCCACGTGCTGCTGCTGCGCGAATGGGATCCGGGGTCCAAAGCCTACACGGGCCGGCAGCTGATGCGGCGCGTCCAGTACGTCAGCCGGGGGCCCGACTGGGGGCTGCCGCACGACATGGTGGTCATGTCGCTGGGGGCCGTATGACCAAAAAACGGGCCAAGCAGATCAAGCGGCGCCCGGCCCGCCCGCAGCGCACGCAATGGGACATGGACCACGCCGACGCGATCGCGGCCTTCGATCATTGCCCATGCTGGTACGATGGGAAGGTCTGCTGCGGATGCGGCGAGGAGAAGCCCTTGTGCCAGTGGACGGTAGGTCGCCATGGCTGACAGGCCGACCATGGATCGCGTGCGCGCGCGCGACGTCGTGCCGCACTGCTGGGGGTTGTGGTCCAGCGTCATGGACGACAAGCCCTTCGTGAACCCGATCTGCCACGTCAAGTGGTCCGAGGACGGGTCCCGCCTCTGGTTCATGCTGGAGAGCTTCAACTTCTACAGCGCCACGCCGGATCAGATGCTGGACCTGGTCCCGATCCAACCTGGCAAGTACATCGACATGGCCGCGGTCCGCGCCGAGCATGCCGACGTGATCAAGGCCCGCCCGCAGCCCAGCCAGCCCCCGGGCGTCTGCCCGCACTGCAACGGGACGGGCAAGACGGCATGACGTCCGAGTCCCTGCTGTCGATGCTGGCGCTGTCGGGCTACCCGGCACCGCGCGAGGTCCCGTGCGCGCGGCGTTGTCCGCGCTGCCGGTGCCACCAGCCCCACATCGTCCAGCTGCAGACCCACCGGATCGAGCGTGGGTTGCTGATCTTGCACTACACCGGGCAGACGATCTGCTGCGTCTGCAGCAATCCCGCCCCGGACGTCACGCGCCACGTCAGGCGGCGCTACGAAGTGGACGCGCTGTTGGAGGTATGGGGCAAGGCGCTGACCCGGCGCAAGGCCGGCGCCGAATCCTTTGATGCGATCGCCGGCCTCTCGCTGGATCCGTGGCGGGCGGCCCAGGTGGACCGTAGCCGGGCCCGCCCATGATCGAGTCCTACACGATGGGCATGGTGTCGCATCAGACGGCGGATCCGCGTGGCGTCCGCCTCCTTAGGACCACCCACAAGGACCGCAAGGCGACACGCGCCTGGTTGACCTTGGCTGGCCTGCCGCTCAAGGTGCTGAACAACGCCAACTGCGGGGCCTGTCTGGTGTGGGGTCCGGCACCCCAACCGCGCGCGACAGCACCAAGGGCCCATGCCGCGACCGCGACCATGGAAGACGGGACCGTCCGGGTCAAGTACGTGGGTCGCGTGCCGCGCCACTACCGCCCGCTGATGCGGCAGGGCCTGCCGGTTGGGGACGCCCGCCTGGAGGCCGAGGGGCATGTCGCATGGGTGACGCGCCAGGAGCCATGCCCGGGGGTCGGGGCCCAGGTCGTCCTGACGGTGGAGTACGTGCCGGTGGGCAAGCCGTGACCACGATCGACTGGATCGGACCATGACACGGCCAGACCGGCGGCGCGCCCAGCGGATCGACCAGGCGTACGCCCGCATCCCGGACATCCGGTGCCAGGGCCTGTGCGCCGAAAGCTGCGGGCCCATTGCCATGTCCAGGGTCGAGTGGGAGCGGATCTGCGAGCGACTGGGCTACGCCCCCAAGGGCCAGTCCTTGTCCTGCCCGATGCTGGCCGACGCCCGCTGCACGGTCTACGACATCCGGCCGGCGATCTGCCGCCTGTGGGGGGTCGCGGATGAGATGCCATGCCCTTGGGGCTGCGTCCCTGACAGGCAGCTGACCCGGCAGCTGGCGTACAGCGTCCTGGACGCCATCAGGAGGGCCGGGGAATGACCACCAGGTTGCAGGATGCGGAGCGCGGGGTCGTCCAGGCGGCGATCGCGGCCGAGGGGATCTGGCTGGCCTCCGGGGGTGTCAACTGGCTCAAGACCCCGTCCATCCGGGCCATTCGCGACGCCCTGGCGCGCTTGCGGGCCGTCAAGGACCAGTACGGGCCGGACAACGATTACGCCACCAGCCTAGAGGCCGAGGTAGCCAGCCTCCGGGCAGCCGGGGAACTGGCGCTGTGGTCCCTGATGCGCCATGCCGACCAGGGGCGAGGGGATGCCGTGGTCGCCTTGCGCGAGGCCCTGGGGCCCTGCCCAGGCTGCGGCGGGCGCGGGACCTACAGCACCGGGACCTTCGGGGCCGGAGGGTCCAGCACCTGTGACCAATGCCACGGCCTAGGCACGCGGAAGGCTAAACCATGAGCCGCATCATCAGGTTGGCCCCGTTGACCGAGGACACGCTGGCCCTGCTGGCGCTCAGGGGGATTCCCAGGCCGCCCCCATCGTCGGTCCAGACTACCTGCGAAGTCTGTGGTTCGCAGGGCCGGGTCATCCGTCTGCACCGGGTCATTCTGACGTCGTCAGCCAACGGCAAGCCCAGCTGCACCGCGGTCTACACGAACCTCGTCTACTGCGGCCAGTGCCAGGGCAGGGCACGGCAGCGCCAAGTGCTGGTAGCGCACGGCAACACATGGGCCGTAGCGGCGTACGACCTGCGGCGGGCCGTCGCCATGGCTGGGCGCCGAGGCGGCAAGGCGTGGATCCAGCAGCAGGTCACCGAGGCGCTGGGCGGCATCGTCGTCCGCGTCCGAAAGGGCCGCAAGTGAGCCACCACGTCGCCACCAGCTACGGGCCGCGGTTGTCCGACCGCGTCGCCAGTCTCATGGCCCTGGCCGGCCTACCACACCCACCGGCCACCAAGGGCTTGCAGGTCTGGTGCGGCAGGTGTCCTGCGTCCATGCAGCAACGGGGGCCGGTCAAGCGCCGTCGCGGGCTGATCCAGCGGACCATTCGCCTGACCAAGGTGCGCATCTGGTCGTCCACAGCGGACGGGACATACGCCTTGGCCTACTACCGCGGCCCTGTCGTAGTCTGCTCCGAGTGCGGGGTTGCTAGTGGCGTCCGGCGCCCGATCTACACCACCAAGAACACTGCGCACACCGACCAGTACCTAGCCGCGGCCGGGCCAGATGGTTGGCACATCCTGGACCACGGCGACCGCAGGACCAGGCGACAGCGCAAGGGACAGAGCCAGTGATCCGACAACAGACCCGACCCAGGCAGTACGTGATCGCCCGCCGGCCAAGCGTGTCAAGTGAGCAGATTCACCGCAGGCTTGCGCGCGCACGTGACAGACAGGCATGATGGAGGCGCTGTGGCAAAACCGACAGGCAACACCAAGGTCCCAGGCGTGCTACCGCACGGGCGACCGACCAAGTTGACCCAGGAAGTCCAGGACCGTTTCTTGGAAGCCCTGCGCGTCGGCAATTTCTACGAAGCCTGCTGCGGTTACGCCGGGATCGACTACGGGACCCTGCGGCAGTGGATGATCAAGGGAGGTCAGGGCAAGCAGCCCTATGCCAATTTTCGGCAGGCGGTACTCAAGGCCGAGGCTGACGCCGAGGCCAGGATCGTCGCCAACTGGCAGCAGCACATCCCGTCGGACTGGCGCGCGGCCCGCGACTTCCTCGGACGCCGGCACGCCGATCGGTGGGGCCCACGGGACAAGGTGGAACACAGCGGGCCTGGTGGCGCCCCGCTGCAGATCGTCTACACCCAGGACTGGAGATCCCAGCAGGCGGCAGATGCTGAAGCTGGCGAGGAGCAGGACTGATGGCGACCGAGACTACGACCGGCGGGTTGCGGTGCGGCAATTGCGGCCGTGCCGTCAACGTGCTGACGCAGGTGCCGGGGTTGCCAGGGTGGTGCGACGACTGCCTGATCGCAACGTCAGTTCCGCTCTACCCGCCGTCCTTGTTGCCGATGCCTCAACTGCCGACGAATGACCTGGCGTGGCCCAGGCTGCAACCGGACGACCGCCTGCGCCGGATTGAGGACCGCCTGGACATGCTGGCGGCGCAGCTGCAGCGGATCCTGGACGCGCTGGTCGGGGGCAAGGCGTGACGGTCTGCACACACTGCGGCGGATCCGGCTGGGCGCCAGGGCGCGAGATGGACGACGCATGCCCGCACTGCAGCGCGGGGCCAGGGCTGATCGCGCGCGAGGCCGCCTGGAACAAGACGCATCAACCGCGACGGGTGGGCGGCGATCCGCAGATGCCAGACTCGATGGAGGCGCCGGACGATCCCGCGGCGATCACGCAGCCCGGCGTCGTGGTCGGGCCGCAGCCGGCCATGCACGTCGCGCTGGGCGCGGACAGCCTGCGCCTGTCCTTCGATCAACCGGCGCAGTACGTCGAGATCAACCAGCAGGCCGCCATGGGCCTGGCCATGCGGATCCTGGATCACTTCCGGCCGCGGATCGTGCCTCCGTCGTGATCGTCTGGATCCAGGCCCAGACGTCGGGCAAGTGGCATGTCCCCGGCAAGCACGTCCGGCGCCGCGCGACGTCAGACGGATTGCAACTGCTGTGCGGCTGGGTCATCCAGGATTTCTCGCCGCAAGCCAAGACCGACCCGCCGAAGGAGGCCCGATGCACCGCCTGCGCGCGACTGTCGAGCGTCTGATCGAGACGTGGACCGTGTGGCCGCGGATCATGTGGCTGACAGCCCCCATCATGTTCATGCCATGGGTCATCCGCGTCGTTCCATGGTTGTGGCCGCTGCAGGTCGCAATACCGATCCTCGTGCTCGCGTTGGCAGCGGCGACCAGTTGGCGGATCCGCCGCGAGCTACGCGCGATCCAGGCCATGCACGCGCTACGAGGATCGGGACGCAGCGGGAACCGAATCCCGCCGTGACCGACGACGACAAGATCGAGGACGCAGCCAAGGTGCTGCACGACATGCAGGCCGACGGGCGGCGTTGCTGCTTCTGCGGCAAGCCAAAGCGCGAGGTCAAGCGCCTGGTGACCAACGGGGCCCACACGATCTGCAACGAATGCATCGGGCTGTGCGTGCTGCTACTACAGCAGGCCGAGTAGACTGGCGGCATGCCAGGACCCGTGGAGCCCAACGACCAGCGCGGCGCAATCGTCGCGGAGACATCGGACGGCGACGTCCAGGTCTACGGGCCCGATGGTGAGCAGATCGAAGCCGAGACGCCGGAAGCAGCCAGGGTCATCGGCGGGCTGTCCGGCCGGCGCATCATCCTGCCGGCACCACTGCCGCACCAGGTCCCGGTGCTGCTGCATCCTGCCCGCAACAAGGTGCTGACAGCTGGACGCCGCTGGGGAAAGACCCTGACCGGCCTCATCTGCGTGATCGAGGGACACGGCGCGCACCGCGGGCAGCACATCGGCGCGCTGCAGGGTGGCAACATCTGGTGGGTCACCACCACCCACGGCGTGGCCAAGGCCATCTGGCGCGACCTCAAGGCGGCCCTGCGCGAGGGATGGGTCAGCAAGTCAGAAGTGGACAAGCGGATCGTCCTGCCCGGCGGCGGCGCGATCACGGTCAAATCGGCCGACAACCCGGACAGTCTGCGCGGCGAGGGTCTGGACGGCGTGGTCATAGACGAGGCCGCGCACTGCAGCCGGGACGCCTGGGAACAGGGTGTGCGCCCTGCGCTGGTGGACCGCCAGGGCTGGGCGTTCTTCATCAGCAGCCCCAAGGGTCGCAACTGGTTCTGGCAGCTGTACGAGCAGGCTGGGCGCCTGCCCAACTGGGCGCGCTGGCAGCGGCCGTCCGCGGACAACCCGACCTTTCCGCAGTCCGAGGTGGACAAGGCGCAGCAGGAATCCCCGCCCAAAATCTTCCGCCAGGAGTACCTGGCCCAGTTCGAAGCGCCCGGCGGCGCCTTGTGCCAGCAGTCCTGGTTCCAGTACTTCACCATCGAGAACCCGGCCGGCGCGGCCAAGACCACCCAGCAGGCGCGGGACGTCGTCAAGGCGTTGGGCGCCAACCAGGGTGAGCCCGAGGCGTTGGGCGTAACCTTCGTCTGCGTCAAGACGGACGGCAGCATCAAGCGAATCCCGCGCAACACCTGCCGCGTCTTCCAGACCGTTGACCTGGCAGCCAGCGTCAAGGCATCCGCGGACTACACCGTGGTAAGCACCTGGGCTGCGACCCCCGACCTGGACCTGCTGCTGCTGGACCGCGTGCGTGGGCGTTTCGAGGGGCCAGACCAACCGGCGCTGATCACGGGCGCCTGGGCCAAGTGGTCGCCTGCCATGATCGCGATCGAACAAGTCGGGTACCAGTTGGCGCTGATCCAGGCCATGGTCCGACAGGGGCTGCCAATCATGGCGGTGCGCCCCGACGCCGACAAGGTCAGCCGGTTCATCCCGTTCTGCACCCGCATGAAGGCCGGCGCCGTCTACTGGCCCGCCGGCATGCCATGGCTGCACGACTGGGAGGACGAACTGGTGTCGTTCCCGGACGGCGAGCACGACGACCAGGTGGACACCGCCAGCCTGTCCGTCTGCCGCGAAGTGCTGGGCGCTGCGCGCAAGTTCACAGTCCGCCGCAGTTGAGATACCGTCACAGTCATGGGCGTGCTGGACAACCTGCGGTCGCTGTTCGGTGGTGGGGCATCAAACGGCGCAGGTGCGCGGCCCGTGGGCGCGACGGAGCGGACGTACGAAGGGCTGCGCAGTCGGATCAGCAAGTCGGCCGGCGACGCACAGCCGGCGTCGCGTCAGCTGCCGGACGAGTTCGCGACCCTCTACGCGGCGGGCATGGCCATCGAGCCGCCGTACGACCCGGAGCGGCTGCTGGTAGCTGCGGAGACAAACGAGGTCCACAGCGCCTGCCTGTTGGCCAAGGCGACGGACAGCGTTGGGCGCGGCTGGGAGTTCACGTCCGACGACGAGCAGGCAGCAGCCGAACCAAAGGACGCCGTGGTCGCGGCGCTGGAGGACATCTGCCCGGACTACACCTTCCAGGAACTGCTGCTGCAGGCGGCCTGGGAACTGGTGACGATCGGGTACTCCGGGTGGGAGGTAGTGCGCAACCAGGACAAGACGATCGGCGCGGCCTACCCGATCCCGGCCCACACCCTGCGCGCCACGCGGTCCCCGGACATCTTCGTCCAGGTGCGCAACGCACAGGTCCGGTACTTCAAGCGGTTTGGAGTCGAGCGCACGCTGGACGCGATCACTGGCGAGTGGTTGTCGGATCAGGCCGCCGCGGCACTGACGCAGGACGCCCTGGACCAGCCGCAGGGCAGCGTGTTCGGGATGCCGTCCGGTCTGGCCAGGCAGCCCGATCATGCCCCCGCCAGCGAGTTGATCACCTTCCGCCGCTACAGCCCGCGGTCCACGTTCTACGGGATGCTGGACTACATCGCCGGCATGCCGACCCTGGCCGAGTACGCGGCCAATCGGGACTACAACATCAGCTTCTACGAAACGGCCGGCGTCATGTCCAAGTTGGTCTTCCTGTCGTCGGACGTGCCCATCCCTGAGGTGGTCAACGAGATCGACAAGACCCTCAAGGACGCGCGCGGACGGCAGCACACCAACATGGTCGCGGAGCTTCCGGGCACGGCAAAGGTCCAGGTGGAGGATCTGGCGGTCGCCCCGCGCGAGCAGGGCTTCAAGGAGCGCCGGTTGGCGCTGGTCAAGTCCATCATGGTGGCCCACAGCGTCCCGCCCTACCGGATCGGCTACGCCGAACTGGGATCGCTGGGCGGATCCGCGGCGTCCGAGATGATGAAGGCGTACCGGCACGGCGTGGTGGAGCCGATCCAGACGACGATCGAGCACCGCCTGGGCAAGACGCTGTTCGGTCCCGCCGGCTACAACCTGCAGGGCTGGGCCTTCACGCTGGCCGACCTGGACTGGGAGGAGACGGAACTGTCCCTCAAGATCGCGACCGAGTCCGTCAAGCTGGCGATCCTGTCCCCCAACGAGGCGCGGGCGGAACTGGGCCGCGACCCGGACGACGACCCCAACATGGACCGGAAGTACATGAACGGCCAGCCCATCGACACGGGCCTGGGCGCGCGGTCCGCGGAGGAGGTCGTGCGCACGCTGCGCGGGGAGGTCGCGCGCGCCATCCAGTCCGGCAAGCCCAAGCCACAGCAGCCGCAGCCGCTGCCGGTGGACACGGAGGTCCAGGTGCCGGCGGCCGCCAAGGCGCAGGCCAAGACCAACGGCAAGGCGCCGCTCAAGCTGCCGGCCAAGGTCGCCAAGGACGATCGGCCGCTAAACCCGCAGGTCCCGACGTTCGGGCAGCCCGGCGCGAAGGTCGTCCTGGTCGGCCTGTGCCCGGGGAGTCAGGACGTCGATGCCGGCAGTCCGATGTCGGGCTACGAACTGGACACCCTGGTGCACCGCTATCTGGACCCGCTGGGCCTGGGGCTGAACGAGGAGGACGTGGCGATCGTCATGGCCGTGCCTGAGATCACCCGGGACATCGTGGGCGAGCCGTGCAACCCGACCGACGCCGACCTGAACCGCTGGCAGCCGTGGCTGCACGGCGAGATCCGGCGCCTGGGCCCCGGCCTGGTCGTGGCGCTGGGTGACCTGCCGCGGCGGGCGCTGGGTGAACTGGGGCACGCCACCGTGATCCCGCCCGCACAGGCCCACGCCAAGCCGGAACTGGCCGATACCCTCACGCGCCAGCTGGACGAAGTCCGCGGGATGCTGACTGAGCGCAAGGCGCGCGAGATGCTGGGGCACGGCCCACTCGGGAAGCGGGTCCGCGTGCTGGCCAACGGCAATGACGTGGACTCGCAGCACTAAGGGGACCATGCCGCGTCGGGAACCAGCGGGCTACTGGGCGCAGTCGGGGGAGCACAGGGCCCTGTGGGCTCTGCACGCCAGCGTGGCCAAGTCGGCCGTGGCGCGCCAGCTGCGACCCACCCGGACCTGGCAGCAACGGCTGCTGTCCGCCTACCGCGACCCCTTCAAGCGGGTGGACTGGGCGGCCTGGGCCCGGCGCAATCTGCACCAGGTCGAGAAGCGCGCGCCGCTGCCTGCGGCCTGGGACCGGTCCAGTGGGGGGCGCGTGGTTGGCGCCCTTGGTGGTGACAGCTACGTCATCCGCAAGGCCCTGGACTCGGACGACATCGAACTGGATCTGCCGGACGCCCTGTCCTGGCGGGCCATCCAGGAGCTTGTCCGGCAGCTGCAGCGCCAGGCTGGCAAGGCGGGCTTCGACGCAGCCGCGGGTGACATCGACGTGCGCCTGCGCTTCGACCCCGACGTCTTCGACGCGGCCATCCGGTCCACGTTCGGGGACATCGCCGGCATCAACAGCAACGCGCGCGACGCCCTGCAGGGTCTGATGCGGGACGTCATGCAGCGCGCGGACACCTTCGAAGAGTTCGCGCGGGTCCTGCGGGACGAGTGGGAGGGGATGTCATCCTTTCGGTCCAACATGATTGCGGTGACCGAGTGGAACCGCGCGGCGTCCACGGCAACGCAGTTGGCGTACGAGCAGGCGGGGATCACCGGCAAAATCTGGATCACGGTGGGGGACGACGACGTGGACGACATCTGCGCGGCCAATGAAGCGGAGGGCCCCATCCCGATCGGTGAGACGTTTACGTCGGGTGACATGCACCCCCCAGCCCATCCGCTGTGTCGGTGCAACGTGTCCGCGTCGGTGGCGCCTTGATGCCCAGGCTGGTCGTCCTGCCGGACCTGGTGCCCTGTGAGCCCTACAGCGCCCGGCTGACCGAGCGCGCCTGCGTGCTGCGCTACAGGATCGCCAACATGCGGATCCGTGGCGCCGGGGTCGCGGCTATCGCGTCGGCTGATCTGCGGTCCACGCGCTGCGCCGGGTGCACCGTCGGCAAGGGGCGCCTGGCCGGTCAGTCCAGATTGGCGCCGGATCCCGGGCGGTCCACGATCGGGGCCGAGGCAGAGCCGTCGTCGTCGGATGACGATGGCGCTGCGTACGGCGTGACGATCACGGCCGCGTCCACGTTGGCGCCGGTCGCCTTGGCCAGCGCAACGCGGTCCGGGTGGTTGCCAGCCTCGTGACACGGGACACGGGGCTTGGCGTGGCAGGTCGGGCACCGCTGGGCGAGGACTGGGTCCATGTGCTGGAGCGTACCCTTGCGCCCGAGTGCCGGCTAGGACATCCTACGGGCCATATCCGACGCGCGCGCCGCGGTTGGCGGCCTGAACGCCTCTAGAGGGCGGAACCCCGGTAGCAGCTGCCGGGGACCAGCAACTGACGGGCGCCTTGATCGGGCGCCCGTTGCGTTAGAGGATCATGGGCATGGACATCCACCCCGAAGTCAAAATCAGCAAGATCGAGCGTATCAAGGGCGGCACGCGCATCGTCGTCAGCATCGACGTGGACGGCGCGGGCAATCCGATCCCCGCCTACCCGGTGACGCTGACGATCAAGGACAGCACCCTCAAGCGGCTGTGGGACAACATCCAGGCCGAGGCCGGACGTGTGATCAAGCGGATCAAGAAGGCCGTCAAGAAGTAGTTGGCGGGGTCACCTGGAGTCGCGCCAGGTCTTCGCAGGTCATTAGTCTGCGCGTGCTGCTCCTACACCATGACCCCATGGTGGGCGCCCAGGGGCTTGCACCCCAGCGGACGTTGACGACCGGCGGGATCGTAGCCCCGCGCGCCCGGATGCGTGTGCGTTAGGACGTGGTCGCCTCCTTGACCAGCGGCAGCGCGCCGATGATCGACCGTAGCCGGCCGCCGTGCATGTCCCTGGTAGGGGCGATGCCGACGGCCATGATCTGCCCGCACCAGGGCGGGTCGGGCTCGCAGATGGCGCGGTACGGGATGTCGGCCGCGCGCAACTGCTGCGCGATCGCGCGCAGGTTGGCGTCGTCTTGCGCGTGCAGACAGACGGCGTACGTCCCGCGCGGCAGATCACCGGGGGAAGATTCGCCCGCGGCGTGCACGATGTTGGCGGCCTGCAGTCCCCAGGGGAGGTCGCGGCGGACGATCACGTAGTGCCGCAGGGGCTGCGCTTCGACGGTTGCGTCAGGCGTCGCAATGCATGCCTGCATGTTATGCAGGTCGGGCTAGCCCGTCAAGGCGCGGCGTCTTGCACCGGCATCCCGTGTGAGGCATCCTGTCGCCTGGACGGGGGCGGCACTAGCGGCGCACTCGGGCTACCTCCCAACCTGCAACCGCTGTACAGCATCGAGATCGAACTGGCCGCGCCCTAGGTCATCCGGTGTGCCCGGCACGGCAAGGCTCCCCGCCGCACAGGTCGCACGACGGCTTGGGCGGCGGGAACCGCTGGGCAGCGAAGGCGGCCAGCCCGTCGTCCAGGCGGCAATCGTAGCTGCGGCAGATTTTGGGCCGCCGGTCGTAGATCGTGCACGCGCCCCCGGGGCCCAGGAAGACGCACGCCTGGGTCACGGGGTGGCGCGCCAGGATCAGCACGGCCTCCTGCCGACCATCGGGCAGCGTCATGGTCCAGGTGTTCACCGGCAGCGGCGGATCGCCCGGTTGGATCAGCACCAGGCGGTCGGCGCTGGTGCAGCACGGTGCGCTGCAGCCCTGGCAGTTGACCTGGGCATCGCGGCCAATGTCTGGCAGCACCAGCAGGTGCGGGCGCTTGGGCATGGACGCGGGGATCAGACGCGGGGTTCCGTCCGTCACGGTCGTGGCGCCCCGCAGGACAGGCAGACGAAAACGAAGTGGCCACCGCGCGCCACGCGCAAGACCCAGGCATGCCGGTCCAGCAGGCACTTCACTTGTGCTGCCCCAGGATCGCCTCGATGGCCTCGCGCACCACGCTGACCATCGACACGCCGCGCGCAGCTGCCAGCGCCTTGAGCCGCTCGTACTGGTCCGGCCGCAGGTGCAACGTCACGGGTGCCATGCGCGGGCGACCGCTGCCGACCGGCAGGCCATCAACACGGAGGGGGCGCGGCACCTACGCCACCGGCTCGTATGTGGCGGCAAAGATCGGACCGGCGCACGGGTACAACTCGCCCGCGATCCCGCGGATGATCCAGTCCCCTGGCCGTCCCATCATCGTCCCCTCGGCCGTGCGGATGGACACGTGGTCCCGCGCGAAGACGATCAGCCCGGCGTCGTAGGCCGCGCGCAGCCACTGCGGCAGGCCGGTCCAGTTGTTGGCTGCGGCCTGCAGTGCAGCAACGACCTCGACGGCTTCCACCACGACCGGCTTCTTGCGGAACTGTCCCATGCGGTGATCGTAGGTCAGAACAGGTTGCCCTGGGAATCGACCAGGCCGCGGTAGCCGCACAGCCGGCATTCGCCGCGCGGGATGTCCGGGTAGTGGATGGAGTCCACGGGCGTGGGCTCGTCCAAGTCCACGCTGTGCCACCCAGGCCAGCGGCAAAGCCACAGACGGATGCGCAGCCAGATCGAGGGTCCTTGCATGACGCGCACGGTAGCCGATTGTCGGGCGAGAGTCGCCATGATCTAGTGGTGGCATGAGCGTTCGCGCCGCGCCACCGGACAGTGGGCTTGCCGTCATCCTGCCGATCCCCAAGGCGCTCGCAGACCAGCTGGCGCTGGCCGACGTGGACGGCGCGACGCCGGCCGACGAGATGCACGTGACGCTGGCCTACTTGGGCAAGGTCCAGGATCTGCCGACCGGGGCAGCTGCGCTGATGGAGGCCGTGGTGGCGGACTGCGCCAAGGCCCATCCGCCGGTTGCCGGTCTGGTGTCCGGCTGGGGCCGCTTCAACGCCAGCGCCAGCAGCGAGGGTCGCGACGTCATCCACCTGTCGTTCGACAGCCCGGGCCTGGCCGACCTGCGCGCGGACCTCGTGCGGCGCTTGGACGACGTGGGGTTGCCGATCAAGCGCGACCACGGCTTCGACCCGCACATCACCCTGGCCTACGTGCAGGCCGGTCGGCCCGTGCAGTTGGAGGTGGACACGTTCCCCGTGACGTGCGGCGAGATCCACGCCACCGCCTGGTCGGCCATGTTCCGACTGGCCAGCGCGTACGCGCTGGCGGGCGCCGTCGCAAAGCGCGCGGACGACCCCGTGCCCGTCGGGAAGCCGTTCGCCGGCTTCACCGACTTCGCGGACTGCGTGGCCGGCAACCAGGACAAGGACGATCCCGAGGCGTTCTGCGCGTGGCTGCAGACGCAGGCCGGCGAGAAGACCAAGGCAACCTTCACCACCACCGACCTGGCGTCGGGTGGACGCATCGCACCGCAGCAAGGGCTCAAGCCCGCAGGGCACGCGCGCGGCGGCAAGCCGTACTGGCTGCCCAGCGAGGTGCCCGACGAGGACAAGGAGCGGCTGGCCAAGATGCTGGACACCAACCGCGACCAGGCGATGACGCACCTGGACCAGATGGCCAAGGCAATGGCCGGCGACACCAGCGACCGCTGCGCGTTCTGCAACGGCGTGGGGCACTACACCTACACGTGGGGCGATCGTGGCGCGCGCATGCTGACCTGCGCCCCGCATCGCGACATGGCGCACCGGATCACGCACTGGTTCCAGACGGCAGCCACCGAGTACCGTTGGCCCGAGAAGGACGCGCTGCCTTCGACCGTCCCCGATCCCGCGGAAGAGGATCAGCGGATCCAGCCGGGTCCTGGCGCGGGCCACGCGATCCCGGAGGGCGACGAGGAGGAGGGCGTGTCGATGGCCAAGGCCGCGCCGGCAGCTGCGGCGGCCGCGGGGCCCAAGCAGGCCACCGCGATGCGCGTGATCAAGGCGCTGCAGGAGCAGCGGTACACGCTGTCGGTCGCCTACCCGGCCAACCAGATCGACGCGCACAAGGACTTCGCGACGGCGGCCCAGGTCGAGGAGACGGCCTGGGAGTACGCCAAGGGCGGGCGCAAGATCGGCCTCATGCACCGCAAGGGGACGGACGGCGCGGGCACCGTCGTGGAGTCCTACATCTACCGCGGACCGGACTGGCACATCGGCGGCGAAACGGTCAAGGCGGGTGACTGGCTGCTGGGCGTGATCTGGTCGGAGAACGCCTGGAACATGATCAAGGGCGGCGCCTACACGGGCCTGTCCATCCAGGGCTACGCGCGCAAGAAGGCGGCGGCGGCACGGCAATCGGCGGCCTGATCATCAAAGGGGCTTGACAGCGAGACTCGGGCGCGATCCTCTTGACATCAGAGATGGCCGACCGCGCTGCGGAAGAACTGATCGACCAAGGGGCCAGCGAACTGGTGGACCTGGACGTGGATCGCGTGGACGGCGTGGACAGCCCGGCGACGCGGCGCAAGTGGCTCATCATGAAGTCCCAGGAGGCAGGCATGTCGGTCAACGCGGCAGAACTGGAGAAGGCGACGGTGGGGCTGCTGGACGCGCTGGTGAAGGCCGGCGGCGAGGCGGGCCTGGATCTGCCGCCCGCGGCGATCGACGCCGTCAACACGGTGGGCAAGATGGTCGGCCTGCGCGTAACCCTCAAGGCCAAGCCCTTCCCCGGCGCGGCGCCCCCGTTCAAGCCCGAGGACGAGGAAGAGAAGAAGAAAGCCGCGGCGGCCGAGATGGCCAAGCAGGCCACGGGCACCTACGGCGGCGATCCGGCCGGCGGCGCCCAGCCTGAGCAGCCCGACGTTTTCAAGGGCCAGCCCGGTGCGGCCCCCAGCGCGGCCGTCGCCGCGCCCGCGACGCCGGCCCCGGCGGCCGACGTGGCCAAGATGGGCCCCGGCATGCACCCCGAGGAGGAGGACGAGATGTACGCACGCGGGACCGGCCGGATGAAGGCCATGGAGGAGCAGATCAAGGCCCTGACCGAGGCGCACGCGAAGCTGGCGTCGGCCTACGACGGCCTGCGGACGTCCTTCGAAAAGTCGGCGCGCCCCGCCAGTGCCCAGGCGACCGGCGTGCCGGTCACCAAGTCGGCGCCCAAGCCGATCAGCCGCGACACGGCGCGGGACGCCTTCGCCGGCATCATGAGCAACGGCCCCAAGATGCCGGCGCGGCGCTGATCAACCACCACGGAACCCATGAACGGCGGGCCATGACGGCCCGGTGAGGAGCGGCAAGATGAGCACGCAGCCCAATCAGGAGTGGCTCGAAAAGGCCACGCTGGTAACGTCGGACCTGACCGGCGGCACCGACGGCGGGTTGCTGTCGCCGCAGCAGTCGGAGTCCTTCCTGCGGGTCGCCATCGACTACACCACGATGGTCAAGGAGGCCCGGAACGAGTTCAGCAACAGCCCGTCGTTCGAAGTCCCGCGGCTGTCGTTCGGGTCCCGCATCCTGAAGCCCGGTACGGAAGGCACGCGCCTGGTGGACGGCGACCGCGTGAAGCCGACCACCGGACTGGCCAGCCTGAGCACCGTGCTGGTCAAGGGCGAGGTGCCCGTGTCCGACGAGGTGTTCGAAGACAACATCGAGAAGGACCGCATGGCCGACACGATCATGGCCATGGTCGCGGAGGGCGTGGGCCGCGACATCGAAGAGCTGTTCTGGAAGGGCGACACCGACCGGACCGGCGCCGAAGACACCTACCTGGATCTGATCAACGGCTGGATCGCCCAGGCCCAGGACAACTTCCCCGCGGCACAGAAGATCGACACGGACGCCTCGGGCGGCCCGACGACCTACGACGGCCTCTTCGCGAAGATGGTCGAGTCGCTGCCGGCCCGCTACCGCCGGGACTACACCCGCCTGCGGTTCTACGTCCCGGTGTTCCACCGCGACAAGTACCAGGCGTCGCTGGCGGCACGCGGCACCGGCCTGGGCGACCAGGCCGTGATGGAGAACATGAACGCGCGTCTGGCGTTCCGGGGCATCCCGGTGCGCGAGGTGCCGGTCGCCACCGGGTCCGACAACGTCAACACGGTGTCGGTCAACTGGGAGCGGTTCGCGCTCCTGGTCGATCCGATGAACCTGATCGTCGGCTGGCACCGCCGGGTCCGCATCGAGAAGTGGCGGGATCCGCGCGAGGGCGCCACGTCCTTCGTGGTGTCCGCCCGCTGCGACACCAAGTACGGGGATCCCAGCGCGGGCGTGCTCGCGTTCGACATCCCGACCGCCGGCCTCGGCTGATCCTGACTGGTAGCCTGGGCAGCACCGCAGCAGCTGCCCAGGCACATACCAGACACCACCAGAAGCAGCAGCACCCGCAGATCGCACCACCTGGAGGACGCACGCAATGGCGACGGAGAACCTGGGAGAAGCCAAGACGGTCGGCCAGCGCATGGCCACGGGCCAGGCGCAGTTGAAGTTCGCGCGCGTGGCCGGTGCGGCCGCGGACACGAACATCACGGTCACGGGCATCAGCCCGTACGACGTCGTGGTGGCGGCCTTCTCGCTGGCGACCGGCGCCGCGTCGGGGTCGGGCGTGGACGACCTGGTGGACGAACTCAAGATCACCGCCGAGGACACCATCCAGTTCGACACCACCGCGACCACCGGCCTGGAGGTGCTGTTGATCTTCTGGCACTTCGCTGGCGGCCCGCGCTGATCCAACTACCTGATCTGATGTACGCCTGACGCATCCTGCGGAGGGAACGCATGCG
>Ga0247727_10000758_pt1 | contig 78937 bp, 58 predicted proteins | sample WisWelCaveWW1625_FD_202498 | JGI IMG/M metagenome (GOLD analysis project Ga0247727, IMG submission 202498) | Biofilm microbial communities from Wishing Well Cave, Virginia, United States - WW16-25 | ecosystem: Environmental > Aquatic > Deep subsurface > Groundwater > Cave microbial mat | place...
GCCCGAAAACATTTTATCCTTGATCGCATGCTGCAGTTTTTGCGTCGTGCCCTCGAAGCCATTTATGGTGTGATCTCAATGGTTGAGTGCTCCAACATAAAACTTGCCAAACTGTGATCTACTGAGCCTCATCAAATAAATGGATAAGACTGTCGGCCTTGTACTGGTGAATTGACCGGTCAATCATTACAACGCGCTATCGCGCCGCTTGATACTGAAAGGGATTTCAGTGAAAACAAGATCAATAAAATTTTTCATGTATCTCGGTTTGTGGCTTGCCATGTTGGCGCCGCAACGCGCCAGCGGCGACCAATTTACCGAGTATCTGAACGGGCGCGGCATCTATGCCATCGTTTATGACGATAAACGCAGCGTGTTATGGTTTGGCACGGCAAACGACGGCCTGATCAAATTTGACGGCGCCAACTTTACGGCCTACAAATTTCCAACCCCGCCGAATAGTTCGACATTTTACAGTATCACCGCGCTTGCTCTTGATGGCGATCATAATTTGTGGGTGGGAACTTCTTCGCTCGGCGCCGGCCTTTTCCATATCGATGAGAATGCGTGGCAGGTTTACAATACAACGAACGGTTTGACGGATAACAGCGTGAGTGGCATTGCGATCGATAGTAATGGCAGAATATGGTTTGGCACCAAAGTTGGCGCCGGCCTTTTTAACCGGCAGGATTGGTACCGCTACACCACCGATAAGTATGAAAAATGGGACGCCGCCAAAACGCAATGGGAGCCAACGAATGTTTGTCCACCGAATCGTGAATATTTATCGGATAACGAGATTCTCGCCGTGGCGGTCGATGCGGCGAACCAAGTCTGGTTTGGAGGCCGCAAAGGCGTTTCCACGCGCTTTAAAGAATGCGAGTGGGACACTTTGGACACCCAAAACATCCGCGTGTTGTCGATTTTAATCGATCGCCAGCAACGCAAATGGTTCGGCACCACGAATGGGTTGTATAAGTTAGAGAGCGATCGTGGAAAGCCGCAACGCCAGCGTCCCGAGGTTTTGAACGGTAATGTCTACGCCGGCTTTGTGGATTATGAAGGCATTCTCTGGTTTGGCACGCAGACGGGCGCGGCGCGATTCGATCCATTCAGTCAAATTTGGCGCTTTACCACCGGGGCGCCGGATTTTGACACGAACCCAATTACCACGATTGCCGCCGATGAAGATGGGGCGCATTGGTTTGGCGCTTATGTGTCGCCGCCGCGCGTGGTAAAATATACCGCCAATTGGTTTTCCTACTCCAGCGATAATGATGACAGCTTAAAAGCGCTCAGGAGCAACAGAATCGCCGCGATGGCGCGCGATCGGCTCGGCCAAATTTGGATCGGCACGTTAAACGGGATTGGGCGATATGATAGCGCGGGCTGGAAAGCGCGAGAATACTTTCCCAATGATCCCCGCAATACCATCAATGCGATCGCGGTGGCTACAGATAACACTTTGTGGTTGGGCACTTCCGCGGGCCGCGCGATACAAGTCCGGCCGAATAGTGATATCAAAAGAACCTTTTTTATAGATAGAAGAGAAATCGATGCCATCGCCCTCGACGGAGATTTCATCTGGTTCGGCACGGAAAGAGGTGTGCGGCGCCTCAAGCTTTCCGACAGCACGTGGCAGGATTTCACGAGAACCACTCCTACCGGCGGGCCGATCGGCGATTTTGTTTACGCGCTGGCGGTGGATTGGCGCGGCCGGCTTTGGTGCGGAACCGAGGCGGGCGCCAGTTGTTACGACGGCGGGAGATGGCGGAGTTTTACGATTGCCAATGGACTGCCGGCCAACGAAATTAACGCCATCACCATTGATCGCGACAACGATCTCGTCTGGTTCGCCACGCCGGGCGGAGCAGCCAACGTCGCCATCGTCGATACGATTTTCAAATTTAACACCATTACCGTTGCGAATGGCCTCGTGGATAATTTTGTCCACGACATTGAAGTTTTCACCACCCCGGGCCAAAAGGGCTACCAAGAAATTTGGTTTGCCACGGCCAGCGGCGTGAGTTGCCGCAATGCCGTGGGCGAGTGGGTTACGTATACCGAGAGAGATGGGTTGGCCGATAACAACGTGTCCGTCATTCAGCCCGGCAGGAAAGCCAACGAAATCTGGTTCGGCACTAACGACGAGGGCGTCACCCGCTACCGGCGGCATGAAAAAAAACCGAACACGGAGATTGCCAACCCGATCGATGTGGTGACGCAGCCGGTGGTGATTTATGAGTTCGCCGGCAACGATTTAAATACCACCAAAGGTTTGTTGCGTTATTCGTTCCAATTAGATAACGACCCGTGGTCGGAATATACCCCGAGCACGATCGCGCGCATTCCCGTCATTCAAAACGGCCCACACGTTTTCCGCGTTAAAGCCATCGATCGCGATAAAAATGAAGATCCGAGCCCGGCCTGCGATTTTTTTTACAAGATTGATCCTCGCACCGGCGATTGCACCATTCTCAATGACACCACTTGCTTCACCGGCGACTCGGTCAAAATCGAGTTGTGCTGGCCGCCGGGGCAATTGGCCGACACCGCGAGGGTTACCATTCTGCCGGTTCCGCGCGATTTGCTTAAAAATACCGCCGCTCTTTTTGCTTATGATCTGCTGCCTCCGACGCTGCTGATTAACCGAAAAGGCGTGACGCTCAGTTTTGAATTTCCGCCGGTAGCTGGTGTCTCCGGCTTGGGTCAGGAGTATTTGGTCTATCGCGCCGGTGAAGGCGCGCAAGCGCAGTCGCAGCAACAAATTAGTCCGTTAGGCGGAACAAACAAAGTCGAGAACGGGCGGGTGAAAATCACCACCCAAATTAGGGAATTGGGACGTTATGCCGTGCGCTTGCGCGGCGCCCAGCCCGAGGCCGGCTTTGCATTTGCCGAAGCCCGGGTTAACGCGCAACCCCGCATTTTTTCTCCGCGCGGCGGCGGGTATGGCCCGCGCACCAATGTTTCTTTTACATTGCCGAAGCCCGCGGCGGTTAACATCAAAGTCTACAATCTCGCCGGCCGCTTGGTCAAAACCCTCTATGAAGCGCCCATGAATGAAGGCGTGAACGCGGTGAGCTGGAATGGCCGTGATTATAACGGCAATATTTGCACCAACGGCCTTTATATCGTCATGATCAAAAGCGACGCCTTGCCGAAGACTGTGACGGTGAAAGTTATGGTTGTGAATGAATAAAACAGACGGCGCTAAAAGCCTGCCCGGAAAGTAGGACAGCCAGCTTGGCTGTCGCCTGTCGAGACAGGCTGGCAGCCTATCCTACAATCACTTTTTGGCAATAAGAAACCACCGACCGGAAACAAGCAATGAATCGATTACCTCAAGCTCGTATCATTATTGCACTCATCTTCTGGCTCTTTTTCGCAAATTCAATGCGCGCGCAGATTCCCAATCAAGTTCCCATTGGCGCGAGGCCCGTGATGATGGGCGAAGCCTTTGTGGCAGTAGCCGATGACGGCAATGCGATTTATTGGAATCCCGCCGGTTTGGCGCGCCTGCAGCGAACCCAAGTCAGCCTCGGATACGCCAATCTTTTTGGCCTTGACATCACCAATTATTATGGCGGCTTTCTGAGGCGTTTTTTTCCCATTCCTCTTCCGTTTGGGATCGATTTGAGAGATTATTTGGCGTTTGGCGTGAATTACTCTTCGATTGGCACAACCGAAGGCCCGGATAATGACCAGCTCAAGTTTCACAATGATCAATTCCATTTTGCGCTCGCTTTTCAACTGCCGCAAAATTTGTCCTACTTGAGTCATTTGAATTTGGGGATCAATTTCAAGTCGCTCAAAATTTCCGGCGAGTTGGATGGCACGCAAGTCGCCAAAATCAGCGGCAAAGGATGGGACGTCGGCATGCTTTATGAACTGAGCGCGCTGCCTTATCTGCCGCAAGGCCTAAACTTCGGTTTGACGGTGCGCGATGCCGGCGCGAACAAGTTCCACCCGGAAAAGGTCACTTGGGGTTTGAGCTATCGGCCATTTGAAGACTGGCCGTGGGAAGGCCATGTCCCCATTTCAGATCCTTTGTTGGCCATTGACGTTGATGACCGCACCCACGTTGGCCTTGAATTCTGGTTGGCGCGGATTTTAGCGCTGCGCGCCGGCTGGCAAAAAGACCGCCACACCAAAGAAAACGCCATCCTGTCTTTTGGTTTCGGTTTTAAAACCGATCCAAGCAATTGGTCCAAAGAAAGTGAGGGCGGTGATTTACAAAAAATTATTTTTGACGTCGCCCTGCCGGATGGGCGCGCTGTCGGCAGCGATCCCCAGTTTGGCTTTTCCGCGATTATCAACGAAGATCCGCGCTTGATCCGGATTGAAGGCGCGCATATCGATGACGTTTTCGCCTCGCTCTATATGCATTACAACCTGCCCGGCTCTCGTCTCGGATCGATCAAGCTCAGAAATGTTTCCAAAGACACCTTAAAAACCTGGATTGATTTTGAAGAAGATTTTTACATACAACAGCAGACTGCGGACACGGTTTTTATTGCGGGGCAAAGCACCGTTGATTTTCCGCTGCGAATAGTTTTTAAGCCGGTGCTCTTCAATGCCTCGAAAGGCCGGCGCACCGTCAAGGTGAAAGTCGCGTACGAGCGAAAGAACTACACGTTTTACGATCGCAATAAATTCGCCTCGAGAGATTCTTCTGCTTATGCGAAGCCAGCCCTCTCTCAGGACAGAATTCCCTCTAAGAAAAAAGCCCCAACTTTGAGAACGAATCAATACGTTACGAAAGCGGCAGTGGATTTTGCCATATATGGAAAACATGATTTGATCTGGGACAATCCTGGCAAGGCGGCGGCGTTCATCACTGATGACGATACATTGGTGCAAGCCTTTGTCGTAAAAGCGCGAGCCAACAAATTCAAGTTTGCCGATTCAATCCAAACGCAGTGGTTTTCGCGTTATGAAAACGTGATTGCGGCGATGAACATTTTCAATGCCGTGCAGTCTTATGGCGTCGATTATCATCGGGACCCGGTGACGCCGGCAGACACCTCGCGCAAGTCGCGCTACCGCCGGGATACGGTTAAATATCCCGCCGATCTTCTCAGCATCCCTGAAAAAGCTGAACGCGGCGGCGATTGTGATGATCTTTCGGTGTTGTACGCCAGCTTGCTCCAAAATGACGGCATCGAGACCGCCTTGGTCAGCGGTCCCGGCCACGTCTTTATGATGTTCGACTCGGGCATTCCGAAATCAGCGCTGCGAACCCTGCCCCTGGCGCCAGATCGGTTTGATACGTTGAGGGGCAGGCCAACTCTTTGGATTCCCATTGAGTCCACCATGCTCCCGGATTCGAGTCAAGATGGCATCGTCTGGAACTTTGGTACCGCTTGGGATTATGCCGCTGATCGATTAGCCCGCGCCGCGCATGACTCAGTTTGGAAAAAATATGTCGTGCCTATATATCAGGGCCAGTATCCGCCGGCGCCGCCCGCAGTTCTGAAATCGTCGGGCCAAATAAAGATTCCCGATGTGACGCCAGCCTGGACCAAGAGCCTGGCGGCATTGGCGAAGATGAAGAAGGATTATCTCCAAATGAAGAAAGATAGCCTAAGCCTTACTCTCTCGCTTAAAGAAGAAGCGCGAATACGAAATGAGTATGGAATTCTTTTGGCGCAAAACAAGAATTTGAGAGCCGCCGACTCCATGTTCTCAAAGATTCTGCTGGAATTTAAAAAGGATTCGAGCTATTGCGCGCAGGCTTTTAACAATTTGGGAAACGTTGAATTCATTCGCGGCAATTTTGCGCGGGCAAGATCCTTGTATGAAAAGGCGCTGAAATATACGATTGACGGCCATGCCAATATTTATTTGAATCTGGGGCTTCTTTATCAAATGATGAAAATTGGAGCTTTGCCGCGAGATACAACGGCATATCAAAAAGAATCCATGAAAGCGATTCAGGCGGCAGCAACGTTTTATGGCGGCAATGAGGCAAAAGCCTATGCGGCGCTTAGATTCCCAACCCAAAACCTTGCGGCGGATGTAAAAGCAGGTATCATCGGCGATATTACTGGTTGGACCGGCGCAACAGTCAAAAAAACCAAAGATTTTATTGATCGGTGCTTTAAGCGGTATCTTGGGAAAAGGCAAGTCGAGGCGGAGAGTCTAGACCGGCAGGGCACAAAAGGTGACAAAACGCCGGACGCAGAACGCGGCGATTTGGTGTGGTGGAGCTATTAACACGGAGTAACCGATGCTTACGCTCAAGGGAAAATTGCAGCTCCTGGTCGCCGGCCTGCTATGCAGCGTCGTCGCCGGAATCGCGGCCTATTGGATTGCCGAACTGCCGGTGGTCAAACCGCTTGAGATCGAGCTCTACAAAATGTTTTTGAGGGCGAGTCATGCTCCGCCATTCGAAAAGTTTTTGATTATCGACGTGCAGGAAAGCGGCGCCAAGCGCGGCCGCGGTGAATATGCCGAGATGATTCGCCAGCTTCGTCAAGCTGGCGCCAAGTGTATTGCGCTCGATATCATCTTTGCAGGAATAAACAAATATGATCCGGCCGGCGATCGGGATTTGGTGGAAACGGTGGCGCAACATCCCGAGGTGGTTCTGGCCATAAATTTCGTTGATAATGATAAGGAACCGGGCATATTAGCGCGGACGCGGGCGGAGGAGCTGGCGCTTAAGGATTCGCTGAGCATCGATCATTTTTCCCCGCCCAATAATATCGGGGTCGATAAAGGCCTTGAGCTTCCCTTTGACAGCCTGTTGTTTAAAGCCCACAATCTTGGCCATATCAATTCTTTTTTTGAAAGCCACCACTTTCCCCCGATATTGACTTATAAAAAGTATAAAAAAACTTATGCTTCATTGCCGGTGCAATTGGCGCGGCTTTATTTTGTTCCGCAAGCGACCAAGAGCGACAGTTGCCGAGACCGCAACGCCCTGAAAAAGCCATTTCATTTAACCGACATCCGCCTCGATAAAGACGGGCAAATGCTGGTGAATTTTATTGCCGTCGAACAATTTAAACCCTTTCAGTATGGATGGAATGATGTCATAACGTTGTTAAAAGAAAAACCCGAAAGACTTTGCGGCGCGGTGGTGATCATTGCAAACCCCTCGGAAGAAACCCTTATCCCCGATACCCCCGTCGGTCCCTACCCGCGATGGGCCTTGTTGGCCTCGCTCGCCAATCAGCTTTTGCTGCATCGCTATATCGAAGCCTCTGCCTTCGTTGATCCGCTCTTGAGCAGCATGATGTTGATCCTGCTCGGCTTGACTTGGCTCTTGTTTCTCGCGCCTCGCCTCAATATCGATAAAAAATGGCGGCGCTTTCGTTTTATTCTGGGCGTTGGTAATCTGCTCTGTTTAATTCTGATCTTTTTTTCTTTGCTTGGCCGGCAATGGCTTGGGGTGGTAGCGCCGTTGTTGGGGTTTAACGCCAGCTTGGTGTTGGTGCGAACTCTATATTATCGTAGAACCAAGCCGGCGGAATATGTTGATTTTGAGCTGTCGGTGGCCGAAGGAGAGAATGGGTTCTACTCGATTCAAGTGATCAAATCGCCGGTTGGCGAAGAAGAAGACAAGGTTTCCCTGCAAGCATTTTGGGAGCAGAAGAAATTTCAAGAAGTGTCGCAACGGCTCAATGCGCTGGAGGCCGCGAGTGAAGATCTGATCTGGGCCGGCGATAAACTTTTCGCCGCCTTGTTTCCCAACGCCATCTTCAACGTTTTGCGCCGCAGCCTCGACGTCGTCAAGCGCGAGCGGAACAATTTGCGTTTGAAATTGCGCTTGGATGCGCCGGAGTTGATGTATCTGCCATGGGAACTGACGCATAACAAAAAATTGCCGGGAGGATTTCTCGCGTTGCTGCCGCAAGTTTCGCTGACGCGTTATCTTCCGCTCGAGCAGCCCCTGCGCAAGCCCCAATTTCGCGTCCCCATGCGCATTTTGGTGCTCATCTCGAGCCGCGCCGATTTGCCGTTGTTGGATGTTGAGGCGGAGAAAGAAACGATGGAGAAGGCTTTAAATCCGCTGACCTCGTCGGGAGATGTTCAACTAAAGATTCGCGAGCACGTCACGCGAAGCATTCTTTTTGACGAGCTTGAGAATGATCCGCCGGATGTCCTGCATTATATCGGCCACAGCAGTTTTGCGCCTAAAAAAAAATCGGGCTTTCTCGAGCTCGAATCTGAAGATGATGAACCCGGCCGAATGAGCGCGGAAGAACTTGGCGGCCGGCTGCTTGAGAAACCAGTCAAATTAGTCGTGCTCAATAGTTGTCAAGGCGCCACCGCCGCAAAAAAGAACGCTTTTGCCGGGATTGCGCAAAATCTGGTGCGCGCCGGCGTTCCGGCCGTGGTGGCCATGCAGTATCCAATTCGCGATACCTCGGCGTTAATGTTTTCTGATGTATTCTATTCAACTTTGATCAAAAGATATTCGATCGACGATGCCGTCGCGACGACAAGACGAACCTTGGCGGGAAAGTTGGGTTCCGGACAGCAGGATTGGGCAACGCCGGTTTTGTTTATGCGCGCTTCCGAAGGAAAAATCTTCGAAGTCGAATCGTCGTAACAACACTTGCTTTTTCCCGGTGATTTGGCTATCTTGAGTCACATATATTATTCGGAGAACTTTCATGAAGGCCAAATCATTCGCCGCTATCATTCTCGTTGGCATCGCCCAAACGACTCCCGCGCAGGATCCTTCCACCTGGCAGACCATTCAACAACAAATTCTCGATCGCAATTGCACCAGTTGTCACGCTGCCGGAACGTATTTCGCCCGGCAGTCCGGATTGGTTTTGACAAACGATGTCGCTTACGGTCAACTCGTCAATGCTGCGCCAACGAATGCCGCCGCTAAAACGGATGGGCTGTTGCGCGTGGGCACGAAAGGCCTCGAGAGTTTATACAAAAGTTTTCTGTGGGAAAAAATCAACACGCCGGATCAGGAGCACTTTTATCGCGATCATCCGCAATACGGCTCGCTGATGCCGCTCGGCGCGCCGCCGCTGACCAACGGCGAGCTGGAATTTATCCGCCGCTGGATCGTCGCCGGAGCGCCGCAGAACGGCGTCGTTGCCGATCGCGCTTTATTGCAAGACACGACTCGCTATCAACTGCCGGCTTTCGCGCCGCTGTCCAAACCGGCCAACGGGATTCCACTCCATGTCGGGCCTTTTGACGTCGCGCCCAATTCCGATCGTGAGATTTTTTCGTACGTCCCGCTCAACAACGCGCAGGACATTCTCATCGAGCGCGTCGAGATGGTAATGCGGCCCGGCAGCCATCATTTTCTGCTCAACACTTTTCAGGACGGCACGCCGGCTTACATCATTCCGCCGCCGAACGTCATTCGCGATATTCGCGATGCCAACGGCAATTATATTCTCGCGAACGTTTTGCCGATGCAGTATCACCAGTTTGTCACCGGCACGCAATGGCCGCTGATGAATTATCATTTCCCGCCCGGCGTCGCCTTGCGCTTGCCGGCCAATATCGGCCTCGACATGAATTCTCATTACGCCAATCGCTCGACCAGCATTATTCAAGGCGAAGCGTACGCCAATTTGCATTTCGCCGACCCGGCAAAAATCAAGCACGTGGCGGAGATTCTTTTTTTGAACAATACCGAGTTCTCGTTGCCGCCGCAAAAGATTACCACCATTACCAAGGTCTTCACTTTCACCGCGCGCATGGAAATTTTTCAGCTTTTTTCGCACGCGCATGAGCACATGACGGAATTCAAAGTTGAAATGATGGGCGGCTCGCGGAACGGCGAGGTGATCTACTTCGCCAATGACTGGGCGCACCCGCCGATTTTAAAAATCGATCCGCCGCTCGTGGTCGAGAAAAATCAGGGCTTGAAGCTCATTGTCACCTACAACAATTGGACGACGCGCACCATCCGCTTTGGCCTGCTCAGTCAGGATGAAATGATGATTTTGTTCGGATATTTTTATAAATCGGCCGCGACGGCCGTTGAAAACCGCCGGGCTTCAGCGCCGCCGAAAGCTTTCACGCTCGAACAAAATTACCCGAATCCTTTCAATCCGGCGACGACGATCAGTTTCAACTTGCCCCAATCTGTTGCAGTTGAGTTAGCGATTTACGATATTTCGGGAAAATTAGTAACGGTGCTCGCGCGAGGCTTACAGGCGGCGGGCCAACATAAAATTGTTTGGGAAGCGCGTCAAATTCCCTCCAGTGTTTATTTTGTCAAATTGCAAGCCGGAGAATTTCGGGCAACGAGAAAAGCGTTGCTCTTGAGATAAAGAACGCCAGGCAACCAGTCATCTCAAAACCGGAGTGCCGATGACGGCGCGCGACCTCATTCAAAAAAAACGCGACGGCAAAACGCTGGCCGAAAGTGAAATCAACTTTTTCATTCACGCTTACCTGAGCGGCGAGATCGCCGACTATCAAATGTCGGCGCTGCTGATGGCGATTTATTTTCAAGGGATGAATTTCGACGAAACCGTGACGCTCACTCGCATCATGCGCGACTCCGGTGAAATCGTCGATTTCTCGCCTCTGCCCGGCATCAAAGTTGACAAACACAGCACCGGCGGCGTCGGCGACAAAGTGTCGCTCATTCTTGCGCCGCTCGTGGCCGCCGCCGGAGTTTACGTTCCGATGATTTCCGGGCGCAGTCTCGGCCACACCGGCGGGACGCTCGACAAGCTCGAATCCATTCCCGGTTTCAAAACGCGGCTCTCTCTCAAGCGCTTCAAAAAACAAGTCGAAGAAATCGGCGCGTGTTTGATTGGACAAACTGAGGAAATTTGCCCGGCCGATCGCAGAATTTATGCAATGCGCGATGCGACGGCGACGGTGCAATCGATGCCATTGATCTGCAGCAGCATTCTCAGCAAAAAACTTGCGGAAGGGATCAACGCGCTTGTGCTCGACGTGAAAGTTGGCAACGGCGCTATTTTTGAAGATGCCGCTGCCGCCGAAGAATTGGCAATGCATTTAATTCGCGCGGCGACGGCTTTCAATTTGAAGACGGTGGCGTTGCTCACGGATATGTCGCAGCCGCTCGGAGTGGCCATCGGCAACTGGGTGGAAGTTTGCGAAGCGATCGACGTGCTCAAAGGCCGCGGCCCAGAAGATACGAAAAAGGTCACGCTCGCGCTTGGCGCTATTATGTTACAACTGGCAGGAAAAGCGAGTGATTTAGCCGATGGGATGAAACAACTCGCGGCTCTTTTAGAAAATGGCGCGGCTTGGAGAAAATTTTTAGAAATTGTGCAAGCCCAAGAAGGCGATATAACATTTCTGGAAAATCGCGACAAATATCCCACCCCGAAACATCGGCTTGAGGTGAAAGCCGAAACCGATGGTTACCTCACGGCCATCAATGCGCGAGAAATCGGACGGCTTTGCATGTTGCTCGGCGCCGGCCGCAAAACCGTTGCCGACGCGGTTGATTACACCGCCGGCATGTTGCTGCACAAGAAAATCGGCGACCGTGTTCGCGCCGGCGAGCCGTTGTTCACACTGCAAAATTCCGGACCGCCGCCGGATGAGAATTTTAAGCTTGCGGTACGAGCTTGTTTCAAAATTGAAAATCAATCCGTACCCCCGCAAAAACTCCTGCAGAAACTTTTCGATGCACAAGGGGCGCATGCCTTCGTTGAAATTCAATGAAAAACGCCAAAATTAACCTTGACTTTTTTACCCAAGTAGCTTATTTTAAAAATTGTTCTTGTCTATAATTTTCGGCCAGGTAGCTCAGTCGGTAGAGCAACGGACTGAAAATCCGTGTGTCCGCAGTTCGATTCTGCGCCTGGCCACCAGGGCGAAAAGATAAAAATGAAAAAAATAAATAGATTTTCTGTTTTCTCGGTTTATCTTTTTTGTTGCGAAGCCACTTTAGCTCAGTTGGTAGAGCGCCTCACTCGTAATGAGGAGGTCGTCGGTTCGATTCCGACAAGTGGCTCAAATGGAGGGAGGATGGATTCTGTTCGTGAATACAATTGTCTAAATTGCGTCAGGAGTGATGGATTATTGAACTCCATTAATCCGACCTTCAACGCTTCACTAATCCAATCATCCATTGCGATTTGTCCCTCATGAAAAAGATTCCCCCTCTTCTGCTTTTTTTTGCCGCGTCCGCCTTTGCCGCTGATCCGATTGGTTTTGCTTTCTTGCGCACGCCGGTCGGGGCGCGCCCGGCCGCGATGGGAGCGAGTTTTTTGGCGGTCTCGCGCGATGCCCACGCGATTTATTATAATCCAGCCGGCCTCGCCAACGTGCCGTCGCGCACCGGCGCGTTCGGATATCTCAATCACATTCTCGATATTCAAAGTTTTTTTGGCGCGTACGTGCATCCACACGCGCGCGGCAGTTACGGCATTGCCATCAATTACGCCGATTACGGCGAATTTACCCGCACCAATGAGGCCGGCGAAGAAAACGGCAGTTTTGGCGCGAACACGCTCGTCGCATATTTGTCATACTCGCAATTGCGCGCCGAACGCTTGATGCTCGGCGTGAATCTCAAATTAATCCGCGCCCAGCTCGCTCAATTTACCGCCGATGGTTTTGCGGTGGATGTGGGCTTTATTTATCAGTCCACCATCATGAGCAATTTGACGTTCGCCGGCGGCGTTTTCAATCTCGGCAAAGAGCGCTCGGCCTTCATTAAAACCAAAGAACGGCTGCCGCTGAATTTTCAATTCGGCGTCTCGAAAAAATTGGCGCATCTGCCTTTGATGTACAGCCTGACATTGATGAAGTATCAAGAGGAAGATTTGCAGTTTCGCGCCGGCGGGGAATTTACTTTGTCCAAAAGCCTGTTCATGCGTTTGGGCTATGACACGGTTGGCAGCGATCAAAAAGTCGGCGCGGATGCCGATCGCTTCGCGGGACTTTCGTTCGGACTCGGATTGACGATTCACGATTACGTGTTGGATTACAGCCTGTCTTCATTCGGCGAGGTGGGCAGCTTGAATCGGTTGAGTTTCTCGATGACGTTTTGAATGCGACTAAAAAGTTTTGCTTCAAAAATAAAAAAGCACCTGTCGGATGATGGGTGCTTTTTCATTTTTGCAGGACGATTTTTTCAAACCGCCGAACTCATCGCTGCCGCCGGCGCGACACTGTTTGGCGTTTCCATGACAGGCATCATGACTTTTTCCGCCGGCGGCTTAACGCGCGTTTTATGCGGCGCTTTCAACACTTTGCCGGCTTTCAGGCATTTGGCGCAAACCTTCATGCGCTTCACCTGGCCGCCGACGAGCGCGCGCACGGCGCGAAGATTGGGCTGCCATTTCCGCAGCGTCGTGTTGTGCGCGTGGCTGATCGCGTTGCCCACGCTGGCATGCTTGCCGCAAATATCACAAACTTTGGCCATCTTTTGCTCCTGCTGACAAGTTTTATTTTACGAGTGAATGTTATTTTTTATCTTGGTTATTTACAAAAGTGAGTTTAATTATACGAAAAATCTGCGTTAAATGCAAGCAAAGACTTGCAACTGAGGCGAAATTCTGTTATATTTTATCGTTGCGGTTTAAGCTAATAACAAAAATATCAATCCCCTGCAAGCTTTGCGCTTTCATCATTGGCGAGGATGACTATGAACCGAACCCGCGTTTTAATTATGGGCGCCGCCGGGCGCGATTTTCACAATTTCAATACGGTCTATCGGAATAACGAGAAATACGACGTGGTTTGTTTCACGGCCACACAGATACCGGACATCGAGGGCCGGCGCTATCCGGCGCAGCTTGCCGGCAAATTGTATCCCCACGGCATTCCGATTCATCACGAGCGCGAGTTGGTTCAGTTGATTCATGATGAAAAAATCTCGGAAGTGATTTTTGCTTACAGCGACGTCTCGCATGAATATATCATGCACAAAGCTAGCGCCGTGTTGGCTGCCGGCGCCTCTTTCAAGCTCATTGGCACCGCCGAGACTATGCTCAAAAGCAGTAAGCCGGTCGTCGCGATTTGTGCGGTGCGAACCGGTTCCGGCAAAAGTCAAACGACACGGCGAGTCGCGCAAATTTTAAAAAGCCTGGGCAAAAAATTAGTGGTGGTTCGTCATCCCATGCCGTATGGTGATTTAACCAAACAAGTTGTGCAGCGTTTCGGCAGTTTTGAAGATTTGGAGACGCATCATTGCACCATCGAAGAGCGCGAGGAATACGAGCCGCATTTGCAAATGGGCACGGTGGTTTACGCGGGAATCGATTACGCCGCGATTCTTGAGCGCGCGCAGGCCGAGGCCGACATTGTTCTTTGGGATGGCGGCAACAATGACACGCCTTTTTTCAAGCCGGATTTGCACCTCGTCGTGACCGATCCGCTGCGGCCCGGCCACGAAACGCGTTATCATCCCGGCGAGACGAATTTGCGCATGGCAGATGTTGTCGTCATTAATAAACAAGCCAATGCGCGTCCGGAGGATATCGAGAGCGTGCGTGACGCTATTCGAGCAAATAATCCGGATACCGATATTGTCGATGCCGCCTCGCCGATTTTCGTTGAAGATGCGAGTGTGATTCGCGGCCGCCGCGTGTTGTGCATCGAAGACGGCCCGACGCTCACGCACGGCGAAATGATGATCGGCGCCGGCGTGGTCGCCGCGCAACGTTTCGGCGCGAAAGCCATTGTCGATCCGCGCCCTTTTTTGAAAGGCAGCTTGATTGACACGTTCAAAACGTATCCTGGCATCGGCACGCTGCTGCCGGCGATGGGCTACGGCGAAAAACAAACGCGCGATTTGGAAGCGACCATCAACGCGACCGACTGTGACGCCGTCGTGATCGCCACGCCGATTGATTTGCGCCGCCTCGTGAAACTCAACAAGCCGGCGACGCGAGTGACGTATGAGTTGCAGGAAATTGGACAACCGACGCTGGCGGATTTTTTAAAACGATTTGCGTGAAAAATAAAGCGTAAAACGTAATTTACGCATTGTATTTTACGAATCACGCCTTACGTTTTACTTGATGAAAATTCATGGAACGCAAAACCGTCGTCATTGCTCTCGGCGGCAACGCCATCACGCGCGAGTTTGAAGAAGGCAACATTTACCAGCAATTCGCCAACACGCGGCGAAGTTTGGTCGGCGTCGTCACGCTGGTGGAGCGGGGACACCGGGTTGTTCTTTCTCATGGCAACGGCCCGCAAGTTGGCAATGCGTTGATTCGCGTCGAAGCCGCGCGTCATTTGGTGCCGCCGTTGCCGCTCGGTGTGATCGTGGCGGATTTACAGGGCGGCATGGGGTACATGATTCAGCAGTCGTTGCTGAATATGCTGCATCGGCACGGCATTCAAAAAGAAGTCGTCACGCTGATCACGCAAGTTGTCGTGCATCCGGATGATCCGTCGATTAAAAATCCCACGAAGTTTGTCGGATCAATTTATTCGCCGGAAAGAGCCGAAGAATTGCAGCATCTGCACGGCTGGATTTTGAAAGAAGATCGCGGCCGCGGCTGGCGGCGCGTCGTGCCTTCTCCGGTACCGATTGAAATCGTCGAGAAGAACATCATCAAAGAATTGGTGGCGAATGATCGCATCGTCATCGCCGGCGGCGGCGGCGGCATTCCGGTTTATCTCGACCGCGAAGAGCGCCTCGAAGGCATCAACGCCGTGATCGACAAAGATTTTTCGACGGCGATTTTAGCGCGAGACATCGGCGCGGACGAGATGGTGATTCTCACCGGCGTCGAAAAAGTCGCAATTGATTTTGCACAACCGACGCAGCGTTGGCTGGATCATATGACGATTGCCGAAGCAAAACAATATCTCGCTGCCGGCCAATTTCCTGCCGGCAGCATGGGCCCGAAAATTCGCGGCGCCATCGATTTTCTCGAAAGCGGCGGCAAGCGCGTGGTGATCACGGCGATTGAGATGCTGGCGGAAGCGATGCAGGGAAAAACCGGGACGGTGATTGAGTAAAATTGTGGTGTAAACCAATGGCTTCTCAAATACTCGAACGTATTCGAGAATGTATTCGTACTGGCAAATACGATTTAACGAGCCACGCTTTTGACGAGATGGCCGAGGATGCATTGAGTTTGCTCGATGTCGAACAGTCTATTTTATCGGGGAAAATTGATAAAATGGAAATTGACGATCCACGCGGCACAAAATATATCATTCATGGAACTGGCAGTTCTCCCTTTGTTAAAGTAGCGACTGTTGGGCGTTTTGTGCCTGATAACAGTTATCTAATTATTACCGTTTATGTCGCCAACGAGAATGGAGAAGATTATGTATAATTATCTTTGTGAGTATTGCGACGGTACGGTCCGTCCTAAGCGCGTTAATCGAGAAGCTTTTAAGCATCGCGACGGTTTCGTTATCATGAAAGACATTACGATTGGTGTCTGCGAAAAATGTGGGAACCGCTACTACAACGCTGAGATTCTGCGACAGGTAGAAGCCATAGCTACTGGACAGGTTATTGCCGATGCCGAAGAACTTGTGCCGGTTGGACATCTGGGGTGATTTTTAGATAGTTGGCTGTACGAAGGCGAAAGGAGCATTTAACATGAAGAGTTATGCGGAATTTTTGAGAGGATATATTAGCAAAAGTGGCTGCTTGATAGATTCAACACAAGGAGGATATTACATATTTTATATACACGATAACGGCGAGGAAAAACTCGTCGATGTTGGAATGGACTATGCGGAATTTTCTGGAAAGTATAAACACCAACTTATTCCACTAAGTATGTTGGTTGTGAGATTCTAAATTTTTTTGTTGATGCTTCCATAAACTAAGCAAACATTTTCTGAGGAGGAAATTCTTTGAAAATTCACGAATACCAAGGCAAGGAAATTTTGCGAAAATTTGGCGTCGCGGTGCCGCAAGGTAAAGTCGCCAGCACGGCAGAAGAAGTCGGTTTCATTGCTGATCAATTAGGCGGCGGAACGGTTGTGGTCAAAGCGCAAATTCATGCCGGCGGTCGCGGCAAAGGCGGCGGCGTCAAAGTCGCGAAGAATCCGCACGAGGCATATGAAATTGCCAAAACGATCCTCGGCATGCAGCTTGTCACGCATCAAACCGGGCCGGAAGGCAGGCGCGTCAATAAAGTTTTAGTCGAACAAGGTTTGAGCATCGCGCGAGAGTTGTACGCCGGCGTCGTGCTCGATCGCGCCGTATCGCAGCTCGTGATCATGGCGAGCACCGAAGGCGGCGTCGAAATTGAAAAAGTGGCGGAAGAATCGCCGGAAAAAATTTTGAAAGAATATATCGACCCACTCACCGGCTTGCGCCCCAGCCAGGCCCGCAAGCTTGCGTTCGGGCTCGGCCTCGAAGGTGACGCGTTTAAAAATGCGGTGAAATTTTTCCACGCGCTTTATAAAGCCTGTGTCGAATCGGATTGTTCGCTCGCGGAAATCAATCCGCTCATCGTTACAACCGATGGGCAAGTGCTGGCGCTCGACGCCAAAATTAACTTTGACGACAACGCGCTGTATCGCCATCCGGAATACGCCGAGCTGCGGGATATTTCTGAAGAAGAGCCGCTCGAAGTCGAAGCTTCGAAATATCGGCTCAATTATATCAAACTCGACGGCGAAGTCGGCTGCATGGTCAACGGCGCCGGCCTCGCGATGGCGACGATGGATATCATCAAGCTCGCCGGCAGCTCGCCCGCAAATTTTCTCGACGTTGGCGGCGGCGCAAGTCCGGAAACGGTTGAAAATGGTTTTCGTATTCTGCTCTCGGATAAAAATGTCAAAGCCGTGCTCATCAACGTGTTTGGCGGCATCGTGCGCTGCGACCGCATCGCCAACGGCGTGATTCAAGCCGCGAAAAACGTCCACATCAACGTGCCGCTCGTCGTTCGTCTTGAAGGCACAAACGCCAAAGAAGCCGCGCAATTGCTCAAAGCCTCCGGCCTGCCGCTGATCGTCGCCGGCGATTTGAAAGACGCGGCCAAGAAAGTCGTAGCGGCAATTCGAGGGTAACACAATCGGCTCCACGTTTTGCTGAACATGGCAGAATCTCGAACGAAATACAAAAAAATCTGAAAAAAGAATCGCAATAAATAATAACCCAAGGAGGAGATTTGAGCATTCTCGTTGACAAAAAAACGCGCGTGTTGGTGCAAGGCATTACCGGCAGCGAAGGCTCGTTTCATGCGACGCAAATGATGGAATATGGCACCAATGTCGTTGCGGGCGTCGTGCCGGGAAAGGGCGGGCAAAAATTTAATGACACCGTGCCGATTTTTAATACAGTCGCCGAGGCGATAAAAAATACCGGCGCGAATGCCGCCGCAATATTTGTCCCGCCGGCGTTTGCCGCCGATGCGATTATGGAAGGCGTGACCGAGGGCTTGCCGCTGATCGTGACGATTACTGAAGGCATTCCCGTTACTGACATGCTGCCGGTGAAGGCGCTGCTGAACAAAACCGGCGCGCGCATGATTGGTCCGAATTGCCCGGGCGTCATTTCACCGGGCAAATGCAAAATCGGCATCATGCCGGGCTTCATTCACCAGCCGGGACGGGTCGGCGTGATTTCGCGCAGCGGCACGTTGACCTACGAAGCGGTGAAACAACTCTCCGATCTCGGCATCGGCCAGTCGACTTGCGTCGGCATCGGCGGCGATCCGATTATTGGCACGACGCACACTGACGCGTTGAAACTTTTTGCCGAAGATGGCAACACCGACGCCGTTGTGCTCATCGGTGAAATCGGCGGTTCGGCGGAAGACGAGGCGGCGGCGTATATTAAAAAATATTTTGATAAACCCGTTGTCGTCTTCATTGCGGGTCGCACCGCGCCGCCGGGACGACGCATGGGACATGCCGGCGCGATCATCGCCGGCGGAAAAGGAACGGCCGCGGAAAAAATGGCAGCGCTGCGCAAAGCCGGCGCGTATGTTTGTGAAAGCCCGGCGGAGATCGGCGCGATGATGGAAAAAGCGCTCGGCAGGACGAAGAAAGTCTTTGCGGTCAAAGCTTCTTCATCGAAAACAGAGAGCCAAATGAAGAAGCCGGCGCGGAAAACAAGAACAGCCACGGTTGCCGCCGGGCGATAATGTTTGTAGAAATTTTCATCATTAAATCGAATATTTAAAGGAGATTCAGCTTTGGAACGCACCCTCGCAATTATGAAGCCTGATTGTGTTTCAGCAAAAAAAATGGGCAAAGTGCTCGACCGCATTGAAGCGGCAGGTTTTCGCATCATGGGAATGAAAATGGTGAAACTGACGCCGGAAGTAGCCGGCAAGTTTTATGAAGTGCACAAAGAGCGCGGTTTTTATAAAGAACTCGTGAGTTTTATGTCGAGCGGGCCGGTCGTCGTGCTGGCGCTGGAAAAAGAAAACGCCGCGGCGGATTTTCGCAAACTCATCGGCGCGACCGATCCGGCGGAAGCCGTGCCGGGAACGATTCGCCGCGACTTTGCGACGAGCAAGCAGAATAACATCGTGCACGGTTCGGACTCTCCAGAAAATGGCCGGATCGAAGTTTCGTTCTATTTTTCAAATAGAGAATTGATCGAAGCGCAGTAGTTTTCACATTTTCAAGACGAATTGATCACCTCACGGCTCTCAAGGAGAATTGATCATGGAAAATGAAAATCGGCGCGTCGCGTGGGTTGGGGGAATTTTGATCGTAGGCGTTGCCGCTTTGTTGGGCTGGTTGGTCTTGACAAAAAAAAACAAAGAGCCGGAACCGCCGGTGACGCAACCGCAGCTTATCGAAGATACGCTGGCAACGCAGCGCGACTTGCCGGAGCAGGAACCGCCAACGCAACCTCAGCCACAAATCGTTGTTGACACCGAAGGCAAATACACGGTGCAAGTTTCTTCGTGGCAAACACGCCGGCGCGCCGAACGAGATGCGGAACGTTTTAGCGCGAAAGGCTTTCGGGCTTATGTGCAAAGCGCCGATCTTCCGGAACTGGGTGGTACGTGGTATCGCGTGCGCGTCGGCAGCTACGCAACACGTCGCGACGCCAAAGAGATGGCCGAACGCTTGGCCGGGCTTTTGGAGTCCGGTTATTGGGTCGATCGCAATCGTAAGACAGACCAGCCGCAGTAGATTAAGAAATTTCTCGAAGCGAAGATCAAACAGGTGTTCATTTAACACCCGTGAATTGACGCGGTACATTTTTTTTAGCTTGACTTGTAACGCTTTCTTTTATAAATTCTTCACTAATCTTTTTTCGGCGGCTGAACATGAAGATTTCGCTCGTACGTCTTTCCGAAGGACTGCACACGATAAACTTCGTGGAGAAGCTGGCTGATCTCGGTCTGGAGAATCACCCGAATCTGCGCGATGAGGTGACGGTTCGGGCGGATATTGAAAAGCGGTCACCGCATTATTTTCTGAAAAACTCGGTTCGGATGAGCGGGCGCTTCGCGTGCGATCGCTGCACGGATGAATTTGATAAAACGGTGATCGGCGAAGGGCGGGCAGTTTTTTCGAGCGATGAAGCGATGCTCGAAATGAGCGAGGCAGATGACATTCGTTACCTCGCGTCTGACGTGAAAGAGATCGATATCACCGACGACATTCGCGATACGGTTTTGCTCTCCGTTCCAATGAAAAATTTGTGCTCGGAAGATTGCCGCGGCTTGTGCGCCGGTTGTGGCGCCAATCTCAACACGGAACCGTGTCGTTGCGCCGCGCCGGCGGCCGACCCGCGTTGGGAAGCGCTGCGCAAGCTTTTATAATCAATTTCGCTTTTTAACCCCCCAGCCCGCCTCGATTTTATTGAGTAGACTGGACAAAATCGAGGCGTCGTGCTCATTAAGATCAGAAAGAGGTATAGTCGTGCCAAATCCGAAACGTCGACATTCTCGCACTCGTCGTGATAAACGCCGGACCCATTGGAAGCTTTCCGCGCCCAACGTGGCGCCTTGCTCGAATTGTCGCCAACCGAAACTGCCGCACCGCGCTTGTCCGAATTGCGGTTATTATGGCGAGCGTTCGGTTTTTCTGCCGCGCGAGCAGTAACCCGCGCTGATGCTGGGCGAACGTGTGAGGCGTTTTATGCGCCGTCTTTTTGGCGCCACAAATGTTTGGTCGCATGATCGCTCGAGGCTTGACGACATTTCTAAAACTTTGAGAATGAGGATATGCGTATCGCATTGGACGCCATGGGCGGCGATTATGCGCCGGCGGCGATTGTGCAAGGAGGCTTGGAAGCCGCCAAGCTGGCGAACGGGGCGTACGAAATCGTTTTTGTCGGCGACAAGATACAAATCGAGCAGGAAATCAACCGGCATCCGCTGCTGACGCGCGGCGAAAATTTGCGCTACTCGATCTATCATGCTTCCGAAAAAATCGAGATGTGTGATGTTCCAACGGTCGCGTTGAAGAAGAAGAAAGATGCGTCGGTGCTGGTGTCGGCGCGTCTGCATCAAGAAGGCAAAGTCGATGCGATGGTCAGCGCCGGCCACACGGGCGCGGCGATGGCGGCCAGTCTGATGCAGCTTGGCCGCATTCGTGGCGTCAATCGGCCGGGCATCGGCTCGCTCATTCCCAACGGATACGGCGTGACGATGCTGATCGATGTCGGCGCCAACGTCGATTGCAAACCGATTCAGCTCATGCAATTCGGCCTGATGGGCAGCATCTTTATGAATCGCGTCATCGGCATCGCATCGCCCAAAGTCGCGTTATTAAGCAATGGCGAAGAACGGTCCAAAGGCACCGAAGTGACTCGCGAAGCCCATGGAATGTTGGAAACAACCAGCAACATTAACTTCATTGGCAACGTTGAGGGCCGTGATATTCTCAAAGGAACGGCTGACGTCGTCGTGTGCGACGGTTTTGTGGGGAACGTTATTCTCAAATTTGCCGAGAGTCTCGGCGGCGTGTTTCGCCATCACATCAAGCGTCAAATCGGCAAAAGAATTTTTCGCCAGATCGGCGCGTTTTTATTGCAGCCAACGTTTACCGGCCTGCGCAAAATTTTTGACTACGAAGAATATGGCGGCGCGCCATTGCTGGGCATCGACGGCGTTTGCATCATTTGCCATGGCGGCTCGACGCCGAAAGCCATTCGCAATGCCATCCGTGAAGCCGTGAAGATGGTCTCGGAAGGCATCACGCAAATCATCGGTCAAGAATTGCAAGCCCAAAATGGAGTGAAACTTGTTGAACAAGAAGCCTAATGCGATGATTCTCGGCACCGGCCGCGCTTTGCCCAAGCGCGTGCTGACCAATTTCGATTTGGAAAAAATGGTGGAGACAACCGACGAATGGATTCGCGAGCGCACCGGCATCGAACGACGTTATATTGCCGATGAGAACGACACGACTTCCGGGCTTTGCGCTGCGGCCGGTCGCGCCGCGTTAGAAAATGCGCAAATATCCGCCGATAAAATCGACGCGATTATCATCGGCACCGTTACGGGCGACGTCACGTTTCCTTCGACGGCGTGTTACGTGCAGGAAATGTTGGGCGCTGAAAATGCCGCGGCGTTCGATATTTCCGCCGCCTGCACCGGGTTTATTTACGGCCTGTCATTGGCGGATAGCTTGATCGTCGCCGGCAAAGCGCAACACGTGCTTGTCATTGGCGGCGAAATACTCACGCGCATCACCGATTGGACGGATCGCGCGACGTGTGTGCTGTTTGGCGATGCTGCCGGCGCCGCCGTAATCGGCCCCAGTGACGGCAAGCGCGGCATAGTCGATACTTATATAAAGAGCGATGGTCGCCTCACGCATTTGCTTTGCATGCCGGGCGGCGGCACCAAAGTTCCTCCGGATGTTGCGCTGGCGGAAAAAATGATGTTCTTGCGGATGGAAGGCCGCGAGGTTTTCAAACATGCCGTGACTGCCATGGGCGATGCCGCCGAACATATTTTGGCGAAAAACAACATGACCGGCGATGATATTCATCTGCTGATCCCGCATCAGGCCAACATGCGCATCATCAACGCCACCGCCAAACGCGTCGGCATGCCGCTGGAAAAAGTTTATGTCAATGTTCAAGATTATGGCAATACTTCGGCGGCGTCGATTCCCATTGCCATGAGTGAAGCACTCGAAAAAGGACGGCTGAAACCGGGCGACCGCTGCATAATGGTCGCGTTCGGCGGCGGCTTTACGTGGGGCTCGGCGATTGTCCAATTTTAAAAATTTATGAGCGAACGGCGCGCCTTCATCTATCCCGGCCAAGCCTCCCAATATATCGGAATGGCCAAAGATCTTTGCGGGAAATTTTCGCTCACGCAAGAGTTATTTGCCCGTGCCAACAAGCTTCTCGGATTCGACATTCAGCAAATTTGTTTTTTCGGCCCGGAGGAAAAATTAACGCAAACCGATGTCACTCAGCCGGCGATTTTTATTCACAGCGCGATCGTGACGCGCTTGCTCGCTGAAAAGGGAATCATTCCCGACATGGTCGCCGGCCACAGTCTCGGCGAATATTCCGCGTTGTATGCTGCCGGCATTCTCGATTTTGACGAAACCCTGATGTTGGTCAAACGCCGCGGCGAATTGATGCAACGCGCCGGCGTCGAAAATCCGGGAACGATGGCCGCCATCATCGGTCTTGATCCCGCCGAAGTCGAAGCCGTTTGTCGAGAAGCGGCGAGTGCAGGAATTGTTTGTCCGGCCAATTTCAACTCGCCGGGACAAATCGCCATTTCCGGATCGGTTGCCGGCGTTCAGCATGCGATGACGCTCGCCAAAGCCAAAGGCGCGAAAATGGCCAAACAACTCACGGTTGGCGGCGCATTTCACTCGCCGTTAATGGCAAGTGCGCGCGAGGGCTTGCGCGACGGTTTGCAAAAAGCGCATTTTCACGAAGCGAAGTGTCCGATCTATTTGAATGTCACCGCGAAGCCGACGCAAAATGTCGAAGAAATGCGACAGCGGTTGGATGAACAACTCACCAGCCCCGTGCGCTGGATTGAGATTATCGAAAACATGATCGCCGCCGGCGCGACGCAATTTTATGAAGTCGGCCCGGGCAATGTGTTGGCGGGATTGCTGAAACGGATCAATAAAAATTTTGTTGCGAAGACGGTGGGAAAAGTTGTTGAGGTGGAATCTATTTAACGGCGTGAGATGGGAAAACTTCAGGATAAAATTGCGCTTGTAACCGGCGGTTCGCGCGGCATCGGCAAGGCGATAGCGATGCGACTGGCAAAAGAAGGCGCTAAAGTCGTCGTTACCGCCACGACGAAAGCCGGCGCGGATAAAGCCGCCGATGAAATTCGCCAGACCAGCGGACAAGCTGTTGGCTTCGAGGTGAATATTGTCGACGCCAAACAGGTCGAAACGCTGATCAAGGGAACAGTCGATCAATTCGGCGCGCTGCATATTCTCGTGAACAATGCCGGCATCACGCGCGATAATCTCGTCATGCGCATGAACGACGAGGATTGGAACGCCGTGATCGCAACCAATCTCACCGGCACGTTCAATTGCATTCGCGCCGCCAGCAAAATCATGATGAAGCAGCGCGCCGGAAAGATTATCAACATCACGTCGGTCGTTGCCTTGATGGGCAACAAAGGCCAAGCGAATTATTGCGCCGCCAAAGCCGGCGTCATTGGGTTGACCAAATCCGTTGCGCGCGAGCTGGCGAGCCGCAACGTTCAAATCAACGCCGTTGCGCCCGGTTTTATTGCCACCGATATGACCGCGGTTTTGCCCGAGGCCGCGAAAACCGCGATGCTGCAAGCGATTCCGCTTGAAAAAATGGGCGCGCCGGAAGATGTCGCGAGTGTCGTGGCGTTTCTCGCTTCGCCGGATTCGGATTATATCACGGGGCAGGTTTTTAATGTGGATGGCGGAATGGTGATGGCATAAGAACTCTGTAGTCGTTCGTAGCTGTGCCTTTAGGCGCACTTACTCTTGAGCTCGTCCCTAACGGGTCGACCACTGATATAATTGAAAATGAAAACAACCTTAACTTTACTCACCCAAACGGAGGAGTGAAAACGAAATGGCAGCTCTTGAAGAAAAAGTCAAGCAAATCATCGTGGATCAACTCGGTGTTGACGCCAACGAAGTGACGCCGCAAGCAAATTTCATTGAAGACCTGGGCGCGGATTCACTCGACACGGTCGAATTGGTCATGGCGTTCGAAGAAGAGTTCGACATTGAAATTCCCGATGAAGACGCCGAAAAAATGACCACAGTCGGCATGGCGATTGAATATTTAAAAAAGAAAAAAGGCGATGCCTAATCGGTGCGTGGTCAACGGGCGAAAAATGATTTGTTAAAAAGAAACTCCGCACCATTTTGCAGGCGTTCCTATGCATGAACGACGGGTCGTCATCACCGGCATGGGCGTGATTTCGCCGCTCGGTCACACGGTTGACGAGTTTTGGCAAAATCTGCTCGCCGGCAAATCCGGCGTCGACCGCATCACGCGTTTCGACACGGCAAATTTCGACACCAAGATTGCCGCCGAAGTCAAAGACTTCAACGCCGAAAATTACATCGAGAAAAAAGAAGTCCGGCGCATGGATGCGTTTACCCATTACGCGCTGGCGGCGGCGAAGCTTGCGGTTGATGATTCGCGGCTGCTTGAATCGCCAATCGACAAAGACGCGGTTGGCGTCATTGTCAGCTCCGGCATCGGCGGCATGGACACGTTTGAGCGTGAGGAACGGAAGATGCTCGAGAAGGGGCCTGGACGCATCAGCCCCTTTTTTATTCCGATGATGATTGCGGATATTGCGCCCGGCCACATTTCCATGCAATACGGCTTCAAAGGGCCAAACTATTCGATCATCTCCGCTTGCGCCTCAAGCTCGCACGCGATCGGCGAAAGTTTCCGTTACGTGCGGCGCGGCGAAGCGGAAGTGATGATTTGCGGCGGCGCCGAAGCCACGATTACAGCCATGGGCGTCGGCGGCTTTAATGCGATGAAAGCGCTATCGACTCGCAACGACGATCCGCAGAAAGCCAGCCGGCCTTTTGATCGGGAGCGCGACGGCTTCGTCATGGGCGAAGGCAGCGGCATTTTGGTGCTTGAATCGTTGGAAAGCGCCACGCGCCGCAACGCCAAAATCTACGCGGAAGTCGTTGGCGCCGGTTACAGTGCCGATGCTTATCACATCACGCAACCGGCTCCCGGCGGCGAGGGCGCGGTTCGCGCCATACAACTCGCGCTCAAAAGTGCCGGCGTTGCGCCGGCAGAAGTGCAATATGTCAATGCGCATGGGACGTCGACGTCGGCCAATGACAAGAACGAAACGCAAGCCGTTGCCACCGTCTTTGGCGAACATGCTTCACAACTCAACATCAGTTCCACGAAGTCGATGATCGGTCATTTGCTCGGCGCCAGCGGCGCGGTCGAGGTGATTGCCACCGCCTTGACTTGCCGGGATGGCGTTATTCATCCCACGATCAACCAAATCGTCGCGGATCCGGACTGTTTTTTGAATTACACGCCCAACACGGCAGTGAAGCGTGATGTGAATGTCGCCGTCTCCAATTCCTTCGGATTTGGCGGCCACAATGTTTGTCTGGTGGTCAAAAAATTCGTCCACTAATCTGGTGAAATCGAGTTGCTCTCAGGTCATTCCGAGCGAAGCGAGAAATCTGCTGCGCGCAGTTTTCTCACCCCGATCGCAATGTGATTCAAACCCAACCCGATCTCGCCAAGACCTTAGGGGCGGAATCAAATGCCATGGGCGACAATAATTCTTTTTAGTTTTTTATTTTTTGTGCCGTCGGTTGTATTCTTCGCTTCGTATTATGCTGAGTCTTTTAAAAGGGCTGTTCAGTAAGAAGAACCATACAGGAAGGGATGAGGCAGAAACGAACGCCAAAAGATTCGCGAAGCTCATTGGGTATCGCTTTCGCAATCTTGATTTATTGCTGCAGGCGTTGAAGCATCGCTCGTTTTTGCCGCAAGTCAATGAGCGCCGGGTTCATTCCAACGAAAGATTAGAGCTGCTTGGGGATGCCGTCCTCGGCTTGGTGGTTACGGATGCGCTCTTTCATCGTTTCCCCGCCAAAGAAGAAGGCGAGATTACCGCGATGAAATCGTTGCTGGTGAGCCGGAAAATTTTAGCGCGTTTTGCGCGCCAGTTGGAGCTCGGCCGCTACGTTTTAATGAGCGAAGCCGAAGAGCGATCCGGCGGCCGCACGCGCCCATCGATCATCAGCGATACGTTTGAAGCTGTGATTGGCGCGATCTATCTTGACGGCGGGCTGAGGCCGGCTCGCGCATTCGTTGACGACGCGGTTTTGAAAGAGATCGATCCCATTCTCAATGAAGAGCAGCACAAAAATTTCAAAAGCCTTTTGCTCGAATACTCCCAAAGCCGCAACCTCGGTGTGCCGTTTTACGCCATTCGCTCGGAAGAGGGCCCGGATCACGACAAGATTTTCACCATCGAAGTGAGAATTCAAAATCGCACCGTCGGCGTCGGCGTCGGCAATTCAAAAAAACGCGCCGAACAAAACGCAGCGCAAAATGCGCTGGAGAAATTGCAGGAAATGGTTACGAAATAAAAACACTTGTTTAAAAATAAAGCCTCACTCAATAATCCTCATTCTCGTCTCGCTGCCATTGCCCTGATATTCCGGATAGTACATCAAATTTGCAATTGTCGGCATCACGTGATAGTCGCCGGGAATTTGCGCGCGCAGGAGATAGGTCAACTCATGCCGGCCCGCCGGAATTCGCGTTGCAAAGAAAACCACTTTCTCGTCGCGGACTTCTTTGGCGGCGTACCACGAACTTCTATAGCGCCCGCCTTCATATTCACCTTCCCGCGGATCGCGATAGGCTGATTCCCCAATAATATTATAGCCGCTTTCATCTGTAATCGCTTCGACGCCGGCTGGCAGGGGATCTTCGAGCATGAAATACTCGTACTCCGTCGACGACGCAACGGAAATTTTTACCAGCACTTCATCGCCGGAGCGCAGCGCGCCGGTGAATGGCGCCTTGGCATATTTGATTCCGTCGGAAGTTTGCTGTCGGGTGAGTTTGAAATACTCGCGTTTCACGCCGAAACCGGCCGTGCTGGATTTCAAATTTTCACCCGCTGCATAATAAACACTGCGAAACGTGCTGTAGAGTTTGCCGGCGCCGTCCTTCTCGACGCGAATGCGATTGTCGCCGAGATGCAAACTGCCGCCGTTGAGTCGAATCGACTGCTCGGGCCTCAGCGCCTCGTCCTTCGTCATTTGTTTTTCGAAAACGAGTTTGTCGTTGAGATAAATTTTGACGTTGTAATTCGGCTCGAGTTCCTTGCTTTTTTCGAGATAATCAACGAGCGCAAAAATGATCATCGCCGTGTCTTTCGTCGAGCGCCAGGCATTTCCCTGCTTTTGCGTGAGCAGATAACGAATGCCGCTGTTGATGCGCGGACTGCCGTATTTCACCTGCACCAACGATTTCACCGCAAACGCCGTGGTCTCGACATAGTCATCCTGCCAGTTGTAGTGCCACGACTTGCCGCCCCACGAGCAGGCCGTACCGGTCTCGATACAGTTATTTTCGATTTGCGCCGCCAGTTGATTCGCCAGATCGGTTTTGTTTTGACCATACGAAACCATTGCCAATAAAGAGCGCGCGTAATCGTTGACATTGGCTTTTTGCAATTTGGTTAATTGCGCATCGAGCGCGGCCTCAACTTTTACACCGGCCTTTTGCGCGGTTTGCAGCGCGTAAAGCATGTACGCCTGCGTCGTCGCATCGATGAACTCGTACGCATTCTCGTTGCCGTTCCCGAGTCCGGAAATTTCTTTCTGTGTCAACTTGGCTTGCGTGAGTTGCCGCGCTAAATTATTTGCCCCGCGCGTGAGCGCGTTTTCATTCACCTGATGCCCGGCTTGTTTGGTCAAAGCCAGACCATAGACGACATACGCTGTCATATATGGATGCGTCGCGTCGCTCTCCCACCAGCCCCAACCGCCGTCGGAATGCTGATAATTGTAAAGCGCCTTCAGCCCTTTGTCGATCATCTTCGGTAACTCGTTCATCAACTGCAAACGGAGATTGAGATTCAGTTTTTTCGCCGTGTACGCAACAATTGCAGTGGGCAAAAAACGGCTCATCGTTTGTTCCACACAGCCATACGGATAGCCGGCCAAATCTTCGAGCGCCGACAACATTGATGAAGCCAGTGACGGCGAAACCGAGACGTGCAACTCTGCGGTTGCCGGATTCGCGCCGGCTGGAATGACGATGGTTTTATCGCGCCTTGCCGTGTTTTCTTCAATATCCATCACCACGGCTTCGGAAGTTTTCAAGCCGTGCGGCAGAATCGGCACTTTGAGCTGCATGGCGTCCGACACTTCATTGGTCAGCGCTTTCGCGGTTAAGATCGCCGTGCCGATATTGTTCGTGCGCACCGTCCAGTCAATGCGTTTCTCGCCGTTTTGCGGCACGGTGATTATTTTCTCACCAACCGGTTCGATTTGAACGCCTTCGCCTTGCAGACTCACTTTCACTTGTTTGTCCTGCGGAAGATAATTGTGCGCAATCGTCGAGATCGTCATCTCGTCGCCTTGAATAAAAAATCGCGGCGTTTCCATGCGGACGATCAAATCTTGCCGCACAAGCGTCTTGTGAATTTTTTCGCCGACTTCGGTTTTCTCGGAAATAGCGCGAACCGTCGTGCGCCACGTCGTGAGATTATCCGGAAAATGAATTTTGATTTTGGCAACGCCGTCGCCGTTCGTGCGCACCTGCGCCTGCCAAAACATCGTATCGCGAAAATCTTTCCGCACGCGCGCTTCTTTGAACTTGTCGGTTTTGATGTCGGCGAAACTGCGGCGCGAGAACCCTGCTGGCGGTTTCGCGGCGGCCAAACCGCCAAGCCCGCGCGAATAGCCGTAGAAGCGAAAATAAAGCGAAGAGTACGTGCTGACGCGATTGTAGCGTTTGCTGTAAAAAACTTTTTTAATGTCGCGCGTGATGTCCGGCGCCAGCGCGTAAATGCTTTCGTCCACGACGCCGATCGACAACTCCGTCGCCACGCCGTCGCCGTCTTTGTTGGTTACTTTAATGGCCAATTCGCCGTCGTCTTGCGGACGATAAATTTCTTTATTCGTGCTGATTTCGACGTTGAGAAATTTTTCTTCCGGAATGACCAGCACATTTTTGCTGCCGGAATAAAATTCATCATTTGCCAGCAGCGCGACGGCAAAGGCAAAATTGGGCTGATGCTTTTCCTCAATCTTAATATCGACAACTTGCGACGTGCCTTTGATATTGACCACTTGCTGACTGAGTATCGCCGATCCTTCTGCCGTTACCAAGGCCCAAACATTTTTCACCGGTGAAATCACCAGCACATGCGCGACCTCGCCCGCCTGGTAACTCGGCTTGTCGGGAATAATCTCAATGCCCTTCGATTCATAACTATAGTAACCCGCGCCGGAACTAACCCAACAATAATCTTCCGTTGAAATCATATTGCCGCGCGCATCGATGCTGTTTGCCGTCATAAAATAGTAACCGCTTTCACTCGTTTTGAATTTGACCGCCGCCTTGCCGCCGGCGTCAGTATTGACCGTTTGTGAATAAACTTTTTTGTTATTCTCCCAGCCGCTGCCGGATTTCCACTCGCGCGTGTAAATTTCCACCAAGACTTTTGTGGAAACCGGATTGTTTTTAAAATCTTCGGCTTTAATGTTGAGAATGGCCTCATCGCCTGGCGCATAAACATACTTGTTAGCGTAAGTCGAAATCATGAACAGGCCGCGCGTCACCACGACTTGCTTGGAGCCGATAATCTGCCGCCGGCTCGCGTCGACGACGCGCGCTTCGATGCGATAGTAATAATCAACATTGTCGGTCCCTTTCTCGGTTTGATACGTTAGCGTGAATTGGCCGTTGGCATCGAGATAATCGGTGTTGCTCTCGATCAATTCGGCGCGATACGAGTTGCTTTCGTCATCGCTCGCCTCATCTTCATAGTACCACGCGTACTCCGAGCCGTGCCACCAAGGCCGCCAATAGCGTCCGCGAAAAATGTAATAATCGATTTGCGCGTTCGCTACCGGACTGCCGAAATAATAATCCGCTTTGATCGTCGCCGTGATCAAGTCGCCAATGGCATATTGATCTTTGTCGGGCTTCACCTCAACTTTGTATTCCGGCTTTTTGTATTCTTCGACTTTGAAGCTGGCATAATGCGTAATGCCGTCGGGTATCGAAGTCGTCAATTCATACGTTCCGAGCGGCGGCTCTTCGCCGAGCGTCAATTCACCGCTGTACGTGCCGTTCGCATTGGTTTTGATTTTTTGCCGATAAATTTCATTGCCGCGAGGATCATTGATTTTGGCCTCAATTTCTTGATTGCCATAAACTTCGTATCCCGCTTCCGCTGCAACACGCACCATGCCTTTGAAATAAACAATTTGCGCCGGACGATAAATCGGGCGCTCGGTGTAAGCATGAACGACAAACTGGCGCGCTTCACCAAAGCCCCAATAATAAGGGTCCGAAAGCACGAGATGATTTTCTTTTTGTCCGAGAATAAGCGGCGAGGCGTCCTCCTGCTCTGAATCTTTTGCCACGGTGAAACGTGCGAGGCCATTCTTGTCGGTAAGCGCAGTCGCCATTTCTTCGCGATTGCGGACCAAACTCAAATTTACCTCTGTCACCGGCTCGCCCGTCTTTTTGTTAGACACAAATATCAACATGCCGTCGGGAGAACTTTTGGTGATCATGCCGAGATTGGAAATCACCACAACGGTGTGCGCCATTAATTTCTCGTTGAAGGCCTCGAGCAAATACGCGCCGGGCTCTTTCAAATCGACTTCGACATCACGATAAGAATATTCCTGAGGATTTTTAAATTCAGTGACTTCCCACGTCAGCAGCAGAGGATAATCTTTCAGCACCGAAAGCAAACGATTGGCGCGCGAGCCGGCTGAGAAGGTTTCCAAGCCCAGTGTGTTTTTCACCGCCGTGCGAGTTGGCGCCGACATGTTGTCGCGAAAAACCTGGCGCTGATCGCGCTGCAAACGGCTGCGCGACGAACGAAGAATGTCAATGGTATTCGCCTCGCGCACGCTCAATAACTGCTGCGGGCTGTGCGGATCGGATTGCCGTTGAAAAAATGCCAGCGGATTTTCAATCTTATAAGCCCGAAAGAAAATTGATCCTTCAACTTCCTGCGACGAAAGATTGACGATCGCTTTTTCGCCGGGCGAATAGATTTTCGGCGTTTCGAGGCTGAAATACTGCGCTGATGCGGATGAAGCAAAAAAGACGAGCATCAGCACGCTCGCCCCAAGCCACGCCAATCGTTTTTCCTTCATAATATCACCTTCCTTAAAATTAAACTCACGGATGAATCTGCACGCCGGCCTCGAAGAAAATGCCGCTCAAATCCAGTTCGAATTCTAAGGGCAAAAATGGATCCTGCGAATCGGGTGGGGCGCTCAGAAAATCGGAAATTTTTGCCGCGCGATAACCGGCCTTGGCATTGAACGCCAATATAGCGAAAGGCCGCCACTCCGGGCCGGCGGCGAAACTGAACCCGAGGCCGTTGCTTTTCGCCGTGGTTTGAAATTCACTCAATTGGAGTCCAGCCTGGTCCGGAATCTCGTATTGCACGCGCGCGATATGATGCTCGATATTGAATTCGCCGCGCAGTCGCAAGGCCTTGAACGGAACTCTGCCGCCGACGCCGATTGACACGGGCAGCGTGCGAGCGCGATATTCATCTTGGAGGGTGGCGATTGGCTCGAAATTATTATTGAGCACAACGAACTCAGCTTTTGTAGCGCTGCTCATGCGGCCAATTTTAAAATTGAAATCGATATACCGTGAGACCTGCACGCGCAAGCCGCCCCGCAGAGCAAACCCGTTTGCAATTTTTTTGCGACCCAATCCGACGAGAAAATTATTGACTTCGTCCGGTGAAAAAAAAGCGTAACCGGCGCCAATTTCCAAGCTAAGGCGAGGATACATTTTTTTTTGCGCGCGCAAATCTGAAAAGGGAATGAGCAACACCGCCAGAGCAAGCGCTGGCCAATGCAAGCTTTTTGCAGCAATCATGAGAGCCTCCTTAATGAATTCAATCTAAAATCTTCCAGCGATAGTATCCCAAAAAATAACGATTCTCTGGCGCTGGACGCCAACGCTCGTCGGGATGTTCGAGCAAATCGGCGAGGCGCACTTTTTTCAGCATACCGGGCTCGTGATTGCGCCGGCCGGTGTGGTAGATGACGGAATCATCCAAGCTCGGCGCCTTGCGGCGGTCGCCGAGAAAAATCATCGAGTGCTGCGGCATCTTGACGTCGCCGGTATTCAAAAAGAAGAGCAAATCGCCGGGGTGGAGGTTTTCCAAAGATTTTCCCACAAACACCGTGTTGTAACTGCGCAGCTTTGCGGCGAGGGCCGTAACCGCAAATGTGGTGTCATTCAAATCGGGTTCACGAAAACTGCCGGCGCGGGTGCGGAAAATTTTGGTTTGCAGAAACGGCACGCTGGGATAATTGTATTGGCGCACATCTGCAATCGCCGCATCGATCAGAAACGGTTTGCTGCGGAGCCATTTGGTGTCGTGCCGCTTCAACGCCTCGCGATAAGCAAAGCGGATCAGCCCGGCGCAGTCGTGATCATCCTGACGCCACGCCGGATCTTCTTTGTATAATTGCGATTCCGCAATCGAAACGAACCAGCGGCGAAAATTGCGGCGGTCGGTTTCATCTTCTAACTCGCAGGCATCGGGAAAACCGTCGGCGTCGAGGTCGCTGGTAGAAAACGAAGCGGCGACGCGAGCGGAATCTACAGTCACTGAAGAGCTTGTCTCCGGCGGCTCGGCGCAAGATTGTATGCGCCAGGCGGCAAAAGTAAAAAGTGACAGTGCGATAAAAGCAATTTTCCTTTTCATGCCGTTCATCTCGTTCCGAGAATCATCTCGCCATTTCCTGCCGCGCTAAATTTTCCGGCGCCGACTTGAACCGTGGATTTAACGAGCGCAAACAGCGGCTCGACGCGCGCCTGCAAATCCCGTTCATCAAACAGATTGGTGACGCGATCATACGCCGTCAAATAACTTTGATAATTGTCCAAAAAATTTTCGGCGTTGAAATAAGCCAGCGAGTTTTCGATAGCATCGAGGCGATTTCGCGCCACTGCAAAACCGGAGTTTCGTTCAATCGAATCGCCGCGCTTTTGGCCGGCGTCGATTGCGGCTTTGATGGTGGCGCGATCAAACGCGATGAGCAAATAACCGTCAACGACGGCAAAATTGGGCTCGAACGTCGTCGGGCTTTTCACATAATAAAGTCGCGCGCCGGAATATTCTTCGGTTTGAATCTCGTCCTGCGGCGAATACAAATAAGCCAGCAGACGCTTGCCGTATCGTTCGACGCCCTTTTGTTCGCGCAAACGCACGCCGAGCAACTGCCGCCAGAAAAAGCGCGGACCGGTGGTGTCGATTCCTGCGAAGAAATACAAAAGCTGGTTGTCGAGCTTGCTGACGAGATCGCGTTCGAGATTCAAGTTGCTGCGCGTTTCAAAATTTTTGATGGCTTCTTTTTCGGCGCGTTTCGTCGTGACATAACGCCAAAATACTTGAGGATTGATCGCCGTGGTGGCGTAACAAAAAATCGCATTGGCGGGAATGAATTGCAGCGTTTGCGTTTCAACTGCAGGCGTTGCTGCGGCTGGGCTCGCGGCTGCGAAAGAATTCGGCGACGAGGCCGCCGACTCGCCGGCAATCTCGCGCAAGGCTTTTTCCACCGTGACGGCAAGCGCCTCAGAAACTTGTTGCCCTTGGCTAATAGCAAAAAATTTTCGCGGATCGATATGCGCCAATAAAAATGAGGGGTTGTCGATTTGCTGCAAAGATTGGCGAAAAGCGACTTGGTAAGCCAGGCTGTTCTCTTCTTTATCTTTATACGAAGCAATAGCCCGTACGAGTATTTGATCGTCTTCAGTAACGACGAGATAGCCATCGACAACGGCATAGTGAAACAAAGAGGCTTTGTTATTATTGAGCGCCACGTGAAAAAGACTCTCGCCACGATAAGTCCGCTTTTCAATCGTGACCTCGCCACTGCGAACTTTTCCCAGGGCTTTCAACGTGGCGTTCACGGCCTTGGCCTTGAAATTGGCGGGTGTAACCATGAGAAGCTTGTCACCGTCATCGGCGGGATAAGCGACGAGATAAACTTCTTCTCCCAGCGGGTCGATCAGATAATTCATGTTGCCACCCAAGGATCCGAGTTCGGCGTTGAGTTTTTCCTGCAATTTAAAAAAGCGATTGAATGGCGCGGCCGCTTTGAGATCCTGCCAGGCCTGCAACTGCACGAGCTGTTTGGCAAATTCGGAGTTTTGCAATTTTTCCCAATTCGTTATAAAATTCGGCAGGTGTATGCACCACTCAAATTCCGGTGGAATAAAAAGCGCTATCTTCTCGCGATCATTGAGTTCTACTATTCCGCTGTTTTCCGATTTTGCGAATGAAGCGAGTTGAAAATTGAACTCGTTCTTGCCGTCGTTCGCTTGCATTCGGCCGTGAATCGCCACCATCGCCATGTCGGCAAACGGCGCGTACTCGCTTGGAGGTTGTTGGCGCAGCTCGGCAAGCAATTGGCGCAACGGCGCCGCGGCTTCCGGCGGACGCAGTTTCATGAGCGCAAGAACTGCTTCCTCGATAACCCAGGAATTTTCATCTTTGAGTTTCGCAATCAACTTGTCAACGCGGCGGTTGTCGCTCGTTTCGATTTCGCCGAGTTTTTGCACGGCGAGCAGGCGATTCGTCGCTTCGCCATCATCGGCGAGTTGGAGAAGAGCATCGAGTTTCTGCTCGTTCGAGAGTGAATCAAAAGCGCCGCCGGTCAATTGGCGCACGGACTCGAAAAATTTTTCTTCATCGGCTTTTTGCGGCTGCAACTCGCGCAAAACGATCTCCGGCTGCGCAATTTCCTCGGTGATCGCCGGCTCGGTTTGCGTCCCCATCAGATTTTTGTTTTTCGATAAAAACAAACCCGCCGCGATCGCAACCACAACTATTGCGCCGGCGATCCAATAATAGTACGTTTTTTTCATGAGATTATTCCTGAAAATTTCGAATCATCGTACCGGGAAAATAGCGCTTTAAAATTTTTTGATAACCATGCCCGTTTCGCGCCATCGCCATCGCCCCATATTGACAAAGTCCAAGTCCGTGACCCAAACCGCGACCATCGAAAACATAAGTATTCTTTTCAAACCGTAAATCAAACACCGTGCTTTTGATCGTATTCCAGCCTAATTCACGGCACGTTACGGCGCGGAAATCTTCGCCGCTTATTAAATGGAGGGAGCTGCCCATCATCGCCAACTCGCGCACGCGGTCATTCGCGCCTCTTTTCGTGATTGAGATTGACGTAAGTGATTCGCCGAGGCGCTGTTGCCAGATTTGGTGCAAGCTATCCGCAGATAATTTGACGCGCCAGCGATAATGCGGCGAGTCCGCGCAGAAATCGTCGGCAACGCTTTCTAAATAAGATTGGTTCTCTTCTGTCGCCCAAACGTCAGCGTCATCAGCCGTATGCCCGCCGCACGTGGAACTGTAGTAGGCTGCGATGGGCTGTCGATCAAATGTCAAAATTTCATTTTTCGTGCCGGCAACCGCTTGTGTGATTTTCTCGGTCACGCCATCGCTTCCTTTATATGTTTGGCAATGGGTGAGATCGCAAAATTGATAACCGCGGGTTTGGTGGCGCTGCCAATTTTTAATCGTATAAGTTCGCGCGGCTACGGCTTGCGCTTGCAGGGCCGCTAATTCGGCTTGCGGCATTTCCGCGGCGATAACGCCGGCGAGATAATCGTCGAGCGGCGCGAGATTGATGATGCAGAGTTCGTTGCCGTCGGCGTAAATCTTGAGCGCGCCGGAATAAGGACGCGAGGCGAACGACTTCGAGTTTGGAATCGCCATAAAAAAATAAGCGCCCGTCGCCGCAATATTTATCGTGTCCGTCAATGTCAACGAACGATTCAAGCCGGCAGCTTGGAGTTTTAAATATGATCCGGCCAGCGTAATTTGAATCCAACTTTTTGAAATATCCGAAAATGCATTTTGAGCTGATGAAATGTTCAGGAAATCGGCGTTTTTTAATTCGGCAGCGGTTAAATTTCGGATTGAGCTGCCGGCGGTTGAATTGATTTCAACACTGCGTAAATGAAAAATTTCAAACAACCGAATTTGAACGATCGGCGCCGGCGTAACCGCAAACGAAAACGCGCTAAACAGACAACTATAGACAAAGAAAGTTTTGAGCATGACTTTATTTTTTTGGCACTCAGTAACCAGCGTCGAGCAGCCAGTTTTACTTCACCATCCAGCGCTCATCCCATTCGGCAATTTCGTAGCGGTTAGTCATCGGAAAATTGGGCGGGCGCATTTTTTCAAAGCGCTTGTCGAAACGAACGCGCGTGGCGTAACGCGGCTCGGTGGCCGTGATCGAACCCGCGGCAAGACTGCCGTAAATGTGCAGCGTTCCGGTGCTGCGCGTATAAAGATGTGGAACGCGAAAACGGCCTTTGGCTAAAAGGGCGGCATAAATTTTTAAATCGCCCGGGCCGGTCACCGCGGGCGGCGCGACTTCAACGTCTTTGGCTGAAACCAAACCGAGAAAGTCGCCGGAATGGGGAAAAACTTCCGGATCATGGGCATAAAGCAAATTGCCGTCGATAATAATATCATCTTCACTGTAAATCAGCCACAAGCCGTTGATCACGCCTTTGAGGTGCAGCCTAGCTTGGCCTCGACCGATAATCGAACGCGGCTCTTTGGAAAATTTGGCGCGGTGTTCGATTCGCGGCGATGAGGCGGTGCGCCAGGAGTAGACGCCGTCTTCGTGAAAAGTAATCCAGCTTTCTTCGGCCAATATATTCACGCCTCCGGCGCTGCGGCTGGTGTCGCGCGGGATGCCGAGAAAAACGCGCGGCAGCGGAATTGACGCAGCTCCCGCCTCGAGGCCGGCGAGAAAAATTTCACTGTGGTCGAGATAAAAACCCGACGCCGAGCGCTGGATTGAATAAGCTGCGGTGGTCACTTTGCCGCGAAATTGCGGCCGCCTGTCGCTGTTGCCGCTGATCACCATCGCGCTGTTGCTGTGAAAGCGGCCGTCAAATTCATCGTCATGCAAAGCGACGCGCGGATCCCAATAATCGATAAACTGGGCGAATTGTGAAAAGGCCAAACGTTTCATCCGCAACTCTGTGGCCAGCGTATCGTCGCCGTCGACGGTCGTGACGCCGACCCAAAGCTCATCGAGGCCGGTTGCAGATTGAGCCGGCAAATGCCGCAGGTTGAATTGAAAGCGCTGCCCGTTTTTTTCCAAAGCAAAAGATGAATCAAGCGTTGTCAGTGCGAGGGGCTGCGCGACAATTTCCCTGACTTTTTTCAGAATCGCGCGGCGTTGCGACGAGTGGACGGCAAATTTGTATGGAATGAGCTTTGGCGTGACGCGCGCATTGTTGGAGAACGGCGTAACCGGCTCGACGTAAGCTGGAAGCGGATTCATCTCTGTTCCATCATCCAATGCGCCGCCATTGAAAGAATCGCGCTGCTGCGCTTGGTCGAGGGTTGAATTGACGGTCGTCGTGGCCGGCGTGAAATTTTGTGCGGACTCATAATTAGATTGGCTGGCCGGTGAAACTGCCGGAGGCGATGATTGGCGCGACGATCTCTTCGGGCGCGGCTGCTTTTCTTCAGTCGTTCGATTCGACTCGTCAATCTTGTTCACGATAAAGTCAAAGGACATTTGCCGGAGCGCGAAACGAGGAGACGATTGCGGCCAGCGCACAAATAAATTTACTCCCAATAAAAGCGCAAAATGTATCACCAGCGCGAGGCCGAGGGAAATCAACTGCTCGCGCGCGTGTTGAATCGCGCGGCGCAATTCCATAGTAAAAGTTTTTAAGCGAGCCGGCATAATAACCCTTGAATGTCAACATGCCAATATATTGACCCTGCGCACAATTGTCAAGAGGCGGATGAAACTTCTGCTTGCCTTTTTGCGGCTTTGTTGTTATAATTATAAGGCTTTTAGTTGTTATAATTATAAGGCTTTTAAATGTCACGCTTAGACAGGCAGTCTAACCTAATGTGAAGGGTTTTCCTTTGACGCGCGCATTTGCCTTCCTCAACAAAAAAAACTTTCCTCAAATCGGCGTGGAATGGAACGGGGTGCGTTACAATTTTTCGCAAGCGTGGGATATTTTCAAACAGATCAAACTCGACCGCAACGCGCCGGATTTGCCTTTCTTGCAACTGATGGTGGAATTGGATCTTTTTCACGTTGAGACCTTCGACGAAGTTTTCACGACGCTGAAAGACTATCGGCCGCTCGATGATTTGCGGTTGGAGCAGGATTTTCGGATGCAGGTTCCGATCAGCCGTCCGCAAAAAATTTTGTGCCTCGGCCGCAATTACCTCGAGCACGCCAAAGAACTGGGCAATAAACCTGCGAGCGGCAAGCCGGTCTTTTTTGGCAAGTCAGTGTCGGCGATGATCGCGCATGAAGAACCGGTGCGGTTGCCCCGGCAGCATGGTCGAGTCGATCACGAGGTCGAATTGGCGCTGGTGATCGGCAAAACCGCGGTGAATATTGCGGCGCAGCACGCCAGCGATTTCATCGCCGGTTACACGATTTTGAACGACATCACCGCGCGCGAGCTGCAGAAAAAAGACGCCGCCGCCGGATTGCCGTGGTTTCGCGCCAAGAGCTTCGATACGTTCTGCCCAATCGGCCCTTATCTCATTCCAGCGGAAAGCGTCCCGAATCCGCAAGCGCTGGAATTGCAATTAACCGTCAACGATGAAATCCGCCAAAAAGGCTCGACGGCTGATATGATTTTTCCCGTCACCGAACTGGTCAGTTATCTGTCGCGCTTTTGTGCTTTGCAGCCGGGCGACATCATTGCCACCGGCACGCCTTCCGGCGTCGGCCCGATTCAGCCGGGCGATACGATGACGGCGAACATCGCGGGTTTGGTGGAATTGGTCAATCCGGTGAGGTGATCCAGTTGTTAGCGGCCAGTTCAAAAAGATTCTCTTGGCCGCCCAACGGCAGTGACGGAATTTTACGGGAAAATTATAGGCATTTTCTGTCCGAATATGTATAAGACTTCAGCCAGCTAGTACAATGTCACCTTGAATTTTGTAGTCTCGACCCCTTGTGGGTCGCTGCTCAAAATGGCCGCCCACAAGGGGCGGGGACTGCAAAAAATATAACAGTGCATTAGATTAGAATTGTTGCGCGCCGCTGTAAAAATGAACAGGGTTTCGATGAAAATCAACCATTACTTACTTAACCCAAGTGGAGGAAGTATGATGAAGGAGCAAGAAGTAAATCGGCAAAGGCAAGGCGCAAGTTTGAAATTACTAATGGCAATTTGCTTATGCGGAATGATTTTGTTTTTGAGCGCCAACGGTTGGGCGCAAATCAGAATCAAAAATAAACCGCGCGTGGTGCCGGGAGAAATCATCGTCAAATTTCGCGAGGGTGTGGAGGAAAGCGTCAAACAGGCAAGTTTGCAACGACACAATCTCAGCTTTGTGACGCGTTCTCAAGCGCTGGGCTATCTGCGCTGCAAAACACCGGCGGTGACCGCACAGGCGATCAACGCTATCGTGCGGGCTTGCAAAGAAGCTGATTCGAATATCGAATACATTGAGCCGAATTATTACCTCTATGCTATTGAAACGATTCCGGCAGGCGAGTCTTTTGCCGTCAAACAAGGCGCGCCGGTCATTCCGAATGATCCGCGCTTTGACGATCAGTGGAACATGCGTAACAGCAACGACGCCGACATCGACGCCTCGGAAGCGTGGGCGACGCAAACCGGCAGCGACGGCGTTCTCGTGTCCGTGATTGACACCGGCATCGATTACGATCACGAAGATTTGAAAGATCAAATTTGGCGCAACCCCGGTGAATCCGGCGGCGGCAAGGAAAACAATGGCATCGACGACGACGGCAACGGTTACAAAGACGATTATCGCGGCTGGAATTTCGTGTTTGACAACAACGATCCGTATGACAATAATCAGCACGGCACGCACTGCGCCGGCATCGTCGGCGCGATTGGCAACAACGGCAAGGGCATCGCCGGGGTGAATTGGCGCGTGAAAATGATGGCGCTCAAATTTCTCGGACAGGATGGTTCCGGCACGACGGACGACGCCGCGGAGGCGATTATTTATGCCGCCAACATGGGCGCGAAAATTCTCAGCAACAGTTGGGGCGGCGGCGAAAATTCGCGCACGCTGCAGGATGCGATTCAATACGCCGGCGATCGCGGCGCGCTGTTTATCGCGGCGGCTGGCAACGAGTCGTCGAACACGGATCGCACGCCGAACTATCCGTCGAATTACGGGGTGGCCAATGTCGTTTCGGTGGCAAGCTCGGATCGCAACGATCAACTCTCCAGTTTTTCCAATTACGGACGCTATTCCGTCGACCTCGCGGCGCCGGGATCCAGCATTCTCAGCGCGCAGCCGTTGGGACGTTATCAATTGCTCAGCGGCACGAGCATGGCGACGCCGCACGTGGCCGGTGTCGCGGCGTTGATCTGGGCGCAATATCCAAGCCTGAACATGAAGCAAATTCTCGTTCGTCTGCTGGGCTCGACCGATCGCAAAAACGCTTTCGTCGGCAGAATGGCAACCGGCGGACGTTTGAACGCGGCGAATGCGTTTTTTACTAATCCGGTGATTGCGCTCACGACGGATTTGCCTTATACGAACAACACGGCCGGCCCATATACGGTTAATACTTCCGCGGTCGATGACGGCGCGATCACAAGCGTCAAACTGGTTTATTCGGTCAACGGCACGACGAGTGATAGCGTGGCGATGACGAGCAGCGGCAATGACTCTTTTACTGCCGATATTCCCGGCAAGCCTCTCGAGACGACGATCAGCTATTTGGTGGTCGCGGCCGACAATGCCGGCAATCGCACCGCAAGCCCGACTTACACATTTAAAATTACTACCGAGCCGCCGCCGGAAGAGGGCTGCTGCGGTCAGAATGCGATGTCCTTCGAAGGTTTGAATCCCTCGACGCGCTGGGCCGTGGAGATTCCCGCCAACATGGCGTTTTTTCTGTTGCCGCTGGTGTTGTTGCGCCGGCGGAAAAAGTAGTTTTGTCGTTTCATTGAATGCTGGAGGCCTGAGGCTGTTTTTAGCTTCGGGCCTTCAGCATTTTATTTTTTATACCTGCCATAAACATTCGTCGAATCGGGTGGCCTTCATAAAAATTTCTATCCAGCCTCAAACCGGCAAATAGAAAATCGATTAGCAAGAATTTTTTGATTCAAGAATTTCAGCGAAGAAACTCAATTCATCTGAAATGGTGACTATTTGATCATATTAAAAACACCCATATATTGAGTATCGTCTCATGAAATATACAATATATTGAAATACTTTTAAAAAAAAGCTTGCAAATTACAAAATGGTGTATTATATTTCACGTCGGCAATAAAAACCGATTTTCCTCAACCGGGCTGGTTGACGGGACATCGGGTTTTTTTTGACCGATCTTCAAAAGGTCAAGTTTATTATAGCTTGGTCTTTGGAAGACCTCGACCGTGCGTTTTGGGCTTTCGGACGAGATTCCATCGCTGCGGCGCGAACAGTTCGAGAATGGAATTTTATGCCGAAGCGCACCGACGTCAGATCATGGAGGAATGCAGCATGGCAGCAGAGAAGTTGCAACAGGAGAATGAGCCGGTCTCAGTGGAAACCGTGATCAAGGAAGAACCCCAAAACGGAGCTGAAAAGTCTTTCCACATTAAATCGTGGAATGGGGATGCCCATCACAAAAATGGCAACGGCAAGTTTGTCCAATCAACGAACAACGGCGTCGAAGTGACGCTCCCAACCACCATCACCAAAAGAGACGGTCGCGTTGTGCCGTTCGATATTGCGCGCATCGAAAACGCGCTGGCGCGCTGCTTCGCGAGTTTTGGCCGCAAGCCGGGCACCTCGGTTTCCGAGCTGGCCAAGCAGGTGGTGAATATCATCGCGGCGAAATATGCGCATCCGACCGTCGAAGGCGTGCAGGACATCGTTGAGATGGTTCTGCAAGCCGCCGGAGAATACGAGGCCGCGAAGCGTTACATTCTCTATCGCGCCGAGCGCGCCAAAAAACGCCAAGAGCGGCCGATTCCGGAGCGGGTGCGGCAGGCGTTCGCCGAATCCGACAAGTATTTTCCGACGCAGTTGCAAAAGTTTCAGTTTTACGACAAATATTCGCGCTTCAATTACGATCTCGGTCGCCGCGAGACGTGGATTGAGACGGTCGATCGCGCGGTCAATTATCTGCGCGAGTTGTCGCATTCGCGTTTGCAGCCGGAAGTTTACGAGCGCCTTCGCCGCGGCATGTTGGAAATGCGCGCCATGCCGTCGATGCGGCTGCTGGCGATGGCCGGCCCGGCGGCGCAGCGCAATAACATTACGATCTACAATTGCTCGTACATGCCGGTCGATAGCATCGATTCGTTCGTCGAAGCGCTGATCATTTCGATGAGCGGCTGCGGCGTCGGGTTTTCCGTCGAAAGCCGCTACGTGGAAAATTTTTCGCGCGTGCGCCGGCAGTCGAACGCCGCGCCGAAAACGTTGACGATCGCAGATTCTTCGGAGGGCTGGGCCGAGGCGCTGCGGATCGGTTTGCAAACGTGGTTTGACGGCGGCGATATTCATTTCGATTATTCGCAGTTGCGCCCGGCTGGCGCGCCGTTGAAGACCAAAGGCGGCCGCGCTTCCGGACCGGAGCCGCTGCGCAAAATGTTGGATTTCGCGCGCGCGCGCGTTCTCGGCCGTCAGGGCGGCTTTCTCCATTCGCTTGATGCGCACGATATCATGTGCGCGGTCGGCAATGCGGCCGTTTCCGGCGGGGTCAGACGAACCGCGATGATCTCGTTGTTTGATTGGGATGACGCCGAAATGCATCATTGCAAAAGCGGCGATTTCGAGCGCGAAAACAATCAGCGGTGGAATGCGAACAATTCCGTCGTGTGGCCGGAGGCCGGATTGACGCAGGTCGAAGTGGCGCGCCAAATTTTGGAAATGGTCGAATCGCGGCGCGGCGAGCCGGGCATTTTTAATCGGCAATCGGCAATCAATACCCGTCCCAATCGCCGGCAAACGGCGGAGTTTGGCACCAACCCGTGCGGTGAAATCGTGCTGCGCCCGTTTCAGTTCTGCAATTTGTCGATTGCCATCGCGCGGCCGCAGGATAATTTCACCAGCCTGAAAGAAAAAGTCGAGCTGGCGACGATCTTCGGCACCATTCAATCGATGGCGACACATTTCCCCGGCTTGCGTCCGCAATGGCAAGAGAACTGCGAAGAGGAGCGTCTGCTCGGCGTCGACATTAATGGCCAATTCGATAGCCCGATGGCACGAGACGCGCAGGTGCAGAAACAATTGCAGCAATTTGCCATCGCAGTGAATCGGCAAACGGCGCAGCAACTCGGCATCAATGCCTCCGTCGCGACGACGTGCGTGAAACCTTCCGGCAATTCTTCGCAATTATTCGATTGCGCGCCGGGCATTCATACGCGCTGGGCGCCGCATTATGTTCGCAACGTGCGCGTCGGCACGCACACGCCGATTTTCAAAGTGCTTCGCGCCGCCGGGGTGCCGATGGATCCGGAAAACGGCCAAACGCCGGAAACCGCCAACACCTGGGTGATTCACTTTCCGGTGCAAGCGCCGGCGGGCGCGATCACGCGCAAGGAGCGTTCGGCTCTGCAACAGTGTGAATACTGGCTGCAAAACAAGCTGAATTGGACCGAGCACAATCCGAGCGTCACGATTACGTATCATTCCGACGAGGTGCTCGACATCATCAAATGGACGTGGGATCATCGCGACGTCATCGGCGGCATGACGTTTCTGCCGGCGTTTGACGCGCAATACGCGCAAATGCCGTACGTCGAAATTTCCGCTGAAGAATATCGCCGTTTGGCGGCAGGGTTTCCGCAGGTCGATTTTTCAAAATTGTATTATTATGAAGAAGAAGATTTGACCACCGCGGCGCAAGAGCTGGCGTGCATGGCCGGGTCTTGCGATTTGTAAAATTCGTTTGAGCTCACACTATCCTTAAATGACGAAGGGCATTCGGTTCACGCTGAATGCCCTTTGTCGTTTCATGTCTTGGTTTTTACAAAAAAAACAAATTCCGAATTTCATGAAGAGAGATTCAGATAATGCATCGGGATAATGTTGCAATATTGTTAAAGCGTGAAAACTTTCCAAAGTTTCACTTGCAAAGTTGGCGCTGATCTTTTATCTTGTTTAATACGAAACTGTAAGTATCTTGCCTCGGCGCGAAGTTCAACCTCATTAACGAAGGGAAGGAATTGGGTAAGATGCAAAAAGACGATCAGCGGTTTACGGCAGCAGCGGAATGCTGGGAAGAGGGCAAACTGAAAAGAGCCATGGCCATCTTCGATGACATTATTGACGATGCCAGGCTATCGAATTCAGCTCGCGCCATCGTCTGCGAATATGTCGGGCGGCTGCAAATCGGCATTTGGGAGCTGCGAGACGCCGAGCGTTATCTCCGGCGCGCCGTCGAATTGAATGACGAAGAAGTCGAGCATCAGGTGCAGCTTGCCAATTGTTTATGCTTGCAGGAACGGCAGGACGAAGCCTGGGAAATGGTCCGCCGCCTTTATCGCGAAAATCCCGATCATCCCACCGCCATTCATTACATGGGCAAATTGGTGGACGAACGCGGCCAGCATGAAAGAGGCCTGGCCTTGATGAAAAAATCCCTCCGTCTCGATCCCAACAACGAACGCTTTTGGGCCAATCTGGCGTTTTCATATTTGATGCACAACAATCCGGGCGCCGCGATGATTTGCAGCGAGCAGGCGATGGCGTTGAATCCGCGCGACGACGTCGTGCAGTTCGTCCATCAAGTGGCGACGCAATGCGAGCAGCAGGAAGAAACTCCGGCGCCGGCGATCACCAATCATCCGCCGCTTTCGACCACGCAACGGAAAAACACGAAACACGGACTTTGGGGACGAATATAGACTAATAAAAATTTATTGATGACAGATAAAAATAAATTTTTATTCCCTCCTTGAATTTTCTTCAGAAAATCTCTGATCATACCGCCGATCATTTTCTGGTTCGCCGAAACCGGAACTTTGCGCGTCGTTGGGCGTTTTTATCGGGAGGCGATGAATCATGAAACCAGGACGAAACATTCTCTATCGCGAAACCCAGCCGATGGTATCGTGGGTGATACTTTTGCTCGTGTTCGTCTTCGGCTCGAACTTGGCCGTGTTCCTGCTGCTCATGTCCGTGCCGCAAGTTCCGCTGTGGCCGAAATTATTGCTTGCCGCCGTTATGCTGGCGTTGAGCGTTATGATTTGGACGTTTCGCCGGTTGTCGATCGAATTAACCGACGGCGAAATCTCGTTCGGTTTCGCATTGATCCGCAAACGCCTGCGCTGGAAAGATATTGCCAGCGTGCAGGAAGAGCCGTATCTTTTCTCTCGTTTCGTCGGTTGGGGCATCCGCTACGATATGCGCGGCACGTTCGGTTTTATCGCGCGCAGCGGCATGGGCGTGCAAATTCAAACGCGCCAGAGCTGGCGTTATTTTATTTCCACCGATCGCCCTCAAACGTTGTTAAATATCGCTCGAACGCAGATTCAACGTACTAACGCCATCTTCCTGTCATGAACCTTTGTTCATCAACTACAAAAATTTAATTAAAAATTTCTTCCGTAAATCTCACCTGATGCGCGTACATTTTCTTTGAATTCAATTTTCTGTTTTTGTAAGTTTGCGCTTTTGTTATTTAAGGACGAATGTTGCACATTCAAAACGATCACCTCGTGTTTAAAAGACCGCCGGTCCTTTGGTTGTTCATCGTTTTAATTTTATCACAATCTGCGGCCCGCGCGCAGAGTCGCGTGCCGGTTTATTCGTCATTTGAATTGCGCCTCACGACGACGCAGCAGCGCGACAATCCTTATCTCGACATAAACGTCGCCGGAATTTTCACTTCACCGGGCGGCCAAGAGATGCGGCTCGCCGGTTTCTGGGACGGCGGCCAAACCTGGCGCGTGCGTTTTGCGCCGACCGAGCGCGGCGTGTGGAATTATCGCACCGAAAGCAATGACAACGAGCTGGAAACTTCCGGCACGTTTGAAGCGACGGCCTCAAATCGTCGCGGCTTCGTGCGCGTCAGCAAAGCTCGGCCATACGGTTTCGAATACAGTGACGGCACGCCGTTTCTGCTGATGGGCGACACGAGTTGGGACGGCATGAGCGACGGCGTCGGTTTGCAGCCGTATTTTAAAAATTATATCAATCTGCGCGCTTCGCAGGGTTTTAATGCTTATCATACGATGGTTGTCAATAATCGCTATGATTATGGCTTTAACGAAGGCGGGCCGACGTTTGAGATGTTCAACTCGGAAACGCGCAATTATGATCGCGTCAATCCGAAATTTTTTCAATGGGTGGATCGCCGCGTCGCGTATGCCGATAGCGCCGGCATGGTTTCGATCTTGTTTTTCACGTGGTCGGCGGAAGCGCGCAACATGACGACCGAGCAATATCAGCGCCTGGCATTGTATATCGTCTCGCGTTGCGCGGCTTATAATGTTTTTTGGGTTTTGGCCGGCGATTACCAAGCTTATTTTTACGAGCCGCCGGTTTATCGCCAAATCGGCAATGCCGCCGCCGCCGCCGATCCGTTCGATCATCCGATCTCGATTCATCCGGCCGACGGTTTTGTGAATCGCGAATTTGCCAACGAGCCGTGGCTGAGCTACGTCATGCACCAACTTCGCGACGCCGGTGAATTTCTCGCCGACACCGTCCGATTCGACCGCATTTACAACAAGCCGGTGGTCAACGGCGAATACGGCTATCACGTTCCCGAAAGCGTGCATCCCTTTCACGGCATCCGCACCGACGATCATTTTACGCGCACCGGCGCGTGGTCGATCTTCGGCGCCGGCGGTTATTTCGTCGCCGGGTTCAAACACACCTTCTTCGATCCCGACGGCCATTATGAATATGATCCGGGCTTCGATCTGCCGCCGGTTTATTTCGATTTGCAGAACGCCAAAGATCTCGAAGCGGCGCGGCAATACAAGATCTTCTATAAATTTTTCACGGAACAAACTTCGTGGCCGGGGCTGCAGCCGCACCGCGAGTGGGTGCTGGATGGACAAACCGAGTTGCTGGCGAAACCCGGCGAGGAATATGTTGCGTACAACGCGCGCGGCTGCCGCATGCGTTTACAACTCCCTTCCAATCAATATTTTTCACTCGCGTGGTTCGATCTGATCGCCGGCGAGCTGCAACCGGCGCAAGTTTTTGAATCCACCGGCGAAACGGTTTTAATTATGCCGTCCGATACGATGGATGCGGTCGCGCTTTTGCGGCCGGCTGCCGCGCCGGGCTTGATTAATGCGGGCAATCTTCGCGGCTTGACCCGCGAGCAACTCAATATTCGACAGGTGCGTTATCGCTGGCAAACGGCGGATTTGGCCGATAGTCGTGTCACGCTGCAAAACTCGGACGGCGCGCGGATTCAATTTATCGATAACAAGCCGACCAAAGATCATGCGTTGTTGATTGATGGCCTCTCGCCTGAAATTGATTATCGCGTCGCCGTTTCTTCGCAAGCCGAAGATCGGCGCGAGTGGAAGACTCTCGCCAGCACGCTGCGCACGAAAGTCGTGGTGATGGACGAATGGCTCGAAGCGGAGAATTTACCGACGCAAACCGTTGGCCGCCGCGAAAGGCCGGGCTGGAATTTGGATGAAAATGGCTATCTTGCCGCCACGTTGAATTTTCCGCAAAGCGGCCCGTATCGTTTTGAAATTCGCGCGCGCGGCGAATATCGCAGCAGCAGTTGGCCGCAACTGGCGCTGGAGCTTGACGGCAATCCATTGGCCGCAAGCAGCATCAACTCGGCAGTTTACAAAGATTTTCTTTTCGAGCAACACATTGCCGCCGGCTCGCACGAAGTGAAAATCGTTTTCACCAATGCCGGCGATGATCGCCAGCTTATCATAGATCGGCTGCACGTGCAATTGATCCGCGCCGTCAATCCGGAACCAGAGCCGGATTCGGAGCCCGGAACGCAAACGCCGCCGGCGGCGTTGCGGTTGCGTGATTATCCCAATCCGTTTCACGATTTGACGTTGTTCAAAGTCGATCTTCCGGCCGACGGCCAAATCTCATTAAAAATTTTTGATCTGCAAGGCCGCGTCATAGTCACTATAATTGATCAAGAAAGAACCGCCGGACAATATGATTTTGTGTGGGACGGAAAAGATGAGACGCGCGCGACGGTCGCTGCGGGGACGTATTTTGCCGTATTAAAGCATCAGACTGAAACCGGCGGCTTATCGCAAATTCAGACACAAACGCAGAAAGTTCTGTACTTGAAATAACCGGAGCGCAATGCTTTAGTTTTGCGAAAACCCGCTCCTGCAATTTGTACACCCCGAATCGTTTCGCCGCAACTTGGTTGTGTCAATATAAAGCCTACGCCGAAATCGGACTTCGGTTATCCTAATCGCAAGGATTGCATTTTCATAACTGATTACTGATTAACCGAGTGCCGATGACTGACAGAATCCGGAAGCTGTTTTATTTTTTTATGCCGTTGAGTTTTTTCTCAATTCTCGCGGCAACGGCTTTCAGCCGATCCAATCCTTCTCTTGAAAGCAAAGCTCGTCAGCAAAATAACTTTTTTGTTTTTGCGGATACCACGCGTCCGAAAATCTCCGGCCTTGCGATTAATAATGTGACGAGCACGAGCGTAACAATCTCGTGGCGCACCGACGAAAAGGCCGATTCGGAAGTGGAATATGGTTTAACCCCGCGCTATGGTTTGCTCTCGAAATATGACACAAGTTTGGTCACGATGCACGCCATCACGATCACGAATTTGCTTCCTGACACCACGTATCACTTTCGCGTTCGCTCGCAAGACGCCGCCGGCAATCTCGCCCGCGGCCGCGATTCGATTTTTACAATGGCGATGCGCGCGACGGCGCTGTACGCACCCATCGAAGTCACGCTCGCCATCGAGCGCCGTTATCACCTGCCGTATGTCGACGTCGAAGTCACCGGCGTTTTTATTTCGCCCACTGGAAAAGAATTGCGCTTGCAAGGATTTTGGGACGGCGCGCAAATTTGGAAAGTGCGTTTTGCGCCGAACGAGACCGGCATTTGGCATTATCGCACGGAAAGCAACGAGCCGGAGTTGATTGCCGCCGGCAGATTTCGCGCGCTGCCGTCAACGCGCCGCGGTTTTGTGCGCGTGAGCAAGACGCGACCGTATGGATTTGAATACAGCGACGGCGCGCCGTTTCTGCTGATGGGCGACACGATTTGGGACGGCATGACCTCCGGCGTCGGCTTTGAAACACGCTTCAAACCGTACATCAATTTGCGCGTCGCGCAGAATTTCAACGCGTATCACGCCATCGTCGTCAACAACCGTTACGATTATCAGGACAACGAAGGCGGCGCGCCATACGCGATGTTTGACGAACAGACGCGCGATTACAACCACCTGAATCCGGATTTTTTCAAATGGGTGGACAAGCGCGTGGCGTATGCCGACAGCATGGGCATGGTCTCGATTTTATTTTTCACCTGGGCGCATGAAATTGCCAAGATGTCTACCGCCGATTATCAACGTTTGGCGCTGTACATTGTGTCGCGTTACGCGGCTTACAACGTCTTCTGGATTTTGGCCGGCGATTATCAGGCCTATTTCAACCAGCCGGCGGTGTATCGGCAAATCGGCAAAGCCGTCGCCGCCGCCGATCCGTTCGATCATCCCGCTTCGATTCATCCGCAGGATGATTATGTGAATCGCGAATTTGCCAACGAGCCGTGGTTGAGTTACGTCATGCACCAACTCCGCGACGCCGGCGAATTTCTCGCGGACTCGATTCGCTTCGACCGCATTTACAACAAGCCCGTCGTTAATGGCGAATACGGTTATCACGTTCCGGAGAGCGTGCATCCGCATCACGGCATTCGCAATGACGCCAATTACATTCGCACCGGCGGCTGGTCGATTTTCATGGCCGGCGGTTATTTTGTCGCCGGCTTCGGCGGCACGTTCTTCGATCCCGATGGCCATTACGGTTACGATCCCGGTTATGGCCACCCGCCGCTGCAGTGGAATTTAAATGACTCGCGAGATCTGGAAATGGCGCGGCAATACGGCGTGTTCCATCGTTTCTTCCGCGACCGCGTCTGGACCGAGCTTGAACCCCATCCAGAATTTGTCATCGACGGACCAACCGAATTGCTTGCCAAGCCCGGCGTCGAGTATATCGCTTACAGGGCGCGCGGTGATCGAATGCGGTTGCGTTTGCCATTCGATCAAAACTTTTCGCTGCGTTGGTTCGATCCGATCAGCGGGTCGCTCGCGGCGCCGCTCAATTTCAACTCCACGGCTGAAACGATTTTGCTCATGCCGTCGGATACGTTGGACGCCGTTGCTTTACTGAGGCCAACCATCGCGTGGTTGCCGTTGCCGGCGGGAAGTGTGGCGAGTTTGCAGAGCGAGCAATTGAACATTCGGCAGGCGCGGTTTCGTTGGATGACGCCGGATTTGGCCGACAGCCGTATCGATATTCAAAAACCCAGCGGCGCGCATGTTCAATTTATCGACGCCGAATTCACCACGCAGCATGAAATGAGCATCGACAATCTCGCGCCGGATATCAAATATAAAATCGCCATATCGTCGCAAACGCCGAGCGGCCGCGAATGGAAGACTATTGTCAACTGCGTGCTGACGAACATCGTCGTGTTGGATCGCTATATCGAAGCGGAAAGCATGGCGATGAAAACCACGGGACGCGCCGAACCACCGGGCTGGAATCTCGATCAAAACGGTTATCTTGCCACGACGGTGAATTTTCCGCAAGGCGGCGCTTATCGTTTTGAAATTCTAGCGCGCGGCGAATATCGCAAAAATGCCTGGCCCAAATTGGCGTTCGAAGCCGAAACCGGCAAGCGCGATACGCTCATGATCAACTCTGCAGTGTATAAATGGTTCGGGGCGACGCGTGAAGTGGTGGCCGGCAATCGCGCCCTCAAACTCGGATTTGCCAACTCCGGTGATAGCCGCCAGTTGATTATCGATCAAGTGCATGTCCAATTTATCGGCGTTCCGGCAACGCCGCCGCCGCTGATCGAAGAAATCGCCGTCGGCAATCTGACCACTGCAACCGCCACGATTAATTGGAAAACCGACGCACCGACTGAGGCGCAAATCGAATATGGCTTGAATTCTAATTATAATTTGATGACGCCGGCAGAATCCTGCCGCGACACCATACATGTTTTTACGCTCGCCGGCTTGATTCAAAACGCGACGTATCATTTTCGCGTGCGCGCCAAAGATGCGGCCGGAAAGTTGGCGCTTTCGCGCGATACGACTTTTACAACTTTGGCGGATCGTCAGCCGCCGGTGATCTCGAAGATCGCGGTGACGAATCTGACCGCAACTTCCGCCATCATCACATGGATGACGGATGAAATCAGCGCGTCACAAGTCGAGTTCGGCCTGGATTCCACCTACGGCCGGACCACATCGTTAAATTCAAATTTGGCCACGCAACATCAGGCGACGTTGCTGAATCTCGCTCCTTTCAAAACATTTCACGCTCGCGTCAAATCGACGGATGCGTTCGGCAATGCCGCCATGAGTCGTAATTTTATTTTCATGACGTTGCCAACGATAGATCGTTTGATGATCGTTGGCGGCGAGGCGCAAAGCGGCAAGCCCGAAAAATTGTTGGCGGCGCCGCTCGTCGTCAAAGTGCTGAACACGACCGGCGTTGCGATGCCGAATGTGAACGTTGCGTTTCGCGTGAGCGCCGGCGGCGGGAAAATTATTGGCGCCAACAACTGCAACAACACCGAATGTGTCGTCGCCACCGCGGCCGATGGCATGGCGGCGGCGCAATGGCAGCTCGGCAAAATTGACTCGCAAAAAGTCGAAGCGCGCCTTGTCGAGCGGCCGGATTTGCTGGTGCAATTCACCGCCAAAGTTGATTTGACCGGCGTGTTGGCGGACGGCAACAACGCCTTGCCGGCGGCGTTCACATTGAGTCAGCATCCCAATCCGTTTCGCGATTTCACCCAATTTGAAATCGCGCTGCCGCAGGCCGGCCAGGTGTCTTTGAAAATTTTTGATCTACAAGGCCGGGAGATGATTACGCTCTTCGAAGGTGTGAAATCCGGCGGAAGGTTTTGGGTTAATTGGAACGGCAGAGATCAAATGAATCAGGCGATTGCTTCTGGAACTTATTTTGTCGTGATAAAATATATGCTCGGATTGAATCATGACGCAGAAAAAACGGGAGAAGTTTTGATTCAGAAACAGCAAATTTTGTATTTGAAATAGAATCTTGAAAGTTTTACTAATACTGCAACGTTAAACGGAATTTCAACAAAATAGGATTTGTTTTGGGCAGCAATCTTATTGAGCAGTTTGGTGTCGCGTCCAAACGCCTCATTCGCCAGAATCCACTGCAAGGGTAAAATCTCATCTTTGAGCAAAGGTTCGAGCATGGACCAGAGCAATTCATTTTTGGTTTGAAACCGCGGCGTTTCTGCCGCTTCACATTCTTCACGTAACGCGGCCTATTCCGGACTGAACCAGTGCTCCGGCATATACAAACGCCGATCTAACAGTGTCTGGCCGCGCGCACTGGCGTAAGCCAAGAACGCGCCGGCTTGGCAATTGGCCATTTTGCCCAACGCCCCACAGTGCTGACGCGCCACGCCAACCGAGTTCTCACCTTATACCTCGTGGCGTTCGCCGCTTTTGGGAGTGGTACATCCATGAATCGTAAATTGAAGTGGGAAGCCAAGCTCTGCTTATTGCTTGCCGCTCCGCCCTCGCAATAAATTAAATAGAGCCCTCACCGAACCCGGCTTAACTCCTCCTTGCCGATTGAGCGCCCCGATTTCAAATGCCATCCGCCATTGCTGCATCAAAACCCGATAGCCGTTCAGCAAACTATTTTTGGGATCATAAATATGCGTGGCTTCGGAGGTGACGCCGTTCAACTCGACAACTTTGAAACCGGCGCCTTTTTTAAGGTCATCAATTGACGGCGCGCGAATATCGTAGCGGCCAAAATAAAACCCCTTAAAACTTTTGCTGATCTCGTCGATTCTCGCTTCAAGTTCCGGCGTTTTGATGGACGCGCCATTCAAAAACATCGCGCCGCGGCAATGCGTGCCGACCTCGACTAATTTGATTTCCTCGCCGTTGGCGGGAATATCATACCAATCATTCTCATGCTTCTTTAAATGAATGCGCGCCATGCACACCGCGCGGTCATCGCCGAGAATCAATTCTTCCAACGCGCGTTTGCCATCGCCGACAACGGAGATCAAGCGCTTGTCCGTAATCGAATAAATAAAGCCGCTGTCCGCATTCGGATAACGAACATAGAAAATCCCGAACTCGTGCCCGTCGATATATTCCTGCACGATGACGTCGAAGTCAACTTTTGCAATAAAATTTTCCAACTGTGGTTCAGTGTGCGCGAACACGACGCCGGCGCCGCGCTGGCCTTGGTCGGGCTTGATCACGATGGGCAAACTCAAATTGTTTGTTGTCATAAATTGACGGACTTTTTCCCAACGCGTCTCCGCCGGTAAACTATTCTCGATCAAAATATGTCGCGCGACGAATCCGTTCGCATTCGACAAGCCGTCGAGAATCGCCGCTTTGGATTCGCCCACGAAGCCGCTCTCCGGAATCGCCGGATTGACGGCGGTGAATAAAGTCAGACAACGATGCTTGAGGCCGAGATAGAGAATGTAAATGATGACAGGCGGATAGAACGCCCACAGCGGCCAGAATTCCCAGCGCGACAGGCGACGCCATGACGAGAGCAGCAAGCGACGGCCTTTGTAGTTGAATAAAGGAAGGACGAGCTTGAAAAAAAGAAAGAGCGCGACAATAGCGCCGAGGCCGATCATGAGCGCATATTTTTTATAAGCCGCCATTAAAGAGAACGCTTCTTCGCCAATAAACCGGGAAACGCCGACAAGCAGCGGCGTCCAAATTGCCGCAGCGAACAGGAAAAGCAACGAAAAACTCCAAAAGTTCGTGCGCAGAACTCCGGCAGTAAAATAGGCGGGCAAACGACTGCCGGGTAAAAAACGGCTGAGCAGAATAATGTTCAAGCCGCGCCGATTGAACCATTCCGTGCTGCGCTGAATATCTTCTTCCGAAATGAACCATTTCAGCGGCGCCCGTTTGATCGCCGCGCGTCCGAAAATTCTTCCGGCCCAAAACAACAACAAGTCGCCGAAATAAATTCCGAGGAAGCAAGCGAGTGCGCCGGGAATAAAATTGATCGTGCCGCGCGCCATCATCAAACCCGCGCCGATGCAAGCGAGATCTTCGCTGGCCAACGTTGCGGTCGCGATCAACAGCATCAGCACAATCAAACCGATGCCGTGCGACATCGGGCTTTGCCGATGAACAAAAGGCAGATTTGATGCGACAATACGATTGGGATCGGCAGTTAATCGCGTTGACGCTTTTCCCGACTCAACTTCGCCGACAAAGCGCGCGATATCCGGCACGATCCATTGCCAGCGGATAAACGCGAGGCCGTGCCCGGTGGAATATGTTTTCAATTCACTTTGCGGCACGAGGCGATGATGCTCGTTGGCGACGGCGAAGGGCACCAACTCGTCGCTGGCGCCGTGCAGAATGAGCATCGGATTGTTGTATCGCAACAAATACTCGCGCAGCGGCCGCTGATCGGTATCATAAAAATTTCGCGCATAGCGCACATTGAGCATCGAGCGATCCATCGCGCCAAAATGCGGCAAGGTTTCTTGCACGAGCCACAGCAAGCCGAGTTGCGCGCCATGCACGGCGTGATTCAAATGATAATCGCCGAGCAATTCCAATTCCTGCACGCCGATGGCCGAAAGCATGATAAGCGAGGCAATTCGTTCCGGCGCGATCTCCGCCATGTTGATGGCCACGCCGCCGCCCATGCTGTACGCGACCACATGGGCTTGGGAAATTTGCAACTGCTTCACGAGCTGCAAAACGTATTTGGCGTGCGCGCGAATCGAGTAATCGGGAAGACAGGCCGACGACGCGCCGAAACCGGGCAAATCCGGAACGATTACGTGGTATAATTTTCCGAGTTCGGGCCCGAGATCATCGAAAGTTTCCGACCCCATCGGGCTGCCGTGAAGCAAAACCAGAACAGGCGGGGAATCTTTTTGAGAAGGAGAAAATTCGCGATAGGCTAATTTGACTTGTTGATTCGTTGGTTTCTCGCCGTCAACGGTTTGAACCTCGACTATTTTTTTTGTGTTTGTCAGCGGCGCTTCCGGCGAGGAACTTTTGCGAACCCCATGCGAGGCCGCCAGCAAAATCAAATAAACCAGCAGCAACCAGCGTTTGAAGTCAAGTTTTGTCTTCGGCATATTCGTTTCATGCAAGTTCCCAAAAGAATTGCTAAAAAATCATTGCGCCGTTGGCACAAATTGTTGAATGCTTCTCTCCCATAATTCCTGCGCAATGCTTTTGCGATCATCCCCTCGAACCGTTGTCGGGCCGAAAATAATGGTGGCTTCGATTCTCGATAATTTTAAGAGATCGAGAAAGTGGCCGCCAAACGTCATGTTGCCCCACCAACAGATAGAAAGATACGCGGGCGGATCGGCAGTTCCCGTGCGATAATGAATGGTCGCATACGAGACCGGGAATTTTTTTTCGGCGGCATATTCGAGCAGCGATGATTTGAACGGCAGCACCTCGCTGCCTTTGGAGCTGGTGCTTTCCGGAAACACGATGACGCCGTCGCTCTCGTGGATGGCCTTTTCGATCAGCGCGTTGACGCGCGGAATATCTTTGTGATTGCTGCGATTGATGAACAATGTGTTGGCGGATTTTGCCAATGTGCCAAAGATCGGCCAATCCGCCAACTCGGCTTTTGCCACAAAGATGCAATGCACTTGCGTAAAATAGGCGATGACATCAACGTAACTCAGGTGATTTGAGACGAGAAAAAACGGCGGCTGGGGCGGGCGGCCGTTGGCGCGAACCTTCAGGTGCATGAACGCGGCGACCATTTTCGCCCACGCGTGCACGATAAAATTGCGCCAGCGAGTGCGTCCATGTCTGGTGAAAAACAAGACCAGTTTTCCGATGAGGAAAATCAAATACAAAAAAATGGTGCCAAAAACTAAAAGCAGCAAACGATAACAGAGCCTAAACGTTTTCATGGAAAAAACATGCGAAAGGGTCGTTGATCCAGCGCGGCAATATCTAAAACCACGAAATAATCAATCGTTTTGAAACGACGATCGAGGGCCGGCGGACCGCAAACCTTGGCGCCATATTCCAAATAAATCCGAAACAAGCGCGGAATCTTGACGCTCGACTCCCTTTGCGCCACGAAATCTTCCGGATAGCAGGCACTCGCGGGCTGCGGCAGAACGAGCAACTCCGAATGCACATACTCGTGGGCTTGCAGAAAGTCCATAACTGCCTTGCCTTCTTCCGGATTCTGGCTGGTGAGCGAGCAGCAGCCGAACAGATAGCGCTTCTTCGCCAACGTCATGTAAACCGCCAGTCCGCGCCACAGCAGAAACAACACGCGGCCGTTGCGATGCGCCGCGGCGATGCAAGCGCGGCCGACTTCGACGGAACTTTTGACGACTGCGTCCGGCAGTTGCGTCAAATCAAATTCCGTTGCGGAATAAAAACCGTGCGCCGCTGCCGCCATTTCATGCGTTTGCATCCGATACGTACCGATCACTTCCTCGTCTCTTTTATCGACCACGATCAGATGATGACAGCAGGCGTCAAACTCATCTCGATCGCGCTGCGTCGCATAAGATTCTGCCAATCCTTCGCCGAGCTCGAGATTGAACACATTGAACCGCAGTTTCAACACCGCGTCCAATTCGGCGGCGTTTTGCACGAAGCGCACTTCGTAACGCGCGTCGGAAAACGTTTGTTGCGGCGCGGATTGATAAAGCAAGCGCGGCGCCGCCAGTGGTCGAGAAACGGAATGCCCGATTACGGGTTGCATAAAATCATCCGGATTTGTTCGTTGTGCATCAGTTTTGTCGCCGGCATGATTTTATCCTTACAAAAAAATCCGGCTAATTGCAAGAAGAAATCACGGGGGGATGTAAAGCCTCGCTCACGGGTGGAAAACTTAGCGCAGTCATCCTGTCTGCAGAAAAGATGTCTGCGCTACCCGCCTTTAACTGAGGTGATGCGGGTGGACTGACCGGTCACTTGAAGTGACCGGTCAGTGTATGCGCTTGGAAATTTGCCAACCGGCGCTTGACTTTCATGTGAAAGTTGCTATCTTATCCCGACTATCTCAGGCTCAATTTCAATCAGGAGAAACGATGAAACGGCAATCAAAAATTTTACGTCGTGTTTTTTTAAGCTTCCTGATACCGGCTTTGTTTTCCGGCTGCGCCTCGCTGCAAGAAATTCAGGATGCGCTTTTAAACGTCAAGCGGCTCCAATTCAAACTCGACGGCGTCACGCCCGGTAGTTTAGCCGGAATCAACTTGGCGGCGATCGACAGCCCGGCAAAAATCAACATTCCCGACGGATTTAAACTGCTCGCCGCGTTTCGGCAAAAGACTTTGCCGGTTTCTTTGACACTGAATGTCGCCGCAAAAAATCCGAACGACGGCGCCGGCGGCGGCACGAAGAAAACCGCTCTGCTCAAGGCGCTGGCGTGGACGTTGAAGATTGATAATAAGGAAACCATCTCCGGCGACATTCCGAATCCCATCGAAATTCCGGGCACCGGGCAATCAACGATCATTCCGCTGCAATTGTCGCTCGATCTTTATAAATTTTTCAGCGATCAGGGCTATGACCGCTTGCTGAATTTGGCGCTGGCGATTGCCGGGCAGAAAGGAAACACGTCGCGGCTCACGCTGACGGCAGTGCCAACGGTTTCGGTCGCCGGACTCGATTTGAAATATCCGGGGCAGATTGAGATCGTTGATAAAGAGTTTACGAACCCGTAGTTCACTAAAAGACAAAATCATTTTGGGCAAAAGGATGCAATGGCTTTTAATGGTTTTGCGATAAAATTATTTTGCCATAAATTTTGCCCGAGCTTTTGCTTGACTTTGTGTCGCAAATCAGTTATATTTTCAGATGTTTAATTCAATATGTTTTATTCATTACGTTTTACAAAAAGATCACGCCGCAGTTGCAACGGGCGTGATTTATTGTTTGTTTCGGAGGAATAATCTGAATGCGGCGTAATAATCTGTTGCGTACAATCATTATCGTGCTTGCCATTGCGTGGTCGCTTTGGCAGCTTTATCCGACTTTCATCGTTGGCCGCCAGAAAAAAGAAGCGGAAAGTCATCTGGCGCAAATCGCGCGGCAAACCGGTTTGCCGCGCGACGAAATCAACGAAGCGCTGAATACCGGCCAGTTGGAGCAGCGCATTCGTCAACGGCTTTACGACAAATCAACCGATAACATGCAGGCCGTGTTGAAAGAAGCCGCCAGCTTGATCGAGTTGCACGATCAAATCAGCAAGAACGATGTGAAAGCGATCAAGCGCGGTTTGGATTTGCAGGGCGGCACCTACCTCGTTTACGAAGTCAATCTGCCGAAATTAATGCGCGACGTGGCGAAAAACAAAGACACGCGCTTTGAAGAAATCATGCGCGCGTTGGACAAAGTCGCGGCGACGCCCAATGCGGATTATTTCGAGGCCTTGCAGAAGAATTTCACCGACGCCGGAATTCGTCTCAATCGCTATTTCGGCTCGCGCGCGCAAACCGATGCGCAAATCGTTGAGGAGTTGAAAAAAGAAGCGGATGATTCGATTGACCGCAATCTGGAAATTCTCCGCAACCGCATCGACCAGTTCGGCGTTTCCGAGCCGTCGATCACCAAGCAGGGCAGCCGCCGCGTGGTGGTGGAACTCGCGGGCATTACCGACGTCAACCGCGCCAAAAATATTATCGGCAAAACCGCGTTGCTGGAATTTAACCTCGTGAAAGATCCGCAGATTTTTCAGGACGTCATTACGAAGATCGACAACCTGCTCAAACGCGATCTCGCCGCGCAGCCGGGACAGACGGCGGCGATTGACACGGCTCAAACCGACAGCATCGGCGCCGGCGGCAAAGTCAGCAAGGATGACGAAATCGACGTCTCCGAGTTGTTTGCCGGCTCTTCGATCGTGCCGAACGACAGCGCGAGCGATTCACCGGATTCGGTGCAGGTTGACAAGGATATTTTTGCCGGCAATCCGTTTCTTTCGCTGCTTCGCAACGTCGGCAACGAGGTCGCGGTGCCGGCCAAAAATGTTCGCGCCGTCGAGCGCATTCTCAATAATCCCGACGTGCAGCGGCTGATTCCGCCGGATGCCGAATTTGCCTGGTCGAACAGGCCGGAACAAGTGGCGGATGAAACTTTCTACACGCTTTATTTGCTCAAGAAAGAGCCGGAGTTGAGCGGCGCCCTGTTGACCGATGCCCGCCAACAAATTGCCAGCGGCGCCGGCATGACGCGGCAAGGCGAGTGGAACGTGAGCATGCAATTGAATGACGAAGGCACAAAAATTTTCTCGCGCGTCACCGGCGCGAATGTCAACAAACGCCTCGGCATCGTGCTCGATAAAAAAGTGGTGATGGCGCCGAATATTAAAGAGAAAATTCCCAGCGGCTCGGCGTCCATCGAAGGCAATATGGGCGCAGAAGAAGCCAAGGATTTGGCGATCGTGCTGCGCGCCGGCTCGCTGCAAGCGCCGATGCAGGTGATCGAAGAGCGCACCGTCGGCCCCTCGCTCGGACAAGATTCGATTTCCAAAGGCACGTGGTCGGCGATTATCAGCCTGATCATCGTTATGACCTTCATGGTGGTTTATTACAAGCTTTCCGGCGTTTTGGCCGATGCCGCGCTGATCTTGAATATTATTATCCTGCTGGCATGCATGGCCTTTCTCAAAGCCACGCTGACGCTGCCCGGTATTGCCGGCATTATTTTAACCATCGGCATGGCGGTCGACGCCAACGTGCTGATTCTCGAACGCATTCGCGAAGAGTTGCGCGCCGGCAAAACCGTGCGCACTTCCATCGACGCCGGCTATGATCGCGCTTTCTGGACGATCTTTGATTCGAATATCACGACGCTGCTCACGGCGCTGGTGCTCTATCAATTCGGCACCGGACCCATCAAAGGCTTCGCCGTCACCCTCATGTTCGGCCTTGCGATCAGCATGTTCACGGCAATCGTCGTGACCCGCGTCATTTACGATTACATCACGCGGCGGCGCAATCTGGCGACTTTGAGCATTTGATCACCTAAATTCGTTGAATGGAGAAAATAAGTTCATGATGCAATTTTTTGGCGAAACTCACATTGACTTTATCAAACTGCGCTGGAAGGCGACCAGCATCTCCGCCTTGATTATTCTGGCGGGCATCGCGTCGATGATCATCAAAGGCGGCCCCAAGTATGGCGTCGATTTTCTCGGCGGCACGGTGATTCAGATTCATTTTCCACAGGCTCCCAATATCGGCGCGGTGCGCCAGGTGATGACCAACAGCGGTTTCGGCGAGGCGGAAATCAAAACCTTCGGCGCGCCGAATGAAATTTTGTTGCGCGTGGAAAGTCAGGGAGAAACGGCTGCGGTTTCGGGGCCGATTATGCAGGCGCTGCGCCAGGCTTTTCCGCAAAACCCGCCCGAGGAGCGCCTGGTTGAAAGCGTCGGCCCGAAAATCGGCAAGGAACTGCGCACGGCGGCGATCTGGGCCACGCTGATTTCGCTGGCGCTGATTCTCATTTACGTCAGCTTTCGTTTTGAGTTTATTTTTGCGGTTGGCGCCGTCGTCGCCCTGTTTCATGATGTGATGATCACCGTGAGTTTTTTTTCATTGTTGAATATGGAAGTCAATTTAACGGTGGTGGCGGCCCTGCTCACGATCGTCGGTTTCTCACTGAACGACACGATCGTGGTCATGGATCGCATTCGCGAGAATCGCCGCATTTTGCGCGACGCCGGCATCGAAAAGCTCGTCAACGTGAGCGTCAATCAAACCCTGGGCCGCACCATCATCACCTCGCTGACGGTGCTGATTGTCGTGCTCATTCTGTTATTCTTCGGCGGCGAAGTGATTTACAATTTTGCGTTCGCCATGACGGTCGGCGTGATCTCCGGCGTTTATTCGACGGTTTATATCGCGGCGCCCATCGTGGTGGAATGGCACAAGAAAGCCGAGATGCAAAAAATTCGGCGTGGCGTGAAGGTCGCATGAAATGTGAAGTAACTTCTGACTAAGCCCCAATCTTCCGAGGGAGGTGTTAGATGACCATTCAAGAAAAAGAAATCGGCAACGTGATCGTGCTCGAACTTGCCGGCAAAATCATGGGCGGTCCGGACGCCAGCTTGTTGAATGACAAGCTGCACGATCTGCTCGACAAAGGCAAGATGAAGATCATTGCCGATCTCAGCAACGTCAACTGGATGAACAGTTCCGGCCTGGGCATTCTCATCGGCGGCCTCACCACCATGCGCAACAACGGCGGCGATCTCAAATTGGCCGGCGCCACCGACCGGATTCAGAGCTTGCTCATGATCACCAAACTCCTGACCGTTTTTGATGCGCATGAAACTTTGGAAGCGGCGGTTGCCAGTTTCAAAAAATAGCGCAACCGCCTCGTTCGCATTTCTTGATAACACTTGACTCCGGCATCCTGGTCTTTTTGAAATATTCACCAAGAAAAGCCAGGGGTGACGGAGTTTTTTATTTTATCAATTCAAAAATAAAAAATGGGGGTGTTCGGATTTTCCGAAATACTTCTAACTCTTAACCATCTCCATGCCTGTTCAAGTCATCGTCGGCGCGCAGTGGGGCGATGAGGGAAAGGGCAAGATCGTCGATCTGCTCAGCGAGAATGCCGATATCGTCGCGCGCTATCAAGGCGGCGCCAACGCCGGGCACACGGTTGTGATCGACGGCGAAAAATTTATTCTGCATTTGATTCCCTCCGGCATGCTGCAACCCAACACGACGTGCGTGATCGGCAACGGCGTCGTGATCGATCCGGCGGCGCTGTTGTATGAAATCGAATTGATCGCGAAGCAGGGCGTGCAAGTTGGCGGGCGGCTGCTGATCAGCCATCGCGCCCATCTCGTCATGCCGTATCACAAACTGCTCGATCAAGGCAAAGAAGAAACCGACGTGCAGAAAAAAATCGGCACCACCGGCCGCGGCATCGGGCCGGCTTACGTCGACAAGGCGCACCGGATGGGCATTCGCATTGTCGATTTGCTCGACGCCGAAACGTTGAAAGAAAAAATTCGCCACAATCTTGCCGAGAAGAACACGATTTTGCGTGCCGTTTATGGAAAAGAGCCGCTCGAGGCTGAAACGATTTTGCGGGAGTATCGCCAGTTTGACGAACAGATCGACCCGTATGTCGCCGACGTTTCGCGCTATTTGAATCACGCCATCGCGGCCGGCAAAACGATTCTCTGTGAAGGCGCGCAAGGCTCGTTGCTCGACATGGATTTTGGCACGTATCCTTATGTCACCTCGTCAAATCCCACCAGCGGCGGCGCTTGCACCGGGTTGGGAATTGGTCCGACGAAAATCAATCAGGTGCTGGGCGTGATTAAAGCGTACACCACGCGCGTCGGCATGGGGCCGTTTCCAACCGAAATTCAAAGCGCGATCGGCGAACAACTGCGTTCGGTGGGCCATGAATATGGCGCGACCACCGGCCGCCCGCGACGCTGCGGCTGGTTCGATGCGGTTGTGGCTAATTATGCGGCGCAAATCAACGGCGTCGATTCGTGGGCGCTCACGAAGTTGGATGTGCTCGATGCGTTTGCCGAAATCAAACTCTGCGTCGCCTATCGCTATCGCGGCAAGGAAATCAAAGCTTTTCCGGCGGAAATTCACGCTTTGGAAAACTGCGAGCCGGTGTATCAGGCTTTTTCCGGCTGGCAACAATCGACGGCCAACGCGCGCCGGTTCGATGACTTGCCTCGCGCAGCGCAGGACTATCTCAAGGCCATTGAACAGATGACGGCGACGCCGATTCGCATTATTTCCGTCGGCTCGGATCGCGAGCAGACGATTATTTGTTAAACCATATTTTCGTTGTTTGCAAATCAGGGAGAATGAAAAATGATTACCACGACCACCCCAAATGTTGAAGGCAAGCCCATCGTGCAATACTTCGGCATCGTCACCGGCGAGGCGATTATGGGCGCGAATCTGTTTCGCGATCTTTTCGCCGGCATTCGCGACATCGTCGGCGGCCGTTCCGGCGCTTACGAAAAAGAGCTGGGTCATGCGCGCCAGATCGCCATGGAAGAAATGGAGGCGATGGCGGCGCAGCTCGGCGCCAATGCAGTCGTCGGCGTCGATATCGACTACGAAGTGCTCGGCGCGGGAAACGGTATGCTCATGGTGACGGCCTGCGGCACCGCGGTGAAAATAGCGTGACACCGGCGGTCTCATCTACCGTTTAGGATTTTATCATCGAACAAAGGTTAAATGCAATGATGAACCGTGAACAAGCTCACGCCTTGATGCGCGAATGGACGCAAAGCGAAAGCCTGCGCAAGCACATGCTGGCGGTCGAAGCCGCAATGCGTTTTTACGCCCGCAAATTCGGCGAAGACGAGGAAAAATGGGCCGTCGTCGGTATTTTGCACGACATGGATTACGAGAAACACCCGAGCAAAGAAGAGCATCCGTATCAAACCGTAAAGCTGCTGCGCGAGATGGGCGAGCCGGAAGAAATTAGCCGCGCGATTTTAGCCCACGCCGATTATTCCGGCGTCAAGCCCGAAACGCCGATGGAGAAAACCATTCTCGCGGTTGACGAGCTGTGCGGCTTCATCACCGCCGTTGCCCTCGTTCGGCCCAGCAAAAGCGTGCTCGAAGTCGAAGTGAGTTCCGTGAAAAAGAAAATGAAGGACAAAGCTTTCGCGCGGCAAGTGAGTCGCGAGGACATCACGCGCGGCGCCGAGCTGTTGGGCCTTGCGCTGGACGCGCACATCGCCAACGTGCTCGCGGCGATGCAAGACGCGGCAAAAGAATTAGGTTTGGCTGGAAACGGGACATGAGAAAAATCGTCGCGCCGGCCTCATTTTCCCAAGTTCTGCATTTGTTGCATTGGCTGCGGCGCTATCTCAGGACCGGCAGCGATACAAAAATGCCGCCTCTTCGTTTTGAGCCGGCGGCTTTTTTTATCCGGTATGGCATTGATTAAATACTTGGCAACATCTCGTGACGAGCCGCCGGTTCGAAAATTTTGCCGTTGTTGTCAGCCGAATGCCGTTCGTCATGGGTATGCGAAACCGTCGGCGCGCGCAGGGTTTGGAATTGCACGAGATCTTTGGTGAAAATCATATCCAAGGTCCAATCCAACGCCACCCGCAATTTCTTTTCAAAGCGCGGCAGTTTGCTCAAGTAAATCGTGCGCCACATCCACCAGGCGATGAAACCGGAGAAATTGAAGCCGAAAACGTTGGCGACGCCGGTGCGCCGGCCAATGGCCGCGAGTTGGCCGAGTATTTTGAAAGTGAACGGCTTCTTCCCGCCGCCGCGAATAACCGCCGCGAGGTTTTGCGCCAACACTTTGCCTTCGCGTAACGCGTGCTGCGCCGTCGGCGGATACGGCTTGCCGGTTTTGGGATCGGGAACAACCGCGCAATCGCCGAGCGCCCACACGCCGGGCCAGTGCGGAACTTCCATAAATGTGTTGACGATGATTTTCCCTTTTTCTTTTTGGCACGGCAGATTTGCCAACAAAGGATTAGGTGAAGTCCCCGCCGTCCACACCAGCGTTTTGGTTTTAATCATCGAACCGTCACTCAACTCGACGCCGTCGGCGGTGATGCCTTTGACGCGCGTGTTGACGCGAATATCAACTCCGCGTTCGGCCAATTTTTTCTGGGCATAGGCTCCGAGCTTTTCACCGAGTTCCGGCAGAATCACCGCGCCGGAATGCACGAGCACGACGCGAATCAGCCCCTCCGTCAAGTGCGGATAAAATTCAATCGACTCACGGAGAAAATCATTCACGCCGGCGATGGTTTCGACGCCGGCGAAGCCGCCGCCGGCAACCACAACCGTGAGCAAATGATCGCGCGCGCCAATCGAGCATTCGAAATCCGCCTCTTCGAGATTTTCGATGAGCTGATTGCGCAAATGAATCGCGTCGCCGAGCGATTTCATCGTGATCGCGCGCTCCTGCAAGCCGGGCAGATTGAAAAAATTCGTGATCGCGCCGAGCGCCAGCACGAGATGATCGTACTCGATCTCGTGTTCGTGCGCTTCGAGACCATGCGAAACGTGAACCCGCCTGCGTTGCAAATCAATTTCATGCACGTCGCCATCGAAGAAGCGCACGCGCTTGAGCATTTTGCGAATCGGATTGACGATGTGCGTCATGTCGAGATCGCTCGCTGCAACTTCATGCAGCATCGGCGTGAAGAGAAAAAAGTTCTCTTTATTCACCAGCGTTGCCTCGATATTCGGATCGCGCGCGAGGGTTTTTTCCAAATGCAGCGCGGCATATAAACCCCCGAAACCGCCGCCGAGAATGACAATTTTGGTTTTTTTATTGGCAAGCATTTTATTTTCTCCGTTATTAGATTGGGTTTGTCCATTCATCAGAATCTTCCTGAAAAATACGTTCTCGTGCAAACCCAAAATCAGCGTGAAAACCGACCGGGCAAACTTATGATATTCTTCTCTTGGTCGCCAAGATCGGCAAAAACCTTACAGAACAAAACGAAGGAAGCCCAATTAAAAAACCCTGGACTCGTGGCAGATTCCAGGGTTTTTTATTTCGCAAAGTAGTAATGTAAAAAAACTACTTCATCCCACCCGTCCCCTTCTTGCTCACCATAATCGCCGGCACCGCCTGCTCGCGCACGAGTTGGTTGAATGCCGGCACGTCTTTTTCGCGAATCTCTTTCAGCTTCGCGAGTTGGGCGTCGAGTTTCGCCGAAAGTCGATTGAACACCGCAACTGACGCATCCGTCGGCGCAGCGTCCATGCTGCTCGCCACGTCCGCCAGCACCGCGATCTTGTTGTTCAGCTTGATCGGAAAATTCAGCGGATCCTGGCTGCTCTTCGCTTTGACTTGCAGAATCTCTTCTTCAATCGCTTTCATTTTCTCGTTTAAATCTTTCGCCGCCGCGGTCACCGCTTTGCCATCCGTGCCGGCATCGCTCACGCGCTTCGACAGATCGTCAACCTGTTTGCGCACTTCGCGAATGAAATTGACGCCTTCATGCGCCGCGGAAATTTTGTCGCGCACTTTGATGAGAAAATCAAATTGCTTCTGATAATCCGCGAGCGGCAGATTGAGCCGAGGATCGGCTTTGATTTCAAACGACCCCGTCAGCGTTTGATTGCCGACAATCAGCCGCACGCCATAATTTCCCGGCGACGCGATTGGCCCGCGCAGGTTCCCGCCCCACAACACCGCGCCCGGCGTATTCACCGCATCGGCGTAGCGCATGTCCCACACAAAACGATTCATTCCCGCCTCTTTCGCGAGTTTATTCGGATCGCCGGTGATGCCGAAAAATTCCGCGAGAAAACCGCCGCCACCGCCGCCTTCATCTTTCTTCTCCTTGCTGCTGAAAGTTTTGATCGTGTCGCCTTTCGCATCCAAAAACTCGAGTCGAATGTCGCCTTCCGGTTTGGTTTTCAAATAATAATAAACCACCACACCGTTCGGCGGATTTTGTCCGGCGTTTGGAACCGGAAAACTGCCGCCGCCAAAACGATACGCGCCGCGCGGCTTGAACAGATGCGTCGTCGCCGCAACTTTATCCGACAGTTGGTGCAACGGCGTCAGATCGTCGAGAATCCAAAACGAGCGGCCCTGCGTCGAAACCACGAGATCATTTTCTTTCACGGCGATGTCGGTGATCGGCACCACCGGCAAATTGCGCTGCAAACTTTGCCAATTCGCGCCGTCATCGAATGAAACGTACATGCCGGTTTCCGTGCCCGCATACAACAAGCCTTTGCGCTTCGGATCTTCGCGCACCGTGCGCGTAAACGCCCCGTCGGGAATGCCCTTCGTGATCGGCGTCCACGTTTTGCCGTAATCACTCGTTTTATAAATGTACGGTTTGAAATCATCATGCTTGTAACGCGTCATCGCCACATACGCCGTTCCGGCATCGTGCGCTGAAGCATCGATGATGCTGATGAGTCCCAATTCCGGCATGTTCTTCGGCGTCACGTTCTGCCAATTCTTGCCGCCGTCCGTGGTCACATGCACGAGTCCGTCATCTGAGCCGGCCCACATCACGCCCTTTTGCAACGGCGATTCCATGAACGCAAAGATCGTGCAATAATACTCGACGCTCGTGTTGTCCTTCGTAATGTCGCCGCCGGACGAAGCCTGCTTGCTCTTGTCGTTGCGCGTCAAATCCGGACTGATCGGCTCCCACGTTTGTCCCTCGTTCGTCGATTTCAACAAAACATTTCCCGCCGCGTAAATCGTGTTCGGATCGTGCGGCGAAATCACAATCGGAAACGTCCATTGAAAACGCTACGTCAAATCCGCGGCTCCAGCCCCCATCGGATTCTCCGGCCACGGCATAATGTTGCGTTCTTCGCCGGTGCTGTGATCGTAACGCGTCAAATAGCCGCCGTAGCTGCCGGCGTACACAATGTTCGGATTCACCGGATGCGGCGCAATGTAACCGCTCTCGCCGCCGCCGACCGCATACCAATCGCGCGTCGAAATACCGAAGCCGTTGTTGCGGCTTGCAATCGCCACCGTGCTGTTGTCCTGCTGCGCGCCGTAAACATAATACGGAAAACGATTGTCGGTGATCACGTGATAAAACTGCGCCGTCGGTTGATTGTCTTCGTTCGTCCACGCTTTGCCGCCGGTGAACGTCACGCATGCGCCGCCGTCATTCGCGCTCACCATGCGCATGTTATTTTCCGGCGCAATCCACAGATCGTGATTGTCGCCGTGCGGCACGCGAATATTTTCGTACGTCTTGCCGCCGTCAACCGATTTAAGAAATTGCACGTTCAACACGTACACAGTTTCGGGATCTTGCGTGTCCGCGTAAATATGCGTGTAATACCAGGCGCGCTGGCGCAGCCGCCGATCTTCATTCACGCGCCGCCAGGTTTTGCCGGCGTCATCGGAGCGAAACACGCCGCCGTCTTCGGTTTTCCACACGCCGCCGCCGGTGCCGCCGAAATAATAAACCAACGGCTGATTCGGCACGCCCGCCACCGTCGTCGAACGGCCGCCCCTGAAGGGCCCAATGCTGCGCCACTTCAGCGCGCGATACAAGCTCGTGTCGTATCCGGCGGTTTTTGTCGCAGCAGTCTTTTTGGTTAATGCCTGGGCGAAGACATCATCACTCAACGTAAAAATTCCCGCCAATAACGTCATCATTATCGCAACAATTTTTTTTGCACGGGACATCTCGCACGCTCCTTCCTCTTAAATTAAAGTTGAAATTGGATTGCCGGGATAGTGGGTGGCGCAGAAAAAGCAAAGAGTTTTGCCACCAAGACGCGAAGACACCCCAAAAGATTATTTAATAACTTCGTGTCTTTGTGCCTTTGTGGTTAATTTGATTACGGCTCGCCTGCGTTGGGATGTCATATTTGCACGTGACTCAAACACGGCAGCGCCGCGCGCACTTGATCCTGATATGCGAAATCGATTTCCGCCGTGATCGCCGCTTCGCGATCCGGCGCAAGCGCCAGCACGCTGCCCCACGGATCGATGATCGCGCTTTTGCCGTAACTGGCGCGGCCGCCGTATTTTTCGCCGTGCTGATTCGGCGCGATGATATAAACCTGATTCTCAATCGCCCGCGCCCGCAGCAGCGGCAGCCAATGATCTTTGCCGGTCATCAATGTGAAATTGGAGGGAATAAAAATCAGCCGTGTTGCGCCGCCGCGCGTGAGTTTGCGATAAAGCTCCGGAAAGCGCAGATCGTAACAAACCGAAAGCCCGACTTCGCCGAACTCTGTTGTTGCCGTAATAATTTCGGAGCCGGGCGCGACGTAATTCGATTCGCGATAGGAACGTCCGTTCGGCAGTGTCGCATCAAACAAATGAATCTTGCGATACCGCGCCAGCTCTTTGCCCTTGGGATCCAACAGCACCGAGGTGTTATAAACTTTTTGAGAATTGGGAACGCGCTCTCCAACCGAACCGGCAAGCAAATAAATTTTCAACTCCGCAGCAAGCGCGGCAAATTGCGGCAGCCATTCTTCATCAAGATTGGCGGCAGCGGTTTTATCCGGGCCGACATAAAGAAAAGTTTCCGGAAAAGTCACGATCTTCGCGCCGCGGCCAGTGGCTTCGCAAGCGAGACGTTGGGCCGCTTCCCAATTTTTTGCGATGTCCTCGCGTGATTCCATTTGAATCGCTGCAACGAGCATGTGCATCTCCTAAAAAGTTTTAGATGAATTAAAGAAACGAAACACAACAAGGACAAGTTGCAACCAATTTAACCACGAAGACACGAAGGCACTAAGTTAACAGGGTCTTCTTGGTGTCTTCGTGTCTTGGTGGTTAATAATTTTTGTTTTTCACCTGTAATTTTCCGCGCTTGACGCGATGATTCAAGTACGCGTGCAAAATTCGGCTAAAAATCGGCAGAATGGAAAATATCTTTGGCGCATAAAACAGTCTGGCCACGAGACGATTGCGCCGCAGAATCTTGCCGAGGCGCTGGCTGAGAAGGCGTTGACGATACTCAGTAAATGAGAAATCGTTTTTCTCCAATGCCGACAAAATCGTTGCCGCCGCCACCGGTCCATAAGCCAACGACATCGAAATGCCCTCGCCGAGCCACGGCTCAACGCCGGCGGCGTCACCGACGAGCAATACACGAGATCGACTGTAAACATCCTGCGGATGAAACCAGCGCTCGGGATGGCCCATCAAATCCACCGAAATATTCCAGCCGCGCTCATCGAGATGGCGCTGCAGCATCTCCGGCAAATTCGCGCGCGGCTCATCGGCGACGATGCGGCTGTCGAAGACGCCGATGTTCAAATGCGGCGCGCCGTCGCACCAGCAGGGAAAATCCCAAATGTAGCCTTGCAGGCCGCGTTGAATCGGGCGAAAATCGATGACCGCTCGGCGCTGCTCGAATTCATTCGACAGGCCATTCGCAGCCGGCGCTAAAATTTCGATCAGTCTTGAAACTCGCGATGAGGTCTCTTGAAAAAACGCGCGCCGCGCCAAACTTTTCGCGCCGTCCGCGCCAACAATAATTTTAGCAAAAAATGTTTCGCCGTTGGTTTCGACGCGAATGCCATCGCGTTCTTCGATCAAATTCAGCGCCGGCATTTTTTCCAACAAGCGAACGCCTTTATTGCGCAAGCTTGCCGCTAAGGCGGCATCAAATTCGTTGCGACGAATCGTGCGCATCATGCCGGGCTTGTCGAACTCAAGCGGTTGATCGCTCAAATAAAGCTGAACTTTGTCGACAGACAACGTTGGCACATGCGCTTCGAGATCAAGCTCGCGCAGCAACGCATCGGCCCACGGCGTGAGGCCGCCGCCGCAAAGCTTGTGGCGTGGATGTTCGGCCTTCTCCAAAATCACCAGATGATCGCACAAGCTGGGATTCAGCTTGATCAGCGCGGCAGCGGTGGCAATTCCGGAAGGCCCGGCGCCGATGATGCAAACATCGATTTTTTCCATGAAGCTTATTGAATCTCAAAATCGTTGGCAGACTTGCATCTGCATTACGGAAACAGCGGCGGATGCTTTTTATGAAACTCCGTCGCATCCTGATAAGCTTTCGCCACCGCCAACGTCGTCGCTTCATCATACAATCGACCGACAAAACTGATGCTGGTCGGGCTGCCTTTTTTATCAAAACCGTTCGGCACAACGGCACACGGATGGCCGGTGAGATTCGTGAGCAAAAGACTGCTGCCGCCGAACGACGGCGTCACGTACACGTCGACGGTTTGCATCAATTTTTCTATCGCTTGAATGACGAGATAGCGCACTCGATTCGCCTGAATATATTCCACCGCCGGAACGAAGCGCGCAGCGCGAAACGCATTCGGCCAGGCGTTGCGGATTTGCCGAACCATCAAATCGTCCTTCCCGGACCGTGTTAACTCGTCGAATGCCGCCGCCGCTTCCGCGCCCAGAAGAAATGAAATATCGCTCACCGGATAATCCGGCAATTCGATGGGTGTCAAATTCGCGCCTAACTGGCGCAGTTTCGCGAGCGCCGCCTCGTTGTGAACTTTGTTCGTCGTGTCCTGCTCGAATGCGGTTTTATAATAACCAATCCGCAGTTGGCGCACATTTATCCTCGAATTATAATTGAATGGCAAATCGATCACGGTTTGATCGATGCCGTCGGCACCGATGACGGCATTAAACACCAGCGCGCAATCTTCAACCGTGCGGCAGATCGGCCCAATTTTATCCATCGACCAACTGAGCGCCATGGCGCCGGCGCGGCTCACGCGACCGTACGTCGGGCGCAAACCGGTTACTCCGCAGCGCGTCGAGGGCGAAACAATCGAACCATAGGTTTCGGTGCCAATCGAAAATCCAACCAATCCCGCCGAAGTCGCGGCAGCCGAACCGGCCGACGAGCCGCTCGAGCCTTGTTCCAAATTCCACGGATTGCGCGTTTTGCCGCCAAACCACACATCGCCCCACGCCAATTCTCCCATCGTCAATTTCGCCGCTAACACCGCGCCCGCCGCTTCGAGACGCTGAATGACAGTCGCATCAGCATCGATGATTTGATCTTTGTACGGCACCGATCCCCAGGTCGTTTTATAATTTTTGGTCGCGAGCAAATCTTTCGCGCCGTACGGAATGCCGTGCAGCGGCCCGCGATATTTGCCGGCGGCAATTTCCTCGTCCGCGCGCTGCGCCTGTTTGAGCGCCAACTCTTCGGTGAGCGAAACGACGCATTCCAACTTCGGGCCGTATTTCTTCAATCGTTCGAGATACATTTTCGTGAGCTGCGTCGAAGTGATTTTGCGCGTGCGAATCAATTCGGCCAACTCGCCGACCGAAGCATAAGCGAGTTCTTCGAAATTCGCCGGCACGGTGAGTTTTGCCGGCAAACTCCAGGCCGGTCGCAAGCGTTTGGTTTCGAATTTCATCCTGGCCGGAATCGGATTAAATTCAAGCGCCGGCGGAACGCTGTTGTCGAGTGTGATGGTCCGCAGCTTTTGAAAGTTGTCGAGATTCTCTTTCAAATCGCCCAGCATCGAGTCACGCTCCGCGTCGCTAAAAGCGAGGCCGATCAAATTTTCGGCGGCAGCGACCATCTCGCGCGTGAGGGGATTTTTTTCTTGCGCTTGATAAACTGCGCCCATTAAAAAACCCAACAAACCAATCACCACCGGAACGATTTGGTTGTTTTGCAGCCGCATATTTCCACTCCTTTCCTCTGAAAATTTTCAACATGGCTTTTGCCGTAGTTCAAATTAGCGTCTTTGTGGTCAAAAGCAAATTTTTTTTCATCCGAGCGGCAGGCTGTACAACGGTCCGTCCGGCTGCGAGCCGTCGGGTAAAAATCCCATGCGCCGCAAATAAGTCGCGTGTTTGGGCGTGCCCGGCTCGCTGTAAATTTTCTGCACGTTTTTTTCTTTAAAAATTCCGGATTTTTCGGTGAATAAAAACTCGCCGATCAAGAAATCCCGGTAACCGGGAATGACGAAATCGATTTTGATCATCAGCGCCTCGCTGCCGCGCGGCTCGGCAATGAACAATCCCGCCGGAACCATGTCCCTTAGAATAAAGAACGCCAGTTGCGTTGCCGACGGCGCATAAGAAAAATCGGGCAGGAACATCTTGATTTCCCGGTCATAGAAATTCAAAAAGAATTTGAGATATTCCGATTGCGGCGACACCGCCAGCAATTTGAAATATTCTTTCGCCGTAAACGCGTCGTGCAGGTGATACAAATGGATGAGAATGATGAAAGCGTTGAGAATCGCCACCGGATAGGCGCGAATCGCCAACCCATAAATGACGAAACACGCCGCGCCGCACAAACTGATGATCCGGAGTTTGATGATCGACGTCATCATCAGCGCAACGGCAACGAGAATGGAAGCCGAATAACCGGCGATTTGAAAAACAGTCAGACTCATTTTGGCAACCCTTACATTGGAACGATTCGTTTTGAACTAATTTGCAAAGAAGAAGGCAAATGGTCAAGTCGTTTTAAAAATTCAGTTGACTTTGCGATTTTAAAATGGCATAATTTAGCCCATTCAATACACTGTAGGCGCTAAAATATCTTTTAAAATCAACCGGCGCGATCGAGGAATCGGAAAATGGCGAAAACTCCCGAGCATGCTCGTTTAAACGAAGTCGATTGGCTGAATTGGAAAGCGGAACAATCAGCCACGCTGCTGTTCGTGGTTCGCGAGGGCAAAGTTTTGCTGATTCACAAAAAGCGCGGGCTGGCCGCGGGGAAAATCAACGGGCCGGGCGGGCGAATTCACGACGGCGAGACGCCGCTGCAGGGCGCGATTCGGGAGGTGCAGGAGGAACTCCGCGTCACGCCAATCGAAGTGGAACATTGCGGCGAGCTGGCTTTTCAATTTGTCGATGGCCTCTCCATTCACGTCGAAGTGTTTCGCGCTGATGATTGCCTCGGCGAGCCGCAGGAGACGGATGAAGCGAAACCGCTTTGGGCGCCGGTCAACGAAATTCCATTTGAGCGAATGTGGGCCGACGACCGCCTTTGGATTCCGCTGCTGCTGGCGCGAAAAAAATTTAGCGGACGATTTCTGTTTGATGATGATGTCATGCTGGGGCATGAAATAAAATTGCGCGCATAATCTTTATCTTTGAAAATCAAGAAAGGCAGAAAATGCTTCGTTTGATTGCAGCGGTTTTGACAACTCTCCTCCCTCTCGGCGTTCGCAGCCAGGATAGCTCAACGATGTCGTTCGAGGAATACGAGCCGCGCTCGACGTTGATGGTGCCGGGCCATCCGGTGGCGCGCGCGAAGTATCCGTTTATCGACGTGCACAATCATCAGAACAACATGTCGCCGGAGAATTTGCAAAAGCTGGTCGCCGATATGGACAAACTCAACATGGCGGTGATGGTGAATCTCAGTGGTCGCGGTTTCAAGCGCGTGCAAAATCCGGACGGCACCACAACGACCGGGCTCAATGATGGTGAATATTTAAAAAAATCGGTTGCACATGTCAAAGCCGCAGCGCCGGGGCGATTCCTCGTTTTCACAAATGTTGACTTCAACGGCATCGGTGAGGCGGGTTGGACCGAGAAGGCAGTAAAAGAGCTCACGCAAGATGTGGAAAATGGCGCGCGCGGTTTGAAAATTTATAAAAGCCTCGGCATGGACGTGAAAGACACGAGCGGCAAACGCGTGCCCGTCGATGATCCGCGTCTCGATCCGATCTGGGCGAAATGCGGCGAGCTGAAAATTCCCGTGCTCATTCACACCGGCGATCCAGCCTCGTTCTGGTTGCCGCAGGATAAAAACAACGAGCGCTGGCTGGAGCTGAAACAGTTTCCCGACCGCTATCGCTACGGCAAAGAGCCGTCGTGGGAACAGGTGATGAACGAGCAGTTCAATATGTTCAAAAAACATCCGAAAACGATTTTCATCAGCGCCCACATGGCATGGATGGCCAACGATCTCGCGCGGCTCGGAAAATTGCTCGACGAAATTCCCAACATGTACACCGAAATCGGCGCGATCATTTACGATCCGGGCCGGCAGCCGCGTTTTGCGCGCGCATGGTTCACGAAATATCAAGACCGCGTTTTGTTCGGCAAGGACATCTGGGCGCCGGAGGAATATTATTGCTACTTCCGCGTGCTGGAAACCGCCGACGAGTATTTCGATTACTACCGCAAACGCCACGCGTTCTGGAAATTGTACGGCCTCGATTTGCCGGATGAGGTGTTGAAAAAACTTTATTACAAAAACGCGCTGAAAATTCTGCCGGGGCTGGACAAATCAAAATTTCCGAAATAGGGAAAGTCGGAGTGCAAAATTTTAGTTTTGCAATGGCTCGATATCTAAACCCCACTGCAGCTTGCCCGGCAGCGGGGTTTTTTTGTGAATTTCCGGATTGACTGGCAACTTTTTAAGCCGTGAATTTGTCCTATCCATTAATTGCAAGGCGCCAATCCATGCGCCATGCGCTTTGCGCTCGGCAAAAACCACGGAGATTTTCATGCTCAAAAGTTACCTCCTCATCGCGTGGCGGAATTTTCGCAAACACAAATCCTTCTCGCTCATCAACGTCGCCGGGCTGGCGGTCGGGATGGCGTGCTTTATTTTGATCATGCTGTACGTGCAATACGAGCTGAGCTTTGATCGCTATCACGCCAACGCCGATCGCATTTATCGCGTCGTCGCGCAGCAGCCGGGCAATATTTTTCTCGGCACCGATCACTTTGCCGTCACGCCGGCGATTCTGGGCCCGACACTAAAGCAGGAATTTCCCGAAGTGATGGAAAGTACGACGCTGGATGATTTCAACAATGTTCTTTTCAACGTTGGCGACAAGCGCTTCTATGAAAACGGGATTTTTTTGGCCGACCCCGGCATTTTCAAAATTTTCACTTTCCCGCTGCTGCAAGGCGATCCGCAAACGGCGCTGTCCGAACCGTTCACCATCGTGCTCTCCGAAACGATGGCGCATAAATATTTTGGCGCGGAAAATCCGCTGGGCAAGATCATGCGGTATCAGGATCGCCACGATCTCAAAGTGACCGGCGTCATGAAAAACGTGCCGAAAAATTCGCATTTCCATCCGAACGCCTTGCTCTCGTTTAAAACCGAAACGGCCATCAGCACGGATAAAAATAAATTTACCTCGTGGGGGAACAGCTCATATTGCAATTATATGAATCTGGCGACAGCGCGTTCGTCGTTGCGCGCGAAAGAAGTCGGGATGCGCAAAGTCGTGGGCGCGAGCCGCTGGCAACTGCTCAAACAATTTATCGGCGAATCGATGCTGTTGACGATCTTGGCGGCTTTGATTGCGCTGCTGGTGGTTGAGTTGTTTCTGCCGGTTTTCTCGAATTTAGTCGACCGCGAACTGACGTTCTCGTTGCTGCTGCCGGGCAAAATGCTCGCCGGCATGTTGCTGGCAATTTTTGGCGTCGGCATCGTCGCGGGCAGCTACCCCGCGCTTTTCCTCGCGGCGTTTCAACCGGCCAAAGTGTTGAAAGGCGAAATCCGCGACAGCGGCCGCTCGCGCCTGCGCAGCGCGCTGGTGGTGTTTCAGTTTGCGGCTTCCGTGGGTTTGATCATCTGCACCGCCACCGTGCAACAACAAATGCATTACATCAAAAGCAAAAAACTCGGCTACAACCGCGAACAGGTTTTGGTGATGCGCATGCGCGATCGCGAGGCACGCAAGCAGTTTGGACTGATTAAAAACGAGCTGTTGCAAAATCCGAGCTTTCTCAAAGTCACCTGCTCCGGCCATTTGCCGAGCCATATCGGCTCGCAATCCGGCCTCGGTTGGACCGAGCGCGAAGGCCAGCCGGCGCTGAAGAGTTACAACACGCCGGTGGATTATGATTTTCTCGAGACGTTTGAAATCGAGCTGGTGGAAGGGCGAAATTTTTCACGCGCGTTTTCAACCGACTCGACGCAGGCTTATATTATCAATGAAAAGCTGCGCGACATGCTCGGCTGGACAACCGCAGTGGGGCAGGCGTTTGGCAACGGCGACGAGGCCGATGGCAAAGTGGTTGGCGTGATGAAGAATTTTAACATGCACACTTTGCGGCAGGAAATTCAACCGTTGTTTATTCGCTTGAACAGCAACTGGGGCACGACCGTCTCCGCGCGCCTTCGCGCCGAAAATATTCCGGCGTCGATTGAGCACCTTCGTAACGTCTGGCAAAAATATTCGCCGAATTATCCGTTTGAATATTTCTTTTTGGATGACGAGTTCAATCGCATGTACAAAGCCGAGGAAAAACTCAGCGCGATTTTCGGCTACTTCACGTTTCTCGCGATTTTCATTGCCTGCCTCGGCCTGTTCGGACTGGCATCATTTACCGCGGAACGCAAAACCAAGGAAATCGGCATCCGCAAAGTGCTCGGCGCGTCGGTGGGGCAATTGTTCATTTTGCTGTCGAAAGATTTTATAAAATTAATAGTTCTGGCGAACCTCCTGACTTGGCCGGTTGTCTGGTATGTGATTAATCAATGGCTGCAAGGCTTCGCCTATCGCACCTCGCTGGGCTGGGCCATGTTTATGCTGACCGCGATTGCCGCGCTGCTGATTGCGCTGATCACCGTCAGCCTTCAAACCATCAAGGCCGCGTTGGCAAATCCGGTCGACTCGTTAAGATATGAGTAAAAAGCCGGATCGCGATTTTCGCGATGCCAACGCTGCGACACGAATGAACCGCTTTTGCATCAGAAACGGAATTTGAATTTCGAATTTGTATTTTCCACGCCCGACAGAATTGTAATTGGCTTCCCCCAAATTTCGGCGGCGAGTTTCAACTGACGCTGACATAAGATGTTATAGCGAAGCGATGTCACGGCACTCTTGGCAAACCACTCGTGGCATGTGCTTTGTAAAAGAATGCGATCAAGGGAACATTTAGGAATGCACTGACAGGAACGTCGGTCAAAAGAATGTGGCTCCCCCTCACAGCCAAGAGGCCCAGGGTCGAATGACTCGGGCCTTTTTTATTTACTGGGCTGAGCGTTAGCGTGACTATTTATGTCGTGATCATGGCTGCCGCAATGCACGCATTGATGGGTTTCAACACTCCAACAATCCATCACTCCGTTTTTTTCTTCTCTTTCGCTTTGATCTCCGGCCAATTCCGATCCGCTGCCGTGATGTAATTGTCACGATTCTCTCGCCATTTCCTTTGCACCGACTTGCTGTACCTCGCGTGAACCGAAAAAGTATCGAGCTTAGTCGGTGAAAATCCGGCCTGTGCGCTGCCGTAGGCGTACAGAAATCGCATCTCGAATCCCGCAAGGGAGTACGCAGCCAGGGTCGTTCCGCAA
>Ga0247727_10000759_pt1 | contig 78911 bp, 73 predicted proteins | sample WisWelCaveWW1625_FD_202498 | JGI IMG/M metagenome (GOLD analysis project Ga0247727, IMG submission 202498) | Biofilm microbial communities from Wishing Well Cave, Virginia, United States - WW16-25 | ecosystem: Environmental > Aquatic > Deep subsurface > Groundwater > Cave microbial mat | place...
GCGGCTTCCGCCTCCGGCAGGTCAAGCAGCTTCTCTTGGAGATAGACCATGGACCCAGTATGCCTCGAAAACATTTCTCTATACAAATGTTTTATGTGAGCGGGGGGGGGATTTTTTCACAGCTCCTTCAGCGTGCCGGCGTGGGCTTCAGCCCACGCTGCGTGGTTTCACCGCCGCCCTTCGGCGAGCTGAAGCTCGCCGCGGCACGCTAAAGCGTGCGCCACGTCGCGGCAAAAGGCTTCGAGCGTCTGGTCGAGCGACGGCAGCGGCCCCAGCAATCCCGCCGCCCGGCGGCTGTCGAGGGCGGTGTTGCGGGGCCGGGGCGCGTCGAAAACCTGGTCGGCGATCCGGCCTCTGCGAATCCGCTCCGTGGATAGTCCCAGGCGATGGGCCAGGGCCAGGCCCAACTCGGCCTTGCTCACCGCTTCGGCGCCCCCCAGGTGAAGCACGCCCTGCTCTGCGGGATGATCGATGGCCAGCCTCACCAGCCGCTCCCCCAGATCGCTAACGTAGAGTGGTGTGAACCGGGCGTCCTCAAACAGGGTGATCCCCCGCCCCTCGACCAGCGCCCGGTAGAGCCACCCGCCGAAACCCCTGCCGAGCGGGCCCAAAAAGTTCGTCCGCACCACCAAGGCTTCAGGCCACTGGAGCGCCCGCCGCTCGGCTTCGAGCTTGGTTCGGCCGTAGACCGAGAGCGGGCCCGGCCGGTCGCTCTCGCTGTAGGCATAGGGAGGAGACGCCTCGCCGTCAAAGACGGCATCGGTTGAAATCGCGACCAGGCGCGAGCCCAGCCGGCGGCAAGCCTCGACAACCCACCCGGCGGCCTGGGCGTTGTCGCGCTCGGCCCGGGCCGGGTCACGCTGGCAGCCGTCCACATCGGTCCAGGCGGCGCAGTGAATCACCGCCAAGGGAGGCCTTCGCGCCAACTGGCGCTCGAACGAACCGGGCTGGGAAAGATCCGCCTCCGCGCGGCCCAGGGATCGAACCTCCAGGCCCCGCCGGCGGGCCTGGGCAGCCACGGCCGATCCCAACAGGCCCTGGGCGCCGGTCACAACCAGGAGCCTGGGATCAACGCCCGGAGGCGGCAAGCTCGGCCTCCTCCTGCGGATCCAATTGGACCCCCATAACCCGCTCCACCAGGCGGCGAAGCTCGACCGTTCCGAGCCACCGGGTGTTGGTGTTGCTGGCGTACTCGAAGTCGGGATCCACCCCCCGCCCCTCGGTCCAGTTCGACCCGCTCCAGAAGGCAAACTGCGGCCGGATGACATAGAAATCCGGCATCTCGATGGTGAGGCGGGCATCGTCGGGCGAGATCAGCTTTTCATGCAGCTTCTCGCCGGGCCGGATCCCGACGTAATCGATCTCACAGTCCGGCGCGATGGCCCGGGCCAGATCCAGGATTCGCATGCTGGGAATCTTCGGCACCAGGATCTCGCCGCCGTCGAGGCGGCCGAGCGCCTCCATCACGAACCGCACGCCCTGGTCGAGCGTGATCCAGAAACGGGTCATCTCGGGATGGGTGACCGGCAACCGGCCGGTGGGCCGCAGCTCGAGAAACAACGGCAGGATCGAGCCGCGGCTGCCGAGCACGTTGCCGTAGCGCACCACGCCGAAACGGGTGTCTCGGCGGCCGGCGTAGCTGTTGGCGGCCACGAACAGCTTGTCGGAGCACAACTTGGTGGCCCCGTACAGGTTGATGGGGTTGCAGGCCTTGTCGGTCGACAGCGCCATCACTCGGCGCACCCGGTTGTCCAGAGCCGCCTCGATGACGTTCTGGGCCCCGATAATGTTGGTTTTGATGGCCTCGAAGGGGTTGTATTCGGCCGTCGGCACCTGCTTGAGCGCCGCGGCATGCACCACGTAGTCGATGCCCTCCATGGCCCGGCTCAGACGCGAGAGATCCCGCACGTCGCCGATAAAGAACCGCAACGAGGGGAAGCGGTCGGGGGGGAACCTCTTGGCCATCTCGAACTGCTTCAGCTCGTCGCGGCTGTAGATGACCAGCCGTTCGGGCCGCGCCAGCCCGAGCACCGTCTCGACCAGCCTCTGACCAAACGAACCGGTGCCGCCGGTCACCAGCAGGCTCTTGCCATCCAGCAGTCTCATAGGGTTCGACCGTTCGACCTTAACTGGTTAGGGCTTGTCACGAATCAACCATTCCAACCGCTCCTTTCAGTCGCGGCTCGGAACCCGCTTCTGAGCCGCGACCAAAGGGAGCGGATCCTTCAAACTGGCACAGTTAGCCCAGGATCTGGAGCGTGGCGTCGACGACGCGGCTGACGTCGGCGTCGGTCATGGCCGGGTACAGCGGCAGCGAAACCACCGACTCGAAGACCCGCTCGGCGTTGGGAAAATCGCCCGGACGAAAACCAAACCGCTCGCTGTAGAACCGGGTCAGATGCAGCGGGATGAAGTGGACGCTGGAGCCGATCTGGCGCTCCTTCAGCCGCTCGATGAACTGGTCACGGCTCACCCGCTGGGAGCGCACCCCCAGCGGATAGATATGGCGGCTGTTGTGGCAGTCCGGGGAATCCGGCGGCACCACCAGCTCGCGGTGGCTCTGAAAGGCCCGGTCATAGTGAGCGGCGATCAAGCGGCGCCTGTCGACAAAACCGTCCAGGCGCCCCAGTTGCACCAGGCCCAGGGCCGCCTGCAGATCCGTCATGTTGAACTTGTAGCCGGCCTCCACCACGTCGTAGCGCCAGCCTCCTTCGGCCGAGTAGCGCTGCCAGCCGTCGCGGGTGATGCCGTGCTGGGACAGGCGCCGCACGCGCCCCGCCAACTCCCGGTCGTCGGTCGTCAGCATGCCGCCTTCGGCGGTGGTCATGTTCTTGGTGGGATAAAAGCTAAAACACCCCGCCCGGCCCAGCGTCCCCACCGGACGGCCCCGGTAGCGGGCGCCGGCGGCGTGGGCGGCGTCTTCGAGGATGGCGATGTGGAAGCGGCGGCCGATCTGCTCGAGCTCCTCCATCGGCGCGCTCAACCCGGCATAATGCACCGCAATCAGCGCCCGCACCCGCCGCCCCCGGCCCCGGGTCACGCGGTGGCCCGCCGGCGATGGGGCGCAGTTCTCGGCCAGGAAACGGGCTACGGCTGCCGGATCCAGGTTGTAACTGCGAGGCGAGATATCGACGAAGACCACCTCGGCGCCAGTATGCACGATCACATTGGCGGTGGCGGCAAAGGTGAACGGGGTGGTGATGACGGCATCACCCGGGCCGATATCCATGGCCTTCAGAGCCAGCTCGAGGGCCGCGGTGCAGGAACTGGTCGCCACCGCCTCCTGGACCCCCACATAGGCGGCAAAAGCCTCCTCGAAACGGCGGGTGCGCGGGCCGGCCGTCAGCCAGCCGCTGCCGGCCGCATCGGCCAGTTCCGCAAGCTCCTGCTCGCCAACCCAAGGGGCCGAAAAGGGCAGAAACGGCTGCTCCCCAGTCGCCCGTTCGCGAGCCTTGGCAATCGATGTCGCTTTCACCTGAGAGACAGACCTCCGGCCTGTGAGCTCCAGTCGTGCTCTTGGAGATTCACGTGCGGTCTGTGTGTTGGATCGGCGGAGGGTGGCGGGAACTTCACAGATCCCGGCGCGGCGCGCCCGTCGTGGGAGCACCGCCCCTCCCAAGCCCGGCGCCTCTACTCTTCCTTCTTACCCCGCCGGCGAATCACGATGACCGCCAGCAGGATCAAGGCCAGTACCAGGCAGACGATCCGTACGGTTGTGGTGTCAGTCATTTCTCCTCCATCGGGCGTAGTCTACAATACTTTTCGGCAGACCGCCCATTTTTGGCCACAGAGGCACGGAGACACAGAGAAAAGGAAAAGGACTTCTCTGTGCCTCTGTGCCTCTGTGGCCAATTTCCCCCGCCTATCTCGCCTTCGCCGCCGAACCCCTGCGGGCGCGCGCCGGCCGATACAGCTGGTACTTGTCGATGTAGCGGGCCACCGCCGGCGGCAGCATCGCCCGCACGCTCTGCGCCGAACCCAGCCGCCGCCTCACGTCGCTCGAGGAAACCGGGCTGTGCACCGAACGCAGCAGGTGCACGCGGGCCCCGGGCGGGATCATGGACTCCTCTAACGTAAATCCCGGCCGGTTCACCACGATAAACTCCACCAGCGCCATCACGTGGCGCCACCGGTACCAGCTGGCCAGCTCCCGGAAGGCATCGGTGCCGATCAAGAAGAACAGCCGGTCGGCGCTGGTCAGCTGGGCGGCGACCCGGCGGATGGTGTGGTAGGTATAATTGCGGCCGTGGTCGCGTCCGGGGGCCTCCAGGCGGGAAGCCTCAAAAGCGGCATGGTCGGCGGAGGCCAGCCGCGTCATCTCGAAGCGGTGCTCGTAGTCGGCCACGCAGGGCTCCGGCTTGTGGGGGGGGTGGGCCGCCGGTATGAACAGGATCTTGTCAAGAAAACACTCCCGCCGGGCGGCTCGCGCCACCTCCAGATGTCCCCTATGAACCGGGTCAAACGTGCCGCCGAAAAGCGCCAGGTTCACGCCGTTGCCGTCTCTTCTTGTAAGCGCTGTTCCCGCACTCGTTCCGCCATCTGGAATTTCAGCTGCTCCAGACCCGCTCCCGTGACGGCCGAAACCGGCACGCACGCCAGCCCGCGGGTCCGGCAGAACTCTTCCAGTTTCTCGATCCGCTCGGGATTCTGCGCCGCGTCAATCTTGGATGCTACAACGAGCAGGGGCTTTTGAGCAAGTCTGGGGCTGAAATTGGCCAGTTCCCGCCCTATGACCTCGAAATCCTGGACCGGTTCGCGGCCGCTCGACTCGCTGACGTCGATCAGGTGGACCAGCAGGCGGGTTCGCTCGATGTGGCGCAGGAAGCGACTGCCCAGGCCGTGACCCTGGTGAGCGCCCTCGACCAGGCCCGGGATATCGGCCACCAGGAAGCTGAAGAACTCGCCCACCCTCACCACCCCGAGGTTCGGCTCCAGGGTCGTGAACGGGTAGTCGGCGATCTTGGGCCGGGCGGCGGAAATCCTTGAAATCAAAGTAGATTTGCCCACGTTGGGGTACCCCACCAAGCCCACCTCCGCCAGCAGCTTCAGCTCCAGCCGCAAGCGTCGTTGCACACCGGCGCCACCTGGTTCAAACTCTCTGGGAGCCTGGTGAGTCGGGCGGGCAAAGCGGGCGTTACCTCGCCCCCCGCGGCCGCCGCGCGCCATCACGACGGCCTCGTCGGGCCTGGTGAAGTCGTGCAGCAACTCCTCGGTTTCGGCGTCGTAGACCAGGGTCCCGGGGGGAACCTCCAGGATGACTGGCTCCGCATCCGCCCCGGTGCGTTTGCTGCCCTCGCCGTGACGGCCGCGGCCGGCGCGGTGCTCGGGCCGGAACCGAAAATGAATCAAAGTGTTGTGCCGCTGGCTGGCCCGCAGGATGACATCGCCGCCCCTGCCGCCGTCGCCACCCGATGGCCCACCTCGCGGGACAAACTTCTCCCGCCGGAAGGCCACGCAGCCATCCCCACCGTCGCCGGACTGAATATAGATGCTGGCTTCGTCGACGAACATACAGGCAGGGAATGCCTGTGCTACTCGGGCGCCACTTCGCGAATGTGGACGAACTTGCCGTGCCGGCCCCGGTCGACGAATTCGACGATGCCGGTGACGCAGGCGAACAGGGTATCGTCCTTGCCCCGGCCGACATTGTCACCCGGGGAGATCCGGGTGCCGCGCTGCCGCACCAGAATCGAGCCGCCCGTCACCAGCTGGCCTCCGAAACGCTTCACTCCCAGGCGCTGCGATTGTGAATCCCGCCCGTTGCGGGAACTGCCCAGACCTTTCTTGTGTGCCATTACAGGACGACCTCTTGAATGCGAACTTCCGTATAGTTCTGACGGTGGCCGATGCGGCGCTTGTATTGCTTCTTACGCTTGAACTTGAACACCATTACCTTGGGGGCACGGCCCACCGCGGTAATGGTGGCGCGCACTCGGGCCGCCGCCACCTCCGTGCCCGTCAGCATCTGGCCGGCGTCGGTCGCCACCGCCAGAACCCGGGAAAACTCGACCGGCCCATCTACCTCCCCAGGGAAGGTTTCAACCCGGATCTGGTCTCCCGGCGCCACCCGATACTGCTTGCCGCCGGTCTCGATAATCGCGTACATCTTTTTTTGATCTCCCCGAGTAACCATGATAGCAGTGCCGAGGGGGGAGTGACACAGGCATTCTTGTCAGTCGGCGGGGTGGCCGACGGCCACCCCGGCCTGGAGGGCCTGCGGCCGCTCCGGTTGTGGGCTGTGGATCGTGGGCTCAGTTCACCGCGCCCGTCCCGGCCGGCCGTTCCCCCGGCCCCCGGCGCTTGGGCTGCGGCTTGGGCAGAGGTTTGCGCGGCAGCATCTCGGGCCGCATGGCCGCCTGGTAGACGAACGACGCCATGATGGCCGAGGCCTGCATCATGTCGGCCGCCTGGATGCGGTCATAAACATCCATGTTGGAGTGATGGGTCCGGGTGTCGTACTCCACCCGGTCCTGGATGAACTGGAAGCCCGGCAGCCCCACGGCGTCAAAGGACAGGTGATCGGTCCCGCCGGTATTGCGAATCGACAGAGTGGTCGCCCCCAGGTCCCGGAACGGCGCCAGCCAGGTCTCGAAGATGGGACGCACCATGTCGTTGTTTTGCAGGTACACGCCCCGGACCTTGCCGGTGCCGTTGTCGAGGTTGAAGTAGGCGGCCAGTTTGCCGTGCTCGGTGGTCGGTTTCATGACCTCGGGGTCGGCGAAGCGTTCCTTCACGTAGGCGCGCGAGCCGAGCAGGCCCTGCTCTTCCCCGCCCCACAGGGCCAGGCGCACGGTCCGGTCCATCTTCAGATCCAGGTTCTTGAGGATGCGCAGGGCTTCGAGCGCCACGGCGCTGCCGGCGGCGTTGTCGGTGGCCCCGGTGCCGGCGTGCCAGCTGTCGAAGTGCGCCCCCAGCATCACGATCTCGTCACGCTTCTTGCCGCCCGGCAGCTCGGCGGTTATGTTGAACGATTCGGCGGCGTCGTGAAGCTGGGTCTGGAGCTCGACTTCCAGCTTGACTGGGATCTTTTTCTCGAGCAGGCGGGTGATGCGATTGTAGTGCTCCGGGGTGAGGGCGATGGTGGGGGGTGGCAGAACGTCCTTGGGATCGCGCGAGCCGGCCGAGGTGGCGAAGATGGTTCCGCCGTCACCGGTGAAGCCGGTGGTGATGGCCAGCACCACGCCCTCATCCTTGAGGAACTGGTTGATCCGGTTCCGGCGCCGCTGGCCCTGGGCCTGATCGAACTGGAACGGCGGGCGGGCCTGCTGCGGATCCGGGGCCAGCGCCGTCTGGGCCAGTTGCTCGTCGCTGAAACGCTGGCTGTCGGGCGCAGCATGAGGCCGCAGCGGACGCGGCTGCGCGGTCAGAACAATCTTGCCCTTGAGTTTTCCCTTGAACCGCTCCAGGGCCCGGTCGACCTCGGCTTCCGACGGCGGCGCGGGACGCTGGGCCGGATCGAAGGCCGGCGGCCGTCCCGGCTCGCCGCCCCCGCCGCGAGTGGACAGGCTCGGCATCGGCGCCAGGATGGGCTCGCCGGTAATGACCCCCTCGGTCGAGGGCGACCAGGCCAGCGGCACCGCAATCAGCGGCGTGTACTGCGGCTCCAGCAGGTGTGCAGACAACCGCGTCAGGCTCCAGCTGCGCCCGAAGGGTCCCCACTTCTCGCGCTTGACGTTCTCGAGGCCCCAGGCGCTCAGGGCCTTCATGGCCCAGTCGGCCGCCGCCACATAGCCGGGCGAACTGGTCAACCGCGGCCCGTGCACGTCGGTCAGATAGAACAAGTGCTCCATAACCTTGGAACTTTGGAAGGCCTCCTGCTTGATGCGATGGATGGTGGTCAGGTCAGTCCGCTCTTGGGCCACCACGACGATGGTCGCCACCGCCGCCGCCGCCACTGCCACTGCTGCTCGGGCGTAGGTTTGCATCCCACCCCCCTTTCCGACAGAGATGATACCAGAAATCGCGTGACACAGGCATTGCTGCAGGCCGTCCCCCGACAGGCAGGAATGCCTGTGTTACAGTCGCCGTTTTCGCAGCTCGATCCAGCTCCGGAACAGTTCCGGAGTCTCGAGCCACACCCGGAACCAGGAGAGGATCTCCTGCTTCTGGGCGCGCTTAGTCGCCGCCAGCCCCGGGCGGCCCAGCATCCACTCCAGCCGCTGGCGGCCACGCCGGACGGCGCGCCGGCAATCCTGCTGGCGCTGGCGGTCGATGGCTTGGCGGGCGCGCTCGTACTCCCCGGCCAGGTCGAGGAGGCTCGCTTCAGCGGCCGCCAGATCGTGAAAGTGCACGCGGTCGCGAAGATCCGGCGGCAGCCCGCCGAGGGTTCGCGAAACCGGCACGCCGGCGCGCTCGGCCAGCTCCAGCAGGTAGCGATCGGAGACCCGGGCGCCGCCCAGGCCATCGGAGACGAAGCGGCGCAACTGGGCCAGCGTCGCTTCGTCGACCTCCGCGGGGCGCTGCTCGGCCAGGAAACGCTCGGCCAGGGAGCGGCGGCTCGGCTGGTCAGCGGCGGCGGGCACGACTGGACCTGGCTCCCCGGCGCTGCTGCCCGCGCCGGTAGCTGACCACCGCCTGGGAGTGGCCGTCGATGCTCCGGGAGAACACGTGGCCTCCCTGGTTGTCGGCGACGAAATAGAGGTAGTTGCTTTCCGCCGGGGCCAGGGCGGCCTCGAGCGATGCCCGGCCGGGACTGGCGATCGGCCCGGGCGGCAAGCCGGCTCGCACATAAGTATTGTAAGGATCTTCAAGCCCCAGGTCCTCGCGGTTGATGTTGCCCCGATAGCGGCCCGCCCGCTGCAAAGCATAAACCACCGTCGGATCGCATTGCAGCCGCATGCCGATCTGGAGCCGGTTGCGGAACACCGAGGCCACCAGCGGTCGCTCCCGCTGGAGCGGCGTTTCCTCCTCCACCAGCGACGCCAGCGTGACGGTCTGGAGCACTTCGCGGACCGGGCGCCGCTGGGACAGCTCCCCCCACACCTGGCGGAACCGCTTCAGCATCTGCTCGGCCAGCTCCTCGGCGGTGGTGTGGCGGGTCAGCCGGTAGGTATCGGGAAACAGGAATCCTTCCAGGCTCCGGGCCCCCGGCGCCAGGTCGGCCACCCGCTCGCCGCGCCGGGCGACCAAGAGGAATTCCTGTCTGCCGATGAAGCCTGTCTGTTCGAGGGCGTCGGCGATTTCGAAGAGGCTCGACCCCTCCGGCACCGTGAAGGAGTGGTAAAACACGTCGCCGGAAGCGATCTTGCCGAAGACCTGTTCGGGCGACAGGGGCCGGTCGAACCGGTATTCGCCGAACCGCAGCACGGCGCGCGGCCGGGCCAGGCGAAGCAACAGGAAGGTCCAGTCGGCCGGGATGACGCCGGCGGTTTCCAGTTGACCGGCGATCTCGGCGACGCCGGCGCCGCGCCGGATGTCGACAAAGATCTCGCCGGTGTAGCCTTGGAAGGGGTTGAACATCCGCCGGGCGGCGAAACCGGCGGCACCGGCGAATGCCAGCAAGGCCAACAGCAGCAGGCGTCTCCGCTTCATGAGCCTCCCGCGCCGCGCTGGCGATCGAGAAAACTTTCGAGCAGCAGGACGGCCGAGAGGCGATCCACGGCGCGGGCGCGCTTCTGGATGCTGATGCCGCTCGAGCGCAGCACCCGGGAGGCCTCCTGCGTGGTCAGTCGCTCATCCGACAGCCTGACCTCGACGCCTGCGCGCCGCCCCAGCTGCTCGGCGAAGCGGGCTGCCCGCCGCGAGCCTTCGCTCTCCTGGCCGCTCAGTCGCAGCGGGTTCCCCACCAGCACCAGGCGCACCTGGCGCTCGCGGATGAGCCCCGCCAGGGCCTCCAGATCCGAGCGCGTATTGCGCCGCTCCAGGGTTTCGATCCCCTGGGCCGTCCACCCCAGCTCGTCGCTGATGGCCATCCCGATGCGCCGTTCGCCCAAGTCGAGCGCCAGCACGCGGCCTGCCTGCGCGGGCATGCCCCATTATAACGGGCTGCTACAATGGAAAAGACCCGACATGCCGGACCTGCGCATGTGCCCGCACTGTCGGGCCTTCGTTCCCGCCTCCGAAAGCGTCTGTACGGAATGCCACCTGGAGATGGGGCGCAGCTACGCCGCCCGCATGGCCAGCGGGGCCGCCCTGGCCGGCCTGGTGCAGCCCACCCACTTCACCACTCTGATCATTCTGCTCATCAACGCCGCCCTGTTCGCCGCCGTGCTGATCCTGAGCATTAAGAAAGGCGGGGGGGAGGCCAGCTGGTCGATCGACAACTACATCCTCTATTACTTCGGGGCCAAAGAGAGCGGCTCCATCCTGGCGGGCCAGTGGTGGCGGCTCATCACCGCCGGCTTCCTGCACGGCGGGGTTCTCCACATCCTGATGAACTCCTGGGCGCTCTACGACCTGGGAGCGCAGGTGGAGCAGGCCTATGGCACGGCCCGCTTCCTGGCGCTGTACCTGGTTTCGAGCGCCGCCGGGTTTCTCGCCTCTACCTACTGGTCAAACACTCTGTCGATCGGGGCCTCGGCGGCTTTGTTCGGCCTGATCGGCGCCATGATCGCCTTCGGGTATCGGCATCGCGGTTCCTTGCTGGGCGTGGAGATGAGAAGCATCTACACCCGCTGGGTGATCTATGGTCTGCTGTTCAGCCTGATGCCGGGAATCGACCTGGCAGCGCACGTCGGCGGGCTGGCGGCCGGCTGCGCCGTCGGGTTTGTGGCCGGCGAGCCCGGCGGACCCCGGCCGATCGATTGGCTCTGGAGAGTGGCGGCGGCCTTTGCCTTGCTGATCACCGCGGTGGCCTTCGCTTTTGTGTGGCTCACCTATCCTGGGGGCGCCCGGTAGGGACAGGGGTCGGTTCCGCCGACCGTACTGCTCCGCCAGCGCCTGTGACCTCCCGAGCGCAGCCTGTGTCATCCCGAGCGTAGCGAGGGATCTGCTTTCGCCCTGGCGCAACAGCAGATCCCTCGCTGCGCTCGGGATGACAATTGCTTTATGTCGCACACCTCCCGGGGACCAAGCATGCTAGCATCCAGAGGGGTCATCTTCCCATGAGCGCCACCTTTCGATTCACGGTCAACGGAAAAACACGCAGTGTCCAGACGGACCCGGAGAGGCCGCTGCTGGAGGTGCTGCGGGAGGACCTGGGGCTGACCGGCGCCAAGTACGGGTGCGGGGAAGGTCAGTGCCGCGCCTGCACGGTGCTCGTGGACGGCAAGCCGGTCACCTCCTGTCTGACGCCGGTTCGCGCCGCCGCGGGAAAGAAGATCCTTACCATCGAAGGACTGGCGGCGGCCGATGGCCGGCTGCATCCGATGCAGCGGGCTTTCCTCGAAGAAGACGCCATGCAGTGCGGCTATTGCGTACCGGGGATGATCCTGACGGCCGTGGCGCTGGTGGAGCGGACGCCGCGCCCCAGCGAGGCGCAGATCGTCGCCGGACTGAACGGCAACCTGTGCCGCTGTTGCGGCTACCCCAGGATCCTGGCGGCGGTGCGCCGGGCCGCCGGAACCGCCCCGGCCAGCACGGAAGGAGCCAACAATGCGTGACAAGGGGCCTGACGAGATGGATGTTTTCGAGCCGGAGCGTTATGAGCTGCGCGAGCCGCCGGTGCATCGTTTCGCGCTCAACCGCCGGGAGTTTGTGGGGGTTGGCGGGGCCGGGCTGCTGATCACGGTTGCCGCCCGGGCCCAGCGGGGTCCGGGAGGCGGCGGGGCCCCGCCGCCGGCCACTCTGGGGGCGCGGCTCCACCTGGGGGAGGACGGCAAGGTAACGCTGCTCACCGGCAAGGTGGAGGTGGGCCAGGGGTCGCGCACCGAGCTGGCCATGGCGGCGGCCGAGGAATTGCGCCTGCCGCTGGAACGCCTGCGTGTAGTCATGGCTGATACCGACTTGGTTCCCAACGACGGTTCGAGCGCCGGCAGCCGCACCACGCCAGCGACCGTCCCGGCGGTGCGCCGCGCGGCGGCCGCGGCCCGCCAGTTGCTGCTCGACACCGCCAGCCGGCAATGGCAGGCCGACCGCAGCCGCCTGGAGGTCCGCGATGGAGCGGTCGTGGACGCGGGCAGCAACCGAAAGCTCGACTATGCGGAGCTGGCCCGTTCGCCGGAGCTGGCGGCCGCCTCCAGACAGGAGCTCCCCGCCGATGTGACGGTGACGCCGGTCGAGCAATGGCGCATCCTCGGCACCGCCCGCCATCGGCTCGACGGTCGCGACATGGTCAACGGCGCGCACCGGTTTCCCTCCGACATCGCGCGTCCCAAGATGCTCTACGGCAGCGTGCTGCGGCCGCCCTCCTACGGCGCCACCCTGGCGGCTGCGGATCTGGCGCCGGCCCAGAAGATACCCGGCGTCACGGCGGTGCGCGAAGGGGCGTTCGTGGGTTGCGCGGCGCCGACGTCGCTCGCGGCCCGCCAGGGGGTCGAGGCCATCGCTGCCACGGCGCGATGGGAAACGCGGGAGCATCCTTCGAGCCGGCAGCTGTTCGCTTATCTGAAAGAGCAGGGAAAATCCCCGCGCGTTCAGGCGAAGGGGTCGGTCCAGGAAGGCCTGGCGCAGTCCGGCCGGCGGCTGCGCGCCGTCTACCAGGTCCCCTACATCCAGCACGCCCCCATGGAGCCGCGAGCCGCGGTGGCCGAATGGGAAAACGGGAAGCTGACGGTGTGGACCGGCGGCCAGAATCCTAACAACGTGCGCGACCAGCTGGCCGAGGCCTTCCACCTCACGCCCAACAAGGTGCGGGTGATCGTGCCCGATACCGGCGGGGCCTTTGGCGGCAAGCACACCGGCGAAACCGCCATTGAAGCCGCTCGGCTGGCCCGCGAGGCGGGCCGCCCGGTATCGCTGCGCTGGACCCGCGCCGAAGAATTCATGTGGGCCTACTTCCGCCCGGCTGGCCTGTTCGAAGTGGAGGCCGGCCTCGACTCCGGAGGCCGGCTGGCGGCTTGGGATTTCGCCAACTACCTCTCGGGCACGGCCGGGCTCGAGAGCCCCTACCGGATCCCCCACACCCGCACCCAGTTTATTAGCTGCGATGCCCCGCTGCGCGGCGGCTCCTACCGCGGCATCGCCGCCACTGCCAACAACTTTACCCGGGAATGTTTCATGGACGAGCTGGCGAGCGCCGCCGGCCAAGACCCCCTGGAGTTCCGGCTCGCCCACCTCGACAACCAGCGGCTGAAGAACGTGCTGCTCGAAGCCGCCCGGCGCTTCCGGTGGGACGAGCGCCGCAAGCAGCGCCGCGCCGGCGCCGGCCTGGGCCTGGCCTGCGGCACCGAGAAGGGCTCTTACGTGGCGGCCTGCGTCGAGGTCGCGGTGGACCGCGCCAAGGGCGCCCTGGAAGTGCGAGAGTTTTGCGAGGCCTTCGAGTGCGGCGCCATCCTCAACCCTGCCAACCTGCGGGCGCAAGTCGAAGGCGGCATCATTCAGGGCCTGGGCGGGGCGCTGATCGAGGAGATCGAGTTTGAAAACGGGCGGCTCCACAACGGCAGCTTCGCCAAGTACCCGGTGCCGCGCTTCCGGGACGTCCCGCCGCTGGACATCGTGCTGGTCAACCGCCCGGACCTGCCGCCGGTGGGCGCCGGGGAAACCCCCATCATCACGGTGGCCCCGGCCATCGCCAACGCGGTATTTGACGCCACCGGCGAGCGGGTCCGGTCGATGCCGGTCCGGGTGAAGGGGAAGATGGCCTGACCGACCGGTAAGGCTTGATCCAGTGACGCCTCCCTTCCGGTTGGAAGGCCGCCCTCCGATCTTGAAGGAATCCTGACAATCCCACCATGCAGGCCTGACAGAGGCGGCCTATAATCTACAGGACGGGTGTTGGAATGACGCTAGCCCGCTGGGTCGAGCCTCCCCGCCGCCTTCTTGTCCTGTTCCTCACGATCACGGCCGCGCCGCTGGCAGCGCTGGGCTGGCTGAGCTGGCGCACCATCGAGCAGGACCGTGACCTCGAGGAGCATCGGCTGCAAGAGCGGCAGGAGAACGCCGCCGATCTGGGAGTGGCGGCCCTCCAGCGTATTCTCGCGGAAATCGAAGGCCAACTGAGTACTTTCAGCGTCCAGGCCTCGCAACCGGAGAATCTCGCGAGCGATGTGGTGCTGTCGGTTTTCGACATTGGAGGCCTGACGAAACAGGGAGGCGCCCCTCTGTTGTATCACCCCTCGTTGCCGGGGTTGCCGGATCCACCCCAGAGCCTGTTCTCGGCCGGCGAGGTCCTGGAGTTTCAGAAGCAGGACTATCCAGGGGCCATCGCTCGATTCCGTGAGGTGGCGCGAGCAACCGACTCGCTGGTGCGCGCCGGCGCTCTGGTCCGGCTGGCCCGCAACTGCCGAAAGGCTCGCGACCTCCAGGGCGCCCTGGCCGCCTACGAGGCCCTGGCAAAACTGGGCGCCACGCCGGTAGCGGGGTTGCCGGCGGAATTGGCAGCTCGTCGGGGACGCGCCTCCTTGTTTGAAGAATGGAAGCAGAAAGAACAGTTGGCGCTCGAGGCTCAGTTGCTCGATGCCGGCCTTCGCAGCGGGCGCTGGCGGCTCAACCGTCCTTCTTATACCGTTCTCGCCGAGCAGGTGCGCCGCTGGCTTGGCGCTCCAGGGCCTCCGACGGCTGAAGGGGAAGCTCTTGCCATTGCCGGCGGGCTAGACTCCTTGTGGACGGGCTGGCGAAACGACAGACTCGAGCCAAACCGCCAGGGCCGCCGGACACTTTGGATGCGCGACCAGCCGGTGCTTCTTGTCTGGCGAGCAACCTCTGAGCAGCTCGCGGTGGCGGCGATGGGACGGCTTTTTCTGGAGGCGCGCTGGCTGCGCGGACTCGAGGCGGTCCAGAAAAACTACGGCGTCCAGTTTGCCTTGATCGAAGCCGAGGGCCGCCGGGTTGCGGGAAGGCTGCCAACAAAGACGGCGCGTCAAGCCGTCCGTACCGCTTCCGCTATCGGGTTGCCGTGGACGCTGCACGCCGTAGCAACGCCAACCTCTGGCGCCGTGCTTCCAGGGCGTCGCCGTTACTTGCTGGCAGGTCTGATCCTGATGGCGTCGGTCCTGGTTGCCGGAAGTTACTTCATTACCCGCGCGATCTCCCGCGAGTTGACGGTCGCCCGGATGCAATCTGATTTCGTTGCTGCTGTGTCGCACGAGTTTCGGTCCCCGCTGACCACGCTGCGCCAGCTCTCCGAGCTGCTCCTGCGAGGCCGGGTTTCGAGCGAGGACCGCCGCCGCCAGTTTTACGAGATGCTGGTGCGGGAGAGCCAGCGCCTCCAGCGGCTGGTCGAGGGACTCCTGGATTTCAAGCGCATGGAGGCCGGGGCCCAGCGCTACCGTTTCGAGCCGGTCGATCCCGCTGGTTTGGTCCGAAGTGTCGTCAACGAATTCCAGCAGGAGGTCGCCAAGGACGGCTATCAGGTCGAGCTTCAAGAGAACGGAAGCCTCCCTGCCATCCGAGCGGATCAGGAATCGTTGTGCCGGGTCCTGTGGAACCTTCTGGATAACGCCGTGAAGTATTCGCCGGAGTGCCGCACGGTCTGGGTGGATCTTGCCCGGCAGGGGAAGCTTTTGGAGGTGCGGGTACGGGACCGGGGCCTCGGAATCCCGGTGGCGGAGCAGAAGGAGATCTTCCGCAAGTTCGCGCGGGGAGGTGCAGCAAAAACCGGCGGCATCGGGGGAACCGGGCTGGGGCTTGCCATGGCGCAAGAGATTGTGGAAGCCCATGGCGGCCGGATTACAGTGGAGAGTGCTGCCGGCCAGGGAAGCACCTTTACGGTGTTGCTGCCCGTGACGGAGTCCTGATGCAGAAGATCCTGGTAGTGGAGGATGAGCCGGGCGTGGCGCTGGGGCTGGAGGAGGATCTCACGATCGAGGGCTATGCGGTCGAGACCGCCGGAGACGGCGAAACAGCCCTCCGCCGGGCGCGGGAACTGCCTTTCGATCTGATTCTGTTGGACGTCATGCTGCCTCGCAAGGATGGCTTTCAGGTGTGTCGCGAGCTGCGGAAAGCCGGCGTGCGAACCCCCATCATCCTGCTGACAGCAAAGGCCCAGGAGGCGGAGAAGATCCTCGGTTTGCAGTTAGGAGCCGATGACTACGTGACGAAGCCTTTCAGCCCGCTGGAGCTGTGCGCCCGGATCAAAGCCGTATTGCGCCGGAGCTCGGCGACCGCGCTCGAGCTCTACCGGTTCGCAGACGTGGAAGTAGACTTCGCGCGATGCGAGGTCCGCCGCCAAGGCCGTGTAATCGACGTCACGCCGCTGGAATTTAAGCTCCTGGCGGCGTTCGTTCGCTCCTCAGGGCGGGTCCTCACCCGCCAGCAGTTGCTGGAGCAGGTGTGGTCTCGCGACGTCTTCTGCACCGAACGGGTCATCGATACCCACGTCGCGAACTTGCGCAAGAAGGTCGAGCCCCAGCCGGCGGAGCCCCGCTACCTGTTGAGCATTCGGGGTCTGGGTTACCGCTTCGATGGCTGACCGCGTGATTGTGAAGATCTCTCCACGCAAACTTGTCAGAATCTCCGCCGTCGCCGGGCTGTCTTCCGTTATGGATCCTCTAAACTCATCCTCGGAGGCCACCATGAACCGCAACCCACGATTCCTCCGGCTTTCGGCGGCGTTGGTGGCCGCAGGCCTGATCATTCCGGCGAGCGGCCAGAAAAACGACCGAGCCGAGGTGCTGTTTGAAGCCGCCAGACAAAAGGAACTGCTCGAAGGCAACCTGCCGGCAGCTATCGAGGATTACAAGAAGATCGTGGCCAACCACGCGGACGATCGCGCCCTGGCCGCGAAGGCCCTGCTGCAAATAGGCAGGTGCTACGACAAGCTGGGGAAAGCCGAAGCCCGGCAGGCCTACGAGCGCGTGATTGCGGACTACGCCGACCAGGCAGAGATCGTCGCGCAGGCCCGCAACCGCCTGGCGACCTTAACGCCGCGGGGACCCTCTCCCTCGGAAACCGTCAGCCGCCGCCTGCACGTGCCGTCGCACTACTACTTCTACGGCTCCGTGTCTCCTGACGAACGATATTGGAGCTACGTCAAGAGTGGAGGCGAGAGGCGCGGCCTGGTGGTGCGCGAGATCATCACAGGCCACGAGCGCCAGGTGGCCGAGATGCCCACAGAGAGTAACATCGCCCACTCGGCCTTCTCACCCGACTCCAAGCGAATCGCCTACCACCTTCAACGATGGGATCCCCCCGGACTACCTCACCAGTTGAGGCTGGTCAACATCGACGGCACCGGGGACCGCCTGCTATTGGAAAACCCGGAAATCCCATCCGTTGTACCGCAAGACTGGTCGCCGGACGGACGACACCTCCTGGCCGTGCTCAGGAGAAAGGACCAGTCGAACCAGCTTGCCCTGGTTGCAGTTGCGGACGGCTCGGTTGGCGTGCTGAAGACCCTGGACTGGAGAATGGGAAATCCGTTCGGCGGACGGTTTTCTCCTGATGGGCGATACATTGTCTACAACCAGCCGCAAGCCTACGACCCGCGGCAGGAGGCGCCGCGCGCCTACGACATCTACATGCTGGCGGTGGACGGGTCGCAGGAAACCGCTCTGGTGACGCACCCTGCATCCGACTATGTCGCGGGGTGGGCCCCGGACGGCCGGCTTGTGTTTGTCAGCGATCGGACCGGATCTCATGACCTTTGGGCGATTCGGTTGGTGAACGGGAAGGCGGACGGACTTCCCCAGGTGATCCAGCGGTCGATCCCGATGGGATACGAACGCCAAATCCTTCAAGGAAGCTTTTATTACACCCTTATTCACAATCAGCGCGAGGCCCACATTGGCGAACTGGACCCTGTCACCGGAAAGCTGAAGGCAACCCCGGCCCCGCTTACCGAATCCTTACCAGGCAGAACCGCTGATCCTGCCTTCTCCCCCGATGGGCGCCATGTTGCTGTTGTCAGCATGACGCCCAAGCGAGTGGAGGTGCTGATTCGGAGGCTCGAGACCGGCGAGGAGCGCATCCTCCACGCCAAGGAGCTGGCGCTGGCCTACCAGGTGCGCTGGACGCCCGACGGAAAATCGCTCGTGATCAGCGGTAGGGACACTTCCAACCGCTGGGGCTTGCACAAAGTAGACCTGGACGGTAGCGTCGCGTTGGTTGTGCCGAGCCGGCGCAGCGTGGGCATATACTCCATCTCTCCCGACGGACGCCTTCTTTACTACCTGCAGTCCGACTCGGACGGCCGCCAAGGGGTGCTCCGCGCCAAGGAGTTCCAGTCAGGAGTGGAGAAGGAAATCAGCGTCCTCCAGGTCACCGGCCCATGGGGAATGCTCTCTCCCAGCGGACGGAGCATGGTCCTCCTCCCGAAGGTCGAGAACGGTACTTTCGAGGTGATGGATCTTCCTTCCGGTCAGGTGAGAAAAGTGGAGCATCCCGATGTGCCGATGATTACCACCGCCATCGCATGGGGACCGGACGACCGATACATACTCGCCTTCGGCCACCGCCGGGCGGAGGACCCTTCCTCGAGGAACCTGTGGCAGATTTCCACCGAGGATGGCCAGTCGCGAGAGATCGGCCGGGTCGAGAGGGAACACGGCGCATGGCCGACGTCAGTACATCCGGACGGCAAGCGGATCGGCTTCCACACGGACAAAGCGATCGCCGAGTTCTGGGTGATGAAGAACCTGTTCCCAGCGCAGAAGGCGTCACGCTAGCGAATGATACTGCCGCGATGCTCGTGCTGCTTTGGGCGGCTGCGGATATTCCTCTGGGGCTGGATCTCTACCGGCCGGTTCCGGAAGACAACCGCTCACGCCGGAGAAGATCGCGCTTTGGAAGAAAGCTGTTCTTCGAACGCCTGCTTTCCCGCGACCGCAGGGTGTCCTGTGCGAGCTGCCACAAGCCACGGCGCGCATTCACGGACGGTCGCCAAGCCGCTGACCCTCTCGTGGAAAAGCAGGCACTGGTGTCGTTCCTGCGCTCCCTGTCCGGGAATGTCCGGGAAGGATGTTAGGGTAAGGCTTGTGGCGGCAGCACCTTGTGCACTGCCGCGCGGAGATCCTGAACGACCTGCCGGGCGGCGAGAGCTTCTTCCCGATCCGGATAGATGTCGTCGTATCGCATCACGGCATATGGGGAGAGAGCCGCAAGCGGTTTTCTCAGGGGCTCTAGCTCTGGACAATTCGGGAGGGCCAAATCCACGAGCACCTGGATGTTGTGGGTCAATGGGTACTCTTGATCCTGCACACAAAGCAATGCCTTCAGGAGCTTTTCCGCCGCTTGCTGGAGGTGAAAGCACACGCCATCGAGAGCGGCATTGTTCTCCAGACCGAGTTCCGCGAATTCCATATCGTGTTCGGCTTTCAGGGCGAGGACTCGCGCCTGCTCAGCGCCGCTTTTCATAAAGGACTCGCCCCTCCCGAAGGGCGCGCGCGATGAAGTGGTTGCGCGCCTGGGACCATTCCTCAACCTCGTCAGGCGTGCGCCACAGAATCTCGGTGGGAACCAGCAAGCCCGCCATGGCCTGGTAGGCCGGAATCACACGCCGGTGGGGCGGGTCGGTGGAGGGCTTGATCAACAGCAGGTCCACATCACTGTCGGGGCGGGAGTCCCCTCTGGCGCGGCTCCCGAACAGGATGATCCGATCCGGGTCTACAGCCTCCACCAGCCGCTGCACAATCTCAGCAAGAATCGCCTCGTCCACGTTCACCCGGTACATGCTTCTTATTCTCGCTCATTGCGGAACCACCGCGCAGTGCTTGGCCGCCGGGGCGCCGTCAGGCGCCTATCACGCTCCAGACCGCGAGTCCGGCAACAAGGCCACCCAGTCAAAAGCGGTGAATGCCAAGAGTAGGCGGCTACATCGCCCGTCCTGATTTCCACCGAGGATGGCCAGTCGCGAGAGATCGGCCGGGTCGAGAGGGACCACGGCGCATGGCCGACGTCAGTACATCCGGACGGTAAGCGGATCGGCTTCCACACGGACAAAGCGATCGCCGAGTTCTGGGTGATGAAGAACCTCTTCCCAACGAAGAAGGCGTCACGCTAGCGAATCATGTTGCCGGCGATGCTCGCGTTCCTGTGGGCTGTCGCGGACGTTCCTCTCGCGCGCGATGGCTGACCGCGCGGGATTGTGAAGATTTCTTCACGAACACTTGTCAGAATCTCCGCCGTCGCCGGGCTGTCTTCCGACATGGCCTCTCTAAGATCTGGGCAGCCCGCCGTCGCACGATGCGGGGTACTATAAGGACAACTTCGACCCAGGAGGACGAACATGAAACAGGTTGGGTTGGCTGCTGCCTTTCTGTTGGTCTGCGTGGCCGTCGTTTCGGGCCAGGTTACCTCGGGACGGCTGTCCGGCACGGTAGTCGATCCGCAGGGCGCCGCGGCGCCCGGCGCCGTGGTGACGGTGGTGAACCAGCAGATCAAGCGCACCTTTTCCGTCACCACCGACGAGCGCGGCCAGTGGGCCGTTGCCTCCGTCCCGACAGCCACTTACCGCGTCACTGTCAACGCGCCCGGGTTCAAAACCGCCGTGGTGGCCGACGTGGGGGTCGACGCTGCCACGCCGGCGACGGTCAACGTCACGCTGGAGCTTGGCGATGTGGCGGAAACGGTCGAAGTGGCGGCGGGCGCCGAAATCCTGCAAACTTCCACGGCCACGGTCAACGCCACGCTGACCGGACGCCAGATCCACGAGCTGCCCTTCACCACCCGCAACGCCCTGGAGCTGATCCTGTCTCTGCCCGGCACACAGACGCCCGGCACGCCCCGCACCTCTTCAATCAACGGCTTGCCCATGGGCACCCTCAACATCACCCTCGACGGCATCAACATCCAGGACAACCTGCTGAAGTCCTACGGCTTCGAGGTGGCCATTCTGCCCAAGAGCGACGCCATCGAGGAGGTCACCGTCTCGACTGCCAACCCCGGCGCCGACAATTCCGGCGAGGGCGCCGCCCAGATCAAGTTCGTCACCCGCTCGGGCACCAACCAGTACCACGGAGGGGGCTTCTGGCAGCACCGCAACACCGCTCTGAACGCCAACTACTACTTCAACAACATCGACGGTCTGCCCCGCGACCGCATCGTCCTCAACCAGTTCGGCGGCCGGCTCGGCGGGCCGATCCTCAAGGACCGGCTGTTCTTCTTCTTCAGCCACGAGGAGTTCCACCTGCCCCAGACCTACGGCGCCCGCCGGACCGTAGTGACCCCCGCCGCGCGACAGGGACTGTTCACCTACCAGGATACGGTCACGCGCCAACTCCGGACCGTGAACCTCTACGAATTGGCCGCCGCCGGCAACGCCAGGCTCCCCGGCAACATCCGGCCGTTTGCCGCCACGCCGGATCCCACGGTGGCGAACATCCTCAGTGAGATCGAGCGGTTGAGCTCCCAAAGCGGGTCTTTACGCAGCCGCATCGACACGGCCAATGACCACAATCGCTTCGACTTCACTTTTCAGGCCCGGGGCGGCCTCGCGCGCCGCTTCCCCACTCTGCGGCTGGATGCCAACCTGACCAACAAGCACCACCTGGAATTTGTTTACAACTACCAGTCTGGCCACTCGGGTGCGGCGATCCCGACGGTTCTCCCCGGCGCCGGGTCGGTTCTGGGCCATTCTCCGACCGCCGGCGCCCGCCATGGGGTTTATTCAGCCGTTACTGCTGTCCGTTCGACCTTGACCCCTCAGCTCACCAGCGAGGTCCGCGTCGGCATCGGTGGCGGCGATATGCTTCTGTTCGCCCAGGAAATCGTGCCGCCCCTGTTCGCGCAGTGGCGCGGCTATGCCCCGGGCCTGGCGTTTGTCTCCAGCCCCTTCACCGCCAGCTCGCAATCCCGCTACCAGGTCCCCACCTGGAATTCCAACGCCAACGTCACCTGGTCCCGCGGCTCCCATCTATGGAACTTTGGGGGCAGCTTCACCCAGGTCTATAATTGGGCAGAAAGCGTTGGCAACCAGGTCATCCCGTCCATCGGTTTCGGTCTGGCGCCCAACGATCCTGCCAACACCGGCGGCACATCGCTGTTCACCCTGGAGAACTTCCCCAACAGCACGCCGGGCCAGCGCGGCGACGCCGCCGCTCTATACGCCGTGCTGACCGGGCGCGTCTCCGGTATTGGACGCAGCGTGGCGCTTGATGAGAACACCAAGACCTACGGCCCCTTCCCCCGTACCGATCGCAACCGCCAGCGGGAATTCGCGCTGTACCTCCAGGACAGTTGGCGCCTCCGGCCCAGCTTCACCTTCAACTACGGCGTTCGCTGGGATCTGCAACTGCCCTTTGTAAACCTCAACACGACTTATACCCGCGTCGGCCTGGAAGGCCTCTACGGTGTCTCCGGCGTCGGCAACCTGTTTCGACCGGGCGTGCTGACCGGGACCGTGCCGCAATACTTTCCGGTGGAAAGCGAGCGGGGCGCCTACAAGACGTTTACGAAGCAGTTCTCCCCTAGCGTGGGCTTCGCCTGGCGACTGCCGGGCGCCGGCAGCCCGCTGCTGAAATGGCTCCTCGGCTCGGCCGGCGGACGGTCCGTGCTGCGCGCCGGCTACTCCATCGCAACCGTTCGTGAGGGCATGGACGCGTTTACCAGCGTCTGGGGGAGCAACCAGGGCCGCACGCTGACCGCTTCCGTCGACCCGTCCAACTTTCCGGCCGAGTTTGGCCCGCCGGGCAGTGTTTGGTTCCGTGACCCTGTTCTCCCGAGCCGCGCCGTGGCAAACCGGCCCAGCTACCCCATCCCTGTGCTTCCCGGCAACAGCGTCAGAGATTTCGATCCTAACCTCCGCTTCAGCTATGTGCCGTCCTGGACCCTCAGCTTCCAGCGCGCGCTGGGCGCTGACACGGTGCTCGACGTCCGCTACGTCGGCGACGCCGGCGTCGGCCTCTGGCGGCGGTCGAATCTGAACGAGGTCAACATTTTCGAAAACGGCTTCCTGGATGAGTTCACGATGGCCATGAACAACCTGGCGATCGCCCGTAGGGCGAATCCGAACAGCGTGAACTTCGGCGACCAGGGCCTGCCGGGCCAGAAGGATATTCCCATCATCCGGAACGCGCTCGGGTTCGGTAGCGATACGGCAACTGCCACCACGATCGAGCGCGGGTTGGCCGGCTCGATGGCTTCTTCCATCGCCTTCAACACCGCGCGGATGAACCGGCTGATCGCCGCTGGCTACCCGCCCAACTTCTTTGTGGTCAACCCCGCCGTCGGCGGCGCCGGTTCCTTGATCATGCGCAACGGCGCCCACTCCACCTACCACGCGCTACAGGTGGACTTGCGGCGCCGCCTCAGCGCCGGCCTGCTGGTGCAGTCAAGCTACGTGTGGTCCAAGTCCCTCACCAACATGCTGACCGGCGGCCTCGCGACCCAGCTCCTCAGCTTGCGCGACCCGCGCCTGGACAAAGGACCATCGCCCTGGGACATCCGCCACGCCATCAAGCTGAACTGGATCTACGAGCTGCCCTTCGGACCCCACCGCCGCTACCTTTCCGGCGGGCGCAGCGGCGTGCTCCGCAAGGCGCTGGAGGGTTGGGAGATCGCCGGGGTCTCCCGCACCCAGTCCGGCTCCCCCGAGTTGCAGTCCGGCGGCCGCGCCACCTTCAACCAGCTCGACGGCGGCGTGATCCTTCACAACCTCACCGCGCGACAGTTCCAGGACCTGATGAAGATCCGCAAGGATCCGCGCGGCAGCGTCTACGTCCTGCCGCAGTCGTTCATCGACAACACCAAGGCGGCGTTTGAGACCGGCGGCAAGACCCTCCGGGACCTGGACCGCGGCGCGCCGTATCTCGGTCCCGTCACCGAGCCCGGCCGGCTTGGCTACCAAGTTTTCCTGTACGGCCCCTGGCAGGCCCGCTGGGACATGAGCGTGGTGAAGAAGACCTGGATCGGCGAGCGGAAGAACATCGAGTTTCGGGCGCAGTTCCTGAATGCCTTGAACACCGCCAACTTCTTGTTTGGCGACGCCGACAACGTCGTCAACTTCGAGGGCGTCGGCGCCCGCTACGGCGAAACCCGCGACGCCTACCGCGACATCTTTCCTCTCGGCGCCAACGACCCCGGCGGCCGCCTGATCGAGTTCGTTTTGCGCTTCAATTTCTGAACGCGAGCCGCCTCGCGAGGTGCGTGATTGTGAAGATCTCTCCACGAACACTTGTCAGAATCTCCGCCGTCGCCGGGCTGTCTTCCCACATGGAGCTTCTAAGATCAGGTGACATGAAAAGCTCAACATTGCGAATTCTGTTTGCAGGGTTATTGCTCCTGGGGGCCACGGATGTGGCGGACGGCCAGGGGAACTGCCAGGACATACCGGTAGTGTTTTCGCTCAGTTTCACCGCCGCGGACGGCTCCCCGACCGCGATTTACAGCGACGGCGCGGGAGGCAGCAATCCCTCGTACGTTCACGGCGTAGACGGCGTCTCAGCGACCATTCACACCTGTAACTGTAATGGATGCACCGTAAGCAACGATTCCATCCTCAATACTTTGGCGACCCGCAAACGGTCAATCGGGTTTGATTTTGCGGGGCTGGTGGATGATCCCTACAATGCCCGTCCCGCCTGGACTTTAATGCCCCAGCTCCTGCGGGCGTTGCTCAGGGTCAACAATCTTCTTTATAACTACGATCCAAACGGCTCCTACTCCTTCACGACGCAGTTTCGGGCGCAGATCACGGGGCCGGACCGTTCCACTTACCATCTGCGTTTTCTGAACCCCACGGCCTCGGCACAGTTCCTCTACCTTTCGCAGCTGAACCAGACCCTTGTCAACACGCTGTATCTCACGTCCCTCGTCAATGTGCAGCACTCGCCAGCGACGGGAACCACCCCGGAGATGTGGACGGTCTCACCTTCCCAGGGCCCTCCAGACCCGGGGACCGCGGCGACGCAGATCGGCGGGCTGCTGAAAGAGATCGGCCCCGCCAAGGTGCACGCGGGCCAATTCAAGGCGCCATTTTTCTTCACCATTACAAGGCAGTAGCCTCTCATCCAGGCCGCTGACCCTCCCGCCGCTCGAAAAACAGGCGCTGCCCTCGTTCCTGCGCTCTCCGGCGATGTCCGGGAAGGGATATGATCTCTGCCTCACAGGGCTGGGCTGCCCGGCTGGGGCGGGCGGGCCCTCGGGCTCGGTATGTTCAGCGGTGGCGGCGTCGGCTCTGCTTTTCGACTGGGGGCCACCTATCCGTCGGTGAAGGATCGCGACCGTTTCAACCAGGACGTCCGGCTACTCTATCTCGCCTGCGGCAACGAAGACCCCTCTTTGGACGGGATGAACAACCTCCATCGGTCTCTCGAAAGACTCGGGACATCAGGTCCTTGCGCCCCGGCGGGCGGGCAGATCCGCCTGGTGACCAGGAGCGGCGGCAAGGAATTCCATGGCGGCGTGTAGGAGTACTTCCGGAATCAGGCGCTCGACGCCAACACCTGGTTCCGCAACCGCCAGGGCCAACCGAGGGAGGCCCGCAGGTTTAACCAGTTCGGCTACGTCTTCAGCGGCCCGATCTATGTCCCGGGCAAGTGGAATCAGGACAGGAGCAAGCTGTTTCTGTTGTGGGTCGAGGAGTGGTTCGTGTCCGCCGGGAGATCACGTCCAGCGTCACCGTTCCCTCCCCAGCCATGCGGGGCGGTGATTTTTCCGAGCTGCTGAATCCGGCTAATACCTTCTTCCGGCGCGTTCTGGTTCGATACCACGGTTTCGGTCGCCTATGTCGGAAGAGTAGGGCTGCACCTGGAGGTAAACCGGCGCTTCACCAGAGGGTTGAGCTACGGCCTGGCCTAGGCTAGGATCTAGCAAGAAATAGCGACAGCAACTCGTGCACACAGGCCAGGGGATCGCCCATCGATGCGCTCCTTCCGCCAGTGCGCGAATCGCGGTCAGTGCCTCGCTGTGCCATTGGGAATCCTCGCTGCGAGCGTATGCCAGCAGATCCCTCGCTACGCTCGGGATGACAGGGCGGTCTGAGGCGGGAGCCTCGCTAGCCAGCCTGGTCCCGCACATCACTTCCAGTTCATCACCACCGTGATCGGCGCTCCCGCGCTTTCCTCGGCCAACTGGGCCACCAGAAAGCGCTGGCCGTCGGCGGTGACGGCGTAGTAATTGGACGACAGGCTGACAGAGGGCGGCCGGATCTCGAACAGCGCGCGGGGGACGCCGGCCTCGAAGGTGGCGCCAAGCTTGACGTCGACCGACATGAGCTTGCGGTCGGGCGCCAGGTAGAACAACTCCTTGCCGTCGCGGCGCCATCGCGGCTCCCTGCCGCCGTTGGTCGAGACCATCCACTTGGCGCCGGAGGCAGGAAACGTCTGCACGAACACCTCCTCGCGCAATGTCTCATTGGAGGTGTAGGCGATCCAGCGGGGGGCGCCCTCTGGGCCCGGCGAGAACTGGCCCTGGAGCTCGCTAAACGGCGTTTGCAGGAACGGAACCGGGGGCGCCCTTTGGGCCCGATCACCGGTGAGCGGGAGCAACCAAAGGTCTCGCGCCGTCTTGGTGCCGACGGTGTCAAACAGGAGGAAGCGCCCATCGGCGGACCAGTCGCTGGGATACTTCTGCTCGGGTGTCTTCAGCAGCAACTCCTCCGTGCCGGCGCCGCTCGAAGACTTCTGATACAGGTTGGTCACGCCCTCTCGATCCGATGCGTAGGCGATACGGCTGCCGTCGGGCGACCAGACCGGGAATCGCTCCTGGGTCGGCTCGAAGGTGAAACGGGAGGCGGCGCCGCGCGCCACGTCGCGCAGCCAGATGTCGAGGCCGCCGCCGGGATCGCCTCGCGTCTCGGCGATCCGCTTGCCGTCGGGGGAGAGGCTAACATTGAGCACAAGGCCGGGCTGGCCCACGGGCCCCAGCAGCTTGCCGGAGCGATCGAACCAGGTGGGCTGCACCGCGGCGGAGCTTCCGGTGCGGTAGGCCAGCACGCCGTTGTCGGAGACGGAAAAAGCGTGGAAGCCGAATTGCAAGCCCGGGGCCACGCGCTCGGCGATGGGCCTGGCCTCGCCGCGGAGCTCGAGCCCGCCGGCGTCGAACGGCTGGGCCATCAGCGATCCCTGGCGGACAAAGAGCAAGAGAGCTTGCCGGTCGCCGTGGGGCGGCGCGTAGGCGACCATCGACTCCGCGGCCAGCAGGCGCTTGCGGTTTTTCGAATCGAGCGAGGCGGCATAAACGGCGTGATGTTCCGCCTGGGGGCCGCGCCCAATGTATAGGTAATGCTTTCCGTCCGGGAGGAACAGGGGCCAGCGGTGACCAGTTTCCTGGACCGAGGGGTCGAGCGTTGTGAAAGGCGCGGCCTGCCCGCCGGCTGCCGAGACGCGCATCAGGGGACCGGTGCGGTTCGGCGCAAACAGGATCACCCCGTCGCGGTTCCAGGCCCCGCCGGTGCCGAGAAAGGCATCGCAGAGCGTTTGCGGCGGCCCGCCGGAGACCTCGATCCTCCTCAGCTTGCCCTCGGCGAAAAAGCCCAGGTAGCGGCTGTCGGGCGACCAGAACGGGAAGATGCCGCCGCCGGTTCCCGGCAGCGGCTGGGGCGAGAGGGAATCGAGCGACCGGACCCACAATTGACTTCGGCCCTCCACCGCGGCGGCGAAAACCAGCCGGCGGCCGTCGGGCGAGATGACCACGGGGTCGCCGAAGCTCGCCTTCTCCGGGGGCAACACCGAGAGCTTCAGCACCGGCGCTTCCATCGCAGGACGCCGGAAATACGCCACCGCCAGCAGCATCGCGATCAAGGTCGCCACGGCGGCGACGGCCCCGGCCACGCGCGGGTGCGCCACCCGACGATGCGCCGGCGCGGCCGCGTCGCCTTCGGCGATCCATTCCAGCTCCCGCATCAGGTCGTGGGCGCTCTGCCAGCGCTGGTCCGGATCCTTGGCCAGACACGTTCTCACGGCGCGTTCCAGCGCCGCCGGCGAGGCCGGCTGCACCGTCTGAATCGGTGGCGGGTCGGCGTCCAGAATCGCCGCGATGACGCTGGTGTGGCTCTTGCCCGGGAACGCTTTCTTCCCGGTGGTCATCTCGTAGAGCACCGCGCCGAAGGCGAAGATGTCGCTGCGGGCGTCGGCGTCGCGGCCCTCCACCTGCTCGGGCGACATGTATTGGATGGTGCCCAGGATGGCGCCGGCCACGGTGAGAGGGGCGCCCTCGGTGGGCATGGCGCTCAGGTTGACCGCCGGCGCCGCCGTGGCCGCCGCCTTGGCCAGGCCGAAGTCGAGCAGCTTGGCGCCCGACTTGGTGAGCATGATGTTGCCGGGCTTGAGATCCCGATGCGTGAAGCCCTTGCGGTGGGCCTTGTCGAGCGCGTCGGCCACCTGGATGGCGCAGCGCAGCGCCTGGTCGACCGGCAGCGGGCCTTTCTCGAGCCGCGCCGCCAGCGTCGCGCCCTCCAGGTACTCGAGCACCAGGAAATCGACGCCGGCCTCCTGTGAACCGCCCTCCGGGCGGTGGCTGCCGATGTCGTAGAGGGCGCAGATGTGGGGATGATTCAGCGCCGCGACGGCGCGCGCCTCCCGCTCCAGGCGCTGGCGAAACTCGGCGTTGGCGGCCAGGTGCGCCGGCAGCACCTTGATCGCGACGTCGCGATCCAGCCGCGTGTCCTTGCCGCGATAGACCTCCCCCATGCCTCCGGCGCCGATCAGATCCAGGATCTGGTAGGGACCAAGACGAGTGCCGGGCGGCAGTGCCATGGCGTTAGTCAATGATTGCCAGTTTACACCACCAGCGCTCCAGGGTGCTTCTGTTACCATCCGGGGGGTGCCGGTGTCATCCCGAGCGCAGCGAGGGATCTGCTGTTGCGCCGGGGCGAAAGCAGATCCCTCGCTGCGCTCGGGATGACACGCTGCGCTCGGGATGACAATTACGCTCGGGATGACAATTGCGGGGGACCGCCAACGCCACCACTTTTAGGTCGCACATGAGCCAGCGTTCCGAACTGCCCCGCAAGCTGACCCTGCTCGACGGGGCCGCCCTGCTGGTGGGCGCCACCATCGGCTCGGGGATCTTCGTGGTGCCGAGCCTGATCGCGCGGCGCATCGCCGAGCCGGGCCTGGTGATGGCCATCTGGGTGTTCTCGGGCCTGCTGGTGCTGTGCGGCGCCCTTACGTTTGCCGAGCTGGGGGCCATGCTGCCGCGCTCCGGCGGCCTCTACGTCTACATCCGTGAAGCCTACGGGCCGTTCTGGGGCTTCCTGTACGGCTGGACGAACTTCCTGGTCGTCATCTCGGGGCCCATCGCGGCGCTGACGGCGGCGTTTCTTTTGTATCTGAAGTACTTTATTCCGCTCAGCCTGGCGGCCGAGAAGGCCCTGGGATTTGTGATCCTGGTGACGCTGGCCTGGGTGAACGCGCGCGGCGTGGTGTGGGGGGCGCGGGCGCAGAACCTCTTCACGTTCCTCAAGGTGGCGGGGCTGGCGGCCCTGGTGGCACTGGCAATGGCGCTCCGTCCGGGGCAGGCGGCCAACTTCCTGCCGCTCTGGCCGGAGGCGTACCGGCCCGGCCTGCTGAGCGCCGTGGGCGTGGCCATGATCTCGACCCTGTTCGCCTACGACGGCTGGCACTTCGTGGGGTTTGTGGCCGGCGAGATCCGCGATCCGGAGCGCAACATGCCGCGCAGCATCTTTCTGGGAGTGGCCATCGTCATTGCCGTCTACCTGAGCGCCAACCTGGCCTATACCTATGTACTGGGGCATACGCGGGTGGCCGCCTCGGAGCGCGTCGCGGCCGACGCCATGCAGGCGATGCTGGGACCGGCGGGCGGCACCCTCATCACCCTTGCCATCCTCTGCTCGACCTTCGGGGCCATCTGCGCCTGCGTCCTGGCGGGGCCGCGCATCTTCTTCGCCATGGCCCGCGACGGAGTGTTTTTCTCCGGTCTGGCGGAGGTTCATCCGCGCTACCAGACTCCCTCCAAGGCCATCTGGCTGCTGGCGCTGTGGGCCGCGGTCCTGACCCTCACGGGCGGCTACGAGCACCTGATCACCATGGCCATGTTCGCCGCCTGGATCCTGTTCTCGATGGCGGTGGCGTCGGCGCTGGTGCTGCGCCGCAAGCATCCGGAGTGGCCGCGGCCCTACCGGGCGGCGGGGTATCCGTTCACAGCGCTGGTATTCGTGGCCGTGGCTGTGACCTTCGTCATCAATACCCTGGTGGAGTCCCCGCGCAGCTCCTTGATGGGGCTGGTGCTGGTGGCCGCGGGCGTGCCGGCCTACCGGTGGTGGAAGGGAAAGGAGTAGCGCCGGGCATGGCTGGGAGCGGCTTGCGCTGCTGTTCCTGCCGGGAGGAGTTCTCCCACGGCCTCTACCCGGCCGGCTGCCCGGCCTGCGGGGAGCCCCTGGAGGTTGTGTATGAGTACGACGGCTTTCGGAAGGATCCCGGCGCCACGGGAATCTGGCGCTACGGCGCCATGCTGCCCGTCGCCGAGCAACGCCACCATGTGACGCTGGGCGAAGGGGCCACGCCGCTCGTGCGGCTGCCCTCGGCCGGCAACTTCTGGTTCAAGAACGAGACCGCCAATCCGACCTGGTCGTTCAAGGACCGCTTCCACGCCGTGAGCCTGTCGGCGGCGCGGATGCTGGGCTACCGGCGCGTGGCGGCCTCCACAACCGGAAATCACGGGGTATCGGCAGCGGCTTACGCCGCCGCGGCCGTGATGCGGTGCGCGGTGTTTTGCCACCGGGAGTGCCCCCCCTTGCAGCGGCGGATGATGCGCCTGTACGGGGCGGAGGTGGTGGTGATGGAGCCGCGGCAGGCCATGCTCGAAAAACTCGCCCGCGACGGCTGGTGGCCCTCCACGACCATGGCGCCGCTGCCGGTGGCCAATCCCTATGGCGTGGAGGGCTATAAGACCATCGCCTACGAGATCGTCGAGCAGTTGGGCCGGGTGCCGGATCACGTGGTGTGCCCGGTGGCCGCCGGCGACGCCCTCTATGGACCATGGAAGGGCTTCTGCGAGTTGCGGCAACTGGGCGTGACCGCCAGCGCGCCGGCCATGCACGGGGCCCAGGCGGCGGGATGCAATCCCTACGTGGTGTCGTTCCGGGCGCGGTCCGACACCGTGGCCGTCGCCAAGGACCCGCGCTCGGTGGCGCTGTCGATCCGCGATGAGACCGGCGGGTGGCCGGCCCTCCAGGCGATGTATGATTCAGGGGGAGGGGCCCTGGAGGCCTCCGAGGAGGAGATCGTGGAGGCCGTCCGCAGGCTGGCGCGGGCCGGCCTGCTGGTCGAGCCGGCCTCGGCCACCGCTCTGGCTTGCGCCTTGACAGCCGGCTTCTCAGCGGAGGAGACGGTGGTGTGCCTCCTGACGGGTTCGGGGGCCAAGTGGCCGGAAACCTTGGAGCGAATGCTATGAAACTGCTGGCTGGAGCTTCCACCTCGAACATCACCCCGGCGCTGGGCTCGTCGATGGCCGGGGGCATGACCGACCGCATCGCCACCGACATTCACGACGAGCTGCAGGTGCGCAGCCTGGTGCTCGACAACGAGCGGACGCGGCTGGCGTTCGCCCTTTGCGACCTGTGCGTGCTGCCGAGGGCCCCCATGGCGCGGGCCAAGCACTTGATCCACAGTCACACCGGCATACCGATGACAAATATCCTGGTAGCCGCCACCCACACCCACAGCGCCCCGCCGGCGGCCCACCTGTTCCAGAGCCGCCCCGACCCCGCCTACGTCGAGTGGCTGATCCCGCGCATCGCCGACTCGGTCCGGCGGGCGGCGAAACGCCTCCAGCCGGCGCGGATCGGCTGGGGCACAGGCCGGGCCGAGGGCCTGGTCTTCCACCGGCGATTCCGGATGAAGCCCGGGACCATCCCGCCGGATCCCTTCGGCAACACCACCGACCAGGTGCTGATGAACCCTGGGGTCGGCAATCCCAACATCGCCCAACCCGCCGGCCCGGTGGATCCCGAGGTCGGATTGCTGGTCCTCGAGTCGCTCGACGGCAAGCCCATCGCGGCCCTCGCGAGCTATGCCCTCCACTACGTCGGCGGCGAGGGAGGCGGCCACATCAGCGCCGACTACTTCGGCGTGTGGGCGCGGCTGATGGAGGGGGTCGGGATGCTGGCCAACGGCTGCTCCGGCAACATCAACAACGTGGACGTCCGCGGCCCGGCGGTGCGCCCGGCGCCCTACGCCCGTATGGAGAGCGTGGCCGGCGATCTGGCGCGGGATTCGAAGCGGGTGTGGCGCGGGATTCGTTTCGAGCCTTGGGTCGAGCTGGCGGCGTCGGAGGAGGACCTGGATCTGGAGGTCCGGTTCCCCGGCCCCGACGACGTCGCCCGGGCGCGAAAGATCCTGGCCTCGGCGCCGGCCGACGGCCTGCTCAAGGAACGCCCTCACATCTACGCCCGCGAGACCCTGATCCTGGCCGAGAGCTGGCCCCAGCGGGTCAAGGCCCCGGTGCAGGCCCTGCGGATCGGCTCCCTCGGCATCGCCACCTTCCCCGGCGAGGCCTTCGTCGAGATGGGCCTGGAGGTCAAGGCCAACAGCCCCTTCCGGCCAACCTTCCTGATGGAGCTCGCCAACGACTACCACGGCTACATACCAACGGTGGAGGGCCACCAACAGGGCGGCTACGAGACCTGGCGCGCCAAGTCCAGTTATCTCGAGAAGCAGGCGGCCCCCAAGATGGTGGCCTCGGCCCTGCGGCAGTTGGGGAGGCTGGCGTGAATCCGTTTCAGGTCGTAAAGCAGAACTGGTCGCCGGGCGATACGCGAGAAGTCGAGGCCTCAAGGATCGACCAGCAGATCGGGGTCGAGTATGATTCCTACCGCCGGGTGTACCTCGCCGACGGCCGCGAGTGGGTGATCGCCGGGCAAGTGGCCAAGCCAGACGGGCGGAAGTATTACATCCTGGAGTGTGTGGGGTAACACAGCGCGGGGGTGTCATCCCGAGTGCAGCGAGGGATCTGCTGCCCGCCTACCACAGGCTGAGCCACCAGCGGTGCCGCTCCTTGACGATCGACCCCGCCCCATCCACCCAAACGTAGATTCCGTAAGGCCGCTGGGCCGGCTTCTCCTGGTGCGCCTCGCGCAGGTCTCTCCAGATCACTACCGCCCCGCCTCCCGGCTCCGGCTCCACCACCGCGAACGGAAACGGGCTGTGGGCCAGGAAATCCCGCACCGAGGGCGAGCGCTGGCTGGCCCGCGTGAAGTCGTTTTGAAGCAGCGGCGCCGTCCGCTCGGGCTCCAGCCGCCCGGCCCATGGCCTTGGCACACAGTGGATCTGCAGGTCCTCCGCCCCGGCCGAAACCGCAATCCAGCCGCAGCCCGGCCGGTTGGCCGGATACACGCCCACCCGCCGGCCGGCCAGCTCGACCCGCGCCAGCTCCTGCCCCCGCTTCTGCCACCACAACTGCACCCCCAGGTAGCCCACCAGCAGGACCGCCAGCGCCGCCAGCGCCGCGCGCCGCCGGCCCCGAAAAACCAGCGCCGCCGCCAGCGCCACGATCAGCGTGACCGTCAGGTCTCGCTCATGCACGATGTTCCAGCTTAGGTAGCGTCGCCAGGGCCACAGGGGCTCCACCCCGAAGAAGTTCAGCGCATCCCACGAAATGTGGGTCAGGACCCCGGCGGCGCAGGCTAGAAACACCCGCCGGCGCTCGCCGCGGGCCGCCGCGGCCGCCAGCGCCCCCATCACCAGCGCTCCCGGCAGCGAATGCGTGGCGGTGCGATGAAACCCCGCTCCGAACCACCCTCCCACCAGCCCCAGGGCCACGTCGAAATCCGGAGCGATTCCCCCCAACACCCCTGCCCCTACCACCGAGCGCCAGCGTCGGCCCTCCAGGCCCCGACCTACCCACTCCCCGGCCAGGTACCCGGAAAGCAGGTGAGCAATCGGCGTCACGCCAGCCCCGGTAAAATCAAGGGTGTTTCTTCTCGGTGTCCTCTGTGCCTCGGTGGCAAATTCTTCTCACGCCAGCTTTTCCAGAAAGTGCACCACCGACAGAATGCCCTTGTAATAGTTATCGACCGAAAACTTCTCGTTAGGCGAGTGCAGCCCATCGTCGGGCAGCCCGAACCCCATCATCACCGTCGGGATCCCCAGGTGCCGCGCGAAGTCCCCCACGATGGGAATCGACCCCCCCGAGCGAATGAACACCGTCGTCTGGCCGAACACCTCGCTGAAGGCCTCCGCCGCCATCCGGATGGCCTTGCCGTCCGGGTTCACCATGGTGGCCGGCGCGGCGCTCAGCACCTTTACCTCCACCTCGACGCCCGCCGGCGAGTTCTCCTTCACGAACTGCCGCACCTGCGCCATCACCCGCTCGGGGTCCTGATCCGGCACCAGCCGGATGCTGACCTTGGCGGTGGCTTTGGCCGGGATCACCGTCTTGGCCCCCGCCCCCGTGAAGCCCCCGGCGATGCCATGCACCTCCAGAGTCGGCCGCGCCCAGGTGCGGTGGAACACGCTGTAGCCCTTCTCGCCGGTCAGGGTCGTCGAGCCGACCTCCTTTTCCAGGTACTCCTTGGGGTTGAACGGCAGCCGTCCCCAGCTCTCGATCTCGGCCGGCGCCGGGGCCTTGACGTCATCATAAATACCCGGAATCTGGATCACCCCGCCGGCGTCCTTGGCCTTCCCCAGCAGCTCGATCAGCCCGAACACGGCGTTCGGCGCCGCGCCGCCGTAAAGCCCCGAGTGCAGGTCCCGCGAAGGCCCCACGGCTTGCCACTCCATGTAGATCAGCCCACGCAGCCCGATGCACAGCGTCGGCATGCCGGGAGCGAACAGCGCCGTGTCGCTCACCAGCGCCACGTCGGCTTTCAATTTGTCCTTGTGCTCCGGGACGAACCTGGCGATGGACTTGCCCCCGACTTCCTCCTCGCCCTCGATCAGGAACTTGACGTTGACCGGCGGCTTGCCGTAGAGCGTCCGGAAGGCCTCCATGGCCTTGATGTGGATGTACATCTGGCCTTTGTCGTCCGCCGACCCGCGCGCGTAGATGCTGCCGTTGCGCACCGTGGGATCGAAGGGCTTCGACACCCACAGCTCCAGCGGATCGGGTGGCTGCACGTCATAGTGCCCGTAGCACAGCACCGTCGGCTTGCCGGGCGCGTGCAGCCAGTCGGCGTACACCAGCGGGTGCCCCTCGGTCGGGATGACCTCGACATTCTCCATCCCGACCTCCTTCAGCGCCCGCACCACAAACTCCGACGCCCGCTGGATGTCCGGCTTGTGCTCCGGCAGCGTGCTGATGCTCGGAATCCGCAAAAACTCGAACAGCTCCTCCAGCAACCGCTGCCGGTTCCCCTCCACAAACGCCTGCGCGCTCAACGCCATGAGAATCCTCCGTAACGCGCCCTATTATACCGCCGGCCTCCGGCGGCGGTTAACACAGGCATTCAGGATCCCTCGGGCTCTCCGCCGGAAACATCTGATGGAGCCAAAGGCTTCTTCCTGCATTCTGAGTCCGACTCGGGGCATAATTACAGAATTAGAACATGGCCCGCCTCGAAGACCTTCAGCCGACCGCCGCCATCCGTGGCCTCCTGCCGGACCAGATCGTCACGGTGGTCAGCGTACAGTGGTTTGGCTCCGAGGCTCTCGAGCTGACCTACAAGGCGTCGTCTGGCCGCCTCGCCAACGAACTGCTTTATCGTGATGACGAGCCGCGCCTTCAGGTCGTGGAGCACGGCCGCCCCTGGAGCTTCGACGGCGACGGGCATTTGTTCCGGCTCGTTTCGGAGGCGCATCGTATCCGACTCGCCCACCTGTTCGACCCCGTGCTCGCCGTCCATACTTCGCTGGTGGATCCGCTGCCGCACCAGATCACAGGTGTTTACGAGGCCATGCTGCCCCGGCAGCCCCTGCGGTTCGGCTGGCCGATGATCCAGGCGCTGGCAAGACCATTATGGCGGGGTTGCTCATGAAGGAGCTGATTGCCCGCGGCGACTTGCAGCGCTGTCTCGTAGTGTGCCCTGGCAGCCTGGTCGAGCAGTGGCAGGACGAGCTTTACCGCCGCTTCCAGCTTTCTTTCGAGATCCTGACCAACGACAAGCTCGAAGCGGCGCGAACCGGCAACTGGTTTCTCGAAAACAACCTCGTCATTGCGCGTCTCGACAAACTCTCCCGCAACCAGGACGTGCAGTTCAAGCTGCAGGTCCCGGAATCCCAGTGGGACCTGGACTACCGCCGCCTGCGCGACGACGAGCCCGGCGTCGATGCCCTGCTGGCCCGTCCCGAGTGTGCTTGGATTACCCGCGACCTGGAGCAGCAGGCGCTGGCGCACGCTGTTGCCGAAGTGGTGCCGGAACACCTGCGGGAGCTGCGGGAGAGGCGCAGCGCCTGGATCGACAAGGCTCGTGCGGCGGTCAAGGATCGGCTTACCAAGGAGATCGGTTACTGGGACCTCCGTGCGGAGAGCCTCAAGCTGCAAGAGCAGGCGGGCAGACCCAACGCGCGCCTCAACTCGCAGGAAGCCCGCCGCCGGGCGGATGATCTCCAGGCGCGTCTCCAGAAGCGCCTGGAGCAGCTCGACCTCGAAGCCCAAATATCGGCGCTCCCGCCGGTAGCGCTGGGTGGCCTCGTGGTGCTCCCTGCCGGACTCCTGGCCCAAATGACCGGGCGGCCACTGCCGGCAGCCGCACATCTGGCGGACACGCAAGCCTCGGCGGCTCGCGCCCGTGCCATTGTGCTGGAGGTAGAGCGGAAACTTGGCTTTGACCCCACGGATCGCGAATTCGAAAAGCTCGGCTACGACATCGAAAGCCGTGAGCCGGGCACCGGCCGGTTACGGTTCCTCGAGGTAAAGGGCCGCATCTCGGGCGCTGCAACGATCACTGTCTCCAAGAACGAGATTCTCTACTCTCTCAACATGCCTGAGAACTTCATCCTCGCCATCGTCGAGTTCCTGGAAGGGGATTCGCACCGCGTCCACTACGTCCGCCGGCCATGTCATCGCGAGCCGGATTTCGGCGCCACGAGTGTCAACTACGACTTTGCCGACCTGCTGGCGCGGGCGGAGGTTCCAGGGCCCTGAGCCGCCCATGCAGCCAATGCGGCCGGTGCAAGCCTTGTAACACGTGAGGTACAGAACATCCCGATGACCCGGTTTCCTTGCCCATACCTGAAGGCGGAAGTCGAGCTGACTGAGGAGCGCGAACGCCACATCGCCGAACGGCATCCTGACCTGCTCCCGGAGCATCGCGAGCGAATTGCGGAAGTTCTGGCCGACCCGGATCAAATCCGCAGGAGCGCTCGGTTCGGAAGGGCAAGATTGTTCTCGCGGTGGTACACTGATCTGCAAGGAGGAAGGTACGTCGTGGCGGTTGTCGTCAGCGACCCTGGGCCTGGGAGACGTCACTGGATCATCACGGCCTATGTGACGGTGAGGCTAGTCGAAGGAGAAGTCGAATGGCAGCGAAATTGACGTTCAGGTACGATCGGCAGGGCGACACCCTCTACATCGACAAGTGCCCGCCATACGCGGAGCAACGATCGGAGGAACTGCCGGATGAAGTAGTGGCCCGGCTCAACCCGAAAACGGGAGAGGTTGAGAACCTCGAGGTGATGTTCTTTTCCACGCGTCTTCTCCGAAACGACCTGTTTGAATTACCGGTCACAGCCGATCTCCGACTAGCAGGCTTCGCAGCGTCATGATGAGGTATATATACCTCATCATGACGCTGCGTTTAGTCCCATCAGCGCTCATTCTATCGAACTTAGAATCAATCGGTTACATCGCTTTTGGGTCATCCTAGCCGAATTGGTAGCAACCGATTGGTATATATGTCGGTTGTCTCACGACACATCTGGAACTTTGGAAGACCCGCTGGGATTGCGGCTGTTTGAGCATGTCTGGCGGCGTGCGGTAGCTCGCGTCCGCGGGAATAGTGCATGTACGTTCGGTACTTCATTGAAAGGAAAGAGTGTTTTCTCCTCGTTCGAGGACCCACTATCTTTTCGCTTGACACTATAGTTAGGTACAGGGTTTAGCCTGTAAACAGAGGAGCCAGAAGAATGACGGCACAGATCAGAATCGGCCAGCTTGCTGAGCAGAGCCAGGTCAATCTGCAAACCATCCGCTATTACGAGCGGGAGGGGCTGCTGCCCAAGCCTCCGCGTCTGGCTTCGGGCTATCGCGTTTTCTCGTCCGAAGCAGTCCGGAGAGTGCGGTTCATCAAGCGCGCGCAGGAGCTCGGCTTTTCGCTGAAGGAGATCAAAGAGCTGTTATCCATTCGCGTTGACCCCAGGAGGGACTGCTCGAATGTGCAGAGACTCGCCCAGGCCAAAGTGGCCGACATCGAGCAAAAGATTCGGACCCTTCAGGCCATGAAGAAGGTCCTCAGCAAGCTGGCCACAGCCTGTCCGGGACGGGGACCGTCGAGCGTATGTCCTATCCTGGAGAGTTTCGAACCAGATGGAGAAGTGCAATGACGGTAAAGCGACTGCTGCTTCTGCCCATCGTCGTACTGGGCGCGGGCGCTTTGGGCGTTCTTGTTACGGGCAAACGGGCCACAGCACCCACGTCGGGCGCGCGAGTCGCCGCCGAGACGAAGACTGTTCGAATCCCCATTCAGGGGATGAGCTGTGCGGTGTGTGCCGTGAATGTCAAGAATGCGCTTCGCTCCGTCGAGGGCGTGCAAGAGGCAGAGGTTGACCTTGAACGGCGCGAGGGGCGGGTCCGTTACGATGCAAGCAAGGTTTCACTGGAGCAACTCGTGGCGGCGATCAATCAACTCGGCTACAAGGCCGGCACACCTGTCCCGGAGGGGGCACGATGACCCTCGATGCCTTTCTCGAAAGATTCGCTTCGAGTTTGCCCCAAGGCTCGGTCTGGGCGCTGCTCGTGGCGATGGTGGCAGGTGTCGTCGCCAGTGGAGTATGCCCGTGCACAGTTCCTGTCGGCTTGGGAGTCGCGGGAGTGGTGAGTGGTTCTGCGGGCAAGAACCGTCGCGGCGCGTTCCTGATTGCGGTGGCCTTCTTTGCCGGCATCGTCGCCAACCTAACCATTCTGGGCAGCCTGGCGGGCCGTCTGGGAGCCATGCTGACCGAGTCGTTTGGGCGTTACTGGGCCTTGAGCATGGCGCTGGTTTCTTTCATCGCCGGGATCGCCGCGTTCTGGGGGCCTCGCCTCAGCACAGAAAGGCTTATTTCTTTGCGGGGCGCCGGCCTCGCGGGGACATTTCTCTACGGCTTTGTCTTTAGCCTGGGCACCTCAGCGGCGCCCCTGCTGCTGTTGGTGACCGTGGCGGCCGCCCAAGCCCGGGCCGAGTACGGATTTCTTCTGGCCGTGACTTTCGGGATCGGGCGAGGTCTTCCCTTCCTGCTGGCCGGGCTGTTTGCGGCCCTGTTGATGCGCTTCGCCCGTTTGAGTTCCTGGGCGGGAGCCATTCGTGTTGCGAGTGGCTGTGCCCTCATGTTTGTCAGCTTCTACTACATGAGGGCATTTGCCGCACTGCTTTAGAAAAAGGAGTTGTGTTATGAGTACAGCAACCGTCGTTGAATCCGCCCCTCAGTTTTGGAGCGATGAGCCTTCCAAACTGCCAGGCCGCCGGAGAATCCGCGCCCATATCGGGGGTCTGCACTGTTCCTTGTGCACCGGCACCATCGAGCGGGCCTTGGGCCGGCAGCGCGGCGTGGACCAGGTCGCCGTCAGTTTGACCCATGAACAAGCGCTGATCGAGTACAACCCGGACGTGGCGCGCGCCGAAGATCTGCTGAAAACACTCAAGGATATTGGGTACACCATCTCCGATCCCCGCAAGGTGCGTCCCTTTGAGGAGGAAGAACGCACGCTGGTGCGCGAGCGTGGGCGTTTCCTATCCGCCCTGGCCATGAGCATCGCGGCCATGGGGCTGGCCGGCTACCCAGTCAGCAGCCCGTGGTTTGCGCTCTGCGTGTTTTCCATGGCCAGCATGGTGGTGTTTTCCTTCGTGGTCCTCCGCAGCTTCGGCTTACGCTGGGCGCTCACCGGCTCGGCCTTTCTCGCTGCCTTTGGCGCGGGCGTATTCGCTCTTCAGGTGGGCGGCGCCTTCGGAGGCGCAACGCCGTGGCTGGCCGGAGCGCTCGCCGCGTCCCTAACCTTCGGCGTGGGCGGCCACATTTTGCATATGGCCCTCATGGCGGTGCGGCGCGGGATCCTCAACCAGCACGTGCTGGTCGAGACGGGGGCATTTGCCGGGCTGGCTGGCGGAGCGTTCGGACTAGCCTTCCACCCGCCCAACTATCCGACCACCGCATTTTTTTCGGTGGCCGTGATGGTCCTCGCCTATCACATCTTTTCTGAATGGCTGTCGCTGATCGTGAAGACCCGCAGTTCGCAGGCAGTCAAGAAGCTGCTGGACCTGGAGCCCGACGTTGCGTCGGTCGTAAAGAATGGCAGGGAAGAGGAGGTGCCGCTCGAAAACGTGCGCGTGGGGGACCTGGTGCGCATCCGCCCAGGCGGGCGGGTACCGGTGGACGGTCAGGTTGAGTCGGGCGAATCCGACGTGGACGAATCGCTGGTCACCGGGGAACCGCTGCCGGTCGAGAAGCGCCTGGGCGACCGGACGGTGAGCGGCTCCCTGAACGGCCGCGGCACGCTCCTGGTGCGCGTGACCGCCGTGGGTGAAGAGAGTTTCCTCCGCCAAGTGATCCGCAGTGTGGAAGACGCGCGGGCTCTGAAACCAGGCTTGTTGCACCTGGTGGACCGGGTGTTGTGCGTCTACACCCCGATCGTGCTGCTCACCTCCGCCGGCGCGACGCTGTTCTGGGCACTTGGTCCACTGGTCGTCGGGGCCTCCCCTGATCTCAAGCGGGCGATGTTTGCCGGCTTGAGCGTGCTGGTCATGGGCTATCCCTGCGCGGTGGGGATCTCGGCGCCGCTGTCCATCGTACGGGGAGCCGGCCAAGCAGCCGAACGGGGCGTGCTGATGCGCACGGGCGAGGCATTTGAAGCCCTGCGGCGCGTCAAGCGCGTGGTCTTCGACAAAACCGGCACGCTGACCGAGGGCCGTCCCGCTTTGCGCGTAATCGTCCCCGTTGCCTCCCAGGAAGACGAACTTCTCGCGCTCGCCGGAGCCGTAGAGACCGGGTCCGAACACCCGCTCGCCCGGGCCGTAGTGGAAGAGGCGTTCCAACGCCGTATCGCTCTGCCGGAGGTGCAGGGATTCGAGGCTGTCGCAGGTCAAGGCGTCCGGGCGCGGCTCGGCGATTCGCAGCTGATCGCCGGCAGTCCGGCCTTCCTCGCCGGCCAAGCTGTGAATCTCGCGGCGCAGGAAGTACGCATCAAGGAACTCGAAGCGCAGGGACTGACCGTTATCGGAGTGGCGCGGGAAGGAGAGCTTCTCGGTCTGCTAGCACTGGGCGACGCGCTGCGGCCCGACGCAGCGGAAACCGTGCGACGCCTGCACGCGCTGGGCATCCGCACCAGCCTGATCACCGGCGATAACGAGCAGGCCGCCCGCTACTTCGCCCGCGCTGTCGGCATCGAAGAGGTGCATGCGCGCGTGCTGCCCGCCGAGAAAGCGGCGATGATCCGCAAGCTTCAGGAAGGCGGGCGCGTAGCCATGGTGGGCGATGGCATCAACGACGCCCCGGCTCTGATGCAGGCCGAAGTCGGCATCGCTTTCGGCAGCGGGGCCGATATCGCTATCGAATCCGCCGACGTGATCATCCTTAACCAGCGACTGCGCGGTGTGCTCGATGCCTACGAGATCAGCCGGTATAGTTATCGCAAGATGGTGCAAAACGTCTGCCTTGCTTTCACCTTTAATGGTCTCGGGATTCCAGCCGCCGCCACAGGATTGATCTACCCCATCTGGGGCATGGTCGCCATGGCTGCCAGCGTGACCTCTATCTTCATTAACTCCTTGTGGGGACGCGGCGCTTACTTCTTCGAGGCTATCAAGGGCGTCGGACATCAGCCGCAGGTGCCTGCTCGAGCGGAGGTCTAAGACATGTTGAAGTCCGTCACTCTTGAAGTCATCGGCGAGCAGCGGCTGTTCTGTGAAGGCTGCGAGGAGCGCGTCGACAGCTTGCTCAAAGCGGTTGAGGGCGTGAGGGAGGTTCGCGCGCAAGCTCGCAATCAACGCATCGAGGTGTTGTTTGACACGGCGGCGCTCGAGCTCACCACCATCGCGGAACGCTTAAGTAGGGCCGGGTACCAAACCAGAGTCGGCGGTTCAACGTCCAATCCGCGCGATTGATGCAGGACAATGGAAATCTGCTTAACCATCCTCAAGATGCGATCAAGCCGACGCGGCGCAAAGCTGCCAAGCAGTCGTTGATCTTTACTGCGAGCGACGCAATGGCGTCTTTCGTTGGGCCCACGTCGGCGCTGCCAGCATTGGCGGTGTCGGTGATTGCGGCTTAATCCTGACACGCTATACATTGGTACCTTCAATGGTCTTTTCAAAACTACGAGCGGAGCACAGACCTGGACTCCTGTAAGTGCTGGACTAGGCAGTAAAACAGTCAGTGCGGTGACCGTTGATCCCGTTAACGCCTCCACTGTTTATACACGACTGGAGTGGGACGGAACCTCTAGCGGCGTTTTTAAGAGCACGGATGGAGGCCAAAGTTGGTTCTCTGCCAATTCCGGCCTTCCGATATATATACCAATCGGTTCCATGCTATGCTTGATGTAATGGCCCGCGCGGACGCCAGTCCCGAATTCATTGTGCACGTTCAAGCTGACCGTGGCCTGCCCTGGCGATACCTTCGCTAGGCAGGCTCTTTCTATGTCGTGGAACTACGCAGAAGCAAATACACTTGCGGGCCCGAGCGGTTCATTTGAGAGCATGCTTGGCAACACGGTAGCTGGCATGCTGGCCACTGGGGCCTTGTTCATGTCGCATGGTTCAGCATTCAATGCCGATCTCCCCACGGAACGGCAAATCGAGGAAGTCGCGCGCGGCCCCCAACGCGCCGCCGCCCGCGCCCGCCAGCTCGTCGCCCAGGCCGAGTCGGAACGGATCGGGAGCTTTGGCCGCCTCCCGCAAGAGGGCGGCGAGCAAAGGTGAGGCTCCTCTGGGTCACCGCCCATTCCTTGTCCCTCGCCATCCAGGCCCTCAAGCGCCGCGGGTTCCGCTACCAGCCGTAGGCCGCCCTCGGACTTACCGCCTCTCGACCACCTTGAACCTTTGGACTCGCCGGCCCCAATCGGTCTCGGCCACATACAGGTTCCCTTTCGAGTCCAGAGCGATCGCATGCTCACAACCCCCTCACCTTCTCGACAATCTGACTGACCGGCGGCTTGCCGTAGAGCATCCGGAAGGCCTCCATGGCCTTGATGTGGATATACATCTGGCCCTTGTCGTCGGCCGACCCGCGCGCGTAGATGCTGCCGTTGCGCACCGTGGGGTCGAAGGGCTTCGACACCCACTGCTCCAGCGGATCGGGCGGCTGCACGTCATAGTGCCCGTAGCACAGCACCGTCGGCTTGCCCAGCGCGTGCAGCCAGTCGGCGTACACCAGCGGGTGCCCCTCGGTCGGGATGACCTCGACATTCTCCATCCCAACCTCCTTCAGCGCCCGTACCACAAACTCCGAGGCCCCCTGGATGTCGGGTTTGTGCTCCGGCAGCGTGCTGATGCTCGGAATCCGCAAGAACTCGAACAGCTCCTCCAGCAACCGCTGCCGGTTCCCCTCCACAAACGCCTGCGCGCTCAACGCCATGAGAATCCTCCGTAACGCGCCCTATTATACCGCCGGCCCGGAAGGCGTCGAGCCCCACAACCCAGGCGTGGGCTGAAGCCCACGCCGGCACGCTGAAAGCGTGCGCCACGTCACTTCTTCATCACCGCTACATACGGCAGGTTCCGGTAGAGCTGGTTGTAGTCCAGCCCATACCCCACCACGAACCGGTCCGGGATCTCGAAGCACCGGAACTTCACCGGCACCTGCACCAGCCGCCGCGCCGTCCGGTCCAGGAAGGTGCACACCCCCAGGCTGTTCGGCTGCCGGCCCGCCAGGGTGTGGAGCAGGTACCGGATGGTCAGCCCGGTATCCACAATGTCTTCCACCAGCAGCACGTCCTCCCCTTCGATCGGCTCATCCAGGTCCTTGGAGATCCGCACCACCCCGGGGGCCGCCTGCGAGTTCGAGAAGCTGGAAATCCCCAGAAAGTCCAGCCTCACGGGGATGCTCACGGCCCGCGTCAGCGCCGTCAGAAAATAGATGGAGCCCTTCAGCACGCTGACCAGCTTGATCTCCCGGCCGGCGTAGCTCTGGGAGATCTCCCGCCCCACCTCTTCAATGCGCGACTGGATCTGCTCTTCGGTGAAAAGGATCTTCTCGATCTCGGGCGGCGTCATCTACAGCCATTATCCCAGTATCGCCGCGGTCTGCTCCAGCCCGTACTTGAACACCAGGTTCTCAAAATCCTTCTGGTAGAACACCTGTACGTTGACCTCCGAGTAGATCTCGCGCAGTCGCTTGATCTTGCGGTTCTTGCGGGTGGTGAGCGACTGTTTCATGGTGGTCAGCTCCACATAGAGGTCGAACTCCGGCAAATAGAAGTCCGGCGTGACGCTCTCGAGCACGCGCCCCTGCTCGTCCCACTCGATGGGGAAGGAGCGCGGCTCGTACTCCCAGGCGATGCGGTAGAAATCCAGCAGGTTGGCGAAGATCTCCTCGCTGGGATGAGCGAACCCGCGCCGCGGCAGCGTGACCGCCCCCGGCGGCGCCACTCCCAAGCGGGCCAGCCGCAGTCGCACCTCGAACTGGATCTGGCGCTCGGCGGTGGTCCCGAGCAACGGCGCCTGGTCCAGACCGAGCGCCAGCGCTGCCGCCGCCGCGGCTTCGGCCAGAACCGAGCTGTCGCGCCTCTCGGCGTCGAGCGTCAAATCGAAACGCGCCGCCCGGCGGCTTCGCCCGAACCGCTCTTGGAGCCACGCCGCTTGCTCCCGCTCCTGCTGCTTCAGCGTCGTGGCCGCCGCCTGGCGCTCCAGCCCCCTTTCCACCATCAGTCGCCCGGCCCTCACCGCTGGCGCCGCCGCCACCAGCACTCGCATCACGTCGGGGAAATTCGTCAACAGCCGATCGGCTCCCCGTCCGCAGAACACCAGGGGATGCCCGGTCGCCAGAGCTGCCAGGATCGATGCCACGACGTCGGAATAACCGCGCGCCGGAATCTCGACGCCGCCGTCAAACTCCGACTGGTAGAGGCTTTCGACCCGCGCCTGGGTCACCAGCTCGAACCCCAGGCGGGTGGCCGCCTGCCGCGCGATCTCCTCGACCCGCAGTCCGGCCTGGGCCGAGACGGTGAGAATCGCCATAAAGAGAAAGGTTAGCATGTAGGCGTGAAAGCCTCGAACAAGCTCGTCATCGGCCTGGACATCGGCGGCACCAAGCTGGCCGGCGGGGTGCTCGATTCCAACGCCGTGCTGCTGGAGCGCCGCGAGCGCCCGGCTCGCGTCCGGGAAGGGGTTCAGGTCTCGCTGGGCCAGGTCTTCGACATGGCCGTCGAGTTGCACGAGATCGCCGCCGCCCGCCATGGCCGCGTGGCCGGCATCGGCGTCTGTGCCCCGGGGCCGCTCGACCCCCGCGCCGGCGTCATCTTCAATCCGCCCAATATGCCGGGCTGGCGCGACATCCCGCTGGCCGCCGAACTCGCCCGCCGCTCGGGCCTGCCATGCCGCGTCGAGAACGATGCCAACGGCGCCGGTCTGGCCGAAGCCCTTTACGGGGCCGGCCGCGGCCACTCCAGTGTCTTCTATGTCACGCTAAGCACCGGGATCGGGACCGGCATCATTCTGGACCGACGCGTCTACCACGGCAAGAACGGCTTCGCCGGCGAGGGCGGCCACGTCACCATCGACTACCGCAGCAAGGTGGTATGCAACTGCGGCGCTCCCGGCTGCATCGAGGCGCTGGCCTCCGGCACCGCCATCGCCCGCCGCGCCCGCCATCTGCTCGGCAAGCGCGCCGATCCCGGCCTCACCGCCGAAACCCTGGCCCGCGCCGCCGCCCAAGGCGACCGCCTGGCGCGCCGCCTCATCGAGGAAACCGCCCAGATGCTCGGCGCCTGGCTGGGCGGCGTCATCAGCCTGCTCGACCCCGACATCATCGTCATCGGCGGCGGCGTCAGCCGCATCGGCGATCCGCTGTTTTCCCGCATCCAAGAGGCCGTCCTGGGCCACACCATCAATCCCAACGCCGCCGACACCCCCATCGTCCCCGCGGCCCTCGAACACGACGTCGGCCTCCGCGGCGCCGCCGCCGTCATCCTCAGCCACCTGGCTTCAGACCGGCCATGAAGGCCCTCCTGACGTGGCGCCGGCTAGCCGTAGCCGGTTCTGACCCTGATCGATATATAATAGTGTCCGACCGAAGGAGAAACCCAGATGATGCGTCATGCCTATGTTGCAGCACTCGCAGTAGTCGCTTTTGCGCCCCTGGTCGCCCAAACGCCGAAGGGGTGGAAGATGCGCGTCGATCGCAGCACGACAGCGTCCGACCCCGACGCCCCCGGCGACATCAAGTTCGTAACCATGGGATCCGGCTTCCACGCGACGAATCCCCAGGCCGCGGTGTACTGGAATCCGGCGAATACCGCAGCCGGCGCCTATACTCTCAAGGGCACGTTTACGCTGATGAAGCCGAGCGGCCACAACAACTACTACGGCCTGGTGTTGGGCGGCAGCGGTCTCGAAGGTCCGCAGCAGAGCTACCTGTACTTTTTGGTCGCGCAGAACGGGGCCTGGCTGATCAAACGCCGCGACGGCGACGCGACCACCAACGTGGCGCCGAGGACGCCAAACGACGCGGTGAAGAAGCCGGACGCCAGCGGAAAATCCACCAATGCGCTCGAAGTCCGCGTCGGCGCGGACAAGACCGACTTCGTGGTCAACGGCGTAGTCGTGCACACCGCGCCTAAGACCGAAGCGACCGTGAAGACCGACGGCATCTACGGCATCCGCATCAACCACCAGCTCGAGGTTCACGTCGAGGGTTTGACGGTGTCGAAGTAGCGAGGCCAGCCGCCGTCAGCGCGAGGCTTTCAACGCCGGCAGCACGTTCTCGAGCACCCACAGCTCCGGGTTGGTCCGCCGGCCCGCGGTGAACGCCAGCTTCGACCCGTCCCCCGAGAGATCGATGTGCCTCAGGCCGCTTCCCGCCACACCGGTGTACTCGGCAGTAGACCCAGCGGCGGCCGGTCCGGATCCGGCTCGATCTTCTTCCGCAGGTTCGTTACCCGGTTGTCCACGACGCGCTCGGTCAAGGGCATGTCCCGGCCCCAGACCTCATCCAGAAGCTGCTGTCGCGATAACAGGCGTCCCGCTTACTTGAAACGCCGCCAGCAACCGGTACTCGAGCGGCTTCAAGTTGACTCGCTCTCCCGGACCACCAGGCTGGCCGCGTTCTCGAGGCGCTCCCTCGCTCGCTGCCGCCCGAGCGTCCGCTCCTGCTCCAGCAGCCGCCCAGCCAGAGGAGCCCGACCATCAGGCGGGCGATCGCCAGAAAGGCCGTGCGGCCACCGCCAGGCTTTCTCCACGAGCCTATTCTCCTACGCCCGCTTCCTGCGCGCGTCAGGAGTTTGTCACCGGAGTGTCACGGGGATGGCGCGCCAAGAGGCCTGACAGCGTAAGGGAGCGGTTGCCCATTTTGCGCAGCTTCCAACGGCCGATGGTTTGCGCCGGAGCCGCCCCGCGGTAGAATCTGACCGCCATGGCTGCCCGTTCCCGCATCGCCCCGGCGGCCCTCGACGGCGGGCAGCTGGGTTTGGCTGTGGCGGCCCCGGCCGCATTCGCCCCCTCGCCCCGCCGGCCCGCGACGGCAGGCAGCCGCGTTCGGCTGCGGCGGCGCCGCGCTGTGACCACTCTTTGCCTGCTGGTGCTGCTGGCGGGTTGCGGGGCCCGCCGCCGGCCAGTTCAAGTTCCCGATCCGGAGCCCGGCAGCATCCCATTCCAGAGCTACTGCGCCGCCTGCCACCAGTACGACGGCCAGCAGGTAGGCGATGCTCCCCCATTGGACGGCTCGCCCTGGGTGACGGGACCGGAAGACCGGCTCATACGGATTGTGCTGCACGGCGTCCGCGGACCCATGCAGGTGCACGGCAGGACCTACGATCGCGAAATGCCCGGATTCGGGCAGGTCTTATCCGACGCCGAGGTTGCTTCCTTGCTGTCGTTCATCCGCAAGCGCTTCGGCGCGGGGAGCGAACCGATTCGAGCGGAGACGGTGAGCCGTGTCCGCGCTGCAAACCCAACCCGGACGGACTACTGGAATGTGGAAGAGCTGCTCCACAAACCGTGAGGTCTATTTGCGTCCCAATCCGAACTCGTTGCCCATTTGCACAACCTTTCCGTCGCGGAAATGGACTTCGATGTACTTGGAACCGCTCACCGGCTGGCCCTTCTCATCCTTCAAAGTGGCGACCAGCTTCTTGGTCCTGGCGTCAAAGACCTCCGGGGCATGGGACCAGGCGTACCGGCCATCCAGGCTAAAGCAGACCCACCCATGACCGCCTTGGGATAACTCCAGGTGGCCCTTGGGCGTGGGGGGCATCTTGGTGGCGTCGAAAATAAACAGCTTCCGGCCCACCTGGTCGCTGATCCACAATTCCGTTTCATCAGGCGTAAGGGCGGAGCCGTGTGTCCGGTTGGGAATCGGTTTGTCTCCGGCGAGGACGCGGTGCAGGACTTTCCCCGCTTGCAGGTCGACCACGTCAAAGCCCACGTGATTGCCGAGGCAAATGTACCCGATCCGGTTTCGACTGTCCATGGTGTACGGGAAGATCCCTCGCTCACCCACCTCCGGGATCTGCCGGATGAGGCGATCCGTGGCCGTATCAAAGATCGACAACATGGTTCTGGTGCCGAGATAGAGCCACCGCCCGTTCAGACTCACGATGCTGTTGTGGGCTTGCGGCCCGACGTTGATTCGTTTGATCAGCTCGCCGTTGTCGGCGTTGACGATGAGCATACCGCTGTCCTCGCCGGAATACCACCATCCGGTGGGGACATAGATCTTCTTGCCATCCATGGTGATCGACGATCGGTCACACCCCGCCTCGTAGGTCTTTTCCCAGACGACCTTTTCGGTCTCCAGGTCGAAGGCCCCCAACCGGCGATTGGTGGAGGAGAAATAAGCGCGATGCGTTTTGAGGCTCCCGGCGAATCCTCGCAGACCTTCGTTGAAAATGGGCACCTCAATCCGCCTGACGAACTTATGCCCGTTGTCGATATCGAAAACCAGAATCCCGGGCGGATCGGAACGGCCTTCCTTCTGAGCCCCATCGGGCATGCTGAGGTAGAGATACCGTTTCGTCCCGGATTGGCCGAAGGCCAGGGTGGCGACCCACAGGAGAATCGCGAGCAACACGGTTAATTTACGCATGGCGGAATTGTACCGCCCAGGATCTCCGGGGTCAAGGGCTGGAAGTCGCTGAGCGCCCACCCGGACTTGACCCCCAGCCTCCGGGGTGCTAGCATCCTCGCCATGACCCGCAAGGCAACCAACAGGTCGCCGGACTGGCCGGCCTGGAACAATCCATCGTGGAGATCCTCTATGCATACGCAAACTGCCCGCAAGGCTAGCGCTGTCCTGCTTTTGGCGGCCGCCCCGCTGTTTTCCCAGCTTAAGTCCGGCCCGCCGCTGCCCCACAAGCTGGTCGCCGACTGGCCCCAGCTGCCCAAGGGCATGAACTTCGGGGAGTGCTCCGGCGTTGACGTCGACAAGAGCGACAACGTCTGGGTTTTCAACCGCGGCTCCTGGCCCATCATCCAGCTGGACAAGAAGGGCAAGCTCCTCCAGGCCTTGGATGACAAGACCATCCGCATCCGCTCTTCGCACGGCATCCGGGTGGATGCCGCCGGGAACATCTGGGCTGTGGATGTCAAGGGCCATGTGGTGTTGAAGCACAGCCCCTCCGGCCGCGTCTTGATGGTGCTGGGCCGCAGCGCAGGCAACAACGACGCCAAAGACGCCTTCAACGAGCCCACCGGCGTGGCCTTCACCCCCGACGGCGGCTTCTACGTCTCCGACGGCTACGTGAACTCCCGCGTCATCCAGTTCAACAAAGACGGTATGTATCAACGGCACTGGGGCGCCAAGGGCAAAGCCGACGGCGAGTTCAACCTGGTACACGACGTGGCCCTGGACTCCAAGGGCCGGGTGTACGTCGCCGACCGCTCCAACTCCCGCGTCCAGATCTTCGACTCCACCGGCAAGTACCTCGGCAAGTGGACCGACGTCGGCGCTCCCTGGGGCCTCTACTACGTCCAGCGCGAGGAGGCCATCTACATGTGCGACGGCGGCAACAACCGGGTCGTGAAGCTCAACCTCGACGGCCAGGTGCTGGGGGTGCTGGGCTCCTACGGCAGGATCCCCGGCAAGTTCGACTTCGCCCACAATATCGCCGTCGACAGCGAGGGGAGCATCTATGTAGCGGAAATCAAGAACTGGCGGGTGCAGAAGTTTGCGCGCCAGTAACAGGCAGGAATGCCTGGGTTACCGCCTCCACAATCGTATCCGCCTGCGACTCGGTCAGGATTAGCGGCGGCGACAGGATCAACACGTTGCCGTGGCCCGGCACGGTGTCGTTGTTGCGGCCCACGATCACTCCGCGCTCACGGATGGCCTTCTGCAATGCGGCGACCTGAGCCTCCGGCATCGGCGCCCGCGTGGCGCGGTCACTGACCATCTCGAGGCCGATCAGCAGCCCCCGGCCGCGAACCTCGCCGACCATCGGCGAGTCGATGGCCCGCAGGCGCTCCAGCAGGTACGCCCCCACCCGCGCCGAGTTCTCCCACAGCCGCTCGCCCACCAGAATGTCCAGGTTCGCCAGCGCCGCGGCGCAGCTTACCGGATGCCCCCCAAAGGTGCTCAGCTGGGTGAACTTGGGATCCGGCTGGGTGTCGCGCCGGAAGCAGTCAAAGACCTCGTCGGTGGCGATCGCTGCCGCCAGCGGCAGGTAGGCCGACGTGATGGCCTTGGCGACGGTGATGATGTCAGGCCTCACCCCGGCGTGCTCGAAGCCCCACATCGTGCCAGTGCGGCCGAAAGCCGTGATCACTTCGTCCAGGATCAGAAGCGCCCCGTAACGGTCGCAGATCTCCCGGAGCCGCTCCAGGTACCCGTCGGGCGCCGGGAAGATGCCACCGCCGCCGATCACCGGCTCGGCGATGACGGCGGCCACGGTTTCGGGTCCCTCCATGCGGATGAGGCGCTCGATCTCGTCGGCGCAGGCCAGGGTGCAGGCCGGCTGATTCGAGCACCAGCCGCAGCGGTAATGATCCGGCGGCGGCACGTGGAAGAACCCCGGCACCAGCGGTTCGAAAGCCTGCTTGCGCAAGGTCTGGCCGGTGGCCGAGACCGCTCCCATGGTCCAACCGTGATAGCCGCGGTGCCGCGCGATGATCTTGTAGCGGTTCTGGCCGGGGTGCGCTTGCCGCCCGTACTGCCGGGCCATCTTGAGCGCGGTCTCGACGGCCTCCGAGCCGCTGTTAACGAAGAACACCCGGCCGAGGCCCTTGGGCAGCAGGGACGCCAGCCGCGCCGCCAGCTGGGCCCCCGGCCCGTGCGATTGGACCTGCGGATAGTAGCTCAGCAGCGCCATCTGCCGAGCGGCGGCCTCTACGATCTCGCGCCGCCCGTAGCCCACGGCCACGCAGAACAGGCCCGCCATGGCGTCCAGGTAATGCCGCCCCTCGGCGTCGTATAAGCAACAGCCCTCCCCGCGAACCACCTCCAACGGCGGCCGGCTGGCCAGGTCCCGGTGCTGCACGTTATGGTGCCAGACGTGTTCGAGATCGAGTTCGCGATTGGAGGCGGTTGCTTGGGCCATGGCCTCTCTATTCTAACGCAACCACTCCCCTTGACAAGCTGATCCCAGAATGGGAGTATAGGCGGGTGAGGGTGATCAGCCATCGCGCGATCGTGGAGGCCGCGCGACGGCATCCCGATTCCGGAGCCGCCCTCGACAACTGGCATCGCATCACAAGGCGGGCAGCATGGCGAAACCTCTCGGACACGCGCAGGGACTTCGGCCACGCCGATCCGGCCGGAGAACTCACGGTCTTCAACATCAAGGGAAACAAGTATCGGCTTATCGCGCGCATCAATTACCTGACACAGAAGGTCTTCGTCCGCGCCGTTCTCACTCACAACGAGTACAGCCGGGGAGGCTGGAAGGAATGACAGTAGCAGTCAACCCCTTGCGCTATGGCAGGCTTTTGAGCAAGACCTTGCCGCGGGTGTTGCGAACCGACGACGAGAACGAGCGCATGATCGCCCAGTTGGACGCTCTCGATCGCCGGTGCGAGCAATTGAGCCCGGAGGAAAAGGAGCTGGCGGAGCTCCTGACGGCGCTGATTGAAAAGTTCGAGTCGGAACACTACCCGATCGGGTTTTCCTCGCCGCAACGCCGCCTGGCTCAGCTTCTCGAGGACCGCGGCCTGAGTCAAGCTGACATCTGGCGCTTGTTCGGAACCCGGGCGCGCGCCTCCGAGGTGCTCCGTGGTAAGCGCGGGATCAGCAAGGCCCAGGCCAGACGGCTGGCGGGGTACTTCCGAGTCCCGGTGGACCTCTTCATTTAACAACGCCGCCCTTTACATCCCATCGGGGAACGGTCACACTTCCCGCCAAGGGAGATGTCATGCGTAACGGGATTCTGGTCTGGGCCGCCATTCTGGCAGGGCTGTCTCTGTACGCCCAGGAGGACCGGGCCTCCATTGCTGCCTCGTCACGGACCCCTCCGAGTCGGCGGTGCCCGAAGCGTTCGTGACGGTCCAGAGCGTGGAGCGCAACACCGTCGCGCGGGGGTATCGAGCGAAACCGGCCGCTAGCAAGTGGGCTTCCTGCTGGCCGGCCGCTATGTCTTGACGGTTGAGGCGGCAGACTTCAACCCTTCCGATCCACCCAGGGATCTTCCAGCACCAATACTGAGACGAATCCTCAAACAGGCTGGCCTCACCCCTGAGGGCTACTCCACCGTGCCGGGGTCCCAAAGGACAGCCTCGAGGAAGCGTTCGTTGTGCACGCCGTCGTTGAAGTAGTAGACGCTGACGATGCTGCCGTCCCGGCGCACCACCGAGCGGGGATAGCCGAGGTCGGGGGCTTTGCCGCCGCGGCGCAGGAAAATGTCCGAACCCCAGGAGCGTCCGCTGTCGGTGCTCAGGCGGGCCCGCATGCTGTAGGGTTCGCTCCGATATCCATAGATCAGGCAGATGCGCCCGTCCTGGAGGCGCAGCAGGGAGGCCGGGTTGCCGCCCCGGCCGGTGTCCGGCGCGCCGGGGTCGAGCTGCCTCCAGGTCTTACCTTCATCTCGGGAGGAATAGGTGTCGATCCAGTCGCGCTGCGGGGTTGGCGCGGTTTCCCGCCGCCGGACGGCCGCCACCAGGCTTCCGTCCGCCAGCTTTACGGCCGCCGGCATGATGGCGAACCCGGCCGGCTCGGGGCCGAGGTAGGAAACGAACTGCCAGTTGCGGCCGCCGTCGCGGGTGCGGGCGCAGAAAGGCCGGCCCTCGCGGCCGTTGCTCTTGGCGGCTGTCAGAAAAACCATGGCCTGGCGGCGACCCAAGACGAGATAATCGGTGCGGCCCGGAATGCCCGGCAGGCCGAGCGAGGGAAACTCGAAGGGCCCACGCCAGGTGTGGCCTTTGTCAAGGCTGTACCAATAGACAGTCGGCCCGGTGTTGGAGTTGTTGAAACGAAGCGTCCAGGCGAAGCCGGGATGGGTGAACTCCATAGGCTCATCCAGCGGGCGGCCGGGCTTGCCGCCCCAGCGGGGCAGCATTTGTTCGGGAGCCTCTCGAATGGACCAGGTTTCCCCACCGTCGAGGCTGCGGGCAAAGGCAGGGACCTCGGGTTGCTCGGGGTCGGCCTGGTGGTACATCCACTCGCGCTTCTTGAAATAGGCGGCGCTGAAGCCCACCAGGATCTCGTCGCCCCAGGACCAGAGGCCGTGGTTGGCGGGCCAGCCGCCGAAGCGTCCCGGCTGGCGGTAGACCAGCACGTGTTTGAGCACGCCGGGCTGGCGGGCGGCGAGCAAACCAGCAGGCAGCGAGCCCAGTAGAAGCGCGCGCCGGCCGAACACTGCCCTACCCCAGCACCTCTTTGATCACTTCGCCCGCGACGATGGTCGGGCGCTCCATGCGGCCGTTGTGCTGGAAGGTGACCTGGATATGGTTGAGGCCCATGAGGTGAAGGATGGTGGCGTGCAGGTCGTGGACGTGGCAGGGGCGTTCGATGGCTTTGAGGCCGATCTCGTCGGTGAGGCCAACGATCTGCCCGCCCTTGACGCCACCCCCCGCCATCCACATGGTGAAGCCCCAGGGGTTGTGGTCGCGGCCGTTGCCTTTCTCGTTGAAGGGGGTGCGGCCGAACTCCCCGCCCCACACCACCAGCGTGGATTCGAGCAAGCCGCGGGCCTTCAGATCGGCGAGCAGGGCGGCGGTGGGCTGGTCGGAGACCTTGCACCACTTGGTGTGGTTGCCTTCCAGGTCGGAGTGAGCGTCCCAGCCGCTGCCACTGCCGCAGTAGAGCTCCACGAAGCGGACGCCCCGCTCCACCAGGCGGCGGGCCAGCAGGCAATTGGCGCCAAACTTGGCCGTCATGTCGCTGTCGAGGCCGTAGAGTTTCTTGGTGGCCTCTGACTCCTTGCTCAGGTCGACAGCTTCCTGAGCGGTGGACTGCATGTGGTAAGCGAGCTCGTAGGATTGAATGCGGGCCTGGAGTTCGGTGTCCTCGGCCTTGTCGGCGGCAAAGCGCTGGTTGAGCCTGGCCAGGAAATCCAGTTTGTGGCGCTGCTGGCGGTCCCCGATGGTCTCCGGAGGATTCAGGTAGGGGATAGGGGTGTCGTCGCCCCGGAATACCGTGCCCTGGTAGACGGCGGGCAGGAAGCCGGCGCTCCAGTTCTTGGCGCCGCCGACCGGCTCGCGTTCGTCGTTGAGGATCACAAACGTCGGCAGGTTCTCGTTTCCGGTGCCCAGCCCGTAGGTGGCCCAGGCGCCCAGGGCGGGCCGTCCGGCCAGGATGTCGCCGGTGTTCATCTGGCTGACCGAGCCGACGTGGTTGAGGCCGTTGGCCCAGCAGGAGCGGATGACGGCGATATCGTCGACGTGCCGGGCGATGTGCGGGTACCAGTCCGACACCGGGATGCCGCTCGCGCCATGGCGCTCGAAGGTGCGCTTGCTCGGCATCAGGGTGTTGCTGGCGGTGCCCATGGCGGTGATGGGACGCCCAAAGGACGCCGGCATGGGCTGACCGGCCAGCTTGTCGAGCAGGGGCTTGGGATCAAACAGGTCGACGTGGCTGGGGCCGCCCTCCATGAAGAGCCAGATCACAGATTTGGCCTGGTGGGCGTGATGCGGCTTCTTGGGCGCCAGGAGATTGGGAGACGTGGTGGCGCCAAGGGCCCGCGCAAGCCAGGCCTCCTGGGTGAGCAGGTAGGTGAGCGCCAGCGAGCCCATGCCGCTGGCGCCTCTCAGCAGGTCGCGGCGCGTGGCTAGGCGAGGGACGTGCATGGGGCGGACCTCAGTTGACATAGACAAACTCGTTGCTGTTGACCAGCATGTGGCAGAAGTCGACCAGCGACGCCGCTTCGGCTTTGTCGAGGCCCTCGGGGATGGCGGGCGGCAGCGGCAAGGGCTGGTTGGCGGCCAGCCGCTCTTCGAGGATCGACTTGTGGGCCGCCAGGAAGGTCATGGCGGTGTCGCGTTCGGAGGCGTCGGGCAGACGGGAGTAGGCCAAGCGGTAGGCCAAGTCGATCTGGGCGCGTCGGTTGGATCCCGCCTGCTCCAGCACCCGGCCGGCGAAGGATTGGGCGGCCTCGACAACCTGGCGGCTGTTGAGCAGCACCAGAGCCTGCGGGGCGGTGGTGGTGTTGTAGCGGCGGGCGCAGGACTCGTGAGTGTCGGGCATGTCGAAGGCTTCCAGCATGGGGTAGCGCAGATTACGGCGTACAAAGACGTAGACGCTGCGGCGGTTGCGCTCGGCGGCGTCGGCAGTGGTCTTCCAGCCGCCGCGGGGGCTGATGCCAGGAGGCAGCTCGGGGAAGACACTGGGCCCCCCCATCTTGGGGTTCAGCGTGCCGCTCACCGCCAGGATGGAGTCCCGGATGGCCTCGCCTTCCAGACGGTGGCGGGGGTAGCGGGCGAACAGCTTGGTGGCAACCTCCGCCGGGGCCGCCGGGTTAGCAGAGGCCTGCTGATAGGTATGGGACAGCAGAATCAGCCGGTGCATGGACTTCATGCTCCAACCCTTCTCGACGAAGGTCGCCGCCAGCCAGTCGAGCAGCTGCGGATGGGAGGGCGACTCGCCCATGACGCCGAAATCGCTGGGAGTAGCGGCCAGGCCGCGGCCGAAGTGGTAGTGCCAGATGCGGTTGGCCATCACGCGGGCCGCCAGCGGGTTGGCCGGGTCGGTGAGCCAGCCGGCCAGCGCCGCCCGGCGTCCGGTGGTGTTGGGGTTGGCGACCGCCGAGATCCTGGCGGCGCCGGGGTCGAGGATGGACAGAAATCCGGGCTGGACCTCAGCTAGGGGGGCGTCATACACCCCCACCGCCAGGGTGTGGGTCTTGGGGGCCTCGCGGCCGACGTCCGTGACGGCGCTGCCGAGCGGGGTCTCGCCCGGGTGCAGGGCTTTGAACTCCTCCACGCGGGAGTGCAGCTCGTCCCATTTCATCTTTTCGTCGCCGCGGAGGCGCTTCACCATGTCGTCGCGGTCGGCCGTCAGCTGGGGTTTGGCTTTGTAATACATCTGCCACTGGAAGGGGGTGCGCTTTTCCGGAGCGGCGTTGACGGCTTCCTGGATCTCCTCGGGGAACTTGGCGAAGGACTCATCGTAGACCTTCTTCATGCGCGGCTCGATGACGGCGTCCATGGCGGCGCGGAGGTCCTTGGTCTTGTCCTCCCAGGCGGCCAGCTGTTGGCGGTGCTGCTCGCGCTCCGGACCCGGAAGCAGCGAGATGTCATCGCGGGCCTGGGCGCCGGCAAAGAACGCTTGCAGCCGGTAGTAGTCCTTTTGCAGGATGGGGTCGAACTTGTGGTCGTGACAGCGGGCGCAGGCGTAAGTCATGCCCAGGAACACCGCCCCTACCGTGTCGGTCACGTCGTTGAGGATCTCCTGGCGGCGCTGCATGAGGTTGCGGGCGTTGCTCTCATCCGGGAAATGGCGGTTGAAGCCGGTAGCCACCCAGGCCTCCGGGCTGTCGGGCCACAGCTCGTCGCCGGCGATCTGTTCCTGGACGAAGCGGTCGAAGGGCTTGTCCTGGTTGAAGGCCTGAATGACGTAGTCGCGATAGCGCCAGACGTGGGGGCGGGTCTCGTCGCTCTTGAAGCCCTCGCTCTCGGCGTAACGCGCCAGGTCCATCCAGTGACGCGCCCAGCGCTCGCCGTACTGGGGCGAGGCCAGCAGGCGGTCGACGACCTTTTCGAACGCCCGCGGCGACTTGTCGGCCAGGAAGGCGTCGACCTCCTCGGGGCGGGGCGGCAGCCCGGTCAAGTCGAAGGTGACCCGACGCAGCAGGATGGCCTTGTCAGCCTTGGCAGCCGGGCGGATCTTCTTCTCTTCGAGCTTGGCCAGGATGAAAGCGTCGATGGGGTTCTTCCCCCAGGCCTTGTTCTTCACCGCCGGGGGCTTGGCTTTGACCACTGGCTGGAAGGCCCAGTACTTGCGCTGGGCCGGTGTGAACTCCTTCTCCTTCTGGGTTTCGGCGCTGCGCACCAGAGTGGCAGCTCCTGCCACAACGCCCAGGACAACCGCGGCGGTTCGAACCGTCATCACGCCTCCTCGCACACCTGTACTTGAGGCGAATTATAGCACATCTCGGCTAGTGGGGGGGGGCACACTTTTGATTTTTTGAGCCACAGAGGCACAGAGAAACCACTCAGGCTTGCAGGCAGAACAGCCCGGACGTATCCAGGAGCATCAGGTTTCCTCGTGAGTCGAGCTGTACTCCCGGGCGGCGTCAATGCTCTCGTTGTCTGTCCCAGTCGGGCGCCCCAGGTTCACCTCACCGAAGTGGCCCTCGAACTAGCAGGACTGAGTTTGACCCTTTGACCTCCCCGGGTTGCCTCCCCGGGTTGCCTCGTCCCAATAGGTGGCGAGCACGTTCCCCAGGTCATTGTGGGCTTGCGCGAAGTTCGGATCCAGGCGCACGGCAGCTTCCAGCTTGACTCGCGCCTTCTTCGAAGAGCCGATTCTGCGCCAGGGCCAGCCCATAGTTGTAATGCGCGTCGGCATACCTGGCATCCGTCGCGATCGCCTTCTCGAAGTGGTACCGGGCCTGGCGCAGGTCTCCGGCCCGCACCAGCAGGTTGGCCAGATCATGCGCCAGGGCGAAGTCAGGCTGGAGGCGGGTACATCCAGACGATCGGCGGCGGGGTCAACTCGAACTACAACGCGCTGGGCGTCAAGGTGCAGCAGCGCTTCTCCCGAGGCGTGACCTACCTCATTGGCTACACCTGGTCGCGCTCCATCGACAACGGCTCGGCGATTCGGACCCAGACCGGCGACAATCTCTTCCCCGCGAACAACTTTGACTTCAGTTTGGAACGGGGACTGTCGCAATTCCACGCCAAACAGCGGTTCACGGCCTCGATTCTCTACGAGCTTCCCATCAGGTTCGAACACCGCGCGGTGCAGGCGGCGATCGGCGGCTGGCAGGTCGGCTCGATCCTGACGCTGTCAGCCGGCTCACCCTACAACGGCGGCAACTGCGGCGACATCAATGCCACCGGCGAGGGCAGCCGCGGCGATGCGACCGGCCTGAGTCTCTTCCCCGACAAGAAGACCACGGAGCAGTTCTTCACTCGTAACCCGGCCACCGGCAGAGGCCCGGCGGGAATCACCTGCGACGCGCGAGATTCCCGTGGTATCAATGCGCTGACCTACCGCGAGGGCAACGTCAACCGCAACCCCTATATCGGTCCGGGCGTCATCAACTGGGATTTCTCGCTGACGAAGAGCTTCCGGATCACCGAGCGTTCGCAGTTGGAGTTCCGCTTCGAGTCGTTCAACTTCGCCAACCATCCGAACTGGGATTTCCCGGACACCGGTGTCACCTCTCTCACCTACGGGAGAGTGACCAGCGCCCGCGTGATGCGCACCAACCAGTTCGCGTTGAAGTTCATCTTCTGATCTGAGCCGTCGGCCCTGTGGGGACTGGCCCATCACTCTTGTGTCGCGCACCCCCAAGAGTGGTACACGGTCGGCGACCGGGCGGCTTTACCGCCCAAGATTGCGTCCGGAGCGCAATCGGCGGTATGATCATACCGGGAGTATGAAATGGCCGGCGTGGAACGTGTGACCGTCACCCTACCCAATGACCTCGTCAGAGACATTGACCGGCGGGAGAAGAACCGCAGCAAGTTCGTTGCGGAGGTCGTGCAGGGACTTGAGGAATGGAGGCGTGGCTTGCCCGAGGAAGATACCGAGGCACTCGTCGACAGCAGCGCCGGCAAGGCGGTTCGTTGGGTCCCTGGCGAGGGCTGGGTGGAGGAGCGGGAGTGAGGCTCGCCCTCCGTCGTGCTCAGCCATCCGGACGTCATCAGTGACCAGCGCTTTCCGCTGGTGTGCGTGGTGCCGGTAACAGGGACTCCGGGCGAGGGACTCCTCTATCCGCCGCTCGCGCCCGGCCCGAGCGGCCTAGCCAAGAAGTCCTTCGCGCTGATCGACCATTTGCGATCGATCGATAAGCGGAGGATCCGGCGCGTGTTCGGTGAACTTGAGCGGGAAGAGATCGCTGCTATCGACGAGGGGCTGGCGGTCTTCCTCGGCCTTGGCGACCGGCTTCATGGCGCGAGCGCTCCACCGGTCCAGTGACCGGCGGTTGAGGTTGTTCTGACGGATACCCACAGAGGCCCAGAGGCACAGAGAAAACCATGGTCTAGCCTGACAGCAGCGCTGCGCCTGGAGCTGTCGCCCATGGTTCGGCTGGCGGGCCCTGTCGTCCTGGCCGAGCTGGGCTGGATGACCATGGGCATCGTCGATACCATGATGGTGGGGCGGGTGAGCGCCGCGGCCATGGCGGGGGTCAACTCCGGCGGCATCCTCTTCTACACGGTGGCCATGGTCGGCGGGGGCCTGCTGCTGGGCCTGGACCCCATGATCGCCCAGGCCTTCGGGGCCGGCCGGATACGGGACTGTCACCGTTCGCTGGTCAGCAGCCTATACCTGAGCCTGGCGCTGGCGCCGCTGCTGATGGCGCTGGTGACGGCCATCCCCCCCGTCATGGCGGCGGTCGAAGTCAAGCCGGAGATTCTGAGCGAGGCCCGGCCGTACGTGGCGGCCATCAACTGGAGCCTGCCGCCATTGCTATTCTACATCGCCCTGCGTCGATATCTGCAAGCCATGAACTTGGTGCGGCCGGTGATGTTCGCCCTGATTTCGGCCAACCTGTTGAACGCCGCCGTCAACTGGGTCCTGATCTTCGGTCACTTCGGAGCGCCGGCCCTGGGGGCGGCGGGGGCCGGCTGGGCCACCACACTGTCGCGCATATACATGGCGGGGGTGCTGGCGGCCTATGCCCTTTACCACAGCCATCGTCACCGGACCGGTCTGCTCCAGACGCCGCTGGCGCCCGACGGGGCTCGGATGGGGCGGCTGGTCCGGCTGGGGCTCCCGGCGGGGATGCAGATTGCCTTCGAGGTGGCGGTTTGGGGCATGGCCACGACCCTGGCCGGCAAGTTGGACACCGTGGCGGCGGCCGCTCACGTGGTGGCCCTGAGCGCCGCCAGCTACACCTTCATGGTGCCGCTGGGGTTGAGCGCCGCGGCCGCGGTGCGGGTGGGTCAGGCGGTGGGGCGGGGCGATGCGGCCGCCGCCGGCCGGGCGGGCTGGACGGCTATGGCCCTGGGCGGCGGCTTCATGCTGCTGGCGGGGTTGAGCTTCGTGGCGGCGCCGCGCTGGATCGCAAGAGTACTGACCGACGAGGCCGAGGTCATCGGCGCCTCGGTTACGCTGCTGGCTCTGGCGGCGCTGTTTCAGGTCTTTGACGGGCTGCAAGTCGTGGCCGGAGGAGCGCTGCGCGGGGCCGGCGATACGCGAACACCGATGCTCTGGCACCTGGCGCTCTACTGGTTCCTGGGCCTGCCGTTGGGATACGGGCTGTGTTTCTGGGGCGGCTGGGGGGCGGCGGGACTGTGGGCCGGGTTGTGTGTGGCGCTGGTCCTGCTGGGCGTGGTGCTGCTGGGGGCCTGGTCGAGGAAGGTCCGGAGAATTGGATTCCTACTAGGGAATCCAGGCCAACCCCCAAAGGAAGAAGGCGCAGCTTGCCAGTCCTGAAGCGAACACCACCAGCCCGGCGCGCCGCTTGTCGCGCAACTGGTACCACATGTACCAGGAGCTGGCCACTTGCAGCAGGAGTCCGACCGAGACCGCATCCAGCGCGAAGCTCCACACGCCCGTCACCCACCAGTCCCGGCGGGAAGCCGGCTCGCCCCACACCGGACGCACTCCGGTAAACGTGTGCATCATCTCCAGCAGCGAGGAGGTGTCGCCGCGGGCGGTCATCACCGTCGCCACCGATGTCTTGCCATCGACGCTCACAGTCCAGATCCGGCCGGGCCGTGCCACCCGGAAGAGGAATCTATCCTGCCCCGGCGGCTGGCGGTTCGTGATGGTTTCCCCTTCGAGTCCCAGCTGTTTCGCCAGGGATTCGGCCTTCTTCTGCATGTCGCTGGTCTCGGGAAGGCGGACAGGGTGTTCGCTGCGCGTGCGCTGAGGCCGATGAGGAAACCAGCCCGGGTGGTTCAAGATCAAGCCTGAAATCGAGAACAGCCAGAGGAACAGCAGCATGTAGAGTCCCAGGTACACATGCACCCGCCAGTTCCACTTCGTCACCGACTGTAACCTGGGCGAACGAGCCATGGAAACCTCTCTTACACCAGGATGGCCGCCAGGGCCGCAAACGTAAGACACCCGCCTCCGAGCAGGATCAAGCCTGCTTTTCGCTCGGCCTTGATCACAGCCCACATATAGACGCCACTCATCGAAATGAACAGCACCAGGTACACCGTCGCGTCGGCCATCCAGCTCCAGATGCGCGTGAACAACCAGTGGGGCCCCCGGACTCTATGCGGACCTGGCGTCAGGTGCAGGAACCGGGAGGCGTCCAGAAATCCCGTCTGGCGGTGCTCGATCCGGGCAACCCTCTGATCCAGTTCCACGGTGATGGTCGTTTTCCTCCCTGGCTTGACAGCGTTGACGACCAAGCGGCGTTCCTCCGGGAGGCGGCGGACGCCGCCCAGCTCGCCGGAGATGCCCAGCTGCCGGAGCAGATCCTGTCCCAGCTCCTGGTTATTGACGCCCTCGCGAACCTCCACCGCCTCCTTGGTGGCCGTCGCCACCACGCGCTCCTGGGGCTTCCATTGGTGATTCATCAAGATGGTGCTCACGGCGAAGAGGATCGCGAACGGGCTCACAAAGAGTCCAAAGTAGAGATGGAGCGTCCGGCTCCACCGGTAGATGGTTCGGGGCCGGCGTCTGTCTGGGGTCATCCCCAGTATGATATCGTGACTGGATCGTGCTGCCGCTTTTCCCCACCCAGGTGATCGGCTCCCTGCCGCGTCCCAGGCTGGTGCAGGATCTTCACGCCCGGCGCTCCGAGGTGCCGGAGGATCGATTCCGGGCCGTGATGGACGAGCTGGTGACCTTCGCCATCCGGTTGCAGAAGCAAAGGTCGCGCACCAAGGGGGGCTGCGCATAGTACCGGCCGTCTTCGATTCCCAGGTAGTCCTGGAATCCGTAATAGAAACCGACGCCGGCCCGGAGGACCGTGTTCTTGGTGGGCTGGTAAGCCAGCCCCAGCCTCGGAGCGAAGTTGTTGCCGTCCAGCCGGCAGCCGCAGTCGTGCTCGCCGTTGGGGATCCGCCACTCCTGGAACTGGATATTCAGCATGGGGCTGACCTCGTCGTCCAGGCCCAGATAGTTGGGGTCTCCCCGCAGCACGAATTTGGTCACCAGCTCCTTCTCGGGATGCGGGTAGTAGGGGCCGGCAAACAGCTCCCAACGCAGGCCGGCGTTCAACGTGAGCTTGGGGGTGACGCGCCAGTCATCCCGGAGGTAGAGACCATAATATTGATAGTCGGTATTCTCCCTTGCCGGGGTGCCGCTCCCGCCGCCCGAGGCCCACCCGAGAAGGAAGTCGGTCATGGGATTGCCGGTGGCCAGGCGGCTGGCGGCGACGTTGGGGAACTCCGCGGTGTACTCGCCGGAGAAGCCGAAGGAGCCGCGATTGTTGCGGGCTGACAGCGAGGCCTTGTTGATAAAGCGGTAATCGACGCCGAACTTGAGGCTGTGCTTGCCCCGCAGCCACAGCAGATTGTCGGCGAACTCGTAGTTGGTCAGCTCGTCGTTGTTTGGCCAGCAGCATCGGGAGCCGATGACCGTGAAGGCAGTCGGGGTGAACTGCGCCAGTCCCAGGTCGTGCTGGCCGAAGGCGGCGCCCACAGCCCCTTTGATTCCGAAGCGCGCGTTCAGGTTCTCGCGGGCCGGGATGTCGAAGGCCGTCGGAAACCACGTCCAGCCGAAGCGGAAATCGTTGGTGATTCGACTGCTCGGCAAGGAGGTGTAGTGGAAGGCAAGATTGTGACCCCGCAGGTCGGTTACCTGCCCCCCGTTTTCGCCGGAGGGGAGGGAGAACTGCGCGGGGACGGCCTGGAGTTCGTCCCGCAGCGAATAGCGGCCCGAAGACCCGGTGACGCCCGCTGAAGTTGTGGTCGACGCGGAAATCGTACTGGCCCTGGTCGGCGGCCTGGCTGGGGGACGAGAAGTAATTCAGCGGCAGGTTCTCGCGGCCCGCAACGTTGGGCAGCGGATACAGATCGATGATGGCCTTGGCCACGCCGTCCCAGCGGTTCTGGGGGAGGCGGTTGTTTGGAAAGGCCTGCCGCACGGCGTTGGCGCCGGAGCCGCGCAGCGTCAGGGGATCAAAGATGTTCCGCCGCTGAGCGATTTCCTGGGAGAAGTCGCCCTGTCGCACCGCGGCGCTCGGAACCGACGACGTGAAGCTTTGGCCCTGCCGGGTCCGGGTTCCCTGGTAGCTTCCGAAGAAGAAGGTCTTGTCCCGCGCCACGGGCCCCCCGAAGGTTCCGCCGAACTGGTTTCGCAGGTACTTGGGCGGCCTCTCGCCGGTAATTCCGGGCAGGCGGTTGCGGTTGAAGAAGAAATTGTTCGCCGCCACCACGTCGTTGCGGTGGAACCAAAACAAGGAGCCGTGGAACTGGTTGGTTCCGGAGCGCGTGGAAGCCAGAACCTTGGCCCCCAACCGTTCCCCGTACTCGGCCGAGATGTTGTTGGTCACCACTTTGAATTCCGACAAGGCTTCGGTCGAAGGCTGAACGGCTTCGGCTTCGAAGCCGAGGGGGCCGCGGCTGGTGCGGGAGGTGATGTCGCTGCCGTCCAGGATGATGTTGTTTTGGGTGACATGGGTGCCGGCGGCAACGAACCCGCCGACCCCGGCGGTGCGCTGGCCCCGGCCTCCCTGGCCGGCGCGAACCACGCCCACACTCAATTGCGCCAACTGGAGGAAGTTTCGCCCGTTGAGGGGTAGCTCCCGAATCTGCTTCTCGTCAATGACCTGGCCGACGTCAGTCGGTTTCAACTGCAAGCGCTCGGCGGCAGCAGTGACCTCCACGACCTCGGTTACGTCGCCCACCTTCAACAGGCAGTTCACCTGGGCGACCTGGCCGATTTGCAAGGTGATCTCGGTTTGCTGGGTGGAGAAGCCGGACATCCGGCAGGCCAGCTGGTAGCGGCCTTCCTTCAACAGGGGAAACGAGTACAGGCCGGCCTCGTTGGCGACGACCGTGTGGGTCACGCCAGTGCCGAGGCTGGTCAGGGTGACCTCCGCGCCCGGGACCACCGCGTTGGTCGGATCCGTGACGCTTCCCCGGATTTCCGAGTTCTGGGCGAAGGCGCCTGCGGGAAGCAGCATCCACAGAAAAGCAGCCCCTGGCGGGGAGTGCGCGCCGTCATAGGGGTTCCCTCCTTGCTCGTAGAGTACTCGCAATCGTGTGCTTAACCGTTTCGGGGAGTTTGCTGGGATGTGAGGCGACGTGGCGCACGCTTCAGCGTGCCGGCGTGGGCTTCAGCCCACGCCGCGTGGTTTCACCCGCACCCTTCGGCGAGCTGAAGCTCGCCGCGGCACGCTGAAGCGTGCGCCACGACCGCTTCCCCCAAAACGGTTAAGCACACCTCGCAATCCTCGATCGGTGCAAGTGAGTCGCCGTAGGGTACAATAAACCGCCGCATGAGCTGGGATCCCCACGACCTGATCGGACGGACCGTCTCTCACTACAAGGTGACCGAGAAGCTCGGCGAAGGCGGCATGGGAGTGGTGTACAAAGCCGAGGACATCAAACTGAAGCGCATCGTGGCGCTGAAGTTCCTGCTGCCGGACGCGGTGGGAAGCCCCGAGCACAAGGCGCGGTTCCTGCTGGAGGCCCAGGCCGCGGCGGCCCTGGACCATCCCAATATCTGCACCATCTACGAGATCGACGAGTTCGAGGGCCAGCCCTTCCTGGTGATGGCCTACATCGACGGCAAGAGCGTGAAGGAGAAAGTTCGCTCCGGGCCGCTGGAGCCTCAGGAAGCCACCGAGATTGCCATCGCCGTGGCCCGGGGACTGGCGGATGCCCACGAAAAGGGCATGGTGCACCGCGATATCAAGAGCGCCAACATCCTGGTGACTGGCAAGAGGCAGGCCAAGATCACCGACTTCGGCCTGGCCCTGCTGGCCGAGCGGACCCAGATCACGCTGGTCGGCACCACCCTGGGAACGGTCTCCTACATGTCTCCGGAGCAGGCCCGCGGGGAACGCGTGGACCCCCGGGCGGACATCTGGGCGCTGGGCGTGGTGGTGTATGAAATGGTCACCGGCGAGCTGCCCTTTCGCGGGGAGCGCGAGGCCGCCGTGGTGCACGCCATCCTGTATGAAACCCCGGCCGCACCCGGGTCGCTGCGAGCCGGGCTGCCGGAGGGCTTCGAGCGCCTCCTGAGCCGGGCCCTGGCCAAGAACCTCAGCGAGCGTTACTCCCGCATCGAGGAAATGCTGGCGGATCTGGAGGCGCTGCGCCGTTACGTGGAAACCACCAGCACCATGACCGGCAGCTACGGCTGGGGCCAGCAGCGGCAACGCCGCCGCAGGTATCTGTGGGCCGGCGTGGCGGCGTTGTTGGTGCTGGGCGCCGGGGCTGGCGCCTGGCTCTGGTTCGGCGTCTGGCGCCAGAAAGCCGCAGCGCGCCAGCCGGCATTCGTCTCCATTGCGGTGCTGCCTCTGGAGAACCTCTCGCGCGATCCGGAGCAGGAGTACTTCACCGAGGGCATGACCCGGGCCCTGATCGCCCACCTGGCCAAGATCCGGGCGCTGCGGGTGGTCTCGCGCACCTCGGTGCTGCAATACAAAGGTTCCAAGCGGCCGATCCGCGAGATCGCCCGGGAGCTGACCGTAGATGCGGTGGTGGAAGGCTCGGTGCTGCGAGCCGGCGACAAGGTGAGCATCACGGCGCAGCTGATCGCCGCCTCGACCGAACAGGTGTTGTGGGCCGAGAGCTACGAGCGCGACGCGCGGGACGTGCTGGCATTGCAGAGCGAGGTGGCCCGCGCCATCGCCCACGAGATCCGCATCAAGCTGACGCCGCAGGAGGATGCCGGGCTGTCAGCGGCGGCCGCCACCGTCAACCCCCAAGCCTATGAAGCCTACCTGAAGGGCCGCCATTACTGGAACCGTCGAACCGAAGAAGGCTTGAAAAAGGGCATGGAGCTGTTCCAGCGGGCCATCGCCGAGGATCCCAAGTACGCCCCGTCCTACGCCGGCGTGGCCGACTCCTGGTTCCTGCTGGCCTGGTCGGGCGCCGTGGCCCCCCGCGAAGCCATGCCCAAAGCCAAGGAGGCCGCGCTGGAGGCCCTGAAGATCAACGACAACCTGGCGGAAGCCTTGAACTCGCTGGCCGGAGTTCGCCAGCTCTACGAGTGGGATTGGAAAGGGGCCGAGGAGGCCTTCCGCCGGGCCATCGATCTGGATCCCGGCTATGCCGATGCTCATCACCGCTACGCCATGATCCTGCTGGGCCCGCTGGGACGCATGGAGGAGGCCGCCGCCGAGATGCGCCGGGCCCAGGACCTGGATCCTCTGTCGCTGGTCATCCGCACCAACTTCGGACGGCCGCTCTACTACTCGCGCAAGTTCGATGAGGCCATCCAGCACTACCGCAGCACCATCGAACTGGACCCCAGCTTCTTCCGCGCTTACTGGGAGCTCGGCCGGGTCTACGAGCAGAAGGGCATGTGTCGGGAAGCCCTGGAGGCCTTCGAACAGGCCAAGGCGCTCTCCCAATCGAGCCCCCTGGCGGTGGGCGCGCTAGGGCATGCTTTCGCGCTGTGCGGCAAGACCCAGGAAGCCCAACGCGTGGCGAGGGAACTAGCCTCCCTCTCGAAAGGCCGCTATGTCTCGCCCTTCGACACCGCCCTGATCTACGCTGGCCTCAACGACAAGCCCCGGGCCTTCGAGTGGCTCGAAAAGGCCTACCAAGAGCGCTCCGTGTGGATGGTCTACCTGAAGGTGGATCCGCGCCTGGACCGGCTGCGCAGCACGCCGGAGTTTCAGCAGCTTCTGAAAAAGGTTGGGTTGGAGCAGTAGCGAGCCCCGGGGTCTCTCACCGCCCGTTCCGGCTGCTCTGGTACAGGGCCGCGATCAGCCGGTTCAATCTCTGGTCAGTCTGCTTCTGGCTCTTGAGGAGGTTGGTCACGAGCAGAATCCCGGCTCGCACCAGCTTCGCGGTGGCCTGGAGCTGCTTGTCGAAGCGGTCCATGCGGGCTTCGGCACGGTCAGCGCGGGCATCGGCCTGTTTCATCCGGGTCTCCGCCTCCTCCATCCGAGCCTGCGCCCGGGCGTGAAGAGCCATCAAATGTTCGAAAGCGCCTTCAAACTCTCGTCCGGTCATGATCCGAGTATACAGCAGGCGGTCGCCATTGAACAATCAGGGATTGACATCCGGGAGCCTCGCCGGCGCCAGGCCCAGGCGTTTGCCGATCCGGTAGGCCGGAGAGCGCAGGATGGCGGCCAGGGTCTCGGTGAGCGACGAGACGCGCCGAGCGGCGGCGGCCAGCTGGCGATCCAGATCTTGAGCCCAGGCGGTGCGGGACTCCAGCTCGGCTTCCGTCGAATGCAGCTGGTCGACGCAGGCCTTCAGGTCCTGCCGAGTCTTCTCGGCCTCTTCGGAAAGGCGGCTGAAGTTGGCTGCCAGCTCGGCCCGTTCTGATTCCAGTTCGAGGGCCCAGCGGCTGCGCTCCTCGAATTCGGCCTGGAGCTTTTCGAGCAAACCCTGCAAGCGCGCCACCTCGACTTCGGTCCGCCGGCACCACTCGGTCTTGCGAGCGCCTTCCTCTTCCAGGGCCCGGACAATCTGCTGGCTGCGGAGGCGCTCGGCGGCCGCCTCTCGTTGCAGGGCTTGGTGACAGCGGTGCAGCTCGTCCAGGCTCTGGCGGGCCTCCTCGAGCCACCGGTTCTTCTGTCCGAGTTCTGATTCGAGCAGCTGGATGTGTTTCTCGCGGTCGCGCAGGACGTTGCCGGTCTCCGGGAGGTAGACGAAGCTCGGGGGCGAGCCGTCCTGGGGTTGAACCGAGCAGACGGCGACGAAGAAGTGAGCGGTGTCAGGTTGGAGCGGGACCGGCTCGATGGCCGATTCGACAGCCGCGGCGCCATCGGACGTGAAGACAATGCCGGCGGCGTGGTTTTCGCAAAAGATCCTCACCTCGGGGAACCGGGCGCCGAGGGCGGCGGCGAACTCGGCGTATTCGAACTCATGAACGTGGAAGGGGTTGGGGGCCTCCCGGTATTCGGAGTAGTAGATGCGGTTTGGAGTCGAGACCAGGAAGGCCCCGCCTGGAAGCAGTACGCGGCGGGCTTCGGCGAGGAGGCGTTCCCACTCCTCCAGGTGCTCGATGACCTCGAAGGCCACCACCAGCTCGAAGGCGGCGTCGGGAAAGGGCAGCCGGCGGCAATCGGCGCGCAGGAAACTCGCGCCGCAGCAGCCGTACTCTCTCCTGGCCAGCTCGACAGCTTCGGCGGCGACATCCACGCCCACGACCCGGCGGGCCACCGCGGCCAGGCGCGCGGCTCCGAAGCCGGCGCCGCACCCGGCGTCGAGCACCTGCCGGCCGCGGGCGTAGCGGGCGGCAAAGGCGTACCGGGCCACGTGCTCGTTCCAGAGATCGGGTTCGACCTGGCCGGGGATCACGCGTTCGCCGGTGAATTCGCGCACCGTCAACCGCTTCCAGTCACCGGCTGAGCCGGCCGGGGGGCCGGCTGCGGGCGAAGGCGCCTGCCCCACTCGACCAGCTGGCTCGGGGTGTGGCGCTTTTCCACGGCTGCTACAGCTTCCTGCCCAGGATGGCGTAATCGAGGCCGCCGAAGAAGCGCTTTTGGAAACCGGAGGGCAGCTCGGCGATCTCGGCAAAGGCCTCCGCGGCCGGCGCCAGCTGGTGGACCTCGATGGCCCCCAGGCCATTCTCCTCGAAGTAGAAGTGTAGCTGCGCCGCAGGGACCGGCCGGGTATGCGTGGGATCCAGATAGAAGTTGGTAGCAAAAATAGCCAGGCACTCCGGGTTGGGGGTTTCGATGGCCAGCAGGCCGCCAGGCCCGAGCTTCCGGGCCGCCAGGCTCACCAGCTCCGGCACCCGCGGCGGCGGCAGGTGCTCCACCACCTGGGCCGAGAAGACCGCGTCGAGGCTTTCGTCGGGGAGGGAGGCCAGGTGGTCGAACAAGTCGGCCTCTACCACCTCCAGCCCCTTCTGGCGGCAGAGGGCCACCGAGTCGGGGTCGGAATCCACACCCCGGGCCGCCACCCCGGCGCCGCGCATCAGCTCCAGAAACTCGCCCCGGCCGCAGCCCAGATCCAGGACCCGGGACCGGCCCTGGAAGAAGGGGAGATAGAATGCCTGTCCTTTGGCGACATACTCAGCGGGGCCGCGGAAGCGCTCGGCAAAGCGGGCGTAGTCGAAGGAGGCCGCGGCGGCCGGCGCCGGCGGGCCGGGAACCGGAGTCGGAACAGGCCCCTGGCTCTGAAGCCAGGCCTGGGCCCGCTGGCGGATCAGGCGCAGCTCGGTGTGGATCAGCCTTTCCTGCTCCTGGCGAAGCTTGTCCAGGTCGTCCCACAACCGCTTCTGGATCTCGAGATTGGTATGGTTCAGGGCCCCCAGGTATTCACTGTGCATACCCTGCATGTGCTCCCGCAGGCTCGCCTCCATCAGGGTGGTGCGGTGCAGGAAAGCGGCCTGCATCTCCGAGACCGAGCGCAGCAGCTGGATCTCGGTCTTGCTCCAGCGCTCTTCCCATCCGCGGCGCCACTCCAGCCACCCGCCGCGCCACTCCTCACCCCTCCTGGCGGCCTGGAGGGCTTCGGCGGCCTGCCGGGCCAGCGCCAGCATCTGGCGGTTCTGCTCCTCGATCACCGCGATCACCCGCTCCATGAAGGCCACCACGGCGCGGTTGTATTCCACCTGCTCGCGGACGTGCCAGTCCAGAGCGCGGGCGGCGAGCTTCTTAACCCCCTGGATCAACGAGTTCCACAGACCCGGCGGGCGGGGATTGACGGATCCTATTGCCGCCGCCTTGCCTTCGGCAGCGTCGCGCGCCTGGCCGAGCGGGCTGAGAGAGGGGACGCAGAAGTCCGGCAACCCGTCGACTTGTTTTTCGTACCGCGCCCGGACCCGCTGGCGGATCTCCTCCACCACCGCGGCGATCTGCTCGGAAGTCATCGGGAGGCCCATTGTATCAAGGCCGCGGCATACCAAGCAGATTCCTCGCTGCGCCCGGAATGACAAAGGTCGCCCTAGCCCCGCTCTTTGCGGGCGGCGGCGTGATCCAGGAACCAGACGACGCGGCGCCCGTGGTGGGTGATGACCTGGGCGGGCCAGCGGCGCGGCTCATAAGGCCCGGTCAGGACGGCGCGGACGGCGTCGGCTTTTTCCGCGCCGGGAGTGAAGAACAAAGTATGGCGGGCGGCCAGCAGGGCTCCCGGCAGCAGGGTGACGCGCCAGGTATTCAGTTTCTCGACATAGACGGCGGCGGCTATGCCGGAGCGGTCCTCGACCAGCGGCTCGCCGGGAAAGAGGCTGGCGGTGTGCCCGTCCGGACCCAGGCCCAGGTGCAGGACGTCGAACGACGGCTGGGCGTCTTCTTCAAGCGAGAAGAACTCACGCAGGTCGCGCGCGTAGCGTTGGGCGGCCAGCTCCGGGCGCAGCTCACCCCGGATGCGATGGACCTGCCGTTCCGGGATGCGGGCCGGGCCGAGAAAGGTCTCCTGGGCCAGGCGGTAGTTGCTGTCGGCGTGGGCCGGGGGGACGGAGCGCTCATCCACCCAGAAGAAATGAACCCCCTCCCAGCGGAAGCGGGCCGCCGCCATCTGCGAGAACAGCAGGCGCGGCGCCGAGCCCCCGGACAGCGCCAGGGTGGCCTGAGGCTGGCCGGCCAGGGCGTCTTCGAGGCGGCCGATCAGAAAGCGGCAAGCCGCTTCGGCGGCGGCTTCGGCATGGGGCAGTTCATGCCACTGGACGCTCATGGGTCCTTACGATATCCAGGGCCCGTTCCAGGCTCTGGTGGAAGACCGGATCCGGGCCGCGGATGCGCAGCTCCTCGGCCAGCAGGGAAACGTCCGTGCTGGGGGGAAGCGAACAGCGATTCAGCACCGCATCGCGCCCGGCCACCTCGATCCGCACCTGGCCGAGCGCCGGCGAGGCGCGCGACACGTCGACCTGGAGCGCCGGGTCGCCTTCGGCGCGCAGCCGCAAGGCGGTCAGGCGGGCGGGCCCGGCATCCACCGGCCGGCGCTCGAAACCTAGCCGGCAGCGCCCGTTGTTCAGCCGGGAGGTCACCCAACCGGCCATCAGCAGGGCCGTGGTGGGAACGGGCGCCTCCGGCGGAGCTTCAAATTGGAGGAGAAGGTCGGAAAAGCTGGGAAGCCTCCGCCGGTACAGCTCCTTCTCGAACACCTGGGCCAGCAGCGCCCGCCACCGCGTCAAACGAGTCCAGGCCAGGTCCATGACCGGGACGCGCGACCGGCGAGCCTCGCCGGCAACGGCTGCCAGGGCCTGGCCCGGGTCCGGCGAGCCGAAGGTGTCGACCAGGATGCGGTCGGCCGGGGCCGCCAGGGTGTGGAAGCAGCCCGCGCCCCAGGCGCGACGGCTGGAGCACCACAACACCACCGGCAGGTCGGCGACCACCAGCGGCAAGATGGCGCCCGGCACGTCGCGCAAAGTGGACTCCGTGGCCGAGACCGCGATCAGCTCGCTGCAAATCTGCTGCCGGCCGCCGAAGCCGAGCCAGCATCGGGCCTCCACCTCGGCCTCCAGCGTCGGGCTGTCGCCGGCCGCCAGGCGAACCGCGATGGTGCGGCTGGGGTGCTCCTTCATCAGCTCGGCCAGGGTGCGGGCCACCCCTTCCGGATCGGCTTCCTCATCATGCACCGCGATGAGCGTCAGGGCGCAGGCGCGCATCAGCTCGTGGCCGGCTTGGCCGGCCTGCTCGCCCAGTTGGGTCCAGACCTCCTCGAGGCGCTTGCGAATGGTTTCCGGGTCGATCATGGACGGCGCCACCGGTGGCCGCGACGCTCCAGCATCTCCTCCGCCGGTTGCGGCCCCCAACTGCCCGCGGCGTAGTTGGGGAAATCCGGCGGGGTGTTGTTCCACACCTCGATGACCGGCTCGACCGCCTGCCAGGAGGCTTCCACCATGTCCTGGCGGGTGTAGAGGGTGGCATCGCCCTGGATAGCGTCCAGCAGCAGCGTCTCGTAGGCGGAGGGCAGACGGGCGCCGAAACTGGAGCCGTAGTTGAAATCCATCGAGACGCCGCGCAACTCGATGCCGGCGCCGGGCGTCTTGGACTGGAACTTGAGCGAAATGCCTTCCTCGGGCTGGATTCTCAGGATCAAGAGGTTCGGCTCCCCGCCGGAGTGGTTGCCGAAGACCAGGTGGGGAGCGGCGGCAAACTGGATGGCAATCTCGGTGACACGCTTGGGCAGGCGCTTGCCGGTCCGCAGATAAAAGGGCACCCCGGCCCAACGCCAGTTGTCGACAAAAAAGGTGGCGGCCACGTAGGTCTCAGTACGGGATTCAGGATCCACGCCGGGTTCCTGGCGGTAGCCGGCCAGATCGCGCCCCCCTAGGCGCGCCGGCCCGTACTGCCCGGCGACGGCGTGGGTCCCCACCTGGTCGCGGTCCAGCGGCCGGATGGAGCGCAGCACCTTGGCGCGCTCGTCGCGGGTGGAGGCGGCGTCGAAGCGGGCCGGAGGCTCCAGCGCCACCGTGGCCATCACCTGCAGCAGGTGGTTCTGGATCATGTCGCGCAGCGCCCCCGACTCTTCGTAGTAGGCGCCGCGGCCCTCCACCCCGATCGACTCGGCGGCCGTCATCTGCACGTAGCGGATGTAGCTGCGGTTCCACAGCGGCTCGAAGATGCCGTTGGCGAACCGGAAGGCCAGGATGTTCTGCACTGTCTCCTTGCCCAGGTAGTGGTCGATGCGATAGATGTCGCTCTCCTCGAAGACGCTCTGGAGGCGGCGGTTGAGGTCGCGGGCGGTGGCCAGGTCATGGCCGAAGGGTTTTTCGACGATCAGCCGGCGCCAGGGCCTGCCGTCGCCGGCCCCCCCGCCAGCCAGCCCCGCGGCGCCCAACTGCGCCGCAATCGCCGCGTAGTAGCTCGGCTGGGTCGACAGATAATAGACGGCGTTGCCGGCCGTCTGGCGGGCGGCGGCGATCTGGGGCAGGCGCGACGCCAGGCGCTGGTAGAAAGCCGGGTCGTCAAAGTTTCCGGCCTCGTAGAACAGGCCCTGGGCGAAGCCCTCCCAGATCTCGGCGTCGAGCGGTCCGGACTCGGAGAACTGCGCCACCGACTCGCGCATCTTGTCGCGAAAGACGGCATCCGATAGCGGGGTGCGCGAGATGCCCAGCACCGCAAAGCCGGTCGAGAGCCGCCGCTCCCGCGCCAGCTCATACAGGGCCGGCAGCAGCTTGCGCCTGGTCAGATCGCCGTTGGCGCCAAAGATGACCACCAGGCACTCCGGCGCCCGGCGCTCGAACCGCAGCGGATCCAGGAAGGGGTTCCCCTCGGTCCCCGCGGCCGCGTTCATCCCCCGAGTGTACTATGAGCGCGGCCGGTAACACAGGCATTCCTGCCCTGTCCCGGGGTGTGCCGGTAACACAGGCATTCCTGCCTGTCCCGGGGTGTGGTATCCTGAAGGTGTTCCGACGGCATCGCGGGGACGTAGTTCAGTTGGTTTAGAACGCCGGCCTGTCACGTCGGAGGTCGCGGGTTCGAGTCCCGTCGTCCCCGCCAGCTTACTGCGGCGCCCGCAGGATCTGTTCAGGTAATGTCCTGGCTAGGCTCGGCGTCCCGGGGTTCGAGCAGCAGAACAATTCCATCCAGAACAGCCCGCAAACGCTCCGGCGAGAGCCTGCCGATGCGCTCGCGCAGGCGCGACTTGTCCACAGTGAAGAGCTGGGAGATATTCACGACGCTCCGTCGGGGCAGGCTGGCGTCGCCGGCGCGCAGCAAGAGGTTGCCGGGCGCCCCAGCGCGCTTGAGGTTCGATGTCAGGGCGCAGACCACAACCGTGTGGATGCGGCTCTGATTGAAGAGATCATTCTGGACCACCACGTGTGGATGCCGGTAACCGGGACCAGAACCAATCGGCTCGCCGAGGTCGACCCAGTACACCTCGCCCTGCCGGATCATCGTTTGCCTTTCACCAAATGCCGCTGCAACCGTACCATTTTGCTTTGCAGGGATCGCTCCGAGCCGTCCGGGGCATCGTCGTAGGCGGCATTGAGCCGCTGCAGCATTTCCTGATTCTGCTGGCGACCAACGAACTCTTCTAACGCCCGCGCGAACAACCCGCTGCGCGTCAGGCGTAAGCGGGCAGCCAGCGCTTCGGTTTCCTGAAACAAGGTCCGGCGAAGGGACACCGCAGTTCTAACTGTTTGTGGCACAACTTGATTATAACATCGTTTTGATCAAAGATATAACCGAACTGGTCAGGGATGAAATGGTAGCCACTCCCGGCGCGGCCGGGGTGCGGCTTGGAATGCGGTGATCGGGGCGACTCGTGGCTTCCCCCTCTGTCTCGTCCTGCTAGAATAACTCCGCCATGCCCAGACGCCCCGCGTTGCTGTGTCTTTTCGCCTCCGCCGCCCTGGCCCAGACCGTGCCGACGTACCGCGCCGGCCGGGCGCTCGATGGCATCCGCGTCGACGGCAGGTTGGAGGAGTTCAGCTGGGCGGCGGCGCCGCGCGTCAGCCCTTTCCGGCTCATCCGAGGCGCCGATCCCACGCCCAAGCTGGCCACCGAAGCTGCCATGGTGTGGGACGACGAGAACCTCTACGTCTCGTTCGCCTGCCGCGACACCGATCCCTGGGGACGCATGAAGACCCGCGACGATCACCTGTGGGAAGAGGAGGTCGTCGAGGTGTTCCTGGATCCGGACGGCGACGGCCAGAATTACCCGGAGTTGGAGGTCAGCCCCCACAACAACGTGGTGGACCGGCTGATCCCCCGCCCGCGCAGCGGCCTCCAGACCTCCATTCCGTGGGACATCGCGGGTCTCCAGACCGCCGTCGGGCGTCACGCCGCCGGGTGGATCGCCGAGATCGCCATTCCCTGGAAGTCGCTGGCCGGCTCGGGCGTCAGCGCCGCCCCCAAGCCCGGCGATCGCTGGCGTGTAGGTCTTTACAGGATCAAGCGTCCGGGCGGTCCCGGCAAAGCCAGCCAGATCACCAGGCTGCTGGAGGAGCAAAAATCGGCCTCCGCGGCGCGCCAGGCCGAGATTGAAAGAGTGCTCGCCCAGTTGCGATCCACCGATGAGTACTCCGCCTGGTCGCCGACCCGCGCCGAGCGCGGCTTCCACGACCCGGAGCGTTTCGGAGTAGTGGAGTTTCACTGAGTGGGACCTGGAAGGAGATCGCCATGCTAGCCCTCGCCATGCTGCTCGCCGTCCAGTTCACGCCCGACCAGCCGGAGCTGCGCTACCGCCAGCCGCAGCTGGCCACCGGCGACGGCATGGTGGCCTTGACGTTTGTGGCGGGCCGTCCGGCCTTCAGCGTCCACGTCGCCGTGTCGCGAGACCAGGGGCGCAGCTTCACCCAGCCGGTGAAAGTGGCTCAGCCCGGCTTCGTGTCGATGGGAAGGCACCGCGGCCCGCGCGTGGCGGTGGCGGATGGCGCCATCGTGGCGGCGGCCTGTGTGGGTCTGAAGCCCCCGGCGTCGAAGATGGACTTGATGGCCTGGCGCTCTAGCGACGGCGGGGTTACCTGGTCGCCGGGCGTCCGGATCAACGACGCCCCTGGCAGCACCGGTGAAGGCTTTTTCGGCATGACGGCCCGAGGCAAGCTGGTGTTGGCCGTGTGGCTTGACGTGCGCCGCAGCGGGGGCAACGTCTATCTCTCCAAGTCGACCGACGGCGGCGCCACCTGGTCGGCCAACCGCCAGGTGTACCAGTCGCCGGAGGGGCACGTCTGCGAGTGCTGCCATCCGACGGTGCGAATCGGAGCCGGCGGCCAGGTATTCCTGATGTGGCGGAACTGGCTGAACGGCTCGCGGGACATGTACCTGGGGACTTCGACCGACGGCGGCGAGACCTTCCGCGTCGAGAAGCTCGGGCAAGGCGCCTGGCCGCTGAACGCCTGCCCGCAGGACGGCGGCGACCTGGCGCTCGATTCGCGCGGCAACGTCGTGACGGTCTGGCGGCGGGCCGACGCGGTCTTCCTGGCCAGGCCCGGCCAGGCCGAGGAAGAGCTGGGCAAGGGCACTGACCCCGCCGTTGCCGTCGGCCCCGGAGACAGGATCTATGCTGCCTGGGGAACACCAGAGGGTCTGAAGCTGCGTGTGGCGGGCAAACCCGCCACCGGCTTGGGCGAGCACTCCGGATTCGTGAGCTTCACGGTCGCCGACTCGGTCATCGCCGCCTGGGAGAACCAGGGAGCAGTGGTGGTGGACCGGCTGCCCTGACCGAAGGTTCCCGCACGCCATCGCCAACACCGCTGCGGCGGCTCCCGGCGTCCGTGGGGCGGCCTTCCGGCCTGCATAGCCATGTCCGCCTGGGCTTCCCGTTCCAACCGCGCCAGGGCCTCTCGTTCCCGCGAGACTGTTTCCAGCAGCACCTTGAGGGCGACCGGGCGCGTGAGCTTGAGGTCTTCGGCCTTGTAGACCACGCCCCTACCGCCGGCGCCGAGCTTTGCGGTGATGCGATAGTGCCCGACGGTTTGGCCGATCATGGGTGTGCGATACTACGGGAAGGACATGTCCGAATACGTCGAGCAGCGGAATGGGGGCCGCCTTGGACATGATGCAGCTTTCCACCCCGCGGATTCGCTCAGGCAACACCCTGCGGATGGCCTTGGCGCGAACGATTCGGGATGACAACATCTGGCGGGTCGAGGATCAGCCCGGGGGCCGGGCCCTCCCCTGGATTCGTTCCACCAGGATCGATACCAATGCGCAGTTCTCGCCCGACGGCGCCAAGATCGCGCTGCAATCGAATCGCTCCGGGTCGGTGGAAATCTGGGTCTGCCGGAGCGATGGCTCCAATCCCATGCCGGTGACCGCTTTCGGAGGGGCGCAGATAGGGGGGCCACACTGGTCGCCGGACGGCGAGCGCCTGGTGTTTCACGCCCGGCCGGAGGGTCATGCCGACGTCTACGTCGTGAACATTGCTGGAGGCCCGCCCCGCCGGCTGACGCACCAGACCAGCAACGACGCTGGCCCGAGCTGGTCGCGCGACGGCCGCTTTGTCTACGTCGAGTCCGACCGCGGCGGTACCAAGCAGGTCTGGAAGATGCCGGCGGAGGGAGGCCAGCCGGTTCAAGTAACCAGGCACGGCGCCAACGTTCCGATCGTGTCGCCCGACGGCGCCTGGGTTTTCTACGCCAAGGAAACCGGCCTGGAGACGTCGCTCTGGAAGGTTCCGGCCGGCGGCGGCCACGAGAGCCGGGTATTGGAGTCCATCGTCGACATCCGGGGATTCTTCCCCGTCGAGGAGGGGATCTATTTCCTTTCGCTCGGCCGCAGCGGCGCCTACCTGGGCTTCTGCGACTTTGCCGGTCGCAGGGCTCGCCGGATTTGGGAGCTTTCCAAACCAGCCAGCTGGGGCGTGAGCGCCTGGCCTGTGGCGCGAGGGCGCCCGCGGACCATCCTCTATTCGCAGATGGACCAGCAGGGAAGCGACTTGATGCTGCTGGAGATGACTCGCTGAACCAGATTCAGCAGCCTGCGGACGTGTTCGCGCCACATCCGAGGCGGCGAGCCAGTTCGCTTTCCCTCACGCCACGGTGGCGCATGGCCTCGTACAGGGCCACTTTGGCTGCCACCCTAGAAGGCAGGCGAGCAGGTGTCCTCCTTTGCCGCTTCGCGGGATCACGTCAACCCCCGCTTGCTGCAGCAAAACGCACTAGCTGCTTCCCTTTCACCTACCCTCCAGAATAGGAGAGATCCTTGCTTGGGCAAGCGTCGAGAGGATTTCGCCTGTTCAGCCTCGAAAGCCGCTCTCTCAACGGAGCGGTCATCAGAGCCGGGCTTCCCCGAAACGGGTAAGCACCCGGGGCTGTTAGGCGAGTCGGACATTGGTGTCGAGGCCCGGTGCGCTCTTGCGAGAGCCCCGCCTCACCTCCCCCGCTCCACCATCAACCGGTTCTCTCCCCGCTGCACCACCTCGCCGCGCTGGTTGACGACCTCCAGCCCCAGCGTCACCACGCCCCGGTCGGGCTTGCTGCGCGAGGCCCGCTTCTCCTGCACCGTCAGCCGCACATGGATGGTGTCGTCGAGAAAGATCGGGCCGGTGAATTCCCAAACCCAGGCCAGCGAGGCAATCGCTCGCGCCTGGAACGCCGAGCGGTTCTTGAGACCGTCGGCCAGGGCCAGCCCCAGCAGCCCGTGGGCCACCCGCCGCCCGAACGGCGTCTGCCGCGCGTACTCCTGGTTGGTGTGCAGCTCAAAAAAATCCATCGACAGCCCTGCGAACTGCATCACGTGATAGTTGGTCACGGTGATCCCGGGGGTCACGTACTGCTCGCCCACTTCGATCTGGTCAAAATAGCGTCCTGCTGGCACAATCGAAGACTCCATGCCGGATGATGGTAGCA